>Ga0208624_1000257_pt1 | contig 27543 bp, 24 predicted proteins | sample Knorr_S23_td_DCM_FD_185607 | JGI IMG/M metagenome (GOLD analysis project Ga0208624, IMG submission 185607) | Marine microbial communities from Southern Atlantic Ocean transect - Knorr_S23_td_DCM_ad_71m_LV_A (SPAdes) (version 2) | ecosystem: Environmental > Aquatic > Marine > Oceanic | place... | reverse complement strand
GACAGCACGGTCTTTTACGCATGCGGACCGAATGCGCTTGTGGAAATGGCCGAAACGCTGGCTAAGGACGAACTCGGCGCGCCCAAGGAACAGGTGATCCTCGAGAAGTGGGGTTAATGAATGGCGGACCCGCGGCGCACGGCCCTGTATGAGACGCATCAGGCTTTAGGGGCTCGCTGCATTGATTTTGGCGGGTGGGAAATGCCTGTTCAATACTCGGGCATCGTCGATGAACACCGCGCTGTACGCGAGGCGTGCGGCCTCTTTGATATCTCTCACATGGGGGAATTGATGGTCGGCGGCGCACGTGCAGCGGAGTTTCTCGATCACGCGCTAACCAACACGGCCTCCAAGCTGGGCGTAGGGGACGCTCAGTACTCGCTCATGTGTAATGATCGCGGCGGCGTGTTGGATGATCTCTATGTTTACCGGATTGCCAAAGAAGTCTATTTGTTGGTGGTCAATGCCTCACGCATCGCGGAAGACTTGGCGGAATTGCAGCGGCTGGTTGCAGAGTTCGAATCCACGCGCACAGTCAATGTGGTGGACGAGTCAGACAATCTGTCAGCAGTGGCCGTGCAGGGACCGCACGTGAACCGTTTCGTAAGCCAGCTCTTCACCGTGTCCGGGCTCATCGCCGTGGAACGCCCCACGGCGCTGGAGAAAAACCAAATCGATGCGTTTATTTTCGAGGGCAAGGACGTGTACGTGTCGCGCACCGGTTACACCGGCGAGGACGGCTTTGAACTGATCGCGCCGAATGAAATCATCACAATCCTATGGGAGCGGCTCATGGAATTGGGAAGCGACCACGGCATCAAACCAGCCGGGCTGGGTGCGCGCGATACCTTGCGCATGGAAATGGGGTATCCGTTGTACGGTCACGAATTAAGCGAAGGGGTTTCTCCGCTGGAAGCCGGATTGGGATTTTTCGTGGATATGGAAAAATCATTCCGAGGGCGTGGGGAGCTGGGCTTTCAAAAGAAAGAAGGCGTAACCCGCCGCAATATGGCCTTTGCCATGACCGCCAAATCGCCACCGCCTCGCGAGGGCTATACCGTATGGATCGGCGATGAGGAAATTGGCGTCGTGACCAGCGGCACTCAAAGCCCTTCACTTCAGGCGGGCATCGGCATGGCGTACATTAATCAACCCCACGCCAAGCGTGGCACAGATATCGAAATCGAAATTCGCGGCCGCCGTTTCCCGGCGGAACTCCGCAAGAAACCTTTATACCAAAAAACATGAGCAGCATTCCTGATAACCTTAAATACACCGCCTCACATGAATGGATCCGTATTGAGGGCGATACTGCGGTGGTCGGCATCACCGATCACGCTCAAGCCGAGCTGACTGATATCGTGTATGTGGAGCTGCCGGAAGTAGGCCGCACATTGGCAGTGGGCGAAGGGTGTGGTGTTGTTGAATCGGTCAAAACGGCTAGTGATTTGTACGCGCCAATCGCCGGTGAAATCACCGAGATTAACAGCGCTCTTGAAGATGCCCCCGAACAGGTCAATGAAAGCCCTTACGATGAGGGGTGGTTTTTCAAATTGAAACTCTCCGGTGAACCCGACTTATCCGGCACACTGGACGCAGCGGGCTACGCTTCGCAGATCGGCGAAAGTTAATCGCATGCACGCTTTTCGAGCGGCGCTTTTTTTCTGCACTTTCAGCCTGACGCTCGATGCGGCGGTGGACTTAGTGCTACGCAACGGGCTCGTCTACGACGGCACTGGTCGGGAGCCTGTTCAGGCCAATGTTTCCATTCATCAGGGGCGCATCGTTGCGGTTGATCAAAATCCTGTTCGTGGCCGACAAATTTTGGATGCCACAGGGCTTGTTGTGGCGCCCGGTTTTATCGACGTTCATACCCATGCGGAAAACATCATCTACCATCCCAAGGCGGAGAATTTCCTGCGCATGGGCGTCACCACGCTTGTGCTTGGGAATTGTGGTTCGTCCAAGCTGAACATCGGCGAGTTCTTTGGGCGCATGAATCAAATAGGGTTTTCGCCTAACATTTCCTCATTGATCGGCCATGGAACAGTTCGCAATCAGGTTATGGGCAAATCCTTTCGTCGACCGCCCACAGCAAAAGAACTTGAGGAAATGCAGTTATATATTACCAAAGGCATGAACGATGGGGCGTTGGGAATGTCCACCGGTTTGATTTATCTTCCTGGTACTTTTGCCAAAACCGAGGAGCTGGTTGACTTGTCGAGAACAGTCTCGGAACACGGAGGTATTTACGTCAGCCATATGCGGAGCGAGGGCACTAATATTTTCAAGGCGGTGGATGAGGTGTGTCGCATCGGCCGCGAAGCCAAATTGCCTGTGCATATTTCCCATTTAAAACTTGCTGGGCGACCGATGTGGGGGCGGCATCACGTACTGCTGGCCAGGCTCGATGCCGCCCGGAAGGAAGGGCTCCGGTTGACGCATGATCAGTACGCCTATACAGCTTCCAGCACGAGCCTCAAACAGCTGCTTCCCGATGACCTGTTGGCTGGTGGTGTGGCCGCTTACGCGGAACGTATCCGAGATCGTGAGCGTTATGCGAAAACAGCCGCGTGGATGAAATCTAGGTTAAAGGCCCGCCAACGTGAAGATTACTCGTACGCCGTGATCGCCTGGCACAAAAAAGATCCTCGGTACAACGGATTAAGTGTCGTGCAGGCCGCGCAATTACGTTATGGGGCTGCGACTCTGGATCATCAGATCGCCTTGATTATGGAGGTCGAATTGAATGGCGGTGCGAGCGCTGTTTTTCATGGGATGAGCGAAGAGGATGCGCGCGCGTTTTTGAAGCATCCGAAAACCATGTTTGCCAGCGACAGCAGCGTGCGCGCCTTTAATCAGGGTGTGCCGCATCCACGAGGCTACGGAAACGCCGCTCGGTTTCTGGGTCATTATGTACGTGAGCACGAGCAACTGCCGCTGACCGAGGGCATTCGCAAACTCACCGACTTGCCGGCGCGCACTTTTCAATTACATGGGCGCGGCCGTTTGCAGGCAGGTTTCGCGGGAGATGTCGTGGTGTTCGATCCGACTATGGTTAAGGATAATGCCACCTTTAAAAAACCGCATGCTTACGCCACTGGGTTTCGTTGGGTGATTGTCAATGGCGTGGTGGTTGTAGAAAATGATCGGCACAATGGCGCCGGGCCGGGGCAAATTATTCGCCGGGCCCAGTGAGAAAATCAGTCCCATTAAAACTCGATGACAACGCAGGCTTTTACTCCACCCCAACGCACACTCATGGGCCCCGGGCCCAGTGATGTGCCGCCCTCCGTGCTCGAGGCCATGGGGCAATCCTTGGTCGGGCATCTGGATCCATCATTTGTGACGATGATGGAGGAAATCAAAGATATGCTGCGGCAGGTGTTTCTTACAGAAAACGAAATGACATTTCCTATTAGCGGCACAGGCAGTGCCGGCATGGAATTTTGTTTTACCAATCTCATTGAGCCGGGCGACGGGGTGGTGGTCGGGATCAACGGTGTTTTCGGAACCCGCATGGCTGATGTAGCGGCGCGCTGCGGCGCTGAAGTGGTGAAGGTAGAGGCGGAATGGGGCCACATTATAGAGCCGGCGCAGATCGCCGAGGCGCTCAACGGCCGGAGCCCCAAGCTCGTGGCGATTGTGCACGCAGAAACTTCAACCGGCGCGTTGACGCCTTTGAGCGAAATTTCAAAGCTGACCCATGACGCCGGCGCGTTGTTCATGGTGGATTCGGTGACCTCACTGGGAGGTTGCCCAGTGCGTGTCGATGATTGGGGAGTGGATGCCATTTATAGCGGCACACAAAAATGCCTGAGTTGCCCGCCCGGTTTGGCGCCGGTTTCTCTGAGTCCTCGGGCTATGGAAGCCATTGCGGGTCGAAAAACCGCCGTTCAAAGCTGGTATCTCGACGTCAATCTTCTGGCCAACTACTGGGGCGATGGCGCGCGGGTTTATCACCACACGGCGCCGATCACGATGAACTATGCTTTGCATGAATCGTTGCGGCTGGTGCTTAATGAAGGGCTGGAAAATCGCTGGGCTCGTCACGAGACTAATCATTTCCGACTGAAAAATGGGTTGGCTGAAATAGGATTGGGCATTGCCTCGCAAGAAGGCCATCAGCTTTGGCAGCTCAATGCCGTCACCGTTCCAGAAGGGACAGATGAATCCGGTGTTCGCAAGGCACTCCTGAATGATCACGGTATTGAGATCGGCCCGGGACTGGGGCCATTGGCCGGCAAGGTTTGGCGCATTGGCCTGATGGGCTATTCTTCTAGCGAGGAAAATGTGGACCGCGTGCTGGCGGCGCTCAAGACGCTTTTGTAGCAACCCGTAAAAGAGCGTTGACCCGCGTGAAATGTTCGGACGGGAAACCCATCGCCTGCTTTGTTTGATAGTCTGCTTGGATGGGGTTGTCGATTTTCCGGATGGCATCCCATTGATCCGAATCAATCAAACCGCGCAGCCATGCAGGGAATGGCGAGGTCGGCACGGGATAATCACTGCCATGAACCAGACGCGAAGCAAGGAGTTCATTTTCTAGGCAAGGACGCAAGCCGTGGCTGCGTGTGAGGACATTTAAGGCGCTGCTGTCTGCATATAAATTGGAGTGCTCCGCCATCATTTCAATAAGCTTCGGCACATAATTGGGATCCATCAAGCCGCTGCCGGTGGCGGCGTGAGCGGCGATAACGTTCACGCCGCATTCCAGCGGCAGCCGGAGTATTTCAGGGTTGGCGTAATCGGCGTTGATCACCTCCAAGGTATGCTCCCCTCCGGTGTGGGCCAAAAGCGGAAGGCCGGCTTCGGCCATACGATTCCAAAACGGCCTGAATCGGTTATCGCTGCAATTAATGTTCTGGCAGTTCGGCAGACATTTCATCATGACCGCACCGTCTTCCAGACAGCGGTCGAGTTCCTCCATCGCATCCGGGCGGGCAGGGTGGATGGAAACGGCCGGGATGAACTCCTCGTGGTCACGCGCCAGTTGGAGCACGTATTCGTTGGGCACAAAGGCATTCCCTGCATCCGACCAAAGTGAGCCATCCTCGCGGTAAACGGCTTCCTGCGCCAGAAGGCAAACGGCATCAATTTTCGAACCCCGAATAAAACCAAGCAGCCGATCCCGGAAGAGGTCATCGAAGTCCGGTGATTGAAGGTGCGAATAGCGAAGCCTCAGTTTACGGAGCATCAAGCTATAGAGCGGCGCCTTGAAGCCGGTGGTTCGCACCCAGCACCCGTTCCCGCTGACGGCATTGCCTACCATGTGCACATGCATATCGATGATTTTCATGATGAGCGAAGGCGATCAGGTAATGGCGGAAGGGGTGGGATTCGAACCCACGGAACAGTTTCCCGTTCACTCGATTTCGAATCGAGCGCCTTAAGCCGGACTCAGCCACCCTTCCGTTGGCGTACTCTAGACGCGCGGCATGGGCGGGGCAAATTGATTCTGTTAATAATTGGTAGGACCGATGCTCGACGTCTCTTGGCTCGTCCGGTTTACTGCGCCGCGGTGATTGACCGGGAGGATTTGCTGGGTGCGTTTGTGGCCAACTTGGAAGAGGCTGAATGGACGGCGCTCGATACGGAGGCGGATAGTTTGCATGCTTATCCGGAAAAACTTTGCCTGATTCAAATCACGATTCCCGGCCAGGACGTCCTCGTCGATCCTTTGGCACAGCTGGATCTGAGCGGTTTGTTTGCTGCATTAAATCGGCACACGATCCTCATGCACGGAGCGGATTACGATGTGCGCCTGTTCAAGTTAGGGCATGATTTTGTGCCCAACCGAATTTTCGACACGATGCTGGCAGCACGGCTTACAGGCCGTACTTCCTTTGGGTTATCTCATTTATGTCAGGAAATACTTGGAGTCGAGCTTGAGAAAACGTCCCAGAAAGCAAACTGGGCGCAGCGTCCCTTGACGGAAAAGATGGAGGAATATGCCCGTAATGACACCCGCCATTTACGCCCACTCGTAGATGCTTTGCGCGATGAGTTGCGAGCCAAGGGCCGCACGGATTGGCATGCGCAGGAATGCGACCGATTGGTGCGTGATAACTCTGCCCCTCGTAAAGTAGACCTTGATCAGGTTTGGCGAATCAAAGGCAGCGCCAAATTAGAGCCGCGAGCCTTGGCCGTGCTGCGTGAATTATGGAATTGGCGGGAGAAAGAGGCGCAGCGCAGGAATCGGCCGCCATTCTTTATCCTCACACCGGATGCCATGATCAAGATGTCCGAATCTCTACAAACGGGTAAGGATGCAAATGACTTTATCCCCAAGCGCATGCCCGAGCATCGTCGCCGCGAGGTGCAGCGCTGTATCAAAACTGGGCGCGCAGTGGCCGAAAATGATTGCCCGGCCAAGCACCGACCACCTCCGCGTAAACACATTTCACCGGCTCAAAAGAAACGCTTTGAAGAAATCCAATCCCGCCGGAACCGGGAGGCGGACAAATTGGAAATCGATCCTACGATTATTGCGAGCCGAGCCACGATGGTGCGGCTGGCTTGTGAGGCAGACGGGGTGTTTGAGGATGTGCTCCCGTGGCAGCGCTCTCTGCTGGGCGTAGATTAGGTGAGATTACGGTAGGCTTTATCCGCTGCCAGCTTGGTCACGAGCTCACGCATTTTTGCGGTGGCTTTTTTATGCGCAACCAAGGTGGTGTCGTCCGTTTGCACAATCACGCAATCCCTTACTCCAACCACGGCAATGGGTTTGCGATTTTTTTTGGAGCGGGCATCAAAGATCACATTGCGGGCGGAATCCACGTGCACAAAATCCGCCTCTGCGCAGTTGCCTTCGCTATCGGCCTTCAGGTGGCGAGCGAGCGCGGGCCATGCTCCAAGATCGTCCCAGTCGAAATCCCCATCAGCCACGAGAACATTATGCGCATGCTCCATGACGCCGTAATCGAATGAAACTTTCTTGAGGCTCGGATAATCCTTGGCCAGCGCCCGCTTGAGCTTGGCGGGGTTTGCGGCGGCGTGAAACCACCGCTCGCAGGCTTCGTGGAGAGGTTTCTGGTGTTTCAAGAGGCTTTCGGCAATGGCGGCGAAAGAGAAAATGAACATGCCGGCATTCCAACGGTATCCGCCGTCATTCAGATATTCCACCGCCCGATCGTAATTGGGCTTCTCCACGAAACGCTGGACGACACGAAACGTGCTCTTGTAGGCCTTGCGATCTTTGGGCGGGGGTAGCGGGTCACCCATTTTAATATAGCCATAACCCGTCTCCGGGGAGGTCGGTTTGATGCCGATGGTGATTATGGCCTGGCCGCGCTCAGCCAGATCAAAGCTTTCCTCAAGGTTGCGTTGAAATTTTTTGACGCTCTTTTCAGGGATGACATGGTCCGCCGGTAGTATCGCCATGGTGCCCCTAGTGCAGCGTGCCCCCACAAGGGCTGCGGCCAGTGCCACAGCCGGGCAGGTGTCGCGCCCACATGGTTCGGCTACTACATTATCTTTTGGTAAACGCGGTAGCTGCTTGCGCACGGCGGCGGCCTGCGCCTGATTGGTGATCACAAAAATATTCTTCAGCGGGACGATGGGCTTGATGCGCTCGACTGTGTGTTGGAGAAACGATTGTTTGTCGAACAACGCCAGCAATTGCTTCGGAGTGGCTTCACGGCTGAGCGGCCAGAATCGCTCGCCTTTGCCGCCGGCGAGGATGACTGCAAACCGGTTCTTGTTGGGAGCATTTTTCTTGACGGGCATAATTAAAGGGCTTCGGTGAGTTCCCGGACAAAACCACTTACTCGTTCCGGGAGATCGGGGGCGTTTCCGTGTTCGGCGATTTGGTTTACAATGGCACTACCGACGACCACCGCGTCGCAGTCTGCGGCGACTTGCCGGACTTGTTCGGCATTTGAAATGCCAAACCCCACTGCGATGGGTAAATCCGTATGGCGGCGTATGGCGGCGATCCGTTCATCCAAGCTCGAAACAATATCCTGCCGCATGCCGGTAACTCCTTCCCGGGAAATGTAATAGATAAACCCGCTGCCGCGCGCCGCAATCGCAGCAATGCGTTCCTCAGGAGTCGTGGGAGCAATAAGCCAAATGCTGCACAAGCCCGCCTCTTTCATCAACTGCTCGTATTCATCCGCCTCCTCCGGCGGCAGATCGAGCGCGAGCAGGCCATCCACGCCGGCGGCGGCGGCGGCATCAATGAACTCTTTCAGGCCTCGGCGATGCATGATGTTGAAGTAAATGTACAAAACAATCGGCACATTCGATTGCTTGCGAATGGCAGCAACTGTTTCGAGCAGGCGTTCGGGCGTGGTGCCGCTGGCCAAGCCCCGCTGGGCGGCAAGTTGATTGACCAAGCCGTCGGCCAATGGATCGCTGAAGGGGACGCCAAGCTCGAGGATATCCACGCCGGAATCCGCCAACCGCACGGCAAGCGCTTCGGTAGATGCCAGATCGGGATCGCCCGCGCCTATGTAGGCCACAAATCCCTTGCGGTTTTGTTCGCGTAGATTTTGGAAACGTTGATCAATGCGGTTCACCGGGCGGAGCATGTCAATTCCAGTCATTGGAGGCAAGTCGCAGTCCATCGAGAGTCAGTCGCGGCCGGATGGCGTTCACCTCAGGAATCTTGCGGCCAATCAATCGCGCACAACCGCCTGTAGCGATCACGGAAAGTTTTTTGGTGCCGAGTGATTGCCGAATCTCCCTGATCAATCCTTGCACCAATCCTCGGTAACCGTGCACAGCCCCAATCTGCATGGCCTGTACGGTTGTCTTGCCGATGGCCGTTCGATGATCCTTCAATGTAATCGCGGGAAGCAGGGCGGTTTTCTCATGGAGATAATCGGTCATGGCCGAGAGCCCTGGAGCAATGACGCCTCCGACGTAAGCGCCTGTACCATCGATAATATCAAACGTGACAGCCGTGCCGAAATCCACGACCAAAACCGGGCCTCCAAATTCATCCAGCGCAGCCCTGGCGTTGGCGAGTCGGTCCGGGCCAATGGTGGCCGGTTTTGGGTAGCGCAGGTCGATTCCACAATTGGCGTGTGTGAGGGTTGAAAATGGTGCCGGGCATAAGGCTTTGGCCAGCTTGGTTGCTGCGGGTACCACGCTGCAACAGGCCGTGTCGGTGAGCTTGTGTTTGCCAATTATTTTCTGGAGAATGCGTGTTGTTGGCCATTTGTCGGTTGAGAACTCCAAAACCTTACCAACCCGCCCGCGCGTGGACAGGGCAGCCGTGGTGTGTGTGTTGCCGATGTCGAGCAGTAGTTTCATTTGGTTAATGTGACATCGCCGCCAATAACGCGCTCCATACGGCCATGCTGGGTGCGCACCAGGAGAGCACCGCTTTCATCTAATGCCTCCGCCCGGCCGGAGATGCGGCGTGGCCCGACATCGACGATAACCTCCTTACCGATGGTGGTGCAATGTGCGGCCCATTCCTCGGCGATCACGGGGAACTGGCTATTAAGGATGCGTTCATAGTCGGCGTCGAGTTCGCGGAGAATTTGTTCGGCCAGTTGCGCGCGGTCCACAGCCTTGCCGAAGGCGAGCTTTAGCGAGGTCGCGATGCTTGACAATTCTCCAGTGAAATCGCTGGCGGTCTGGTTTACATCGATGCCAATTCCCAGGATTACGTGTCGGACATGGTCGATCTCAGCGCTCATTTCGGTGAGAATTCCAGCGACTTTGCGCCCCTTAATCTGAATGTCATTCGGCCATTTAATTCCGGCGCGAATCCCAGTGGATTGACGGATTGCACGAACGAGACTGACGGCGGCTGCAGCCGTTAACTGAGTGCATTCGTTGGCGGTGAGGGCAGGGCGCAGCAGAACCGAAAACCAAAGACCACGCCCGGTCGGGGAAGACCATTTGCGTCCCAGTCGGCCTCGTCCCTGGTTTTGGGATTCAGCAAACACAACAAGCCCTTCGGCTTCACCGGCTTGAGCGGCTTTCTCGATTTCGTCGTTGGTCGAAGAGGTTGTTTGCAGCGTTTGAATGCGGCGCCCGATGAGTGTTTTGCCGGCCAAGCGTGATTGCAGATCTTCGGCAATTAGTTGTTCGGGCGAGGAAATCAGCTGGTAGCCTAGGTGCGGGCTGGCGATGATTTCAAAGCCGGCATCGCGCAATGACTCGATGTGTGACCAAACCGCCGCGCGGCTGATCTTGAGCTTTTGGCACAAGTCACTGCTGGACACCCCGTGCTCAGCGGCGCGAAGTGTAGTGAGGATTTGGGCCGCGGGGGTCACAGTGAAAAATCTAGGGCGATATCCACGGAAGTCGCCGAATGCGTCAGGGCTCCCACGGAAATATAGTGCACGCCGGTCTGCGCGATGTCGCGAATGGTGTCCAGAGTCACGCCGCCGCTGGCTTCGATTTGCGAGCGGTTGTCGATTAAGGCAACGGATTCGCGGAGTTCATCAAGCGTCATGTTGTCGAGTAGGATAATATCAGCGCGGGATTCTGCGGCCTGTCGGGCTTGAATCGGGGTATCTGCTTCCACTTCGATCTTGAGATTTGGATGAGCTTCACGGCAGCGCTCGATGGCCGAGGCAATACGGTTGTTGCCTTGCAGGGCGGCTAAGTGGTTATCTTTGATCATCACCATGTCATCTAGTCCGTAGCGATGGTTTCGGGCACCACCGCATTGAACGGCGTATTTTTCTAGATCACGCCAGCCCGGGGTGGTTTTGCGCGTATCGAGCAACAGCACGCCAGTCCCGCTTACAGCGGCGACATAGCGGGCGGCTTGAGTGGCCACGCCGGAAAGGCGTTGGGCGTAGTTTAGTGCGGTTCGTTCACCGGTAAGTAATGCGCGAGCGGAGGCATCAATAGTTGCGATTATGGCGCCCGCAGGCACTTCGTCGCCATCAGAATGGAAATGAGTGATGACTGCTTCCGCATCGAGCTGTTGGAAAACGGTTTCGATCAAATCCCGCCCACAATAGTTGAGTGGCTCACGGGAGACAATGTGACCTTGGCATCGGCGTTGGGCGTCGACTAGAGCATTGGTAGTGACGTCGCCTTCGCCGATATCCTCAGCCAAGGCCGCCGCAACATGAGCCTGAATGTGTTCGCCGGAAAGATCTGGCACGCGGCATTCTTGGGAGGCATTGAGCTGGTTGGCAACGCATTTATCTTTTCAATAGAAAAGGCGTGCTTTTTCGCGAGGCTGAGGGCATATTGGAGTCATGGCGAACGTCATCATCCGACCGGACTGGCACCTCCCGGAATCTTCAATTACTCCAATCAACGAATACCACAACCGACGTGCATTCGTGAAGCAGCTTGGCTTGGGGGCGGGCGTCGCCGGACTGAGCCTTGCCGATACACTCCAGGCCGCGGCAGCTCCCAAATTATACCCCGCCAAACGGAACGCGAAGTATAACCCGAAGATCGTTCTTACCAACAAAGCTTGGGCTACCGGCTATAATAATTTTTATGAATTCACCACCAGCAAAGAGCACGTACGTTTTCTGGTGGATAAATTCAAAATCAACCCATGGCAGGTGGAAGTTTCCGGCCTGTGCGACAAGCCCTTTAAATTTGATGCCTTGGATATGGCCAAAAAACTGGGCTTGGAAGAGCGCGTGTACCGATTCCGGTGCGTAGAGGCGTGGTCCATGATTGTGCCTTGGACCGGCTACACGCTTTCAAAACTCTTGAAACAGGCTGAACCCAAGGCCAGCGCAAAGTACGTGAAATTTTATACTGCCATGAAACCGGCTGAAATGCCTGGATTAGCACGTCTGCCACAATACCCATGGCCCTACACGGAAGGTCTGCGACTCGATGAGGCCATGCATGATTTGACCTTTATGGCTACCGGCATTTACGGGGAGCCTTTGCCAAAGCAGAACGGCGCACCGCTTCGGCTCGTGGTGCCGTGGAAGTATGGTTATAAGAGCATTAAGAGCATCGTGAAAATTGAATTCACTGATCGCCAGCCAAAGACGTTGTGGAACGCGCTTGCTCCGCGTGAATATCCTTTCGAATCCAATGTCGACCCTGGGGTGCCGCATCCGCGCTGGTCACAAGCCAGCGAACGACTCATCGGGCCCAATCCCGTTCGCATTAAGACGATCAAGTTCAACGGCTATCCGCAAGTCGCCGGCCTCTACAAATAATTCATGCCGCTCCCGATTCTTTCCGTAGCCCAAGTGCGCGACTGGGAGAAGCGCACTTGGGATGCAGGAATTGCCGTAGAGTCCGTGATCGAACAGGCCGGACAAGCAGTCGGCCGACTGGCTACTCAAGTCACGCAAAGTGCGGATTCCATACTACTGCTAATAGGTAAAGGGAATAACGGTAGCGACGCGCGAGTTGCCGCTCGGCATTTGGGAGACCGGAAAGTTGCCGTGTTAGAGGTTGCAGATCCGGTTGAAGACTTGGACGCCCTGAAACATCATCTCGGAGAGAACCCCGTGCTCGTTGTGGATGGCCTATTCGGGATTGGGCTGAATCGGGATTTGGATAAGCACTGGCAGCAATTCATCCAATGCATTAATGAATCGGATGCACCTGTACTGTCGGTCGATTGTCCCTCTGGATTGGATGCTGACAATGGTCAGGCACGAGGAGCGGTAATTGAGGCTGCCATCACACTGTGCCTTGGGTGCTTGAAACCGGGGCTTTTGGCGAACTCAGCGGCTCATTGTGTGGGGCGTTTGCGCATTGCTTCGCGCATTGGCTTGAAAGATCCAGCGCCCGAGGCGGGTTCGTATTGGGTTACAGAGCAAGACATGCGCGGTTTTAGTCCCCAACGAGATCCGGTTTCTCACAAAGGTATTCACGGCCATGTAGGAATCATTGGAGGTTCTACGGGCTATCATGGCGCACCGATTCTTGCAGGATGCGCCGGCCTTCGGGCTCAGCCGGGCTTGGTTAGTATTTTTACGCCGGCTTACCAACCAGTTTCCGCTCAGTGCCAGAGCATTATGGTACACCCATGGGACCGAGACTGCGTGGAGACATTGAGTCGCACCACGGCGCTGGTGGCTGGGCCGGGCTTGGCTGGGGGTGATGTTGAAGATTCTTTACGTCAAACTGTTCTGAATCTTTGGAATGAATCCAGTAAACCGATGGTCGTGGATGCCTCCGCGTTGGATTGGTTGCCTAAGGGGGCGCCGGATAGTGAGGCCTTTCGTTTGCTGACACCACATCCGGGTGAAGCTGCTCGATTGCTTGGTTGTTCTCCGGAGAAGGTGGAATCCGGCCGAGTGCGCGCAGCTCGTACTTTGGCCGAACAATTTGGGGCGACGGTTTTACTTAAAGGGAAGCACTCGGTTCTGGCACAGTCAACTGGCCCGGCTTTGGTAAATTCCACGGGTAATGCAGGCTTAGCACAAGGCGGAAGCGGCGACGTTCTGGCAGGGTTCGTTGGCGGTCTGCTTGCGCAACCCGTTTTCCATGGTAGAGAGATCCAGGCTGCAATGTACGCAACATGGAAGCACGGCTGGGCGGCGGATCAACTGGCGTCAGGTAGCGAATACTGGGGAATGGATGACTTGATTAATACGCTCGGCAAACGGGAATTTCATTGAAGAATCGGCAATCCTGTGTCAAAAGTCACATGCTTTGGGGAGGCGTTTTCTCATTTTGGCGATCGGGCTGTGCCATGCTTTTGGGGCATGGGCTGCCTTTCAGGTGTCCCTGCTAAATTCTCCGGAACCGATCATGGTAAACCGGGTGGCGTCGGTAAATGAAGGTGGCTTGGTTTTTAGTCGAGTCTTAGGCAAATCAGATTTCAAACGCTACCACTGGGGAGAGTTTACTCTAAAGGGCACGCAAACCCTTATTGCTGAGTTGCCGAGGCAATCGGTTTTTCGCCAAAAGAGCAGGGCGGATCAAAGCCGGTTCATGGATGCTCTGCGCAACCAAATGCTCAAGCTCATGCCTCCGCCTGCGGTGGAGGAAGTGGTGCCCCCACCGGTGATCGCCCTCCAGCCACCGCGCAAACCGATTGCTAAACCACTCTCCCCACCAGAGCCTGCGCCTGTTTTGCCTTTGCCTTCACCTCCAGTGTTGGCAAAGCCTGAAAAGGAACCTCGAGTAGTTCCACCTCGAAATGTGAACGCCAAGCCTGCGGTTGTTGCAGAAGGCTCATTTAAACCTGCTGCCTCTCAGCAAAAGCTGCCAAGGAGAACGCAACCGAAAAATAAGAGCATAAAGCCGTTTAATCTGATTCCCGGCCCAAATATTTTGCCGCCAGACACTGAATCTACCACGGAGGGTAAAGCTGGCTTGTGGCTTATTGCGTTCATTGTAATGAGCCTCAGCGCTTGGGCTGGGCGCGAAGTGGCCGTTTTCCGAAATCGGCCAGTAAGATTGCTGTGCCTGCTTTCCGCCTTATGCCCTGTGATTGTTCCTGTAGTGTTTCTGATTTTGCCAGAACCGCGTGATGAGATTGAGGAAAGGCAGCTGCCTGCTTATACCCCGGCTCCAGATATGGCGAATATCGAAGATGCTACTCACATAACAGAACTCGATACGCGTATGGAACCTGAAGTCGAGCCTTCGGCTCAAGTGCATGAATGTTATCGTGCCAGCGAAACTCGATTCAGCGGCAAGTTTTTCGCCGATTATTTGGCCCGATTTTACAAGGAGCCGCCCGAGGACGGCCGCGCCTTGGTGTTAACCACCGAAGAAGGCGCGTATCCCGTCCATCACATCAGCGATCTTTCACCGGAGAGCATGAGCATTGTCTACCCCTCGCAAGAGGGCTTGGCTGAAACCTCCATTCCTTACCGTCACCTGCAGGAAGTGCGGGTTCAGACGTCGCAAATTTCATGAGCAATAAAATACGAGCCATCCTGCTGTTCGGGGCGCCCGGTTCGGGCAAGGGTACGCAGGGCCGCATTCTCGAGCAAATTCCGAACTGGTATTACTTTGCCAGCGGTGATGCGTTCCGCACTTTACGGCCGGAGGATCCCCTTGGGAAAACTTTCCTCGAATATTCCAGTCGCGGCGAACTGGTGCCCGATGAATTTACGGTGACCTTATGGCAAAAGAAAATCGAGAGCGCCATTGTGAAAGGAACGTTTCAGCCGGATCATGACATCCTGTTGCTCGATGGCATCCCCCGCAACGAGCATCAGGTCGAGATGATGCGCGAACACATTGATGTGCTGGCTATGTTGCATCTCACGAGCAAGGATAAGCAACAGATGATCGAGCGCATCCAACGCCGTGCACTCATTGAAAGCCGGCTGGATGATGCAAACCTGGATGTGATTCATCAACGCTTCGAGACATACGAAGAAGAGACAAAGAGCGTCATGGAATGTTATTCCGACGAAATCATTCATCACATTGATTCCGGACAAACGCCCGTGCACGTGTTGCGGGATATTCTGGAGGCCGTGGCAGATATTCAAGTGGGCGCAGTATGACCTGGCGCGTGGTCTACATGGGCACGGCCGAAATCGCCTGTCCACCGTTGCAGGCCTTGGCCGTAATGCCGCAAATAGAGCTTGCGGCCGTTTATACTCAACCAGACCGGCCAAAAGGGCGCGGCCAATCCGTTCAGTTTTCACCCGTAAAGAAACTGGCCCTAGAAATGGGAGAGGCGGTTCTCCAGCCAGAATCCCTGAAATCAAGCTTAGCGTTTAAGGAGCTGGCCTCACTGAAGCCTGATGTTTTGGTGGTGATGGCCTATGGGCAGATCCTTTCCCAACAGGTTTTGGATTTACCGCCGCACGGCGCGGTGAACCTTCATGCTTCACTCCTACCACGCCACCGCGGTGCCTCCCCGATTCAGCAAGCCATTCTTGCTGGGGATACCGAGACTGGGGTGACCCTCATGCAAATGGAGGCTGGTCTTGATACCGGCCCCATGATTGCAAAGGCTAGCATTCCTATTGGCAGAGAGGATACCGCCGCAACCGTTCATGATCAGCTAGCCCAGCTGAGCGCCAATCTTACCGTGGAAAGCCTCCCTGATTACCTTAATGGAAACTTGTCCGTGACGCCACAAGATGGCAGCACAGCCACCTACGCTGCCAAGATTTCAAAAAAGGACGGTCAAATAGATTGGCGTAAATCCGCTGATGAATTGGATCGTCAAATCCGCGCATTCACACCTTGGCCCGGCAGCTATACGCACTTGTCCACCACACAAAAATCTCTTCTGAAAATCCTGGGCGCTCAAGTAGCTGAAGGCGCAGGATCTCCCGGGCAAATTTTGGCAAGTGAAAATGGCCAATTCGAGGTCGCTACTGGGCAGGGGAGTTTGATTTTAACTTCTGTCCAACGCGAAGGCGCTCGACCAATGGCTGGAGCCGATTTCCTAAATGGTTGTCCATTGCCGCCCGGTGCGGGTTTGAAATAACCCCAAGCACTTGACAAGAGTTTCAATTCCGGCAATTTAATTCAAACGTTTGTTTGAAACATACGTTCGACCATGACTAAACGCTCGACTAAAGACAGGATATTAGATGCGTCTGAGGCATTATTTGCCCGAGACGGTTCCAGCGGGGCTTCATTGCGTGCAATTACTCAGAGGGCTAAAGTCAATCTGGCGGCTGTTCATTATCACTTCGGTAGCAAGGATTACTTGCTTGAGGCTGTTTTGGCACGTCGACTACTCCCGTTAAACGCCGAGCGAATCCGGAGTTTGGAAGCGTATCAGCAGAAGGTCGGCGGGAAAAAGGTGCGCTTGGAGAATGTCATCGAAGCTATGGTGGGGCCCGCGCTTCGTTTGAGTCGGGACGAAACCAAGGGGGGGCGAATATTCATGAGGTTGCTCGGCAGATTGGTGCTTGAGCCGGACGCGCGTGTCCAGAAGCTGTTGACTGGTCAATTTGAGACCGTCCTCAAGAAATTTGAGCCAGCCCTTACGGCTGCTCTGCCTCATTTGGAACCCCAAGATTTCTTTTGGCGGTTGCATTTTTTGGTCGGATCCATGGCTCATACCATGGCGGATTCCGAGCGCATTCGGCTGATCTCCGGTGGGATCTGCGATCCGGATGACACAGAGGGCACTATCCAGTGTCTGGTTACCTTTTTGTGCGGGGGGCTTCGGGCAAAATGAATGGGTACATGGTCTTCGTGTTGATTGCTTGTCTGGCTGGTTGCCATCAATCAACACCGTTAAGCACACAGCGCATCGAACTGGAACTTCCTGCAGTCTGGAGCGTTGGAGCGAGTTCTCAGCCTGCAAATAAGGAATGGTGGCGCTCTTTTGGGTCTCATGAAATCGAGCAGTGGGTTCAGGATGCCATGAGTCACAATCACGATCTGCAAATAGCCGCCATCCGACTTGAACGGGCACGTACAGAGGCCCGTATGGCTGCTTTTGTATCACGGCCAAAATTGGATGTGTCGGTTTCCGGAGAGAAAAGGCAGAGCAGCTTTATTGGCCTGCCGTTTGGCGGCAGTGGGATTTCCCGGTCTCGTTATGAAAGTTACGGAACATCGGCGGGAATGAATTGGGAAATGGATTTATGGGGGCGGATTCGTGCCGGCCACTCGATTGCACGGACCGAAGCCAAGGCCGCAAAATATGAACTCGAAGCGGCCCGGTTATCAATCGTTGCTCAGGCTGTGCGGCTATGGGTGCAATTGGCCGAGGCTCAAATCCAGGAACGTTTGGCGGGAGAATCCGTTCTGCTTCTAGAGCAAACATTATCGCAGGTGGAGCTGCGTTTGAACGCCGGTCGTGGCAATGCCCTGAATGTACAGCAAGCAAGGGTGAGCTTGTCGGAAGCCAAATCAACAGTCGTCCAATGGAGGGTGCGATCAGAAAAACTGGCGCGATCCATGGAGTTGCTGGCAGGACGAAACCCATCGGGAACCAAACTGGCGGTAACTGAGTTGAGCCGCCTGCCTTCACCTCCGTCCGTTATTCCCGCTGGAATTCCAGCCGAACTTTTAACGCGTCGCGCTGATATCGTCGCCGGATTGGCCCGCATTCATGCCGCCAACCTGAGCATTGCCGAGGCGGATGCGGGCTTGTTGCCGCGTGTGGGACTGACATCTTCCGTCGGGACTTCCAGCGACGAATTGAAGGGGTTGTTGAATGGCGATTCGCTGATCTGGTCAATTGGGGGCAGTCTTTCACAGACCATTTTGTTTCCAGACGAGCAACAAGCCCGGCTTAACAGTCGAAGCCTTAAGGCTAAAGAGGCTGTGTTGAGTTATCGCCAGAAAATCATGGCCGCCCTGCACGAGGTGGAAACGGCCCTCAACGCGGGTAGCCTGCTGAGTGTTCAACGGAGGCACAATAAGGTGGCCGTTGAAAATGCTCAACAGATTTTGGCGTTAACTGATCAACGTTTTGAATTGGGTTTGGCCAACGCGGCGACGTTGCTTGATGCTCAACGCCGGTTATTGATTTCGCACTCCGCATTGATATCTGTTCGGCGAGCAGAGCTTGAAAACCGCATTGATCTTCATCTAGCTCTTGGGGGTGAAATTTCCGTGGAGGACGCGCCGTGAGACTTGCCCTGAGAATTGGTCTGCCACTGTTAGCACTCACCTTCGGAGTGGGTGGGGCAGTATGGTTGGTGGCCCATAAAAAATCTATCGAGCCCGTGCCTCAAAAAAAAATACCACCGCTAATTGAAGTGGTTGAGGTGACGCTGAATAATCACCAGCCGGTTATTCGTTCTCAAGGTCGTGTTTTGCCGCGTCGGGAAGTGTCTGTTATGCCGCGAGTTGGAGGGGAGGTTATCGAGGTGTCGGCAAAATTGAATGAGGGTTTTCTGGTTGATGCTGGTGAGATTCTGGTGCGAATTGATGAAGAGGATCATCGTTTAAACCTTCGGCAGGCAGAGGCGGATATTCTATCTGCTAAAGCTTCTATAACCAGCGGACTGGCGCAAATAGCCAATGCTCAGGCGCAAACGCGTCAGGCGGAGGCCCGTCTAGCTACAGAACAGGCTGAGGCTGATGCTGCGAACGAGGAATGGCGATTACTTGGCAAAACTGGTAATCCGCCCGCATTGCTGTCGCGACAGCCTCAAATTCGCGAAGCACGTTCAGCTATTGCAGCTGCCGAGGCATTGGTGGATTCTGCTACTGCAGGAATTGAATCCGGAAAGGCGTCGTTGGCTGCGGCCGAAGCAGCGAAGGAGCGTGCGTTGTTAGATTTGAAACGTTGTATTATTCGGGCGCCATTTGATGCCCGTGTTGTACGCAGTATGGTAGATTTGGCTTCCACGGTTTCACCGGGCGGCGCAGTCGCTGTATTACAGCGAATTGATTTCGCGGAAGTTAGGTTACCCTTATCACGTCGGCAAATGGTCCTGCTTGGCTCCATTTCTGAAGCCAAAAAGTACCCCATACATTTAACAAATGGCACTCAGAAATGGTCAGCAAAATTCGAACGCATGCTGGGTGAAGTTGATCCAACCACTCACACGCAAAGCGTCATCGCACTGGTGCCAAACCCGTACACTTCAGGGAATGCAACGCTGGAATTTGGAGCTTTTGTATCTGCGGAAATGCATGGGGAAATGCTAAAGAATGTAACGGTTATCCCGGAACTGGCATTGCAGCAAAATGAGGAAGTGTATTTGTTGAATGATGGAAAGCTTACCGCGAAACCTGTTCGTATCATTGAACGCAACCAGAGCGAAGTTTTCGTGATCGGCCTCAATGCCAAAGAGTACGTGTGTGTGACTCAATTGGACTCTTTTGTGAGTGAGATGAGTGTGCGCATACAAAAGGAGGACTGATGGGGCGACTTGTTGAATGGTTTGCAAGGAATGGAGTTGCGGCAAATCTCGTGGCAGCCCTCATTCTGGTATCCGGTTTGATGACGATACCTCAAATAAAACGGGAGGTATTCCCGGAATTTGATTCCGATTGGGTCATGGTGAAGATGCTTTACCCTGGCGCGGCCCCAGAAGAAACCGAAGAACAGATTTGTGCGCGTGTAGAACAGGCAGTGGAGGGACTGGCAGGGATAAAACAGGTTGTTTCATCCGCCGCTGAAAATGCCGGAGTAGTGTCCATTGAATTGCTGCCAGGCACAGATGCAGGGCGTTTTTTGGATCAAGTAAAGTCTCGCGTGGATGCGGTGGATACTTTCCCCAAGGATGCCGATAAGCCTGTGAGCACGGAGATTATCATCCGGAAACAGGTCATCAATGTGGCCGTGTTTGGGGCAGCCAATGAACTCGCATTGAAGCGCGCCGCTGAACGGGTTCGAGATGAGTTACTTGCACGGCCGGAAATTTCACAAGTACAACTGGCAAATGTGCGTCCATATGAGATAGCCGTGGATGTGCGCGAGGTAGACTTGCGTCAATACGAGCTGAGCTTTGAAGAAGTGGCTCAGGCAATACGTTCCAGTTCGCTAAACCTTCCTGGAGGCACTGTTCGCACGAGCAAGGGGGAAGTGTTGATCCGATCCAACACCCAAGCGTATTCCGCGCACGACTTTGAGCAACTTGTACTCAGAACGTCATCGCACGGGGCTATTTTAACATTGGGGGACGTAGCGACAGTACGAGATTCTTTTGAGGAAGTCGAAAGTTCCTCTGAATTTGACGGGCAACCGGCGGCGCTCGTACGTGTTTTTCGAGTAGGAGATCAAAGCGCTCTGGAAATTGCTGAAGTCGTTAAAAATTATGTCACAACCACACAACACACGATGCCGGTCGGGGTGAGCTTGGAAACATGGCAAGACGATGCGAGTTATCTGCGTGGACGATTGAATCTTCTTTATCGCAATGGTCAAGCTGGGTTGGTTTTAGTATTTGCCATTTTGGCATTGTTTCTTCGGTTTCGTCTGGCCATTTGGGTTACCTTCGGGATTCCGATTTCATTTCTAGGCACTCTTTGGTTTATGCCCGCGATGGATGTTTCGATTAGTCTGATAAGCCTTTTCGCCTTCATTGTGGTCCTGGGTATTGTGGTGGATGATGCCATTGTTATGGGGGAGAACATTTACACACACCAGCAGCAGCACGGACCCGGCATCGCAAGTACGGTGGCTGGGGCGAAGGAGGTTGCTCGACCGGTGGTTTTTGGTGTGCTAACAACAGTAGCGGCGTTCTATCCACTACTTCAGGTGGAGGGTAATACGGGGAAAATTCTGAGATTTATTCCGCTTATTGTAATTCCAACGCTCTTGTTTTCATTGATTGAATGCCTGGTGATTTTGCCGGCGCACCTAAAGGGCTTGCCTAACGCCACAAAAAACAAAAGAGAATCTCGATGGGGCTGGACCCGTTTTCAGAAGGGTTTTGCTAAGGCCGCAGAATCGTTTGCGCAACGTATCTATAAACCGGTGTTGGAATTTTGTCTAAATTGGCGATACCTCACCGTGTGCAGTGGAGTTGCCATCCTGCTGCTTACGCTCGCAGGTTATGCGGGAGGACATTTTCGGTTTACTTTCTTTCCGCCGGTCGAAGGTGATAATGTTGCCGCTTGGGTAACGTATCCACGAGGGTCTCCTGTGGAGACAACGGAAGCTGCGGTGGCCCGGCTTAATAACGCAGCTAAAACACTTCAATCGGAATTTTCCAAAAACAATGATGTTCGACAGGTGATCTTGCATTCTCTGGCTAGCGTTGGGCAGCAGCCTTTCCGGACAGAATCCGAGCAAGCCGGAGGAAATCTTGGATCGAACCACGAAGGCAGTCACAAAGGCGAGGTGCACCTAGAAGTAGCCCCATCGGAGGAGCGTACTATTTCCAGCCAACAAATAGCTGATAAATGGCGGGAATTAGCCGGTGATTTTCCCGGGGCGGTGGAGGTAGGGTTTAGTGCAAATATCTTTTCAGCAGGCAAGCCGGTTAATATTCGTTTAACCGGACCAGATATGGACGCCCTTCAAGCTGCGGCTGCCCGGCTTAAATCGCAATTAGCAGATATTGATGGAGTGCGAGATATCAATGATAGTTTTCGGTTGGGAAAACAGGAGTTTCTTATTCGCCTGAGTCCTGAAGGCGAAGCATTAGGATTACGGCAAGCTCAATTGGCAACACAAGTCCGGCAGGCGTTTTACGGGGAAGAAGCGCAACGTCTTCAGCGTAACAGGGATGATGTGAAGGTGATGGTTCGCTATCCGTTGAATGAAAGGAAGTCAGTTCGTGATCTTCAGGAAATGCGCATTCGTGTTCGGGAGGGCGACACATTGCGAGAAATACCATTATCCACAGTGGCCATTATTGAAAATGGCCGTGGCTATTCAGAAATCCGGCGTGTCGATGGTCGCCGCGCAGTGAATATTACAGCCGATGTGGATATCGCCAAGGTAGAATCGAATAAGATTATCGAACGCCTTGAGGCCGAGGAATTACCCGCATTGCTCGCTGCCTTTCCTGGAGTGCAGTATTCCCTGGAAGGCGATCAGGCTGAGCAGTCGCAAACTATGGAAAGTATGAAGAGAGCTTATCTAGTCGCAATGGTCATCATTTATGGCCTGCTGGCAATTCCGTTTCGTTCATATTTACAGCCATTCATTGTGATGGGCGCGATCCCGTTCGGTTTAATCGGCGCAGTGCTGGGGCATTTGATAATGGGAATAGACCTGACTATTATGTCCCTTTTCGGCGTGGTGGCCCTTACAGGCGTGGTCGTGAATGACAGCTTGGTGATGGTAGATTTTGTGAACCGTAACCGGCCAAAATATTCAAACCTTATGGAGGCAGTTCGAGCCAGCGGCATACAACGCTTCCGCGCCATCTTGCTGACATCGCTCACTACATTTGCAGGCCTCGCACCTCTGGTGTTTTTTGAAAAGAGTGTGCAAGCCCAGTTTCTGGTGCCAATGGCCATCTCATTGAGCTTCGGTGTGATGTTCGCCACGGTAGTGACTTTGGTGTTGGTGCCGGCAGGATACATGATCCTGGAGGATATCAAGAGGGCGTGGTTCTGGCTTTATGGTAGTCGGCCTGACGACGGTGAAATAGCCAACCGCGCTATTCAGGTGAATCATCTTTAGCGGGTTTGTTCTTTCACCGAACGGTTAGGAAGGCTAGGTTTCGCTTTTTCCTAGATGGCCAAAAAAGCTTCATTGCTGATTATCTTTCTGACGGTGTTCATTGACCTCGTTGGGTTCGGTATTGTGTTGCCGATGCTCCCGCTTTACAGCAAGGAATTTGGCGCATCCGGAATGATCGCGGGCGGGATCGTCGCGGCATATTCACTGATGCAGTTCATTTTCTCGCCGATGTGGGGGCGCCTCAGTGATCGCATAGGGCGTCGACCGGTTCTATTGGTGAGCACCGCGGGCGCGTGCCTATCTTATGTGGTCTTCGCGTACGCCTGTCTGGAGCAATCAGTTCTACTGCTTTTAATTTCCCGCCTAACCGCTGGCATTTGTGGCGCAAACCTATCAGTGGCAAGTGCTTACATTGCCGATATTTCACCCCCTGAAGATCGCTCGAAACGCATGGGGCTCATTGGCATGGCCTTTGGGTTTGGATTTATCTTGGGCCCTGTCTTGGGTGCCTTGAGCGCAGGCTGGTTTGGTGTTACCGGGCCAGGATGGGTAGCCGCTGGGATTTGCGGTTTTAATCTGATCCTTGCATTTTTCATTTTAGGTGAGAGCCGGAAGCCGGAGTCTGACCCAGCACCGCCTTCCCCGCGATTGGGGCAAATGATGGGCGTACTGAAACGCCCGCAACTTGGTACATTGGTTTGCGTGTTCTTTTTGGCTACATTCTGCTTCACCTGTTTTGAATCCACCTTTGCCGTGTTGTTTGCTGGCACTCACGATGACCCGGGGAAATTTGCTTTCCGAGAACCGGCTATCTCGGAAACGAGTCAAGGAGTCAATTGGTCAGCCGCAAGTGGCGCTGAAGTTCAGGAAGGTGATGTGCTGGGGCGGCGCGAAGACGAATCCGCTGTCACGGCAGCAACCACTGGTCGGTTTGTTCTGAATGAAAATGAAGCGTCCATTAATACCACAAAGACCATGGCTTATTGGTTAATGGCTTTCTGCGGTCTTATCGGAGCAATTGTACAAGGAGGCTGCATTGGGCCGCTGGTGAAAAAATTGGGCGAGAAAAAGTTGATTGTATTCGGGTTGGCAATGGTAGGCGTGAGCTTGGCGGTCCTGCCGTTTTGCAGCGGGCAACTGGGTTTATGGAGCATCATGTTGGGATTAAGTTTGTTTGCAATCAGTTCGAGCGTATATCGCGCCCCTACGTTTGGCTTAATTTCTCTAAACGCCTCCTCGGATGAACAGGGCGAAGTAATGGGTGTCACTCAAAGCGTGGGCAGCTTAGCCCGTATTATCGGACCGCTTTTCGCGTTGGGACTTATGGATGTGTGGAAAGAATTGCCTTACCTGATTTGTGCAGTTATCGCCGTGATAGGCTCTTTTGTGGCTGCCTCCAAGATTGAATCACCACAAGTAGAACCGGGCAAAGCAGCGGAGAAGTGATGATTCGTAATGTTATTTTCGATTGGTCGGGTACGTTAGTGGACGATCTTGAGGCTGTTTGGAGGTCCACAAATTATACTCTAAAGAAATCGGGCGTCCCTGAAATGAGCCTCTCAGAATTTCGGGATGAATTCAGTTTGCCTTTTGATGAATTTTACGCCCGTGTCACGCCCGGTGTTTCACTGGAGCAATTGGAGGTATGGTATAAGGAGAGCTTTGTGAAGGAGCAACGATCGGTCCAAGCTCTACCCCATTCAGAAGCGTTTTTTGAATTCTGCCGCAACGAGGGTATGCGAACATTTTTACTAAGCACGATCCATCCGGATCATTACCGGGTTCAATCGCAAAAGGTAAATTTTACATTCGATCGGGAATATGTGCGAGTGATGGACAAGCGGCTTAAGATTCGTAACATTGTTGAGGAAAATAATCTCTCAGCCGGTGAAACCATTTTCATAGGCGACATGCAGCATGATGTGGAGACTGCAAAAGCAGGAGGAATTTTTTCCTGTGCAGTTCTGACCGGTTACAATACACGCCGCCAGCTTGCTGCTGCCCAGCCGGATTGGATCGTTGAGGACTTATCCGTGTTGCATCAACAATGGGAGAACCATGGAGCCAGCCTGAAAATATGTTATGATGAATGACCGAATTGTCATCCGTGAAATGGAAATCCAATGCCGTATTGGCGTGCCGGATGAAGAACGTGCAGAGCCACAGGCGCTCCGTGTGACAATTGAAATGGATGTCGACACAGCACCTTCAGCAAAGACAGACAACATTGGGCAAACGGTGGATTATTTTTTGGTGTATCAAAGAGTACACACCCTGAGTGGAGCGAGGCCCCGGAAATTGATTGAAACGTTGGCGGAAGAGATCTCGCAAATGGTACTAGGTGAATTCCAAGTGAAAAATGTGTTGGTCCGAATTGATAAATTTATCCTACCCAACACGCGTGCTGTATCAGTGGAAATCCAACGTCATCAAATTTGACCTTATTCACAAAAAGCCTACTAAGACTTGCGTGGAGCTCCTAGTATTCAAAGTTTTTGACTTGTTTTTAGTTGTTTTTACGTGGGAATGGACTTGTTTGGACTTGCCAACAGTGGGTAATCATTGTTAATAAACTTGGCCTCATGGCTGCCATTGGACGCTTCCAAAAAGGCGACGACACCTTTTACGCCAAAGTTGTTGACGGCAAACTTTACAAGCTCAAGGGCGATGTCTTTGGGTCTCCCTCATATGCCAAGCGAGCAGTGACTCCCACACGCGGGATACGCACACTCACGCCGGTAGAGCCTTCTAAGATAATTGCTGTAGGCTTAAACTACGCGGATCACGCTCGTGAATCCAACCTCAAGCCGCCTACGCAACCGCTCTTTTGGCTGAAAGCGCCTACTTCGCTGCTGCCGGATGGCGGCAAGATTGATCTGCCGTTCCCAAGTCACCGTAATGATTTTGAAGCTGAACTGGCCATTGTGATTGGTCGTCGGATTCGTAATGTGTCCCCACAGGCGGCCAGCCGATACATTTTTGGCTACACAGCGGCGCAGGATATTAGCGATCGCGACATCCAACGCGGTGAAAGCCAATGGGCACGCGCCAAGAGCTTTGACAGTTTCACGCCTATTGGGCCGTATATCGAAACGAAAATTGATCCGCAGGAGCAAACCATTCAGCTCTTCCAAAACGGGCAACTCCGGCAAAACTCCCACACCAGTCAGATGATCTTCAGCTGCGCTCAGTTGGTGAGTTTTATTTCCACCAATATGACGCTGCTGCCCGGCGACATTATTCTCACCGGAACACCCAGTGGGGTGGGGCCAATTGAGAGTGGTGATCGCCTTGAAGTGCGCATTGGCGACATGCAACCTTTGTGCAATACGGTGAAGTAATCTTTACCGCCGCCCCCTTCATCCGGTAAAGCTACGGCCATGCGCTGGAGCGAGACGTTTATTCCCACGCTGAAAGAGGCCCCTGCCGAGGCGGAGATCCTTTCGCATCAACTCCTATTGCGAGCCGGACTGGTTCGCAAACTTGCCGGGGGCCTGTATACTTTTTTACCAGCCGGCGTGCGGGTGCTGCACAAGATCGAGGCAATCGTGCGTGAGGAAATGGAACGGGCAGGCGCACTTGAAGTTCTTATGCCTGCGGTCCAACCACCGGAGATCTGGCAGGCCAGCGGACGTTACGAGCAGGCGGCAGATGTTCTTTTCAAGGTCGCCGACAGCAAGGGGCGCGAATGGCTACTGGGGCCCACGCACGAGGAGGTTGTCACTTCCATGGCTGCCGTAGAACTTAATTCTTACCGGCAATTGCCCATCAATTTTTATCAGGTGCAAACGAAGTTTCGTGATGAAATCCGCCCCCGCTTCGGCCTCATGCGGGCGCGCGAATTCATTATGAAGGATGCTTATAGCTTCGATGCCACTGACGAGGCGGCTCTGATTAGTTACCAGAAAATGTACGATGCCTATGTGCGCATTTTTGAGCGATGCGGGGTTCAGGCGTTTCCGGTGGAGGCGGATACCGGCGTCATGGGTGGAAATCATTCGCATGAATTCATGATTCCGGCGCAGACCGGTGAAAGTGAAGTGGCGTACACCGAGGACGGCAATTACAGTGCCAATGTGGAAAAGGCCGGCAGCCAAGGGCCGTTGACCGGCACCCCCAGCGAATGCACGGGCGCGTTGGAAGAATTTGCCACACCTAATGTTAAGACGATCGAAGATCTCGCTGGCGAGCCCTACCAAGTGCCGGCTGAGGCGCAAATTAAAACGCTGGTTTTCATTGCCGAAGACAAGCCGGTGATCGCCTTGATGCGCGGTGATGACGAGGCGAATGAGGCAAAGCTGGCAGTGGCGTTTGGGACGGCAATCTTCCGGCCCGCTGAAGCAGAGGAAATTCATACGGCACTGGGCGCGCATCCTGGCAGCCTTGGCGCAGTGGGGGTGAATGGAATTCCTGTTTACGCTGACAGCCAGCTCAAGCAGGCCGCCGGCATGACTACCGGGGCGAATAAGGACGGCTTTCACATTCGTAATGTAAACGTGGCTCGCGACTTGTCGCAGGTTCAGTTTCTGGATTTACGCACAGTCCGGGAAGGCGAGCTGAGCGCTGAAGGTCAGCCGCTGAAAATTCGGCGGGCAATTGAAGTGGGGCACGTTTTTAAGCTCGGCACAAAATACAGTGAGGCGCTTGGGGCCAGTTTTCTT
>Ga0208624_1000256_pt1 | contig 27571 bp, 27 predicted proteins | sample Knorr_S23_td_DCM_FD_185607 | JGI IMG/M metagenome (GOLD analysis project Ga0208624, IMG submission 185607) | Marine microbial communities from Southern Atlantic Ocean transect - Knorr_S23_td_DCM_ad_71m_LV_A (SPAdes) (version 2) | ecosystem: Environmental > Aquatic > Marine > Oceanic | place... | reverse complement strand
GAGAGGAGGCGGCCTTCACCGCTTCAGCGAGCTCTAAGACGCTCGCACGCGCGGTCCCGCCGACGTTGAGCGGGCCCTCTGGCGCTGTGGGGTGTGCGGAAAGACGCGCGAGGGTGGCAGCGACCTCATCCACGTGCGCATAGGTGCGCACAGAGCGCCCGTCTCCATGAACACACAAGGGGCGACCCTCCTTCGCAGCTTCAATGAAGCGCGGGAGCACGAAGCCTCGAGCGGAGTCTTGACCAGGGCCGACGACGTTGAAGAAGCGCAGGTGCACAGGCCCGAGACCACGAGGCCACAGCCCTCGGGCGCTGTCGAGGAGCCGCTCTCCGTGCACCTTGCTCGCTGCGTAAGCCCAACGCCCGACGCCGCTCACGGAGCGCAGCGAGCACTCCTCGTGCAGCTCTCCCGCGCTCTCGCGGTAGACCTCCGAAGAGGAGGCCGCGAAGAGGCGCGGGCGCTCCTTCGCCTGGAGACGACTGAGCGCCTGCAGGAGGCCAGCGGTTGCGGCCTCGTTTCCAATTCGAGCAGCCTCAGGGTCGTCGAGCACAGCGCGGACGCCAACCTTCGCCGCGAAGTGAAAGAGCACATCAAAAGGTCCCGCCTCTGTCAGGACCCGAGCGACCTCCTCAGAGCGTGAGACATCAACGCGCCGCAGGTGAACTCCCTCGATCGGAGCGGCAAGGGCTGCGCCACCGGCGGAGAGGTCATCCAACGCGAACACCTCCGCCCCAGCTGTCCGCAGCTGGGAGCAGAGGGCGCTCCCTAAAAAACCAGCGCCGCCTGTGACCAGGACGCGGGAGGGAGCTTGAAACTCGAACAGGGGACGCATGCAGGGGGTAGGGACGAAGACCGCAGGGCTCTCTTCCCGGATGTGTTTGGAGTCTACGCCCGCGCCACGGGCCACTCCAGAGACTCGAGCCCCTTCAGACCCCTAAGAGCGCGATGTGGTATGCGAAGAGCAGCGTATAGGCCACCCCTGAGATCCATATCCCGAGCCGCGCGGCGGCGAAGTTCTTGTGCAAGAGCAACACCAAGAGCGCCAGGGAGATGAGGGTGCACTTAATCGAGACGAAGCCTAGGTGCCCAGTCCTGAGGAGCTGCTCAGCGACAGGGTTGAGCTCGACGCCGCCCGCCTGGAGGTGATGGAGCGTGAAGAAGCTGTCGGCCACGTTGGCGAAGGAGATCCACGCCAAGACGGCCAGGATGGGCCAGTCGTACAGGTCGACGAAGCTCCCCTCGCGCTCCTCATCCCGACGAACCTCACGACGACGGCCCCCGAGGAGGGTGTAGCGAGAGAGTCGAGGGGTGGAGTCGCTCCGCCGGTCTAGCTGGCCGCGGCGCTCAGAGCTGTCTTGGGCTTCAGTTGCTGTGGTCATGAGGAGGGCTCACCGCCCGTATCGGGGGCTTCCTCATCTCTAATCGGCAGCATAGGGCGGGCATCTGGAGCCGGACTGAACCAAAGATCCTTTCGAAGCTCTTCCACGAGGCTCGTGGCGTAGGCGCCCGCAGGCAAGAAGAACTGGAGCCGAGCGCCCCCCTCGACGATGTCAAACTCGAGCTCTGTCACTGGGACCCTCATCGGCCTCCTGGCGCCGGACATGTTGGGGACAGGCAGCTCACCCTTCATGCCAGGCAGCGTGAGCCCCTCCCGCTCGAGGATCGCCTGCTCCTCTGCGAGGGGCTCACCAGCCCCCATGAGCAGCTTATGACCAAACAACGGGCCGCTCGCAGAGACCTCCTTCAAGGCGACGCGAGCAGCCAAGTCCTCATCACCCTCCTCCGCGACGAAGCAGGCGCCGTTGTCATGCTTCCACACAACATCGCCAGGTCGCACTTGATCGAAGTGATTGAGCCTCATCCCCAGGAGCTCGTTGAAGAGCAAGGCTTGATAGGCAGAGAGGTGAAGAGAGCGGAGAGGGAGAGCGATGGCGCGCGCTGCGGACCCCCAGTCCAAGGGGCGTCGCGCGAGCTGCCGAGCGATGTCCCCAAGGTCCGGGTCCAAATCACGCACCAAGGAAGCGCAGCTCTTGTGCGAGGCGCGCGTGTGTGTCGTGACGCGCTGAAAGAGCTCTCTAGACGGCTCCGTGTGAGGAGCGTGGGCCTCAGAGCAGATCGCCTCGATGTACTCTTGGAACCGTCGGGCCAGCAGGAGCCTCCCGAGCTCATGACCGCGGCCAGCGAAGCCGAAGCGCTGCGGACCGAACCAGTTTGGCATCCCGCGATCCGCGATCGTCTCAAGGACTCTGCGCGCAGTAGCTTCGGCCTCAGCCGGGAACCGTCGCAGGAACAGGCTGAAGCGATTGCCTGCAAGGGCGCCGAGGCGCAGGCGACGCTGAGCCTTCTCAGCCGCGAGCACGCGGACGTGGCCGAGCTCCGCCCCCCTCGCGGTGATCGGGTCGACCCCTGGCGCCGAGACCCACTGTCGCGCGACAGCGCGCGCGTCCTTGCGACCAGCGAAGCCGAGGTCGCGGGGGTCTTTCACGAGCCGGCGCGCGAGCCGACGGATCGCCTCTGAAGTCGATACACCGCGCTTCTCCACCAAGATCCAGCAGTGCTCACCCTCTCCCTCTGGAGCCGAGCGAGGGACCTCTTCGACGACGAAGTCCTCGAGCTCCTCGCGGAAGCCGAAGGGGATCGGGTCTTCCCCACCGGTCAGGTGGACGAAGCCCGGTGCCCAAGAGGGCGCGCTGTGAATGTCTGTCATGCCTAGAGGAGCTCTTCGTAGATGGCGAGCGTCTCCTCCACCATACGGTCGAGCGAGAAGCGTTCACGCACCATACCGGGTCCTGCCCCTTGGAGTCTCTCAAGGAGCTCCCGATCCCGAAGCAGGAGTTCCATACCAGCTGCTAAGGCGGCAGGGTCGCCCGGGGGCACAAGGACCCCAGTCTCCCCCTCTGTCACGACCTCTGGAATAGCAGAGACCCGGCTCCCGAGGACCGGCAGCCCCATCGACATGGACTCAAGAAAGACGAGGCCCAGGCCCTCCCACAGAGAGCTCATGACGAAGACATCGCTAGCAGCCATGAGCCGCGGGACGTCTCTGCGGATGCCACAAAACACACAGTCGTCTCCGAGAGAGCGCTCTGCCGCCCAGGCCTCCGCGCGCTGACGGCCATCGCCGAAGGGGTCATCGCCGACGAGCAGCAGGCGCGGCCTACTCGAGCCGCTGACCGCCTCTCGAGCGCGCGAGAAGGCTTCGAGCAAGACGTCGTGCGCCTTCTGCGGCGCGAAGCGCGCGACACAGATGAAGACAGGGTCACTAGCGCTGAAACCAAACTCGCGCCTCACGTCTGCGCGGTGCTCCTCTCGGCGACGCCCAGCCTCCTCAAAAGGGGTCGGATCAATCCCATAATAGACCCGACGCATCCGCGCTGGCTCGACCCGGCCGTGCTCCTCGACAAATCTAGCGACGTGGTCAGAGAGCGCGATGGTGCGCCGTGGGATATTCCCTAGGACGCCATGCACGCGCGAGACCCATGGGTTCAGGAGCGCGCGCTCGTCGTTGTGCTTACCAGAGATGAGTCGACCAGCCCTCCCGCAGAGCTTGGCGCAGACCGCTGTCAGCGCGTCTGCCTTGAGCAGGTGTGAGTGGACGAGCTCAGCCCCGCGCAGCTCCCTGATCAGCTTGAGCGGGCCGCAGCGACCGGCGATCTTCGCACCAGCTCGCTCGAAGTCACTCGCGAGGCGCCCCTCCCCTTTCAGCCAAGCGACGCGGACCTGATGGCCACGAGCGCACTGCCCGGTGACCTGCTGGAGGAGGTGCATCTCTGCGCCGCCCACATCCAGGGTCGTGATCACGTGGAGGATTCGCATGAAGGTTAGCCTGCGGCCTTTGAGCCTAGAGCAGCTCGCTATAGACCGCCTCTAGGTCATCCATCATGCGTCCTAGCGCGTGCCGTTCCAGCACCCATGCGCGAGCACGCTCAGCTCGGGCGGCGCGCTCCTCCTGAGGGGCGGCTGCAGCCTCCCTGAGCGCGGCACCGACAGCCTCAGCGCTGGCCTCGCTTGCGAGCCAGCCGCGCTCCCCATCCTCTAGCAGCTCTCGAGCCCCATCGACCGGGGTGCCTAGCACCGGGAGGCCAGCGGCTGCCCCCTCTAGGACGACATAAGGCATCCCCTCCCACCGCGAGGGCAGCAGCAAGAGCTCCGCCCCCCGCATGAGCTCGGGCACGTCCTCACGATGACCCAGGAAGAGGACGCGCTCAGCGACACCGAGCGACTCGGCGAGGCGCTCGAGGCTTTGGCGCTCCTCTCCCTCGCCGGCGATCCAGAGTTCGACCCCCTCACAGCCAGGCTGGGCGAGCGCTGCGATGGCCAGGTCTTGCCCCTTGGCTACGTTCAGGAGCCCACAGACTAGGGCCTTCAGGCGCCCGCCGTCCGAGCCCAAGGGAGCCTTAGGCTCTGCGCGCATATAGGGCGCCGGGTCTATCCCGTTCGCAACCACTCGCACCTGCCCTGGATCGACCACCCCGCTCGCACACATGGTCTTCGCCTCACTCTCACTGACAGCGACCACGAGCTTGGCCATCGTTGAGAGGCGGCGCTCCACCTGCTTGAAGACCCAACGCTTGATCGGACCAAACATCTCTCCGAAGAGGAATGAGTAGGTGTGTGGTGTATGAACGACGGCATCACAACCAGCAGCGCGAGCGGCGCGGCGCCCCAGCGCGCCAGCCTTCGAGCTGTGAGTGTGGACGAGGTCGGGCTGAAGCTCCCGGATCAAACGGGCCAGCTCGGCGCTGTGAGCGCGATCCTTCGAGAGAGACAGCTCTCGAACCATCGGGACCTCATGAATGTGAGCGCCTGCCGCAGCGAGCTCAGAGAGGTCCTCACGGAAGCCCGGGGTCCTGAGCGCTGAGACAGCCAGGTGGACCTCCCAGCCTCGCTCTAACAGGCCGCGAGTGATGTCGCCTAGGTGACGCCGAGTACCCCCGATCGTGCACTCCATGACCTGGAGGACGCGCCTCCCAGTCGCAGCGCCATCCTCAGTAGGCACCGGTCCCCTTCATCACTGCGAAGCCAGTGAGCGAGATGATCACGAAGTCGAGCAGCATGGACTTGTTCTCGATATAGAACAGGTCGTACTCAAGGTTCTCGTGGATGGCGCCCTGGCGAAAATAGGAGATCTGCCAGAGGCCGGTGATGCCGGGCTTCACCGTGAGCCGCTCTCGCTCCATCGGCCCATACCCTTCGACGATGAAGGACATCTCGGGGCGCGGACCGACGACGCTCATCTCACCGCACAGCACGTTGAAGAACTGCGGAAACTCATCGAGGCTGTAGCGCCTCAAGTAGCGACCGATTCGGGTGATGCGGGAGTCGTAAGGAGAGCTAGGAGTGGGCGCGTCGCCGCTCGCCTCCTGATGCATCGTCCGGAACTTGACCATCCGGAAGGGGCGCCCGTTGAGCCCTATCCGCTCCTGCATGAAGAACACAGGCCCAGCGCTCTCCCGCTTGATCAAGATCGCTGAGATCAGGAAGACGGGGCTCGCGATGATGAGGACCGCCAAAGAGAACATGATGTCGAAGAGCCGCTTCGCGAAGAGGTAGAAGTAGGAGTCGGTCTTCTCGTAGCGGGTAAAGAGCGGCACAGAGTCAAGCGATGAGAAGCGAACCCGGTGCCTCACCAAGTGATAGAAGCGCGGGACAACGTGGTGATGAACGCCCAGCTCTCGCAAGCGCTCTGCGATCTCAACGATCCGCTCCTCTGACGCCGATGGCAACGCGACGAAGACCTCGGAGATCTTGTTCAAGGCTACGACCTCATCTAGATCCTCGAAGCCACCGAGGACCTCATGCTTCCCAAAGACCTTCCCCTTCCGCTCCGAGTCGTCGTCGATGAAACCGGCGAGGTTGAGGCCGAGGGTCGGGACCAGCGCGAGCTTGCGCTGCAAGAGCATGCCGCACTCACCGGCGCCGTAGATCAGCGCGTTGCGGTTGCCGATCCCGAGGCGGTGCAGGCGCTGGATGTACTTGAAGGAGGCGAAGCGGCTCACCATCGTGAACATGAGGATGAACACAAAGGCGAGGACCATCGTGATCCTCGAGGGGCTCTCTGTCTTGAACGGGACCTCGACGTAGGTGAAGCCAGCGTGGAGCAGCTCAAGGAGCATCCTCTCAAGGCCTGTCGTCTCGAGCAGATCCTGCTCAGAGTGCTGCAGGAGGAGGACGAGGGTGAAGAAGACAAAGAAGGAGACCACTGTCCCCTTCAAGATCCCCTTGAACTCCTCGTAGTTGAGGAGGCTCTTCACCGGGCTATAGAGCCTCAGTGAGTGGAAGCAGACCAAGCAGACGGCGCAGATCCACGCGAAGACCTGAACGTAGAGCCGCACATCGTCATAAAACTCAGGACCCTCCAGGCGGACGCTCCCGAGCTTGCCCCCGACCCAGAACGCGCACCAGCACGCCAGCTGCATCACGGCCAGGTCTACAAAGACCTGGATGGACAGCAGCAGAGGCTGATAGTTGCGGCGGAAGAAGGTGCCTAGGGCGGTCATGGCCAGTGTGGGGGCTTGTGAAGGCCTTGAGTGGTGTATGAGGGGGGTTTAAGCGGATCTGGGTCCGGTTTGGAGGAAAAAAGGAGCCTGGATCATGCCCTCATCTGGGCGAGGAGCCCCTTCACGGTATCGGCAGCACGCCCCGCCTCCACTGGATAGCGTTTTTTGAACGAACGCCCTGAACCCCACCCAGCGCGGTCTGTGACGGCCCTCAGAGCCGCCCATGGGACTCCCCAAGCCTCTGAAACCGCGCCAATGGCAGCTGTCTCCATCTCCGCCACAGCGGCACCCTGAATCCAGCGGCGGGCTCTCAGGCGCCTCCAGAGGCTCATAACTGCCCGGTCAGCCGTGAGGTAGTCACATCGGGGGCCCTCAACGAGCGCCTCCCAGGCATCACGGAGTCCTCTGCCGGGTCGGACCTCATGGCCCCCTTCGAGCCCAAGATCGGCCTGCACGGCTCGCTCACAGTGCACGAGGTCGCCTATCTCCAAACCCTGAGTCAGCGCCCCGCAGGTGCCAACCACGAGGAGCCCTCTCGTCGCACCCGCGCGGAGGAGCGCCTCAGCTCCACGAGCAGCAGCGACCTTACCCACCCCACAGACGCACGTGAAGAGCTCCTGCTCTCCCTCAGTGATGCGACGGAGGGAGACCCCGCCTGGATCGGCCAGAGGCTCCCCTCGCCCAGCCCAAGGGCCGAGCTCGCCAGAGAGGGCACAGATCAGCCCTAGGGCTCCGCTCCGATGGTCAGTTGTAGATGTCAACGAGGAGTGTCCTTGGTCCAAGAGGCGGTCAAAGCAGCCCCGCTCTCTAGATGTTCTTCGACCCTCGAGCCGCTATCCTGACCCCCTATGCGAATCGCACTCACAGGATCTACTGGCTTCATTGGAGGCTATCTCACCCGCGCCCTCGTGGACGCAGGTCACGAGCTCCGACTGCTCATCCGCCCTGGTCGAGAGGAGGCCGCCCCGAGCGTCGACGGGAAGACCCCAGAGCTCTTCATCGGAGACCTCTCAGAGGCAAACAGCCTCGAGGGCTTCCTCGAGGGGTGCGACCTCTTGATCCACCTAGCCAGCGCCCACGACCACCTCAACGATGAAGAGATGCGCGCCGTCAACATCGGCGGGACAGAGGCGCTCATCGCTGAGGCTGAGCGCTGTGGGCACAGCGGCTCGAGCGGGTTTGAGATGTGGGTCGTCTCCTCGGCGGTGATCGGCGCCCCCGTCTACAGCTACTATCGCGACACCAAGCGGATCCAAGAGAAGCTCATTCGAGGCTGCGGGATCAACTGGACCTCCTTCCGCCCAACCCTCGTCTACGGCGAGGGGGACATGCGCCACACCGCGCCCCTCCTCCGAAAGTGCGCCCAAGAGAAGGGCACGATTTGGGTCCCCCACGACGGCAAGAGCATGATCAACCCCGTCCATGTCGACGACGTAGTCGACGCGGTCATGCGTTTCTTCGACTTCGAGCGCGGCGTAGACTGCTGCTACGAGCTCGCTGGCCCCGAGGGCATCCCGTACAACCGCTTCCTAGACGCCACCATCGCCGCAGTCGACGGACGCGTCCGCAGGCGAAACATCTCTAAGACCTGGGCTGACCGGCTGATCTTCCTGAAGGGCCTCTTCACGGACGTCACCGAAGACCGCCGCGCCTCGGCCTACTTCATGCTCCACCACGAGCACAACATCACCAACGCCGTCGAAGAGCTCGGCTGGACCCCGCGCAGCTACGACGAGGGGATCCGCGAGGTCGCGAGCGGCGACTGGTGGCGAGAGTGACTGCCGGCTCGCGACCCCTCGCGAGCGCTCACTCCTCTTCGCCGCGGAGCTTGGCTAGGACCGTGTAGTCCTCGAGCGTGGTCGTGTCTCCCGCGATCTCGGCTCCCTTGGCGATATCTCGCAGCAAGCGCCGCATGATCTTCCCGCTGCGCGTCTTTGGGAGCGCGTTGGTGAACCGGATCTCTTGTGGACGTGCGAGCTTCCCGATCTCTGCCGCGACATGCTCGACGAGCTCCCGCTCCAGCGCGCCGGGGTCTGCGACCTCAGCGCGCGGAGTCACGAAGGCGCAGATCGCCTCCCCCGTGACCTCATCTGGCCGACCCACGACGGCGGCCTCGGCGACGCCGGGGTGTGAGACGAGGGCGCTCTCCACCTCCATCGTTGAGAGGCGGTGACCGGAGATGTTGAGGACGTCGTCCACGCGCCCCAAGATCCAGAAGCACCCGTCCTCGTCCTTCACGGCGCCATCTCCTGGGAAGTACTTCCCAGGGAACTTGGACCAGTAGGTCTCCTCGTAGCGCTCCATGTCTCCCCAGATCCCCCGGAGCATCCCGGGCCAAGGCTTCCGGATGACGAGGTAGCCCCCCTTGCCATCCTCCACGGGCTCGCCCTCCTCATCGACGATCGCCGCGTCCACACCGAAGAAAGGTCGCGTCGCAGAGCCCGGCTTCGTCACCTGCACACCCGGCAGCGGAGTGATCATGATCCCGCCAGTCTCGGTCTGCCACCAGGTGTCAACGATCGGGCAGCGCTCGCCGCCCACGAGGCGGTGGTACCACATCCAGGCCTCAGGGTTGATCGGCTCGCCCACCGAACCGAGCAGCCGGAGCTTGCTGAGGTCGTGCTTCTCGATGTGCTCATCCCCCAAGCGCATGAAGGTCCGGATCGCCGTCGGGGCGGTATAGAAGACCGTCACGCCGTGCCTCTCACACAGCTCCCAGAAGCGGCCGGGGTGCGGGGTCGTAGGCGCGCCCTCATACATCACGATGGTCGCGCCGTTCGCGAGAGGGCCATAGACGATGTAGCTGTGACCTGTGATCCACCCCACATCTGCGGTGCACCAGTAGACGTCATCCTCTTGGAGGTCAAAGACGTACTTGGTGGTTAGGTACGCGCCGAGCATGTAACCCGCAGTAGTGTGAACGATGCCCTTGGGCTTGCCGGTCGAGCCTGAGGTATAGAGCAAGAAGAGCACGTCCTCAGAGTCCATAGGCTCAGGGGCAGCGGGATCCGTGACAGCCTCCATGAGCTCGTGGTACCAGCAGTCGCGCCCCTCGGTCCAATCCACCTCGTTCTCACCGCGACGCACGCAGACGACGCTGTGCACCCCCTCGTAACCGTTGAGCGCGGCGTCGACCTCTCGTTTCAGGGGCAAGACCTTGCCGCGGCGCCATCCCCCGTCAGCCGTGATCACCATGCAGCAGTCGCCATCCTCTACGCGATCTCGAATCGCCTGCGCGCTGAACCCCCCGAAGATGACCGAGTGGGCAGCGCCGACGCGCGCGCACGCGAGGACCGCGACGGCGAGCTCAGGGATCATGGGCATGTAGATCGCGACCCGGTCGCCCTTCTTGAGACCCCGTGACTTGAGCGCGGCGGCGAAGCGCGCCACCTCGTCGTGGAGCTCTCTATAGCTGAGCTCGCGGACGTCACCAGGTTCCCCCTCCCAGCGGATCGCGGTCTTCTCGCCGCGCTCCTCAAGGTGCTGATCTAAGCAGACCGCCGAGGCGTTCAGCTTGCCCCCGCCAAACCACTTCGCCACAGGCGCGCCGCTCCAATCGCAGACCTCCGTGGGCGGCTCGATCCAGGGCAGCTCTTGGGCCATCTCACCCCAGAACCCCTCGGGGTCCTCAATGGAGCGCCGATGCATCGCCTGATACTCCTCTTCAGAGGAGAGGCGCGCGGCGGCCTGGAACTCAGCGGACGGGGGGAAGCGGCGGTCCTCAGTGAGGACATGGTCGATATCAGGCATGGCAAGAGAGTAAGCCCTCAGGCCCCCTGCGGGAATACCGGCCATTCTTGCCCCCCCTCAGGGCAGATCGCCGGAATCATGGGTGATGTATTTCCCCACCCACACACCTGAGACTGCAGAGAAAGACACCGAAGGATGGGAGCCCGCTCGCATCCTCGACCGCTGGAACTCCTGGGCGCTCGTCTATTTCCCCAACCAAGACCTCACGACTTGGATCGACCTTGGGACCGAGCCCTATCAGCCCCTCTCGAGCGCCGAGGCAGCATGGCGCCTCGATGAGCTCGGTCGCGTCAACTAGGCGCGCTTGTTGAAGAGCGTGAAGTAGCGCGCGGCCTTGCCAGCGAGCCGCGCAGGCTGAGACAGCTCCCGGAGGAGCCGCTTCGGGCGCAGGTAGAAGCGACGGTAGGCGTGCCGGATCCAGCCCTCGATCTCGGCAGCACTCATGTGCTCATTCCCCTCGAGCGCCTGATAGCCCGTCATCGTCGCGTAGTCGAAGTCTCTCGTCCCGCTCAGCATCTCGTAGAGCGGCGTGCCGGGGTAAGCCGTGACAGCGCAGAACTGCACTTGGTCAGGGTCGAGGCGCTCGACGAGGTCGAGGGTGTCCCCCACCATCTCTGGCGTCTCCTCAGGGAAGCCGATCATGCAGAAGGCGCGTGTCTCAATCCCGACGTCGCGACAGGCGTCAAAGACCTCCTGCGCCTGGTCGTGGTCCAAGAGCTTCGCGCCGCAGTGCTTGCGCTGAATCACCTCGTTGCCTGACTCGACGCCGAGGGAGATATGGACGCAGCCAGCAGCGGCCATCTTCTCCAAGAGCGGCCGGCTGAGCACCTTCACTGCTGTCTCGCATTGCCACTCGAGCTTGAGGCCCCGCTCGAGGATGCCGTCACAGATCGCCTCTACGCGATCTTTGCGAGTGGTGAAGATCGGGTCCCTGAAGACGACGTGTCGCAGTCCGTGATTGTCATGGAGATCAGAGAGCTCCTCGAGCACATGCTCCGGCGAGCGGAAACGGAAGCGCAACCCCTGCGCGAGCGTGTAGCCGCAGAAGGAGCAGTCCAGCGGGCACCCACGGCTGGACTTGACCGTAGTGATCGGACCCTCGACGCCAGGAAAGTGGTACAGGCTGTTATCGAGGAGGTGTCGCGCCGGGAGCGGGAGACCGTCGAGGTCCCCGATCTTCTCGCGCTCTGCCTCATGGATGATTTCACCAGACGAGTCCCGCCAGGTTATTCCCTCTACGCCGCTGAAGTCGCGCCCCTCAGCTGCTCGTCGTGCGAGGTCGCGGACGGTGTACTCGGGCTCCCCCCTCACGACGGCGTCCACGTGGTCCCCGTCAAAGATCTCTCCTGGTGTGAAGGTCACCTGGGACCCCAAGATCCCCACAGGGACCTCAAGCGCTGCCCGGATCCTCCCGGCTAGGGCGAGGTCCTGGTCCAGTGAGGTGCTGGAGGAGTCCATGCAGACGAAGCCTGGCTCCAGAGAGCGCACGCGCTCGAGCGCGCCGTCCGGGCCCAAGCCCATCGCGTCCGCGTCTACGATGGAGACCTCGTGCCCCTCGGCCTCCAAGACACCGGCGACGTGAGCCAGCTCGATCGGCGGATAGAGCAGCTCGGGGTTCACCGCCATCCCAAAGCCCCCCATCAGTCCGCGGCTAACGCGGAACTCAGGCGGGCTGGGCGGATTGACGAGGGTGATCTTCATGAGGCGCGCACCTGATCATTCATCGGCCCACAGGGGCCGAAGATCGAGGGCGACTACCTCAGCCTACCGTCGATTCCCGGCGGAGGGCGCCCCCGAGCCGCTCTGCGGCCCGCTCAACCCTGCCAAGGAACTTTTTGAGGTCTCCCTCGTCGAGGGTGCGGTCTTTGGCCTCAAGCACCAAGTGCCAAGCGAGGGAACGCTGCCCCTCAGGCAGGTTCGGGCCCTCATAGACGTCGAAGAGCTCCATCGAGGCCACCAGACCCTTTCCAGAGCGCTCAAGCTCCAGCTCGGCGTCCGCGCAGGCCACCTCCACGGGCAGCGAGAGGGCCACGTCGACCTTGGCCCCGGGGAACTTGGGCAAGGGCCTGTAGCTCGCGGGAGCCTTCGGCAGCGACAAGAGCGCGTCCAAGGAGAGCCCTGCGGCGGCCACGTCACTCTCGAGCTCATCTACGAGCCCCAAGCTCCTTGCACAGCCGGGGTCCAGCTCCGCCAAGAGACAGAGCGCCAAGCGCTCATCATCCACGGACGCCTCGAGCACCTGCGCCCGGCCGGGGTTCGCCCATCCCGGGACGAGGTCTTCACCCCCCAGAGCGCGCCACCTCAGCCCGGCCTCAATGGAGACACCCAGAGACCTGAGCAGGTCCTCTACGACCCCCTGCAAGCGCGCCCTCGCGCTCGCGTTGAAGGTGGCATCCTTAGAGCGCGGCGAGGCGAGGACGAGGCCGGCCTCATGAATCTCACCAGGTTGCCCGCGCTCGTCCGTGAGCTCCGGGAGATAGCCCTTGCCGACCTCAAAGAGCCGCACCTCATCCCTGTTCCGGCGGTTGATCTCCACCCTCCCGAGGAGGCTAGGGACGACCGAGCGGCGGACGCTGGCCTCTCCCTCTGCGACAGGGTTCACGACGCGCACGCGCGGCTCGTCGGCGATCCCGAGGCGCTCAAGGAGCTCGTCGGACTGAAAGGAGTAGCAGAGCGCCTCAGAGAAGCGCGCGCCCCCACTGAGGCGGTCTTGGATCCGTGCGGTGAGCACCTGCCTCGGGTCACGGGCCGGCGGAGAAACCTCAGCGATGAGGCGCTTGCCAGGGATCTGGAAGTAGCCGTGCATTCGACCGATCTCCTCGACGAGATCGACCGGCTCGCCGACGTCCTTGGTCGCGCGGTAAGACGGGACGGACACCCGCAAGACCCCGCTGTCGAGCTCAACCCCGAAGCGGAGGGACCGCAACGTCTCCGCCATCTCTTCATCGCTGAGCTCCACACCCAAGAGAGAGCGAGCGAAATCACCCTCCAAGCTGACGAGCTTGCTCGGGTCCTCCCAAGCGCCGACATCCACCGGCGCCGAGGGGAGCTTAAGCTCCGGCTGAATGGACTGGAGCGTGCGCACGAGGTGGGCCGCAGCGTCAGGCACCATGCACGGATCTAGGCTCTTCTCAAAGCGAGCCGAGGAGTCAGTCCTCAGCCCGACTCGGGAGGCCGTGCGACGGACAGTCGTGGCGTCGAAGCTAGCGACCTCAAGCAAGAGCGAGGTCGTCTCAGGTGCCACCTTCGACCCCTCCCCTCCCATGACGCCCGCGAGGGCGACGGGAGTGTCTCCAGAGCAGATCAGGAGGTCTTCTCTCCCAACTTTCCGCTCCTCTTCGTCGAGGGTGGTGATCGTCTCACCATCCGCCCCCATGCGCACCTTGATCCCAGCTGAGACCTGAGCGCGGTCGAAGAGGTGATTCGGCTGGCCCAAGTCCAGCATCACGAAGTTGGAGATGTCGACGAGGAGGTCAAGGGGTCGCTGCCCGACCGCCAAGAGCAAGCGCTGCAGCCACTCAGGGCTAGGCTCCACGCGCACATCATCAATGGCGAGGGCGAGGTATCTGCCACAAGCGGGGTCTGCGATCTCTACCGCGAGACCAGGCTCTTCACCGGTCTCAGGCAGGCTCGTGTCTAAGTCGCGGAGCTCACGATCAAAGATCGCCGCGACCTCAGCAGCGATCCCGCGGTGACCCCAGAGGTCCGGCCGGTGCGTCAGCGACTTGTTGTCGATCTCGATCACCCAGTCCACGAGGTCCATGGCCTCAGAGACAGGGGCGCCGCGCTGAAGGTCCTCCGGCAGGACCCAGATGCCATCGTGATCCTCGCCGAGCTCCAACTCGCGCACTGAGCAGATCATCCCCCGGGACTCAACCCCGCGGATCTTGGCCTTCTTGATCTTGAAGTCCCCAGGTAGCCGAGTCCCGACCTGCGCTACGGCGACGTTCTGCCCAGCGTCGACGTTGGGAGCTCCGCAGACGATCTGCAGAGTCTCGTCGCCGCCGACATCGACGGTGCAGACAGAGAGCTTGTCCGCGTCGGGGTGCTGCTCCCGAGACTGAACGTGACCTACGACGACATCATCGAGATGTGCGGCGAAGCGCTCTAGCCCCTCGACCTCTGCGGTCCGAAGCGTGAGCTCGCGCGCGAGGTCTTCAGGCGTGATGCCCTCGAGGTCTACGTGGCGTGCCAGCCACTTCATGGAGATCAACACGGGAACTGCTCCAAGAAGCGGAGGTCTCCCCCCATCAAGTTGCGGATGTCGTCGATGCCAAAGCGCATCATGACGAGGCGGTCGAGGCCGAAGCCGAACGCGAAGCCAGTGAGCTTGCTCACGTCGACGTCCTCCCGCCCGCTGAAGCCAGCCTCCAAGACGCAGGGCTGCACCATGCCGCAGCCGCAGAACTCAATCCACGTCGTCTGAGAGCAGACCCGGCAGCCGTCCTCACAGAAGGGGCAGCGCACATCGAACTCGAAGCCAGGCTCGACAAAGGGGAAGTAGCCGGGGCGCAGCCTCACCTCCAGCTCTCGCTCGAAGAGCTCGTTCAAGAGGCGACGGAGGGTCCAGGTCAGGTGGCCGACCTGAATGTCTTCCCCAACCACGAGCCCCTCGACCTGGTGAAAGGTGTGCTCATGGGTGGCGTCCTGCTCTTCGTTCCGGAAGACCCGCCCAGGCGCGATGACCCGGAACGGCGGCTTGAGCCGCTCCATTGCGCGTATCTGCACCGGCGAGGTCTGAGTCCGCATGACTACCGTGTGGCTGTCGTCACAGTAGAAGGTGTCCTGCAGCTCTCGGCTGGGGTGATCTACAGGGACGTTCAGGGCCTGGAAGTTGTAATAGTCCAGCTCTACCTCTGGCCCGTCGAGCACCTCATAGCCCATGGAGGTGAAGATCGCCTCCACCTCACGGCGCACCTGGGTGATCGGATGCAAGCCACCTCGGACTGGGGTCGCCGGCGGGAGCGTCGGGTCAAAGCCGCCGCCATCTCGCAGCGCCTCAACGAGCGCCTCATCCAAGAGCGCCTTCTTGGAGCCGATGGCCTCCAAGAGCTCTCCCTTCAGCGCGTTCGCACCACGCCCAGTGTCCCTACGCTCCTCGGGCGGGAGAGTAGGGATCGCGGCCAAGATCTCAGAGATGACCCCCTCTTTACCGAGGAGCTCCTTCTCCAAGGCGCGCAGCGTCTCCGCGTCGGTCGCTTCCGCGACGCGAGCGAGGGCGTCTTGGCGCAGGCTCTCGAGGCGCTCGAGCATGGCCCCTCGCGACGCTCGCTATGCAGCCAGGGCGGCCTTGGCGGCCTCGGCCAGCTGGTCGAACGCTGCCGGATCGTGCACAGCGATGTGAGCGAGCTGCTTGCGGTCGAGCTCGATGCCCGACTTCTTCAGCCCCGCGATGAAGCGTGAGTAGTTCACCCCGCGCATCCGAGCGGCCGCGTTGATGCGGACGATCCAGAGGCGGCGGAACTGGCGCTTGCGCTGGCGACGATCACGGAACGCGTACGCCCATGAACGGACCATCGACTCCTTAACAGTGCGCCAGAGCTTGGAGCGACCGCCGCGGAAGCCGCGAGCGGCCTTGAAGTAACGGACCTTCTTTTGGCGGCGCGGGGCGCCGTATGTAACGCGTACCATGCTCAGGCCCCCATCATGCGCTTCATGTTCACGCCCCAGGCTCGGGGCAGGATGATGTCCTTGCGGAGTCCACGGCGCTCATCGCCATTGTGGATCGCGTGCATGTGACCGCGCGCGGGCCGCGAGCAGCGGACCTTCCCGTTCTTCGAGACGCGGAAGCGCTTCTTCACAGCGCCCTTTGATTTCATCTTCGGCATTCTGAATGTCTCCTTGAGTCACCGCCGACGGCGGATCGGAGCGGACCCCGGTCGCTGGCACGCCGCCACCGCTCACGGGAGCCGGGCTTCCCCGGACTTCGAGGCGAAAAAGATACAGCCGACCCCCGCTCAGGCCAAGCGGGAGGCAGGCAAAACCTCGCTAAAGGCCCCCTCGCGGGGGCCCCACCCCTCAGGAGGGCTTCTGCGTGGGGGTGAGCATCATGGTCATGCGCCGCCCCATCATCTTCGGCATAGCCTCGACCTTGCAGATGTCGCCGAGGGTCTCGGCCACCTGCTTCATGACGTTCTCGCCATGCTCTGGGTGCGCCATCTGCCGACCACGGAAGATGCAGACGACCTGCACCTTGTGACCGGCCTCAAGAAAGCGGCGACCTTGATCGAGGCGATACGAGAGGTCGTGCTTGTCGATCGCAGGGCGAACACGAAGCTCTTTCAGGCTAGACGAGGCCTTCTTCTTGTCGGTCCCCCGCTCCCGCTTTCGCTGCTCATACTTGAACTTGCCAAAGTCGAGGATCCTGCACACCGGAGGTCTCGCCGTGGGAGAGACCTCGACGAGATCCATCCCTGCGTCCTGCGCCCTCCTGCGAGCGTCGTCCGTTGAGACGACGCCGAGCTGGTCTCCGTTCTGATCAATGAGCCGCACCTCGCGGACTCGAATCTGCCTGTTGCGGCGATAGTCTTGCGCTGCCACTTAGCTCCTTGGGCTTAGATGCCCCTGGGAAAAAGAAAGGGTCACCACCGCCGCCGTTCGGCCGCACGGTGCTGACTCAGAGTAAGCCGGGGCGAGAAAACTCGCCACCAGAGAAAGAGAACGCACGCTCACGAGCTCGCCTCAGGAGGCGACTGTGCCTCCTCAAGCGCCGCCTTCGCGCGCGCAGAGACGTCGATGTGGACGTCCTCGAGCTGATAGGCCTCGACAGTAGAGGGCGCATCGCACATGAGGTCTGTGGCGGATGCGGTCTTAGGGAAGGCGATCACATCACGGATGTTGTCCATCCCTAAGGTCAGCGCGACGAGGCGGTCTAGCCCCACGGCGAAGCCAGCGTGCGGAGGAGCCCCGTAGCTCAAAGCGTCCAAGAGGAAGCCAAACTTCTGGCGCTGCTCCTCCTCGCCGATCCCGAGCACCTCAAACACGCGCTGCTGGACATCAGCCCGGTGGATCCGAACAGAGCCAGAGCCCAGCTCCCAACCGTTCATCACCAGGTCATAAGAGCGGCTCATCTGATCGCCGATCGGGCTGTCTGGGTCGCTGAGGTCAAAGCCTCCGCCGCCGAGCTCCCAGTCCGCAGGCGCAGTGAACGGGTGGTGCGTAGAGAACCAGCGCCCAGCCTCATCATCCCACTCGAAGAGCGGGAAGTGCGTGACCCATAGAAAGCGGAACTCCGAAGGATCTGTGAGCCCCAGCTGCTTGCCGAGATGCACCCTGAGCTCTCCCAAAGAGCGCTGCACGACGCGCTCGCGTGGGTCTGCCACAAAGAGACAGAGGTCTCCCTCCGCGGCACCTAAGAGCTCCATGAGCTCCTGAGCGCCCCCCTCAGGGACAAAGCGAGCGAGCGGACCAGCCCCTCCGTCCGGGGCCGGCTTCCAAAAGGCCAAGCCTTTGGCGCCGTAGGTCTTGACCACGTCCTCAAGGGCCGTGATCTCCTTCCTCGAGAGGGATCCACCCTCCTTGACCGTCAGCCCCATCACCCTGCCGCCTGCCTCGACCGCACCGGAGAAGACCTGAAAGTCGGACGTGCGCGCCCAGTCATCCAGCGCGACGAGCTCCATCTCAAAGCGCAGGTCAGGCTTATCGACGCCGAAGCGCTCCATCGCCTCCTTGTAAGGCATGCGAGGGATCGGCGTCGGGACGTCGTAGCCCATGGAGTCTTTGAAGGTGTCGATGAGGACCTGCTCCCACGAAGCGAACACGTCCTCCTCCTCGACGAAGGACATCTCCATGTCCAACTGCGTGAACTCGGGCTGGCGGTCTGCGCGCAAGTCCTCGTCTCGGAAGCAGCGCGCTACTTGGAAATAGCGGTCCATCCCAGAGACCATCAATAGCTGCTTGAAGATCTGCGGAGACTGAGGGAGGGCGTAGAACTCACCGGGGTGAACGCGGCTCGGGACGAGGTAGTCTCGCGCGCCTTCAGGGGTCGCCTTGGTGAGGATAGGCGTCTCGACCTCAACGAAGTCCTGGGCTTCGAAGGCCCGGCGCATAGCGTTGATGAAGCGCGAGCGGTGGACGAGGTTCTGCTGCAGAGGGGCCCGTCGCAGGTCCAAGAAGCGATGCTTCAGCCTGAGCTCGACGCCAGTGTCGAGGTCGTCGATGATCTCGAAGGGCGGGAGCTTACTGCCGGAGAGCATCTCGACGGACTCCGCAACGAGCTCCACCTCACCGGTCTCCCGGTTCGGATTGATGTTCCTCTCGTCACGCTTGCGGACGGCGCCGCGCACACAGAGGACATCCTCAGGAGCGAGCTTCAGGTCCCCCGCCACCTCCTCTGCGAGGACGATCTGTGTCACGCCATAGCGGTCCCTCAGGTCGAGAAAGTAGATGCCACCGTGGTCACGTCGAGCTGCGACCCAGCCGTTCAAGACGACCTGTGACCCCTCATCGCTCGCTCGCAGCGCCCCGCAAGTGTGCGTCCGCTGCCACCCTGCACGCCCACTCATGAGCGCAGTCCCATCGGCTCGGAGGCCGCGTCTCTGATCACTATCACGCAGACATCATGCCACGCTGCGCGGCACATGAAAGCAGAGCCTCTCCCTTGTGAGGAGAAGCTCAACGTGATCTGCGGCTGTGCAAGCGAATACGCGCGAGGGCGCGCTGCAAGGAGGCGCGAGCGCGCGCCATGTCGACATCGTCCTGCTTCGCGGCAGCGCGTGACATGCTGAGGCGCTCGCGCGCGCGGGCCTCGGCCTGGCGAGCGCGCTCTTCGTCGATCTCGGTCCAGGGCTCACCCGCCGCGGTCAAGACACGGACAGTGTCCCCGCGAACCTCAGCGAAGCCGCCCGCGACGAAGAGGCTCTGCTCTCCAGCGGAGGTCTTGTATGTCAGCTCGCCCGGCTCGAGGGCGGTGACCATCCCGGCGTGCTTAGGGAAGATCCCCATGCCGCCGTCCGAGGCCGTCACGCCCACAGACTCGACCGCTTCGTCGAGGATCACGCGCTCAGGCGTGATGACTCTCAAGGTCAGGCCGGCCATCCCTCAGGACATCTCCTGGGCGCGCTCGACGACGTCGTCGATCCCGCCGACCATGTAGAAGGCCTGCTCGGGGAGGTCATCGTGCTTGCCCTCGATGATCTCCTTGAAGGAGCGCACCGTCTCCTCCCGCGGGACAAAGATCCCCGGAGTGCCGGTGAACTGCTCTGCGACGAAGAAGGGCTGCGCGAGGAAGCGCTGCATGCGGCGCGCGCGCGCGACGACTTGGCGATCCTCCTCTGCGAGCTCCTCGACGCCGAGGATAGCGATGATGTCCTTGAGGTCGTTGTAGCGCTGAAGGATTCGCTGCGCCTCTCGGGCGACGAAGTAGTGCTCCTCACCGACGACCTGGGGATCAAGCATCCGAGAGGTCGACTTAAGCGGGTCAACCGCAGGATAGATGCCGAGCTCGGCGATCGAACGCTCGAGGATGATCGTCGAGTCGAGGTGGGCGAAGGTAGCGACCGGCGCCGGGTCCGTAATGTCGTCAGCGGGGACGTACACGGCCTGCATCGAGGTCACTGAGCCGTCCTTGGTCGAGGTGATGCGCTCTTGGAGGGCGCCCATCTCGCTGGCCATGGTCGGCTGATAGCCCACCGCAGAGGGCATCCGGCCGAGGAGCGCGGAGACCTCAGAGCCCGCCTGGACGAAGCGGAAGATGTTGTCCACGAAGAGGAGGACGTCCTGGCCCTTCTCATCGCGGAAGTACTCAGCCATCGTGAGGCCGGAGAGCGCCACGCGCAGACGTGACCCCGGGGGCTCGTTCATTTGACCGAAGACCAAGACCGCGTTGTCGATGACGCTCGCGTCCTTGCCCTCAGGGGTCTTGTAGGTCGCCTCTGTCATCTCGAGCCAGAGGTCGTTCCCTTCACGGGTCCGCTCGCCGACGCCGCAGAAGACGCTGAAGCCGCCCTTCTCGACCGCAGTGATTCGGATCAGCTCTTGAATGAGGACCGTCTTACCGACACCTGCACCCCCGAAGAGGCCGATCTTCCCGCCCTTCGCGAAGGGGCAGAGGAGGTCGACGACCTTGATGCCTGTCTCGAAGACCTCACTGATCGCCTCCTGGTCTTCGAAGGCCGGCGCGGGGCGGTGGATCGGCCAAGTGTCCGTAGCGGCCATCTCTCCCCTAGCGACTGTGTCGAGGGGCTGACCGAGCAGGTTGAAGATCCGGCCTTTGGTCGCCTCACCGACGGGGACGCTGATGGCGTCTCCGGTGTCGATGGTCTCCATGCCGCGGCGGCAGCCGTCGGTCGTGGACATTGCGACGCAGCGCGCGATGTCGTTGCCGAGGTGCTGGGCGACCTCAAGGACGATGGAGATGCCAGCGGCCTCATCTGTGACGGTGAGCGCGTTGTAGATCGGCGGGAGAGCGCCGGTCGGGAAGCGCACGTCGACGACGGGGCCAAAGATCTGAGCGACAGAGCCTGTGTTGGTGGCAGTCATGGCTTGGTGGGTTGACGAAGTCTGGTTCTCGTAACTGTGTTCTTGTGTGAGCGCTTATCAGCGCAGGGCCTCGGCACCGCCGACGATGTCGAGCAGGTCCTTGGTGACGTTCTCCTGCCGGAGCCGGTTGTAGCGACCCTTCAGCATTTTGATCATGTCGCTCGCCGCGTCCGTCGCGTTCTTCATCGACATCCGGCGGCTGGCGTATTCGCTCGTGAGCGCCTCGAGCAGGGCGTTGTAGACGCGCACCTCGAGGTAGCGCGGGATCAACGACTCGAAGATGGTCTCAGCGTCAGGCTCGAGGATCAGGTCCCCGCCCCTCTGCTCTTCGCCTTCATCCCCGCCAGCCTCGAGCGGCAGCAGCTGCACCGCCGTAGGGGTGTAGCGCACCATCGACTGGAAGGCTGTGTAGTAGATGTAGACGTCAGCGTAGTCGCCGGAGAGGAAGGCCTCGACGAGGGTCTGAGCCGTGCGGGCCGCCTGACCGAAGTCCACAGACTCCAGCGGCGGGTCGACGATGAAGCGCTCGACGTTGTATCCACGCCCGTTGAGGTACGAGTAGCCCTTCTTCCCATAGACGAAGAAGTCGACATCGCTCGCCTCTCGCTCGCTCATCCAAGCCTCTAGGTCAGAGAAGAGGTTGGAGTTGTAGGCCCCGCAGAGACCGCGATCTGAGGTGACGAGGAGCACGCCAGTCTTAGAGCCGGCGCCCTTCCTGAAGAGCGGCTTGTCCTGAACCTCATCCCCCAAGACGCCAGCGAGGTGCGAGACGAGCCCGGCGATCTCCTCGGTGTAAGGCCTCGAAGCGATCGCGCGGTCCTGGAAGCGACGGAGCTTAGTCGTCGCGACCATCTCCATAGCCCGCGTGATCTGCTGGATGTTGCCGACGGAGGTGATCCGAAGGCGGAGTTCCTTGACTGACGCCATCGAGTCCTCAGCCCATCTGGGCGATCACCGCTTGGATGCACTCATCGAGGGTCGCCTTCGCCTCATCGGAGAGCTTCTTGGTCTCCATGATGCTCTGCGCGACCTCAGGCTTGGTGTCGCGCATGTACTCAAGGAACTCGCGCTCGAACTCGATGATGCGGCCGGTCTCCAGCTCATCCAAGCCGCCAGAGGTGCCGGCGTAGATGACCATGATTTGATCAGCGACCTCGACCGGGGCGTACTGGCCCTGCTTCAAGATCTCCACGAGCTTCTCACCGCGGGTCAGGGTGTCCTGAGTGGCCTTATCGAGGTCCGAACCGAACTGCGCAAAGGCCTGAAGCTCACGATACTGAGCGAGGTTGATGCGCAGGCCACCAGCCGTCTTCTTCATCGCGGGGATCTGGGCTGCACCACCGACCCTCGAGACGGAGATACCGACGTTTACACCAGGTCGGACCCCTGAGTTGAACAGGCTCGCCTCGAGGAAGATCTGACCGTCGGTGATCGAGATCACGTTGGTCGGGATGTACGCAGAGACGTCACCTTCCTGGGTCTCGACGACCGGTAGCGCGGTGATCGAACCGCCGCCCTTCTCGAAGCGGGGGTTGATGTTCGGCGCGTCATCAGAGAGCTTTGCCGCGCGCTCAAGCAGGCGGCTGTGCAGGTTGAACACGTCGCCGGGGAAGGCCTCACGTCCCGGGGGCCGGCGCAGCAGCAGCATGACTTGTCGATAAGCCAGCGCCTGCTTGTAGAGGTCGTCGTACATGATGACCACGTGGCGTCCAGCGTCGCGGAAGCGCTCTCCCATCGCACAGCCACCGTAGGCCGCGAGATACTGCATGGAGGCCTCGTCGATAGCGGAGGCCGAGACGACGATCGTGTAGGGCATCGCGCCCGCCTGCTCGAGACGGTTCACGACGTCGACGACCGTGGACTGCTTCTGACCCATCGCGACATAGATGCAGATGACCTGCTCGGGGTTGGTGGGGTCCCCACCGCCGGTAGTCTTCTGGTTGATGATCGTGTCGATGAGGAGCGCGGTCTTGCCGGTCTGGCGGTCGCCGATGATGAGCTCACGCTGGCCTCGACCGATCGGGATCATCGCGTCGATCGCCTTGATCCCGGTCTGCAAGGGCTCATCCACAGGCTGGCGCTCAACGACCGAGGGAGCGGGCTGCTCGATCGGGCGGAGGTCATCCTCCGTCACGGAGAGCGGGCCCTTGCCATCGATCGGGTCACCGAGCGCGTTCACAACGCGTCCGAGGAGCGCGTCCCCGGTAGGAACCGAGATGATCCGCCCAGTAGAGCGCACCTCGTCCCCCTCTTTGACCGCTGTAGAGTCCCCGAGGAGCACGCAGCCGACGTTGTCCTCTTCGAGGTTCAGCGCGACGCCGCGGACGCCGTTACCGAACTCGACGAGCTCGTTCATCATGCAGTCATCGAGGCCGTAGACACGCGCGACGCCGTCACCAGCGCTCAGCACGGTGCCCACGCTCTGCAGCTTGGTCTCACCTTTGTAGTTCTCGATCTCTGCCTTGAGGATCGAAGTGACTTCTGCGGGTCGAAGGTCCATTTGATTGGTTCCTGGTGTTTGGAGTGGCTCTTGGCTCACCCTGCGCCGAGGCGCGCTTCTCTGAGCTTGCGGCTGAGGCCGTCGAGGCGACCCTGCACCGAGTTGTCGATCATGCGGTTGTCCACAAACACGCGGACACCGCCTACGAGGCCGGGATCGACCTCGTTCCTGAGGTAGACCTCTTTGCCGAGTTCGCGGCCCATAGCGGCAGCGAGCTCATCTAGCTGTGCGGGCTCTAGCGGACGCGCGCTCTCGACGCGGCCCTCCGTAGCCCCGCGATGCTCCAACAAGCGCAGCCTGAAGGCGTCGCCTGCCTCTAGGAGCACCTCAATCCGACCCTTCTCAAAGAGGAGCCGGACGAAGTCTCCGAGGAGCTCGTTCATGTCGGAGAGGACCTTCTCGAGTCGAGAGATCTTCTCCTCGTCCGTGACGCTCGCGTCAGCGAGGTAAGCCGCGACGTCGGGGTCAGAGACCTCGCCCGCCAGGCGGCGGACGTCTGCCTCCATTGCGTCGAGGACGCCCCGCTCCAGCGCGAGCTGGAACAGCGCCTCAACATAGCGGGTGGTGACGGTGCTAAGCCTCACGCATCCGCTCCCTTCGTCGCGCTCACGACGTCTGCCGCGAGGCGCCTGTCGTCATCGCTGTCCGCCTTACGGCCGAGGACCTGCCCAGCCGCGCCGACCGCGAGGTCCACGACCTCGTCTCGGATCGCGACCAGGGCTTTTTCCCGCTCAGCTTCGATGTCTGCGCGAGCGCGCTCGATCATGGCCTCCGCCTCTTTGCGGGCAGTGTCTATGATCTCGCGCTCACGCCCCTCAGCGCGCTCGCGCGCCTCTGAGAGCATCTCAGCCGCGGAGGCCTGCGCCTCGCCGAGCTTGATCTCGACCTCTGCGCGGGCCTCTTGGGCCTCCTTGCTAGCCTTCTCAGCAGCGTGGATCGACTCGTTGGCGCGCTCGTCACGCTCTTCTAGAGCGCGAGTGATCGGCCCCATGACCATCTTCCATGCGAAGGGAAGAGACAGGAGGAAGATCACCCACGTCCAGAGCATGTTCCCGCCCTGGTGGAGATCCAGCGGGTTGAACCCGCCGCCCTCACCAGGAGCGAAGAGGAGCAAGTACTGCATGTTCATGCCTCCGATTCAGGTGCGCCAAGCGTGCGCGCGCGCAGGCCATGAGCCAGCGCGCACCCACAGAGTGGCTCAACCGAGGGCGATCAGCAGGGTGACGACGACGCCGAAGAGGGAGACACCCTCGATCAGCGCGGCGAGGATGATGGAGCCGCCGCGGATGTCGCCGGCAGCCTCGGGCTGACGGGCGATGCCCTCGTTGGCGGAGGCGCCGATGCGGCCGATGCCGCTAGCGGCGCCGATCGCGACGAGGCCTGCGCCGATGCCGGCGCCCAACTTGGCGAGTTCAGTGCTCTGCGCAGCGGTTTCCTGGAGAATGCTCATAGCTTGTTTTCCTTATTAGTGAAGTTTGAGGATTCAGTTGGTTCGTGCCCCGGTCTGAGAACAGCCTCAGTGCTCGGGGTGTACGGATGAGTGGACGAAGAGGACCGAGAGCTGCGTGAAGATGAACGCTTGGAGCATCGCCACGAAGAACTCGATGATCATGATGAACACGGCGAAGCCGAGCGCCACGGGAGAGGACGCCCAGCCGACACCGGGTCCGAACTGTTGAGCGAAGAAGAAGATCAGCCCCATGAAGGAGAGGACCACAAGGTGTCCCCCGCTCATGTTCGCGAACAGCCTGATCATGAGCGCGAAGGGCTTGATGAAGAGCCCAACCACCTCAACCACAAACATCAGCGGCCAGAGGGCGCCAGGGACGTGAGGGACGAGGTTCTTCCAAAACGCTAGCGGGCCTTGCGCGGCCATCCCGCAGCCGATCATCGCCGCGAAGGTCACGACAGCGAGGCCGCCTGTGACGAAGATGTTCGCTGTGGCTGTCGCCGAGCCGGGGACCAGCCCCAGCAGGTTCATGAACAGGATGAAGAAGAAGATGGTGAGGAAGAGCGGCAAGAAGCGCTGACCGGTCTCTCGCCCCATCACGGGGTAGACAACATCATCTCTCAACCAAGCCGCGAAGCCTGCAAAGACACGGCTCAGATAGTCGCCCTTGCCGGTGCGTATGTACTTAGCGACCCCTGAGAAGAGGATCAGGAGGAGGGCAGCCGCAGCGATCTGGAAGAGCTGAAGATTCGTCATCACCAGCTGGTTCCCTGCCCATCGGGGGTCCATGTCAAAGAAGCTGAAGCTCTCAGGCAGTTGAATGACGGCGACATAGGCCATGTGGGCCATATGCTCCTCCATTGTCTCCCCCTCGTGCGGCTCCTCGTGGGGATCGACCCACAGCGGCTCCGGGTTCAAGTGCGCATGCAGCAGCAAAAAGGGGTTGTCACCCTCATGATGCATGATGTGCCCGGACGCGAACCAGACGGGGAGCGCGATCGCGACGACCGCGAGGATCGGGCGCAGGAAGTTCATGCTTGTCCCTCATCTAGGGCTATGGGGGCGCGCTGCGCGCCAAACTTCATGAGGTCCATGACGCCGGCCATCATGACAGAGAAGGCCGAGACCCCAAAGGCGAGGAGGAAAGACTTCCAGTCGCAGAGTGCCGCAGCAGCAGGGACGTACCGGAAGGCGAGCGCGCCAGTGAGCGCTGCCAGGAGCTTGAGAAAGAAGCCCACGGTGAAGGCAGAGAAGGCCCGACTGGGAGCAGTACGGATCACCTTGTGCTGCATGCCTGCGCCAGCGCTGGCCACCATCGCCCCGCAGACCGCGCCGACGATGATGCCGGAGCCCACAACACCTCCAAGGTTCCACGCGATGAGCGCGGCCCCTGCGAGGATGATGACTGTGGTGATGGTGGTGCGGAACATGAGTGTGATTGGGACGCCTCGCCCATCAGGACCCAGGCGGCGGGACCTTCTTGAGCAGCGAGAGGAAGCCTCCGCCCGAGCCTAAAAACAGGCCGATGATCAGCAGCCACGGCGAGGTGCCGAGGCGCTCATCAAGCCACCACCCGAGACCCACGAAGACAAGGATCGTCGCCCCGTAGGTCATCCCCAGCGCCGCGGCGCCGCTCTGCCGAGCGACAGATGAGAGAGGAGGCTCCTCTCTCTTAGCGCCGCTAGGCTTCGGCGTTTTGCTGGGGTCAACCATGTGGGCTCCTCGTCTTGACGCCGTCTCGAGAACGCGCTCGGCTCGACGCCCGGATGGGGGCTCAAGGATGGCCATCGGAGGCCGCTTTCTGAAAGATTACCGGTCCGTTTCTTTCCTCTCTGGAGAGGCCTTAACGAACCATGAGGGCAAACATGGTAGGGACAGCGCACCAGCGGTCAACGCACAAGCGAGGAAAATGGCAAAAGGAATTTCCGAGCCGAATCAAGGCTCGCAGAGGCCCATTCACGACCCTAGAATCTTCGCCTCGAATTCAGGCCGCTCCAGCGCGCCTGACCCTCCATAACCCTGAACAACCACCCGGAGCGCAGCCGTGGAACGCACCCTCGTCCTCTGCAAGCCCGACGCCGTCCAACGCGGCCTCGTCGGCACCATCCTCAACCGCTTTGAGCAAAAGGGCCTCAAGCTCGTCGGCCTCAAGATGCGGAAGTTCCCTGATGAGGTCATCAAGCAGCACTACTCAGTTCACGCTGACAAGCCCTTCTACGGCGCCCTGGTCGGATTCATGACCAGCGGCCCTGTCGTAGCCGTAGCCCTAGAAGGCAAGGACGCCATCAACTGCGTCCGCGGACTCATGGGAAAGACCAACTCCGCCGAAGCAGCCCCTGGGACCATCCGCGGTGACTTCGGACTCTCCTTCTCGAACAACCTCGTTCACGGCTCTGACGGCCCTGAGTCCTCCGCGACGGAGCTCGCCCTGTTCTTCTCAGAGGATGGCGATCTCATCGACTGGACCCCGGACATGACCGCTTGGGTCTACTCAGACGAAGAGCTCAGCTGAACCTCAATCACCGACAGATCGGCGAGCTCATTGAAGAGCTCGCCCCGCTCCTGAAGGGGGCCACCCTCCGCGACGTGGAGGCACGCCCCCCCAAGGACGCCGTCTTGGCCCTCGTACCGAGGGCTGGCGGTCCAGAGGTCCCGATCCTCCGTGTCTATCTCTCATGCCAAGCTGACACGGGGCGACTCCACCTCCAGCACGGACGCCTGCAGCGTCACACCGGGCCAGAGGGCCCCTTCTATAAGCGCCTCCAGGCTGAGCTCGCCGGCGCAGAGCTCCGGAGGTTGCAGCAAGTACGAGGGGACCGGATGGCGCTCTTCGAGTTCCAAGCGGAGGGGGGTCGCCGCGCACTGCTCCTCGAGCTGACGGGAAGACACGCC
>Ga0208624_1000253_pt1 | contig 27597 bp, 34 predicted proteins | sample Knorr_S23_td_DCM_FD_185607 | JGI IMG/M metagenome (GOLD analysis project Ga0208624, IMG submission 185607) | Marine microbial communities from Southern Atlantic Ocean transect - Knorr_S23_td_DCM_ad_71m_LV_A (SPAdes) (version 2) | ecosystem: Environmental > Aquatic > Marine > Oceanic | place... | reverse complement strand
TCGACTATCTCGGTAAGTGGATCCATGCATTGGTAATGAACGGAGAGATGGATCGCTCTAGCATTCCGGCTTCGATTTGGCGAATTTGGGACGATACTACTGGAGATCGACGTCAAGAACTCGTATTCATAGGCATAGATCTGGATCGAACGGCAATCGAGAGGGAATTAGACAGCTTCCGCCTCGAAGAGAAATCATCAAGCTGATGGTTGAAGCGGTTTTACGCGAAATCTTACCCAGACGAGAAGTGACCTTGAGTCTGCAGCCAATTTAATGACTTCCGCCGACGTTTTTCGTAAAACCGCAATTAATTTGCAATAAGCTTTGACGTTACTGTAAATACATAGCGATATGCAAAGAAATGACATTCGACAAACGAGAATCTGTGCTACAAGTGGAGGAAGGAGACTCATTGGCGCCCAAATTCGATGAGAACGGCTTGATCCCCTGCATCTGCCAACACGCTACCACGAGGGAGATACTTATGTTCGCCTATATGAACGCGGATGCTCTAGAGGCGACGTTGAACACAGGCCAAGCTCACTACTGGTCGAGATCTAGACAAAAGCTGTGGCAGAAAGGGGAAACCTCTGGAATGACCCAACGAGTCAAGCGAGCGCTGATCGATGATGATCAAGACTGCGTGATCATCGAAGTCGATCTAGCGGCTCCCGCCGCAGGCGGTCAAGAAGCGTCTTGCCATGTCGGATACAGGAGCTGCTTTTATCGTGAAATCGGACTCGGCGAAGAATCGAATGTTCGAGAACTTGTTTTCATCGAATCTGACAAAGCTTTCGATCCGGTAAATGTCTATGGAGATACACCAAATCCGACGCAACTGTAGCTTAAAAATTGGTATCCGAATCTATTGACGAGCTAGAGAGTAACAATCTATACACATACTTCGACGAGTAGATACTTCTATGACCAATGAATCTTCAGCCGCATCTTGCTCACCGCCCCAGTCCAGAAATTGGATAGATAGAGCAGCCATAGCGATGGCCGTAGTTTGCGGTATCCATTGTTTAGTCACTCCGATTTTACTCGTCCTCTTGCCTGTAATCGGAACCACTTTTTGGGTGAATGGGGATTTTCATCTCTGGATGCTGGTCCTAGTCGTCCCAACGACCGTGCTAGCGGCGTTCTCCGGTTGTCGCAAGCACCGGGATCGAATGGTAGCGATCTGCACAACCGTAGGCTTGCTTTTTCTCATCTCTGCCACAGCACGTGAGATTCTGGCTGCGGATTCTCCATACGAGGCTGACTTAGCTGCAGCATCGTTATGGATAGCTGATAGTGCCCAGACTTCTGCATGCACCAGCTGCTGTGCATTGGATGCGAGCCACGAAGGAGAAAAAATGGCGTCGCTGGGCAATATTCCTTTAACCACCGGAGCGCTTCTAAATCTCGCCGGAGGTCTTTTCCTAATCGTGGGACATGCGCGCAATTTCCGACTGTGTCGAGTATCCCGATGCTGTGACGGGGTGGATGAAGCGCTTCAGTAAGAAGCGGGCGATTACATCGCTAGAATTCTGCCTAAACTAATCCGATCTCGATTTTCCGTCCAGTAACCGCCGTATTGTCAGCCACTGCTTCGCCCGTTGGCATTTCGGAAACGCAGCAGGAGATATTCTGGTTTTGCAAAGCCCATAAATAAGCTTTCGACTGGATCGACATTTCCTGAGGAATCGCGTCATTCAGCTTTTGAATACGCCATTGCGGAATATCCATGCCAGGATTGCTGACAGCCCTCGCCACTTTCATCGCGACCAGTCCCATTCCAGCTTGATTGGCATTGAGAATCGATCGCTCGAGGGAAGCATGATTACCGATATTATAGGCGATCATCGCCCCATCGTAGTGGCCTAGCTCCACTGCCTTATCCAGATTGGCAGCTACATCGTTGTGCATGGAAAGAGCTGAAAAACGAATTTTACCTGATTTCTTCAAAGCTTCGAAAACCTCTGGAATATTCTCGTCATCGAGCATCTCCGGCATGGCCACTCCGTGCGGACAATGGAGCACGTCTAGATAGTCGGTTTTCAGGGCCTTGAGCGAATTATCCACCAGCTCGTGCATACGAGCTTTGATCTTCGGCTTCCATTTCTTGCGAGCGCCATATTCTTCCAATACCAAGTGTCGTATATAGGCAGTCTTGAACTTATTATCCTGTCCTTTGAAGTACTTGAAATGGTAGCCCGGTTTAAGCACGCCCCGCTCGTCGATCATTTCCAGAGCCCGCTTTTCCAAGTCGCTCTTATTTTCGGAAGGTAACCCATCGACGATCTCGTCGATTAATTGCCGCATAAACTCGTCGTAAAAACTTATTTTCGAAGAGACAAATACGTCATCGCGATTTCCTGAATCTTTGAAATACCTGCCGATCACTTTCTCCGCTTCCCCACGACTGTAGGCGGGAGCAGTATCGATATAATTGATACCTTTTTCTAACGATGTCTCAATAATGCGAAAGTAGCTATTATCTTTCCAGGGCGTTGTTCCCATCACGATTTCCGAAACCATCATTCCTGTATCGCCAAACCTCCGGTAGGCCATCCCTGACTGGCGATTGCGCCATTCCGGGTCGCGAGCTACCCGCTGCCCCGCCTTAGCGACTTGCGTTTTCTTGTTTCCGATCACCGCCGGAGCAACGCTTAGCCCCACCGAAGTCGTCAGCACGTTTCGTACGAATTTTCTCCTGTTATTCTTATCGCTAGCCATGGTTCGCAGGTGTTTTAAACGTTTACACATTTCCAATGTGCCGTAGTGAAAGCTTAGACTGTCTTGAAAGCAAGCGGTTCTGTTAAATCGATTTCCATCAAATAGTAGCCAGAGTTTTCGACGAATGATAAGGACAAAAGATTTCATCAAAAAAACGGTTTGAACATCGCTCTCCCGCTGATGGGGGATCCATCTCAGCCTTCTAGGTCTCCAGCCTTTAGCATCCCGGAGATCTCTTCTTCCGTGTAGCCAAGCTCGGCTGCGATCTCCCGAGAATGCTCCCCTAGATCCGGTGGAGCGTGTCTCAAACTCATTGGGGTGCTATGCAACCTCACCGGAACTCCGAGCATTTTCAAGACTCCCGCCTCTTTGTGATCCATCTTCAGGACCATGTTGTTGGCATCGATCTGAGGATCCTGTTCGGCATCGGCAAAATCGTTCACGCGTGCACAAAGGACGCCTTGCCCCTCAAGCTTTTCCATCCATTCATCCGTGGTCTTTTCTTTAAACCGCTGAGACAACGCCTGGTTCAATGCCCCACTGTTTTGAATCTGCAGTGTTTCGGTTTCGAACCGGGGGTCGAGAGAAAGGTCTCCCAATCCCATAGCTGTTGAAATATCCCGCAAAGCGTTGTCAGAAAATACGGGAGAGATCTCGATTGCCCCATCCAGAGTAAGAAAAGCCTTATCGATCGCGGCTTCCGTTCCGCCAACAGCAGCTGGCTCGTCGATCTTCTCCGCATTGAGTTCTGACGCTCCCTCCCAGGCATGAGCGTGAAAAGCTACGCTCAGTAAATCCGTCGTAACCAATTGGCCTTCGCCGGTCTTTTCCCGATGATAGAGAGCCATGAGAATGGAGGTTATCAGGTTCATTCCCGCACAGTAATCAACACTAATTCCTCCAGGCATTGGAGCCTTGCCTTCTCCCATTTCTATAAACCAACCACCCTCCGCCCGGGCCATCATGTCGTGACCTGCTCGACCTCTATCCGCATAAGGCCCTTGGTCGCCCCAGCCACTGCTCCAAGCGTAAACAATGGACGGGTTGATCGCCTCGACATCCTTGTATCCCAAATCGTTTTTCTCCATCACTCCCTTGCGGAAGTTATGGACCAGGACATCCGAATCTTTGATCAAACGACGAACTATCTCCTTGCCCAAATCAGACTTGAGGTTAACGGCGAGCGAACGCTTGTTGCGATTCAAGTTGGCAAACGGCAGGGATACCCCTTTGACGAAAGGCCCCCAAGCCCGGCTCCAATCGCCCGAACCTGGACGTTCCACTTTTATGACGTCGGCCCCATAATCGGCGAGCATTTGAGTCCCAACCGGACCTTGATACACGTGGGAGAAATCCAGAATCCTCAATCCATTCAAGGCCGATTTCGCCTGTTCATTTATACTCTTTTCTTGCACTTTCCCAGGAACTCTCTGATTCGCCGTTTTGTATCCGCATTTTCTATGCAAGCCAGAGAGCGTTTAATTTCGGACTGGAGATTAGCCTCTCGAGCCGTCCGATCCTGATCGTTGAGAATGCTTTTGAATCCGCGGATGCCCACCGAACTCTTGGATGAAAGAGTCCTGGAGTATTCGGAAAGCCAGTCATCCAATCCCGCCCCCTCAACAAGTTCATCGACTAAACCGATGGACAAGGCCGATTCCACCTCTACCATTTCGGCAGTGAAAAATAATCGTTTCGCTTTAGAGACGCCGACTCTTCGTGGAAGCCGATAAGAGCCACCCCAACCCGGCACAAATCCGATGTTGGCTTCTGTTAATCCCAGTTTAGCCGACTCGTCGCAGACAATCAAGTCACAGGCCAAAGCCAGTTCCAATCCTCCACCCAGAGCGTGGCCTCTAATTTTCGCGATAACCGGAATAGGCAAGTCCTCAATACGGTTCAGCGTAGCATGTCCACGAGAAACCCAATCGGACATCGTCTCTACTGACAAGGTATCCAGTACATTGATATTGGCCCCTGCGCAAAAACATTTCTCGGAGGAACTGCTAACGGCTAAGCAACTAGGAACGCTCTCTTCCGACGCCCCAATTGCCTCATCGATCTCATCCAGAGTATTCTCTATCTCAGCGAGGACGTTAAGATCCAATGTCGGCGGCTTACCCTCTGGGGCGATCAAAGTCATCTCCCAGAGCGATGGGCCTTTTTCGAGTCGAAGGGTTGTTTGCATGAAAGCCTGATCGCCAATTGTTGACGCCTAATCATCCCTAAACGCCCGACTCAAAACAAGCCAATCTTTGGAAATCCCCGCTAAACTATCGCGGTTTATAGCTTTCAGGTGATTTTATAGACTAGCATTCTGCCTGTATGCAGGGGTTGAGAACACAGTCCAACCGTCGATCTACGCTTTAAGCGTTTCAGCTGGAAACCTATCCTGCCATTTTAGCTACCCTGCCCTTAGACAATCTCAGTGTGGTCAGTACCTTCTTTACAACGCCTTCCTGTAAAGCTGTAGCGGCGTCAGTCGGGCGACATTCAAAAGGTAGCGGGCGATCGGAGATCGCCCACTAACCAATTAAGCAAGGAAGAAATCGTCTTCGACCCCAATACGGGGCTAAGCCGAGTCAAGAGCTTCGAGGCATTATCCCCGATACAAATAAAACAGTCACGATTGCAAAGAATACGGGACCGGTGTTCTGGCTCGAGTGCCGAGGGCAGGGCAAGGAGAGTTCTCCAAGCCACTGAGTCAGCTATAATCGTTAGATCTTCTTAACGCTCGTAGCACAGGGCCCTTTTCGACCTTCCCCGATTTCGAACTCAACTGCTTGGCCGTCGTTCAGGACGGATCCGTCAGTTCCTGTATGGTGGACAAAAAGATCTTTGCCTCCCTCGTCTTGCTCAATGAATCCGTAACCTTTTTCAGAGTCGAACCACTTAATTTTGCCTGTTGGCATGGTATTACTTTCGTTGTGTTGTTTTATTGGGCTGAAATGGATCAGCCATTGTGAGAGGCGACTCTAAAGCGAATCTTTGCCTCAGTCTAAACCGACTGAAATACCTCGACCTAATCGACATCCTTAGCAGGCCAGACGCTCCGCGCATAGCTAAATCGTATAAATAGCGGAAACTAACATAGCCATAGGCATTCACAAGGCGATCGATTCTTCCTGAGGACTCGCGCTAATATCTCAGTTTCCCTATCGTTTATTGGCATCGCCAGTTCAATAGGGCAAGGCATGAATATCCCAAGACGATCACAAAATTTTACAAGTCGAGCAACTGCGGCAACCACATGGAAAATCCGGATACATAGGTGATAAGCATCAAACCTACGAACATGGCGATGAAGAAGGGGATCATGAAGGGCGTCACTCTGGCGATCGTCGTTTTTCCCACCCCGCAACCCAGAAACAGGCAGGTGCCCACCGGTGGCGTACACAGGCCGATACAAAGATTGGCGATCATAATAATTCCGAAGTGGACCGGATCAATTCCCAAGGCTTTGGCAATAGGGAGAAAGATAGGGGTGAATATCAAAACTGCCGGGGTCATGTCCATGAAGGTGCCCACGAACAGGAGCAGTAGATTGATCATCAGCATGATGACTATCGGATTGTCCGAAAGTCCCAGCATCACTTGGGATACCGTTTGAGGAATGTTGGATATGGTCATGATCCAGGACATGCCCGAACTGGCCCCTATCAGTAGCATGATAACCGCAGTAGTAACACCGGCTTGCAAGAGAATCTCTGGAATCTCACTCAGCCTAACCTCCCGATAAACGATTACGGTTAGGGTAAAGGCATAGGCAACCGCGATGGCCGAAGCTTCAGTGGAGGTGAAGATCCCCTTTAAGATACCCCCAATAACGATCACCAGAAGCAGCATGCTCAAAAACGCGTGCCGAAAAGCCGTCCATATCTGGCCCAAACTAGCACTTTCCCCAGGACTTAGACTCGTTCGCTTGGCAATAATATAGCAAACTGCCATCAGTAGCAGCCCAATCAATACGCCAGGCAGAATCCCGGCCATAAACATAGCCGCGATAGAAACCGTTCCCGAAGCGACCGCATAGACGATCATGATGTTGCTCGGCGGAATGAGAAGGCCCGTTGTAGCGGCGGTAGTCGTAACGGACACACTGAATTCGTTGTTGTATCCCTTGTTTTTCATTTCCGGTAGCATGAAGCCGCCGATGGAAGTAACCGCAGCCGCAGCCGATCCGGAGATCGACCCGAAGAGCATGCAGGTTAATGTATTCACATAGGCCAAACCGCCGGGAAAACGGCTCATCAAGGTGGAAGCGAAATCCATCAGCCTCCGTGCCATGCCGCCCCGCCCCATCAAGATCCCCGAAAGAATGAAAAAGGGTATGGCCAAAAGAGCGAAACTATCGATCCCGTTAGCTAATTTCGAGGCTACCATCAAGTTGGGATCATATCCCTCCAACAACATAGCCAGCATGGCCGATACGGCAATTGCCACCGCTATGGGAACGTCCATGACCAGGAGAGCCACAAAAACGATAACCAAAATCGCGATGACCTCGATCACTCGATTGCCCCCTCCTCGCTATCTACCGGTGTGGCCATAGCCTCGACGAATTGCTCAACGAGAAACAAGACCATGAAAACGCCGCTGGCGGGGAGAGCCGCATAAGCCCACCACTTAGACATCGGCAAAGCGACCATGGTTTGCCCCGACTCATAAGTCTTGGAAACCAGTTCCATACCGCCGACCAGGAAAACGGAAATCGCGAATACAAGGCAGACCCCTATTCCTATCAGCTTGTTCGTTTTCCTAGCGGATGGATGCAGTTTACTAGCGAAGTAATCGAGCCCCAGGTGAGCCTTCATTGCAAAAGCGACGCTAGCGCCGAAAAACGAAACCCAAACGAGTAATAGGCGAGCTAGCTCTTCACTCCACTTAGCCTGTTGCCCGAAAGCGTATCGAGAAAGCACTCCCCATAGAACATCCAATGCGAGAACGCCCATGAGGGCGATTACGATCCATTGCAGGATCCGGGTCATAGCTTTGCGAAAGCCGATGGCGCCGCGCAATAGAGCTCCCTTTTCGTCGACGGCCATGCCTAATTGCGGTCCAGAACCCGTTTCAACCAAGGCTCGAGAGGCGTTCCGATCAAAGAGGCTTTAATCGAGGAGCACGCAGCTTGGAACTCTCTTGGATCGCAATCCACGATCTCGACTCCCGCCGCTTGAACATTAGCCAGCGATTCTTTCGTCTTCACCGCCCACAGTTCCCGCTGGTAGACAGCGGACTCGTCGGCGGCCTGCTGCAACCAACCCTGCTCGCGCTCGCTTAGCGAGTCCCATACCTCAGAGCTAATCATCAGTAAGTCCGGCACCCGCGTATGAGCATCCGGCGTGAAATATTTGCATTCCTCGTAATGCCGGCTGCTTTCGAAGCTGGGCGGGTTATTCTCCGCCCCGTCTACAACTCCTTGAGCAAGAGCCGAGTAAAGCTCTCCAAAAGCAATCGGCGTAGGCGATCCGCCCAAGGTCTCTATCATAGCGATGGCCATGCGGCTGTTTTGCACCCGGATCTTCATACCCTTCAAATCATCAGGCGTTCGAATCGGTTTTTTGGCGCTGTAAAAATTCCGGCTTCCGGCATCGTAATAGCAAAGCCCCACTAAACCGGTTCCCCGACCGACGGACAAAAGGTCCTTTCCGACCCCGCCTTCCAACGTTTCCCAAAAATGGTCCTCATCATCGAAAAGATAGGGCACCCCAAAAATCCCCAACTCCGGGATAAAAGACTCCATGGCAGCGGTGGAAGTCTTGGTCATGGCCAATTCGCCACTCTGCAGCTGCTCGATGCATTGGACTTCCGACCCCAATACTCCGCTCGGGTAAATATCGATGGTCAAGCGGCCGCCCGACAACTCCTCCAATCTTTCTTTCATACGTTCCATTCCCATATGGACCGGATGGATCGTATCCAATCCATGGGCCAGCTTGAGGATCCGAGCATCCTGGCCTGAAGAATCTCGACCGCCTGAGATGAAGGAGTAGAACACAGAGGCTGCGAAGATGCCAACAAAGAGGCCCAACGAAAAATAGGAGACGCTTTTGTACATCGGGGGAGAGACGAGGAGAAACGCAAATTAACCGATTGGCGTCAACCTAACTAGAATTTTCAGTTCATCGGGAACCGTAAGAGCGGATTTATCCCGCGATTTCGATAGTACGCTAATTAGATTATCGCCCCGACCTATCGGGGCTCCTACGAGCGACTACAACTTAGTTTGAGCGCATGGGCGGCTACGGGAGCACGATAAAGTCGACGCGTGCGAACATAAGTGAGCTAAAGCGCCGCGCTTCAAATTGCTAGCCGTCCAACCGAGTCAGGCGGTCAGAGGCAATTCGCTCTGGTGATCGTTTTCGAGATCCAGCAATGCGCGTTTCGCTTGCAGTCCCCCGGCATAGCCGACTAGGGCGCCATTGCTGCCAATGACTCTATGGCAGGGAACGAATATAGACAGAGCATTGGCCCCATTGGCATTAGCGACCGCTCTCACCGATTTGGGCCTGCCCATCGCATTCGCCAAATCCAAATATGTGGCGGTCTGGCCGAAGGCTGCTTTTTGCAGCTGCTCCCAAACGCTCTTCTGAAAATCGGTCCCAATAAAGCGTAAGGAAACATCGAATACTTTCCGTTTTCCCGCGAAATACTCGTTCAGCTGAACTTTGGCGAGCTCGATGGCGGGCGAGCTCTCTTCAACGTAGTCAACTCCAGCCCCTTCTTTGATCCGCTTGTCTATGGAGAATCGCATTCTCCGATATCGCCAATCGCACAGGACCAGTTCGCCATTTAGGGCTCCCAATATCAGCTCTCCACAGGGGGAATTGTAGTATTCGATCCTGACTGCCTTCGTGGGTCCTATCTTCTCCCCAAATCGGATAGCAGTTCAATCATTTATACAAAAGGCTAATGGCAAGATCCTATTCACAGGGTTGTAGGCGCGATCGGTAATAGCCCTACGCGGTCAACGACCGCGTCTACAGATGTCTACCCTCGGATTCGCGCATCCGCGAAATATCATCGCTTATTACCTCGGACTGCATCAGAAACTGTTTCGAGTAGCCGCGATCTTTAAGCAGCTATATCCCTTTTTCTTCGAAACTATCGACACCGCCTAAAGACCGCTACTGATGACCTAACTGATTCTATCCTAAATGCCTTCCCGACTGTACGGTAGCGTATTTCTGTATTTTCGTTCCTTGCCCAAATCCGGAGCCCAATCCCTCATTGATCTCGATCCATCCTTCTCTTTCCTTAGTTCAAATGCGTCATACAAATCTCCGTTAGCCATGTAGGCTTTGTAGACCAAACTCGCTCCCTCGATCCTTATAACCTGGAAAAACTGGGTATTTTCCGCCTTGCGGTCCAAAATAACTCCTTCCGGGCGATAGACATCCCATCCGCCGTCCATAAACTCGTACATTTTCGGGCCGCTGACCGAGTTGATGTATATGGGGCCCACCCGGGATTCGTCCTGCGTATCCATCATTCGGATAGGCACATGTCCTCTCGCGTAGGTGTGATCGTGCCCTTGCAAGATCAGGTCCACATTGTGCTTTTCAATGATTGGTTTCCAGGAATTCCGATTGCGCGAATTGTCGCGACCATCCCCTGAAGAAAAAATGGGATGATGAAAAGTGAGTACGGTCCAACGATTCGGGTTTCTGGAGAGAACCTTATCCAGCCACTTTGTCTGAGCTTCGATTTCCCGATTGGAATTCATGGCAACGATCCGAATTCCCTGATAATCTATGTGGTAAACAGTCTCTTCCAAAGAATCGGGCAAATCCGAATACCGTGGTAGGGCGAATTGTGGTCCCCATTGCAGAGATAGCCGCTTTTCCTGGTCGGCATCCGTCAGCTCATCGTATTCATGGTTTCCAGGTACGACGATGCTTGGGATCATGCCGTGCACCCAGCCACCCGCTTTAAACCATTCTGCCCATTCTTGATCGCGATGGGCCCGATTGATCAAATCGCCCGCGTGGATAGAAAAATCCGCGTAAGGCGCCTTTTGAAAAGCCGCCCGCATGATTCTCGACCAATGGGATAGCACGGCATTCTGGGCATCCCCGAAATAAAGGAATTCCACTGGCTCATTTTTTGTAGACGCCGTGCGAAACTGCAGCCACTCGCTCCAGCGCTGATTGCCATCCCCGACCCGGTAGGCGTAAAGCGTGTCTGGCCACAGCCCCTTGAACTCCACACTGTGGAAACGGGTTGCGAGGGGCACATTTTGATCGTGCTCGGCGATATTCAACGACTGGGAAACCGCCTCATAGCGCACCGCCTTCAGATCGAATCGGGCGGACGGATCGGCCAACGCTAGCTCTGCATAGCCAACTTCCACAGTATTATCGGTTCTCCATGTAACTGCCTGTGTGCGGGCGGGATTACCCGTCCAAGTAAGAACGATCCTGTCCGGATCCGGACTGGCGATTTCCCAGTGCCGCATGCCGTCCATTTCGTGCCCTTGGACACTTACCCAGACACCTAAGATGGTCAAAATAGCGATCAAGTTTCGTCTGTTCATAAATAAGCGATCGGTTTACCTAAAGAACTTGCATCATCAGGCTGGAATTAGCGACCCCTTTTCGCGTGACAATTGGCCAAACATCGTCCGTTCAGCTCAGCTACTCACGAATCCACGAATCGCGTGAGAAAACTCTCCTAACTTGCGTACGCGGTTTGAGAATTCACAATTAGAACAGCGTCCTTCGGACAAGTCTCGCCCCCGAGACCTCGATCCCACCAATGAACTCGCGTCAACTTAAGTTGTAGTCGAGCGTAGGAGCCCCGATTGGTCGGGGCGATATTTCTTATGGTCAATCCTATTGATATCGCGGCGTAAAGCCGCTCCTACAATTCGCCAATAATACAGAAACCTACCCTAGCCAATTCAGAATACGACATATTGAGGCTCTCCCTGCAAGTTCGGGATTCTTTTTTAGGTTCAAGTCATCGTGATTGGAAAATCGATACTGTCTGTACTTCTGCAGAAGATTGGGCTTTATGAAACCCGTCTGTTGCGCTAACTCCTGAACCGTCTCCCAAGATACCATTTTTCTATGAACCATCACCCGATCCGCAATACGCTATTCAAAAAGAACCGAGAGCGTCTCCGTTCCGAACTGAAGCCTAACTCCGTCGCTATTGTTAACGCGAACGATCTTCCCCCTGCCAATGCCGACGCCGTGATGCGCATGCATCCTAATTCGGACTTGTTCTACCTAAGCGGTGTCGAGCAAGAGGAGAGCGTTCTCATGATCGCCCCTGATGCGAGCAAGGAATCCATGCGGGAAATCCTCTTTCTGCGCCAACCCAATCCCCACTTGAAAATCTGGGAAGGCGAGAAGCACTCCAAAGAGGCCGCTACCAACATATCCGGGATTACGGAGGTTCGCTGGCTATCCGAATTGCCATCTATTCTTCGTATGGTCGTCTGCGAATCCGAGCATATCTATCTAAATACGAACGAGCACTCGCGAGCGGTCGTAGATGTTCAATCCCGGGATGCTCGATTTATCGAGGAGATGCAAAGTTTGTATCCCCTACATAAATACGATAGACTAGCTCCGATTCTGCATCGATTGCGGCAAATCAAATCCGAGCAGGAAGTAGAACTGATACGGACTGCTTGTGACGTAACCCGCGATGCCTTTATCCGGATCCTAAACAAGACTCGACCAGGGATCAAAGAGTATGAAATCGAGGCGGAGTACGCCCATGAATTCATACGCAAGCGCTGCAAATTCGCCTACAATCCCATTGTCGCCTCCGGGGAAGACTCTTGTGTTCTCCACTATATCGAAAACAAGAAAACCTGTCGCAGAGGAGATGTTCTCCTGATGGATGTCGGCGCTTGCTACGCTAACTACAATGCCGACATGACGCGAACCATACCCGTGTCTGGGAAATTCACTCGCAGACAAAAGCAGGTCTACAATGCCGTTTTGAGAGTGCTGCGACAGATGATTGAATCGGCAACAGTTGGAATACAGCATAGCGAATGGCAAAAGGAGTCCGAGCTTTTGATGAACGAAGAACTCCTAGAGCTTGGACTCATATCCAAAGCGGCCGTCAAGCGGGAGACCCCCGAAAAGCGGGCCTGTCGCAAATACTACATGCACGGCCTTGGGCACCCGCTGGGACTCGACGTTCACGATGTTCATACCTCCAATCCTCGATTCGAAGATGGCTGGGTACTAACGGTAGAGCCTGGCATTTACATACCCGAGGAAAGCTTCGGCATTCGCCTGGAAAACAACGTCCTCGTCACGGAGAACGGACCGGTCGATCTCATGGCGGACATTCCCGTGGAGGCAGATGAAATCGAGGCGTTGATGCAGAAGAAGAGGAAAAGATAGGTCCCCAATAAAAGCCGAGCAATGGGTGGTGAAACCGATATATTCCGAGCCGCAACGCGAGCGGAGTTCGATCTCGCATTCGACTGGGCCGCCAAAGAAGGCTGGAACCCGGGATTGGATGATATGGAAATTTTTTGGGAGTCCGATCCCGAAGGATTCGCTCGCGACCTCTTCCTTCGCACGTGAATGGCCATGAAGCAAGCCAAGGCCTATGGAGCCTATGACGGTAGCAACCTGAGAGGATTCCGCGTTGTAAGGAAATGTTTGAGCGGATACAAGATTGGGCCGTTGTTCGCCGATAGTGCGGAGATCTGGGAAGCATTGTTCTCCGCTTTGGCGAATGAGGCCATAGGCGAGCCTCTGATCTTAGATGCGCCTGAAAACAATCCAGCCGCGATCGACCTAGCTAAGCGGCATGGAATGAAAGAAGTCTTTGGATTCGCTCGGATGTACTGCGGGTTCGCTCCAAATCTGCCCTGGGACCGCATTTTGGAGTGACGACATTCGAGCTTGGCTAAAGGTGAGGGTTCAAAGTGGCGGAAAGTACCTAGGGACATTCCGACGAAACTTGAAGAGCGAAGCGTTGAAGAAAGGGATTGATTCGCCGCGCTCAGGGCTTCACCCCAAACTTCGGTTGCCCTTCTTCGCTCGCAGGCTTACTGCGTCGAACTCCCCTCCGGGGGTTCTCATCCCTCCATGGGAGCCACGTCTTTGAAGTGGCGGAGAGAGAGGGATTCGAACCCCCGGTACCTTGCGGTACAATGGTTTTCAAGACCACCGCAATCGACCACTCTGCCATCTCTCCGATCGTCGACGCTCAAACCGATACTGGGACGATCCTGCATGTCAATGTTGTGTTTCACTAATGTACATAAAGTGAGGTAAAGCGACAGCTTCCGTTTAGGTTGCCAATCAAGTCAGAATCGTTTTCTAATTCCTTACGACAATCGCCGGCCACGCTACCGCGTCGGATAGCTAATTTTCGAAACAACTTTGAATCTATGAATCTGCGACCACCTCTAATTTATCCAGGCGAGACATTCTCAAAAAGCTAGGCGTCGCTTGCGCGGCTCTCGGAACCGGATCCGTCATTTCCAGCCCAGCGTTCGGAAAGCCTGAGTCGCCACGCTCGGACAAGAGCAACCAGAATCCCTAGATCTACGCTTTCACCATTGGGGACGTGGAAGCTTGGTCTATCAGCGACGGCTTTCTGGATTTTAGCCAGGGACTCAACCTAATGTATCCAGAAGCTGAGCGCAAAGAAATGAAGAGGGCTTTGGAACAAAGCTTCGAGCCTACGAATTCGCTGCAAATGTATATCAATATACTAGTTCTCCGCAAGGGCGCGGAGGTAATCATCTTCGATGCTGGATTCGGCATCGTCGATCACCCAGATCGCGGCTGGCTCATCGCGGGCCTAGAAAGGATAGGCATCGAGCGAGAGGACGCTACAGCCGCCTACTTGAGCCACACCCACGGGGATCACATGGCAGGTTTTATCGCCCCCGACGAAAAACCCATGTATCCAAACGCGGTCATCTATACGACTCCAGAAGAGTATGGATTCTGGATGCAGGCATCGCACGATTTCTCCAGAACCAAGCGCGATCCCAAAGTCTTGGGTCGGATGGTGAAAACGGCCCAGATACGTTTCGAGCAGCTAGCTGGACAGATAGAGCAAACGCCTATCGGAAGCCAAATTTTTGACGGTCTAGTGACCATTGAGGAAGCCTTTAGGCATACGCCCGGCCACGCAATGTATCGGATCGCCTCGGCGGGTGAAACGCTCCTCAACTTCACGGATATCGCCCACAGCGACATTCTCATGTTCCGCAATCCCGCTTGGGTCATCGGCTGGGATCACGACATGCGCCAAGCCGTCGAAACGCGCCGCCGCATCTTCAAGCAAGTCTCTGAGCAACGAACGCCCTGCTTCGGATTTCATTTTCCTTGGCCGGGCCTTGGTGGCGTAGTTCCACGCGGCTCCAGAGAATCTTATGACTGGGTCCCCCGAAGAATATTTTGGGGATAAAGAACCGCAGCGCGGCGGAAATTTGGCACGCTGGGCAGCGAAGTAGGTAAAACGGGCCATCGCCTTTATTTTCTTGCCTCCATAAAACTATACCCCGATATATTATTTTTATGGCACATTTACATGAGGATAACTCGAAATTACTAGCACGCGTTCGCCGATTGAAGGGCCAGTTGGAAGGCGTCGAAAAAATGCTCTTGGAGGGGGCGGATTGTTATCCTGTTCTCCAGAATGCCGCTGCATGCCGCGGGGCTTTCAATGCTTTGATGCGAGAACTGATCTTGGATCACGTTGAACACCATATCGTTCAAAGCGACGAGGCCAAAAAGGAGATTCGCGACACGGGCAAGGAAATCCAAGATATCGTCAAAAGCTTTCTCAAATAGCGAACGGCTCCTCAATAAGGGAACGCGTTTCGTCTTGGCCAATCTAACAAGCCGCGACAAACATTCGACTATCTGTGCCGGATTCGCCAATACGTACGTGATACCGCTTGCCGCAGCGCGGACAGCAACCGACGTAGGCAGATTTGTCATCGTTCATATACAAACGACCATAGCATTGGCAATTAACGTAACGTACGCCCAAAAAAGGTTTTCCTTTGGCCGTTGCTCGCTGGTTTATCGGATCTCTTATGGAATGGTAATCCGTCATAGTTCAGCATCCGAGCAAGCGAACTCGTATTGGCTGGCTAAGGCTTCCAATGCTCCGACAAGGGTTATCCAATGGCTCTTCTGCCGGCCAAAAGGCTCCCAGCATTCCACGACCGCTCCCCGGCGTTCTTTTTGCCACATCAGCAAATAGTAGTCCAGTCCTGAGCCTCCGAAGCTGTCCGACTTGCAATCCCCAAATAGCGCCGTATCTAAAATTTCAAATACGGGATGCGTCGCTTCCGCTTCCGATTGCAGAACATCCACCTCCGGAATGCGGGCGGAATTAGTCTTTTGGAAATTCTTATCCAAACTAGTCCAAATCGCATTCCGAAAACGCGATAAGGTAAAGCGATGGCGCTCTTCCCCGAAATCCAGCGAGAAGACACTCTCTGGCCCGCAGGCCGGGGCGTGAATCAGGCTCAGGTAATCACGACCCCGACGAACGCCCTTCCCTCCTGTTGGGACAAATGCCAGCAAGGAAGAAAGATAGTGGTCCATCTCTGTTCCTTCAACATCCTGGATAGCCATCCTAGTTCAATATTCTGAGGGCCAAACGAGGAAGTTCGTTGGCTTGGGTTAGCATACTGACGCTAGCCTGGGTAAGAATCTGATGCTTGGCCAAACGTGTGGTTTCCTCGGCGACATCCACGTCACGGATACGCGAATTCGCGGCTTCTAGATTCTCCTCTTCGACAAGCAATTGGGCATCCACCATTTCCAAACGGGACAAGTCGGAGCCCAGTTCCGCTCGCTTCTCGGCTAGCTGCTCTATGGCTCGGGTAATCGTCTCAAGGGCTTGGGGACTGTCGATCGCTATGTCCTGTTGACTCGAGTCCACTGAGCTATCCCAAAGCAAATCGGAAAGGGCCTTTCCAACTTCACGCAAGTTGACCTCGCTCAGCCCCATGGTTTGATCGCCAGACGCACCCACGACAAATTCAATCTCCTCTCTGGCTCCAAACAGCTCTATACCATTGAAGGAGCCCGATGGCGTATTGCCAGATGTATTCCAATTGGGATCTGTATCCGCCCCATTATCGCCGTTTCCAATGATCTCCCTTAATTGGATTTTTAGTTCTTCGAACTCAATACCGTAGAGCGATTTGTCTTTACCCGACTTGGTTGGATCTTGGGCCAGCAATGCCAGCTCACTCAAGCGGTTCAAGATCTCGTTCATCTCGCCCAAATAGCTATCCGCTGTCTGGGTGGTGGAAACTGCGTTCTGCACGTTGATCCTCGCGGCTTCGATTCGAGTGCTCTGAGCAAGCATTTTCTCAGAATTCGATAGACCAGCGGCATCATCCGATGGCTGTACGATCTTGCTCCCTGCGCTCAATCGGGCGATTGACCGATTCAATGCTCCCTGGCTTTTCTGTAATGACGTCGCGGCGTCCACCGCAGTTTGATTTGTATTTATGACCATGTTACGAATTCTCTCTTCCTTTAGATTTCCGTTACCGGCTAGATCCTTATCGCGAACCGGGATTTCCTTTACTCTCCTTTTGACTCGCTAGCTTCTTCGCTAGCCCTGAAAGTTGCGGTTTAGAGACGGCGGCTTCGCCTATGGCAGCGGCTTCACGATTCGTGGCTGTCACCTCTTCCACCAATTCCTTGCGAACGATAGGAATCGAGCGGGGAGCATCGATGCCCAGCTTAACGACATCCCCGTCGATACGCGTTATTCTAATTTCAATATTCTCGGCAACGACGATCGCCTCGTTTACCTTCCTGGACAAAATAAGCATGGCTGTTTCCTTCCTGGGTTAGCCGTTTGCAGCGCTCGATAGAATAGGATGCTTCGTCGAGTACTTCATGTGGTTGGATATGATAACTTGCTTTCCAATCCGAGTGTTCCGGTTCAGCAAGATAGGCCCAACCAGATTAGCGGTAGCCGATTCGATGTCCTCGCTGTCCTGAATCGTAACGATGTTCAGGATCAAAGCGTCGCTCGCTCCGGAGATCTCGAGCTCCTTGGCATCATCGTCGGATATCTCGACTTCGTAATCTTCGACGAAGTTAGATGGCTCGATCACCACGAAGCCAAGCTCTTTTAGGTTCTTGGCCCGTATCCACATGAAGGGGAGCTCCTTGGCATTGACTAGCAAGTCGAATTCGCGTTCTTCAGGAAACCCTATCAAGCCCTTGGTCAACGTAAGATCCATTGGCTTGACCCAGGCTTCCTTGTTCTCTTGGGATTCCGATGCAAGTTTCATAACTATTAGCTTAAAAGGTTCTCTCTGTCGAATGTCTCCTTAAATGTGGTCCATCAACGAAGAGTTCAGCACTCTCCCCGCGCTCTGAAGAGTGGCTTGATAGGCGTTTTGTATTTGCGTCAGCCGTACGATTGTCTGCGAAAGGTCAACGTCTGCCTCCGCCGATATATTTTCCTCCAAATCCGTGAAGCGCTGTTCGTTCAAGTTTACGTCGAACTCGATTCTCAATTGAACCGAACCTTGTCTGCTAAGGGAGAAAATCAGATCGTCTTCCGAGGATTGCAGGTCCTCTCGAATGGCGTCAGTAACGGCATTCGCATTACCGCTTTCCATCGCGTCTCTTAAGGCCACGATACGATTGATAAAGTCCCCTAGCTTCTGGTTGGTGGCTCCATCTGTGAATGGGGATATCTTGCCCGATTCCGAAAGATGGAACTTCGGACCTTCGGACGCTCCCACGTAATTCACCGCTAGTCCGGCACCCGCCCCGTCCGGATCCTGAACCTTTCCATCGGCGTCTTCATTCACGGTAAACGGCTCGGACCCGCTTGCAGTTCCTCCAAAAATGTATTCGCCGTTGTATTTCGAATTGGCTCCACGAACCGCGTACTGGATAACCTCATCCAGCTCCTCCGCATATGCTTTGAGCCCCTCGGGGCCTTGCAGGTCGTTGGCGAGTACGGCTATCTCGTTAACTCGGTCGGATATATTTATAAAATTCTGCAGTTGGGAAATCGTAGTGTTGTTGATATTCTGAGCTCGGGCAGCATTCTTGGAAAACTGGGCGATCTTCCCTTTTTCTTCCTGCATATCCAGTATTCGATTACTGGCCGCGGAATCTTCCGAAACTCTTGTAATGCGTTGCCCGGTTGCCGCGTGCTCTTGGAGCGTATTCATCTGGCCATTGATCCGTTGAAGGTGGCTCAGAAGGGCTTCCGGATAGGTATTGTTGGTGACTCTCATGGCAGGAAGGTTTTGTCGCTCAGGTTTTTATGGGAATTCTAAAAGAGCCGATTGATGATGACATCCAGCATCTCGTCTATCGCTCGGATGTGTCGACTCGTGGCTTCAAACGCCCGTTGAAATTTCATCATATCGGTCATTTCCTCGTCGATGGATACACCCGAAACGGAATCTTGCTGCTCTTTAAGCAACTCCAAAACGATTCCCTCATCTTCAAGCCGAGATTCGACTGTAGACACTTTTTGGGCTAGGTCGGAAACAGTAGACCGATAGAATTCGCTAAAAGTGACGTTCCCCAGATTAGTTACTCCCGAACTGTCCAGCTCAGCCAAAGCTAACGCTAGCGAATTGTCGCCCCGCTCTTGAGCCGGATCATTGGTCGTACGCAATGTTGTGGCATTCAAACCGGGATCCAAAGAGATTCCCAGAGCGGTTTTCTCAGAGGGATCCCCCGTGTCGTTAAAGAAGTTGGTATTGCCCGGAGCCACACCAGAATTGTAGAGCCCGTTTACCTGATCAACCAGTTCGGAGGCAAGCAGATCCAGTGAATTGCGATATTCCTGAATTGCTCCATCACGAGCTGTCAACAGTCCGTGGATACTACCTCCATTAATTAGAGCTTGGACGCCCGCTTTTTCCAAAGTAAACTGTGGCAACCCAGGAACGGAGTCGTCAAAATTTATCTTATCGAAAACGCCTCTTTCCACTAAATTGACCGAACCACTTACGGTAGGAATGGATACCGCAATTTGACCGCCACTATCGGGAATGACGCTAACGTTTATCTGGGTAAACTCGGAAAGCGCTTCAAGCTTCGCTTGACGCTTATCCCTTAGGGTCAAGGCCGAGCCGGCATTGTTTCCTTCGGTCCTGGCGATCTCCACATTCAGCCGGGCAATCTCCTCAATAATTCCATTGGCCTCACTCAGATTCGTTTCCGTCTCAAGGGTGAGATCCGCCTTGAGATCATCAAAACGCTCCGCGGTGACGTGCAGCTTTTGAACCAGAATCTCAGACTTCTGAAGAAGCGATTCCTTTTCAGCAGCGGAAGCGGGATTTGCCGACAATGCGTGGAAAGCATTGAAATAGTCATTAAGCACCTCGGCTAAGCCACCGGAACCCGCGCCATCATTGGCCACTCCATCAATGAACGCGGAATCTCCCGTTCGATCGATTTCCTGCCCCATGCTGGCCTCCGCCTTTCGCATGGCGCTGCTTTGGGCTTCCAATGAACTATTGACGCTCGTTTCCCTGAGAATTTCACGATCCAGAATCTGGTCGCGTATTTGAGTAAATCCAATGACCTCTACCCCCAGACCCTGAACCCCAGTACCCGACTGCACAACGCCGCGATCGCCGAGGATGACCCGTTGACGGGAGTGCTCGGGATTGTTGACGTTGGCAATGTTCGTTCCAGCGGTGGTCACGCCAAATCGATGGGCATTCAATGCCTTCGCAGCGTTCGACAAATCCCCCAAAATGCTCATCTACTGTACTTGATCCTCTCCTACACCTCGCTCTTAGACGAGGGCTTTGTATGTCGTCGGCAACTCTCCCGAAACCCCTACTTGGCCTTTGCGCGAATAGGTTTTCGAGTAGTTACTCGGCTCCGAACGGCGCAAGGCCTCATGGGTGATCTCCATGGTCCGCGACAAGAGAAGGTAGTTCTGGCGGGCTTTTTGCCGGGTCCGCTTCACCATAGCATTAACCTCGTCTATCAAAGCTTCGAGCAAAGGACGCACGAATTCCGGAAAACTCGGGAGCAAATCCTTCAATGTCTGTTCCTGATCGCCCTGGCAACGAACTGCCATCTCTCGCACCATCGACTCGCGCTTCTGGCGCAAATTGTCCATTTGCTCCATGTGCGTCTCGACGGCCCCATTGGTTTCCATGACCAGATCTGGATCCCGATTAAAGATCTCATTCTGCTGTCGTTCCAGCAGGTTGTAAAGACCTCCATACTCTTGAACTTCTTCGCGCAAAAGTCCGACGATTGGATCCCAGTCGCTTTCGTCAAAAATCTCTTTCATATTAATCGTTTGGATAGGATTCATCTTCAGCCCCCTTATAAAGTTGCGTTTGCAAAACTGATGAGAGCCCCAGGGAGTTCCCTTTGGTCATACTCGTCGCCAGCGTATCCTTGATAATGTGATCATACATGGGAATGGAAGAACCCAATAGGCTGTTTTCCCCATCGCTGGCTTTGAGAGCTTCATCCAGATACTGGCGAAACAAGATCGACTCGAACTGCTTGGCAGCCTCGTCGATTTGCTGCATCTTGTCCAACTGGCCATCTCGCATGCCAACTTTCCATTGCATGCTGTCGAGCGCAGTAGGAGCTGTATTGATTGGATCCATACTCTAAATTTATTTTATAATGAGTTCCGCTTGTAGGGCTCCCACGCTTTTCATCTCCTGCAGAATAGACATCATTTCTCGAGTGGTTACGCCAACCGCGTTCAATGCAGCTGTAACCTGCTGGATCGTGGGAAATTCATTGATGATTTTGAATCCTCCGGTCATTTCCGTGACCTCAGTCTCGGTAGCAGGAGTAACCACGGTCTCTCCGACATCGCCGAATCCTCCTGGCTGAGATACATTCAGGTCATTGGATATTGAAATCGTTAAGGCTCCATGGCTGATGGCAACCGTGGATACACGCACCTCTGATGTTGCTACGATGACCCCGGTTCGTTCGTTAATGACCACGCGGGCTGGCGTATCCGGATTAACATTAATGGCTCCGATTGAAGAAATGAAATCCACTTCTCGACCGGAATAGATCTCGGGGATGGCCACTTTGATCGCAGCGGAATCGAGGGCGATAGCGCTTGAAGGAAAAATTTCGTTGATGGCCTCCGCCATTCGGGAAGCCGTTCCATAGTCCGGATTGATCAACAACCAGCTGACGTATCCCAATTCCGATACGTCCATCTTGATCTCCCGTTCCACGATCGCCCCGTTGGAGATCATCCCTACGGTTGGATGGTTCTTCTGAACCGTGGCCCCTCCTGGACCAGCTGCGCCTCCAATGAATCCACCCACGGCAATCTGTCCCTGAGCGACTGCGTAGACAACTTGATCCGCACCATATAAGGGGGTTTGCAGAAGCACGCCGCCTTGTAAACTTTCCGCATCACCAATAGAGGATACGGTGATATCAATGCGAGTTCCCTCACGAGCGAAGGGAGGGATGTCCGCAGTAATCATTACCGCGGCAACATTGTCCGCCTTCATGGATTCAGTGTCCACGGTAAGTCCAAAGTTCTTTAGCGAATTCGCTAAACTGTTAATCGTCACATCGGATGTGCTATCGCCATCCCCGGCCAGACCAACGACGATGCCGTATCCAACCAGCTGATTGTCTCGGCTGCCTTCCAAAGAAGCCAGATCCTTTATCCGCCCTCCGTAACAGAGAGTCGACAGGGCGAAGCTTGTTAGAATCAGAAGCGATAAATATCTCAGTTTCATAATAGCCTAAGCCCTACCAGATGTTGGCTGCATTCAGCAGGCGTTGAATCCAACCTTGCTTTTGGGCCGACGCGATCGCCCCTTTCTCAAGAATCTCCACGCTGGCATTGGCCACTTTGGAGGAACGTACGACGTTGCCATTGGAAATGTCGTCTCTACGGACGATGCCTCTGAGAATCACGTATTGGGTTTCTCCCGACGTTGTCATCTCTCTAGCTCCTTCGACAATCAAGTTCCCATTAGGCAAACGATCAACTACCATGACAGTAGCGTTCGTTCCCAAGGTTCGAATATTGGTAACATTGCCTCCACCCGCATAGTTGCCTCCCGATGAAGGGATACTCACATCGGGATACTCTCCGTCTATAGCGCCTAAACCCTGATAGAAAAATCGGTTAATGCTTCCACTATACGAACCCGAAGAATTCGTGGCCTTCGACACGGTAGTGGTTATTGAAGTCGATTCATCCACAGTAATAGTGAGGATATCCCCTACATCCATGGCCACGCGATCCGCGAAGATGCTAACTTCGCGATTCGCTTTCGATCGCCAAAGGGATTCCGCTCCCACAGCGGAAGCCATGTATAAGGCTAGTCCTGTACTTAGAATTCGGTAGAACATATCGTTTCTCTCTTCTCTCTCCAGTCTTAAAATGTCACTTGAACACGGCCTTCATCGATCACCTCTCCCGCGAACTCCTTGTTCGACTCTAGGTTCCTCAAGAAGACCATGTCGCCACGCACACCGTTCTCTTGCACCTTAGCCCTCATCGTAATGCCAATCATCCCCTGGTAGGCGATGACGTCTACGATCTCCCCCTTGCGAACCAAGGATCGCTCAACGAGATCCGTCCACTCCAAGGGCTGCCCTGGGCGTAGGTCGTGCCGGTACTCATGACGCTGAAGCACTTCCAGCCTAGCCACAACCGCGTCCGGCTCGACAAGCAAGTCCACTTGGCGGGCTTCAAAATCAGATACTTTCGCTAGATCCCCTTTCCGCAGTGGAGCTTTGGAAAACCAGACATCGCTATACAAGCGGGGGCGAAATGGGATGTCCCAATTTCCTAATACGCCTTCAGCATTCTGGACTTGCACGCTGAGTTGCATGGATTTTCCAGATAGCCGTCCTGGCAATCGGGATACAACCACATCAAAGGGTTGATCGTATTGCGATAAATTGGGCAACTGTCGCAGCGGCGAAAGCGAAACCCGACCAGCGGGATTCAGCAAAGCGTCTACTTCCCCCTCTAGGGCCTTTAACAGGGCCATCTCGGTGATCGGCTTACGTGGCGGGACGAATTCGTTTTCTTCGATTGATACTTCCTGAGCATCTACTTCCGTACTCGCCTTCGATAGCTCCTGGCTCCGCAATTCTTTATTCCCCGTCGCTGAGACATAGACGGTGGCTTCTTCTGAATCCAGTTCGGTTCTTTCGATTTCCGGCAGTGGAGCCAAGATTTCGTCGAGTGACGCCTCCGCTACATTGACGTAGCAAAATGCGGATACAAATAACAGAGTAACGCGAAATTTCATAATTCTATCGTTTTAGCTGAGTGGTTTGCTGCATCATCTGATCCGATGTCTGGATCGACTTGGAATTGATTTCATAGGCCCGTTGAGCGACGATCATATTGACCATTTCCTGGACGATATTCACATTGGAGTTCTCTAGGAACCCTTGCCGAATCGTACCGAAACTCTCTGTTCCTGGATCCCCCAGTTCAGGCTCGCCACTCGCGGAAGTTTCGCGAAAGAGATTACCACCCAAGGCCGCCAAACCAGCAGGATTGTTGAAACGGGAAAGCTGTAATTGCGCCATCCCTACTTCTACCGAATCTCTCAAGAAAGTAATAACGCCGCCTTCGTTGATCACTATCGCGTTTGCCTCTGTCGGCACCGTTATCCCCGGTTCCAAAGTCATCCCCTGACTGGTCGTCAATTGCCCAGTGGGACCGCGCTTAAAACCGCCATCCCTCGTATAGAGCGTATCTCCGTTTTCGTTTTCGACTGAGAAAAATCCATCTCCGACGATCGCCACGTCGAGCTCCTCGTCAGTTCGGTTCACCTGGCCCTGGGTAAATACCTTAGACGTCGCCACAACCTGGGTACCGCTGCCCACTTGAATACCCGTGGGGAGAATACTGCCTCCAGAGTCGGCCCCCACAGACTTGGGCACTTGATAGAACATGTCCTGAAACTCGACTTTGCTCTTCTTGAATCCCGTCGTATTCACGTTGGCGATATTATTGGAGATGACGTTCAAGTTCGTCTGTTGAGCCTCCATACCGCTCGCTGCTGAATAAAGTGAGATACTCATAATTTCTTGTGGCTAATGGTTAAAGTCTGTTCGCCTAGACGCGGCCGCCCAAAGTCTGGATCGCCCGATCGAGTAATTCGTCTTTTCCACGAATCACCTGCTGGTTGATTTGAAAGGCCCGGGACACATTGATTAGATTGACCATCTCGGTAGTATTGGATACGTTGCTTTGCTCCAAAGCTGCGTGACGAATAGCGATCTGATCAGGCTCCATATGAAACGCTTCCGCTTTTGTATTCGGGTTCATCAAAAATCCCCCATGGGTTCGCGCTAGTTGGCTGGCGTCCCCTGGATTGCGTACACCTAGGCTAGCGAGTTGCTGGCCGTTCTGGCTGATCGCTCCGTGACGATCGCTTTTGATCTTACCGCCATCCGGCAGTAATTGGATGACATTACGTTCGTCATCCATCACATGGTAACCCTGTTTGCTGACCAGTTCCCCTTGATCGTTTATCCTGAATTGACCATCCCGTGTCAGAACTAGCTGTCCGTCTGGAGTTCGAAGCTCGAAGAATCCTTCTCCTTCGATCGCGAAGTCGGTGTGGATATCCGTATTGATGATGCTGCCTGTGGAAAAATCTACTCCCCCTTTTCCCGCTGCGGTAATTGACTCTCGAAAAAGCGTCTTATCGAAGGACCCCTCGTATCCTACCATCCCCGTCTTCTCGCCCTCAAACGAGAGGATCGCCTTCTTGTAGCCGGGGGTAGACGCCTGGGCCATGTTTTGAGCTATGGCATTATTCCAAGACTCCAAACCCGACATGGAAGCTGCATTTTGATAGATACCACTCAACATTTGGCATTACGCAAAGCAGTCGACATGCCAAAAACGTAACTATCTATTTATCAGCTACTTAAAATTCCCCAACAATGGGCAGGCAGTTTTTGCCGGCCCTCGAGACCATTCAGGTCTCGTAGTCGCAATCGATTTCAGTAATTTGCCCGCAGGAACAGGTAACCACGATTTTAGACACTCGGCCCTCTTCGGTAATGTAGGATACCCGACTTCCACCCTCTCCTTTATCCTCCTTGAGGACCACATCTTCAGATTCGGGCGTGATATTAGCGAATCCCTCGTTCAACCCCTTGCGCTTCCGGCTTTGCGCCTGGGATTGATTGGGCTGATCGCCCAAATGTTCGCGGCCTGAAAGGAAATTTTCCATGAAATATCACTCGATTCTAATCGGAAAGAGGTCGATTAGAACCCTCTTCTGAATCCAGCGTGTTGAAGGTTTCTGATAAAACAAGGCTTATCGAAATCCGGTCATTCGCGTCCGCCTCTGGATGCACGAACGGAAGTGGCTGCGTGTCCCCATAAGCGCTGATAACGTCGAATTGATCCGCATCAACTCCGTAGTACTCCATCAGTCTTCGAGTGGAATTGGCCCGGTCGCTCGATAGCTCCCAGGAGGAATAGTTCTCCTCCCTGTCTTTGAAGCCTTCGGACACATATCCCTCGAGGCGAACCTTGAAAAAGTGTCGGTGAACGAGCCAAGACATTTGCTCAATCACAAACTCTCCCCAATCCGTGTATTGGGCCGTCCCCTCGACGAAGAAGGGGTGAGCATCGCGGTCGTAAAGCGTGACTCTCAGGCCATCGCTGGTAACTTCTAGATCGATAGACTTTTCTGGATCCGCGCTGTCGACGTTTAGCAGTTCCATGAATGCCTGGGCCATATTGAGAAGGACCTTCAGATCCGAAACCTTAGCTCTTCCTTTCTTCTGGCCTTCCGTTTCGCTGCGAGGGCTGCCCTCCTGAGGCATGACACCCATTGACGCCTCTAGAGGCGTATTGTAAGGATCCTGGAAGAACTGGGCCATTTCCTCACGATCCTCCTCGCTTTGGGAAGTCAGCCAAAGAACCATGAAAAGAGCCATCATCGCGGTAACGAAATCCGCATAGGCCACCTTCCAGGCTCCTCCATGATGTTGGTTCCTCGGCTGCGACATCGTTCAACTAAGCGGGTCAGCTGCTGGTCGCGGCCTTGAGAATATTTTCAAGATCATCCGCATTGGGAACGAGTCCCGCCTCAAGGCTGCGACGTGCCAGCTCGACCGCCATGATTGGGGCCAAACCTCGAGCAAATGCCCCAATAGCCCTAGACATGCAAATATAGTAATTCTCTTCAGCCTCGTTGCCGAACTCGATAAGATTACAGAGCGGATTGATAAAGCCGTACGCGGCGAAAATCCCGTAGAAGGTACCACTTAAGGCAGCGGCAACCTTCTTACCGATCATCAAAGGACCTTGATCGATGAAGCCCATGGTTACTATAATACCCATAACCGCCGCCACAATTCCGATACCCGGAAGCGAGTCGCCCACCAAATGAAGAACATTGACAGGCCCGTGAGCCGAATGCTTCTTGGCATCGATCTCGGCCTTGAGCAGTGGCTCTAATTGGTCTGGCTTGATCTTGCCATCGATGATCGGCCTGAGGGCCGAACAAAGGAAATCAACCTTGTCCCGGTCCGCCATGAACTTTGGATAGTTTTGAAAAATCGAACTGGATTCAGGAGCGCTTACGTGCTCATCGAGAGCCAACAAGCCATTGCGGCGCCCGAGCATGAACATCTCGTACATGATCTTCATGAGATCCAGATAATCGTCTTTGCTAGGCCCGCTCCCTTTGAGAGCCTTCATCATCGCCCCGATAGTACGGATGAGCACATCCTTGGGAGCGCAGACAAAGACAACCCCCAAAGTGATGCCACCCAACGCAATCACCTCAGAAAGGTGAAACAGCGACAATGGCTTGCCGCCAGCCAGCACGAACGCACTCAGGGTCGATGCGATGACGACTATATATCCAATAATGATAAACATGGCTCTAGATCTCCTCTATCGACTGAAATC
>Ga0208624_1000250_pt1 | contig 27824 bp, 26 predicted proteins | sample Knorr_S23_td_DCM_FD_185607 | JGI IMG/M metagenome (GOLD analysis project Ga0208624, IMG submission 185607) | Marine microbial communities from Southern Atlantic Ocean transect - Knorr_S23_td_DCM_ad_71m_LV_A (SPAdes) (version 2) | ecosystem: Environmental > Aquatic > Marine > Oceanic | place... | reverse complement strand
CATTTAAAGGGAGTTATTTTAACTCCCTTTTTTTTTGTAATTTTTTAAAATGAATAGAAAAAGTACAATTGATGAATTTTTAAATTATATAGAAAATCGTATCGAAAAGGGAGACTATAAAAATTCTGTTCATAAAATAACTTTTATGACCACAGTTCATGTAATCAAAAAAATTTTAGGAGAAAAATAAAAAATGAAAAAAATTATTGTATTAATTATTGTATTAACTCTAGGTTCATGCAACAACCATAATGAAGTAAAGTATGTCAACAAAGAATATTCAATTGAAGTTAGACTAGATGATTTAATGTCAAGAATGACTCTTGAGGAAAAAGTTGCTCAAATGACACAATTTGTGGGTTTAAATTACATCACTGATGCGGACAGAAATATGACCGCAGAAGAAATTTTAAATAGCGACAGTAGAGCATCATATAGAGGATTATTAAAAAAGGATATTGCTCAAATGGTTGCAGACGGTAAAATAGGTTCATTTTTACATGTTTTAACGATGAGGGAAGCCAATAGACTTCAAGAATTAGCTCAAAAATCCAGACTAAAAATACCTCTATTAATAGGCATTGATGCAATACATGGAAATGGAATGGTAGCAGGAACAACAGTCTATCCCTCACCAATATCATTGGCATCTACATTTAATGAAAATATTGTTTTTAAAATTGGTCAAGAAACTGCAAAAGAAGTTAGAGCACATGGATCTCACTGGGCATTTACACCTAATGTTGATGTGTTAAGAGATCCAAGATGGGGTAGAGTTGGTGAGACGTTTGGTGAAGATCCTTATCTAGTTGGAAATTTTGGTGTTCAAATGATAAAAGGTTTACAATCAGACGACTTTAGTGGTTTTGATAATGTAATAGCATGTGCTAAACATTTTGTAGCTGGTTCTGAACCAGTCAATGGATTAAATGTATCCCCAATGGATATTTCTGAAAGGTCTCTCAGAGAAATTTATTTAAAGCCTTTTAAAAGAGCTGTTGATGCTGGTGTCTATTCCGTTATGGCTGCACATAATGAAATAAATGGAATTCCAGCTCATATGCATAAAGAGCTACTCACAGATGTTATGAGAAAGGAATTTGACTTTGAAGGGTTTTATGTCAGTGATTGGCTTGATATTAACCGAATAAATGTCTTACACAAAATTGCCAAGGACTTTAAGGAAGCAATTTATTATGCAGTTGACGCAGGAATGGATATGAATATGCATGGTCCAAACTTTTTAGAAAATGTTATTGAACTAGTTGAGGATGGAAAACTTGACATTAAAAGAATTGATGAATCAGCAAGAAAAATTTTATATGCTAAATTTAAATTAGGCCTTTTTGAGAATCCATTTGTTAGTGCTGATGACCTAGATGAAAACGTTTTCACTGAAGAACACAAAAGTACTGCGCTTGATGCCGCAAGAAAGTCTATAGTTTTATTAAAAAATGATGGAATTCTCCCATTGAGTAAAAAAAGAGGAAAAAAAATATTGGTTACGGGTCCTAATTCTAATAATCATTCAGTTTTAGGTGATTGGGTTTTTGCTCAACCTGAGGATAATGTAATAACTATTTATGAGGGAATTAAAAAACTTGGGGATACAAAAGGTTATCAGATTGATTTTCATGATTCGAATAGTGATATTAGATCTATTTCACAAAGTGATATAATTAAAACTGTAAACAAGGCTAAAAATTATGATCAAATCATTGTAGTAGTTGGAGATAACTCACAAAGAATATTAAAATCAAAAAGAACTGCTGGAGAAAATATGGGTAGAGCAAATCTAAATTTGGCAGGAAAGCAACTCGAGTTGGTACAAAAATTAAAGAAAATCAATAAAAACGTAATCGTGATATATGTAAATGGTAAACCAATTGCAGAGCCTTGGATTGACAATAATATTAGCGGGGTAATTGAGTCATGGGAATTAGGTAGTATGGCTGGACAAGCAGTAGCAGAAGTTGTTTTTGGTGATGTTAATCCTGGGGGTAAACTTCCTTTAACATTTCCAAGGAGTGTTGGTCAGTTACAAATGATATATAACCATAAACCTTCTCAATATTTTCATAAATACGCTTTTGAAAAAGTAACACCCTTGTATCCTTTTGGTCATGGGCTGAGTTATTCAAAATTTAATTATTCAAATTTTGAGCTATCAAAAGATGAGAATGAGGATTTGATTAACGTAAGTGTCCAAATTAAAAATGATAGTAATATTGCAGGTGATGAAGTAGTTCAACTTTACTTTAATGATAGTTTTAGTTCAGTTACTAGACCTGTAAAAGAATTAGTTTCATATAAAAGAGTTTTCATTGAACCTGGTGAAACGAAGACTGTCAAATTAAAGGTTCCTATTGAAAATTTAGCATTTTATGATATTAACATGGTTTACTGTGTTGAAGAAGGAGAATTTGAATTTATGGTTGGTGGTTCTTCAGATTCAAAATTTCATTTAAAAAAGTCAATTAAAATTGAAAACAGGTATGAATTTTAAATTATATATAATCATCTTTTCAGTTTTTATCTCTTGTAATAACATTTCAAATAAAGAGGTAAATCCAAAAGTTATTGCCTACTACACTGGTAATGGAGAAACTATAAATGAATTTGATTTGAGTGGTGTGGATCAAATTATATATAGTTTTTTGCATCTTAAAGGAAACAAATTAGCTATTGATAATGCAGCTGATAGTATTAGTTTGTTAGGTATTATTGATCAGAAAAAAAAGTATCCAAACCTGAAAGTCTTGGTCTCACTTGGGGGGTGGGGTGGATGTAAGACCTGTTCGGATGTATTTAATACTAAGGAAGGAAGAATTGATTTTGCAAAGTCTACTGCTAAAATAATTGAAGAATACAATGCAGATGGAATTGATTTAGATTGGGAATATCCTGCAATTCCAGGACCTCCAGGTCATGCTTTTAGAGATGAGGATAGAGATAATTTCACTGATTTAATTAAGCTACTTAGAGAATATATGAAACCTGATGACATTCTCAGCTTTGCTGCAGGTGGATTTAAAAGTTTTATTGATAAATCAGTTGACTGGGATCAAGTTACTCCACTTATAGATAATGTTAATCTAATGACTTATGATTTAATCGGTGGTTATTCAAAAGTAACTGGACATCATACTTCATTATACTCTACTTTAAACCAAGAAAGATCGGGAGATTATGCTATACAATATTTAAAATCAAAAGGAGTTCCAGCTAATAAAATTGTACTAGGTGCAGCGTTTTATGGAAGAATTTACAAAGATGTTGCTAATGTTAATAATGGATTGTATCAAGCAGCAAATTTTAAAGGTGGAGTAAATCAAAATAACTTCAATGAGGTGACAAAAGATTTTGAGTTTTTTTGGGATGAAACTGCAAAAGCTCCATACGCATATGACAAAGAAAATCAGCTTTTTCTTACATATGATAATGAAAAATCTATTGAACTCAAATCAAAATATGTCAAAGACAACAATCTGCATGGAATAATGTTTTGGCAATTAATGAATGATAAAAGAAAAGATGGTTTATTAAAAGTGATGGTTAATAATATTAAAGAAAACCAATCAAATTAAATTTCTTTCTTCCAAAAGGCAATACCACCAGCTTGTTTACCAACTTTAACTGAACTAACTAACTCATAAGAATCAAGATCTATTACATCAACAATACCTGGTTCTCCTCCGATTCCTTCAACAGAGATAAATGCATACTTACTGTCAGATGAAATTGCAATACCGTGAGAAACACTTGTTGTATTCTTTATTATTGCTAACTCTTCTTTATTTTCAAGGTTCCAAATAGCAGTTTTACCTTCACTTTTTATAGTTCCAATCAGTAATTTTCCATTTGGCGTTATTTCTAAATTATAAGGACCTTTACCAGTTTTAAATCGATCAGAAACCTCCCATTTATCTAAATTAACTTCTATAACCTCATCAGACCCATTGCCAGCTACATATGCAATGCTTTCCTTAGGATGGGGGATGACCCATGTTGGTTTAACCATTGAATGTTTCATATCGCCCATAGACTTCATCATGTTTTCTTTTTTATCATTAGACATCATTTTACCTTTCATATTATCATGATTCATCATTTTTCCATCCATCTTTTTATCATTCATCATCTTCTTTTCTAAATTCAAAACCCTACTCACTTTAAGATCAAGCGCATCAATTTCAAAAAGTTCACCTGACATCATTGCAACAGAATATTGGAATAATCCATCAGGTGATAATCTTGAACCATGAGGCATCGAGCCAGTAGTAATCTTAGTTATCTCAGTCATTGTTTCTGGATCAACTACAGAAACATTTGATGGTTTCATACTTCCATGTAAATTAAAATTCACACAATATAAAAAACCTGTAATGGCTGATATTTCCATTGAAGCAGGAAATAATCCTAATGTAGTTCTTGCTACTGCTTGGTTAGTTTCAGTTGAGTATTTAACCAAGGTTCCAAATGGATTTCCATGAGCCAAGGATATGTACCAAAAATCTCCGCTGGGATCAACTGTAATTCCATGAGGGCCTTCAATTTCAGCAAACATAAATCCTACATCAATTCTCTCTGCTTCAACTGCTTCTTTTCCATCAAATTTTATGAGGGAAACTGTATCTTCAGATTCAGAAGCAACATAAGCATAATAATTCTGGCCTAGACTAAAAAATGGAATTAATAATATTAATAACTTTTTAAACATAACTATTCAATTGGTGGACTAGCTAATATTTGAAAGAAATCTAATAGATCTTCAGCACCAAGTGCCTCTTTCAAAGTCTGATCACTTGCAAACTGATTTGTATTTGAATTATCCTTTTTCTTATCTAATAACTTTAAAGCACCAATGCCAGTATAAAAGTCAGAATAAAAGATATTTCCTTTAAAGTATTGAGCACCCCAGAGCATCGTCGAATTAGGTACATATCCATCAGGATGTCCTGTACCATATTTAGCTATTTCTCTACCTTGTTTGTATAAGTCACCCATCAGTTCTCCACTTATATCAACAACCCTCACTCCAGCTGTATACATACCAATGTAAAGTACATCATCCTCAACCCAATAGTTGTGGGATCCATGACCAGGGACTTCATATCTGGCTACTTCAACTGGGTTTTTTAAATCCGTGAAGTCAATAAAGTGTAAATAACCTGCAGTCTCATTGAAGGTGTTTCCATCAACACCCTCAGGAAATATTTCATCTCCCATTATAACATAAAATTTTCCAGTTGATTTACTTTTAAAAGGAAAAGCGGCATGGTTTCCACCTGAATCATATCTATAGTTACCAATTTCTACTGGATTAGATGGAGATCCTCCTGCAATACCATTTCCAACATCAACTAAATAAACACCTTGTTTCCAGTTTGAGGAATATGCTATTCCATCTTCAATCCAAACATCATGTATGGCAGATCCTGGTTCATCAACTTCAAAAAATCCAACTTCTTTTGGGTTTTTTGGATCTTCAATATTAATTACGTAGTATTTGGCTGGGTTCGCAAATGCGTTTAATGCATATACATGATTTTCATATATAAAAATATTGTGAACACCACCAGTTAAATTTGTTGTATACTCAGAAATAATTTCAGCATTTGATGGATCAGTAACATCAATCAGTATAATTCCATTTTTTCTTTTTGAAGATGCCTCTCTGGAAATAACACATAATTTCCCATCTTTTGAAACTTTCACATCATTAACAATTCTAGCATCTACTTGAATACTATCAATTTTTTTGATATCTGTTGGATCGCTTACATCCCAAAAATACGCAGTGCCATCAGATCCCCATGTTCCAGAGACACCATAATCCTTTCCATCTGTGCCCTCAAAAAACCAAGCGTCAGAGGTTCTTCTATCAAATACTTCCCCTAAACCGAGTTTAACGATTTCTTTTTGAATGTCTCTGTTAACTGCTTTAACTTGAATAGATGAGTTGGTATTACCGAATGATGCATTGATTACATATTCTCCAGCTATATCAGCTACAAATTTACCCTTATCTGAAATAAGTCCTGAGGCAGTAGTACTTTTGTTAGTGGAAACTCCAGAAAAAGAAAATTTTGGTTCTATTCCACTCAATATATTCCCTTTTTTATCTTTAAGTTGTGCTGAAAGATTGATGACATCCCCAGTTTTAATAAAACCTTCAGAGTCAGAACTCAGATCAATTGATACAACTGGGTTATTTAAAACATTAATTTTTTTGGATACAGTTTGTCCATCAAAAGATGCACTTATTACAGAACTACCTTTTTTGATTGCCTTTAAGTTACCCAAATCATCAACTTTAATTATTGCTGGATCAGATGACTCATATTTAAAATTTAAATCAGATTTTTCTTTACCGTCAGCATATTTTGCAACCGAATTAACTTCAGCAAAATTACCTACATAAAGCTCACCATTTATATTAAAGTCTATACTTGAAGCTTTCGGAAATTTAACTCCAACCAAAAATGTTTGACTCAATCTTTTACCACCTTCCATTCCAACACAAACTGCAACAATTTCAAATATACCTGGGTCACTTGCAACAAAAACTCCAGTTGGATCTATTGCTGTACCTACATTGAAAGCCCCATCTTTTTGATAATAAATCAGTCGTTCACAAGTGGTTTTATTCCCGTCTAAATCAGAAATATAAGATTCAGCTTGAAAAGTGTCCCCAATATTTAATATTAAACCATCTAAATTGGATTCTATACTAAGATTTTGAGAGTGATTTAGTTGTAAGCTAAAAATAGCAATAATAATAAGTATCAATTTTTTCATTTTTTTAAGTTTTAGTAATTAATATTAATCAACATATTGATTTGTCATAGAGTTATTTGGCTTTAAGTCAGAAACTTTAGCAACACCAATCCCTGTATTAAAATCAGAGTAAAATACATGACCTTTGTAAAGTTGAGCACCCCAAACCATTGTATCATTAGGGATATATCCATCCGATGTTCCAGTTAAAATATAACCAATTTCTCTTCCTTGCTTGTAAAGATCGCCAAGTAAATCGCCGCTAATGTCAACAATTCTTACACCACCAGTATACATGCCGACATAAAGTATATCGTTATCTATCCAATAATTATGAGATCCATGTCCAGGAAGCTCATATCGGGCTATTTCAATTGGATTTTTTAGATCAGAAAAGTCAACAAAATGTAAAAATCCAGCAGTTTCATTTGTGCCATTTGGATTTACACCATTAGGAAATATTTCATCACCCATTACGGCATAGAATTTTCCTGTTGATTTACTTTTAAATGGAAAGGTTGCGTGATTTGCCCCACTGTCATAAGTGTAGTTTCCGAACGCTACAGGATTTTCTGGTGTTCCTCCTGCTATTCCATTTCCCACATCAACAAGATAAACTCCATCTCTCCAGTTAGAAGAGTATGCTATTCCATCCTCAACCCAGACATCGTGTATCGATTGACCTTCTTTTCCTATTTCAAACATACCGACCTCATATGGATTAGCTGGATCCTCTATGTTGAGAATATAATATTTTTGACCAGCACTAAGTGCATAAACATGTTTTTCGTCAATAAATAAATTATGAACACCACCGGTCAAATTCTTTGTGTATTCTTTAATAATTTTAACGTCATAAGGATTTGTTACATCTATTATTATAATTCCATTTTTTCTGTTTGAAGCTCCCTCTCTACTAATAATAGCAATTTTTCCATTTGGGGATACTTTAACATCATTCACTGTTCTTGCATCAACTTGAACGCTATCAATTTTTTTAATATCAGACGGATTTGTAACATCCCAAAAGTATGCAGTACCATCCGCACCCCATGTTCCAGTTACAGCATAATCTCTTTTATCAACACCTTCAAAAACCCAGAAGTCAGATGTATGTTTGTCGTTAACCGATCCTGCACCTATTTTTTTTACTTCTCTTTGAACTTTCCTTTGGAAGACATTAACAACTTTTGATTTTGATGCATTTCCAAATGATGCGGTTAAAATATATTTTCCAGGAACATCTCCAACAAATCTACCATCTTGAAGAATTAATCCAGATGCTGTATTACTTTTATCAAAAGATTTTCCTGTAAATGAAAATTTAATGTTTACATCATTGACTAGGTTTCCTCTCTTATCATATGCATCAGCTTTTAAGTTTATAACATCACCAGTTCTAATTTTTTCTGGTTTTTCTGCAATACTTAAATCAATATTATTAACATTATTCTTTTTTATATTGATAGTTTTTGAAGATTTCACACCATCAAAAACCACATTAATTGTCGCAGATCCAGATTTTACAGCTAATACGTTGTTTGAATCATCAATTTCTAATTTATCATTGGATGATGAAATTGAAAATTCTAGGTTAGAAAAATATCTTTCAGCATTATCAGATTTCCAATAATCAATATCTCTAACAACATCCATTTGGTCAGTGATTTTATATGAGAGTGGTATATAATTATCAGTGTAAATTGTTTCATTTCCTGTCAATATTTCAATGCTTTTAACTTTAGGATAATTTATTGTGACATTAAAAGTTCTTCGAATACTTTTTCCACTTCCATAGCAAATTGCAACAACCTCATGATATCCTGGCTCAACGGCTTTAATTGTTCCTTTGGCTCTGTTAAACTCCATAACCTTTCCAGTCATGCTAAATGCACCTTTTTTATAGTAATATATAACCCTTTCACAATCAAATTTATTTCCTTGATTATCAACTGAATATGTCGTTGGTTTGTAAGTTTGTCCTATATCTAATCTTAATTCATCTAAATCAGATATTACACTTTTTTCCTGTGCAACCATTGTTACTGATAGCAAGCAGAAAATCGGTATCAAAAATCTTTTTTTCATAAATAAATAATTAATCTATTAATATAATTAATAAAAAAAAGGGAATCAAGTTTGACTCCCTTTTTTTGTGACCTCGGCAGGATTCAAACCTACAACCTTCTGAGCCGTAATCAGATGCACTATTCAGTTATGCTACGAGGCCTTTAAATTTTAATACACAATGCAAATTTTAGAGTTGTTTATTACGAATTTATTACATTTATATTAATCAAAAAATTATTTTATTCTAACCTATGACCAAAGCAACTAATACTAAAAATCCAAAAACTATTAATATTAAAAACAATCTGAAATATTTTTTCCAAAGCTTTGTTATAATTTTAAGTGTTTTTATTTCATTTTATATTGAAGATGTTAGAAAAGGTAATGAAGATATAATAACAAAAAATGATCTCGTTAGTGATTTAATTATCAGTCTTGATGATGATTTAGTTCAAATTGAAGAATTATTAAAAATTCTTCAAAATTCTGAAAAAAACATTCAAGAAATATTAAGTGATATTGATAATAATCATAAATCTCTTTCAGACATTGATGCAATTAAGACTATACTAGACATTGAGGTTGGTTTTTCATTTTTCCCCAAAGATGGCATATTTGAACAATTAATATCGACAGGTACATTCGAATTAATTAAAAATAATGAGTTAAAAAGGTTGTTACTACAAATGTTTAATCATCAAAAAGATAGAAATTACGCTACATCCCAAGAAATTGATAATTGGAATATAATTACTAGAGGAGAAATTTTAAAAAAGTTTAGAATTAGATTCAGTTATAATTCATTTGATGGTGAATTTTACGGCTCAAGATCTGTAAATACATTTTATTTCAATACTAATTATTACCAGTCAAATGATTTTTATGGTTTATTATCTCAAGCTCAAAATTATTCAAATATGTACATGCGCTTATTGAATGATATTAAAAAATCATATGAAACAGCTAAATCATTATCTATTGAGGAGTTAAAAAAGTAATAATTAAATGAAAAAATTATTTATCGATAACAATTATCTTCTAGTTTTTAACATTATCTAAGACAAAATAAAATTTTGAAGTTGGATAAAAAGTATGATATAATTTTTTGTGGAGGAGGTCTTTCAGCTTTAATTACTCTTGATAAGATTATTTCAGATAATTTTTTTGATAATAAATCAATTCTTGTAATCGAAAAGAATCTTGATATTATTCCAAATAAAACATGGAGTTTCTGGGAGCCAGTTAATTCAAAATGGAATGATTTTGTGACTAAATCTTGGGATAAAATACTTTTCAAAAGTTCAGATATTAAACTTGAAAAAAAATTAAAAGACTTTAATTATAAAATGATTAAAAGTGAATCATTTTATAGGCATGTAATGGCTAAATTAAAATCCTTTTCTAACATAGAGTTTATTAATGAAAATGTGACTGAAGTTAATGATTTAGTTGATCATGTGATAGTAAAAACTGATTCTGGTGAATTTTATGGAAAAAAAGTTTTTAACAGTGTTCCAAATGAATCTTACAAATCAAACCAAAAATTTCCAGTTCTATTGCAACACTTTGAAGGTTGGACAATTAAAACAGAACAATCAGTATTTAATTCCCAAACAGCAACGTTAATGGATTTTTCCATAGATCAAAAAAATGAAACAAGATTCTGTTATGTTTTACCAACTAATAATAATGAAGCTTTAATTGAATTCACATTATTTTCAAAAGACTTGTTAAAAGATTCTGAATATGAAATTGAAATAAATAAATATATCGTGAATTTAGGTATTGGAAATTTTCAAATTATATCGAAAGAAAAAGGTATTATTCCTATGACCTGTTTCCCGTTTGAAAAAGAAAATACAAATAACATTGTTAATATTGGAACAGCAGGCGGATGGACAAAACCATCAACTGGCTATACTTTTAGATTTATCGATAAGTTTTCAGATAGGACTATAGAATTTCTAAAATTAGATAAGAGTTTTAAAAAATTCAAAATCAAAAATAGATTTTGGTTTTATGATTTGATTTTTATTGATGTGTTATATTATAATAATTCTCTAGGATCAAATATTTTTCAAAGAATGTTTGAAAAAAATAAATTTAAATCAATTTTCAAATTTTTGGATAATGAAAGTAGATTAAATCAGGAATTAAAAATTATAATTTCAATGCCAAATAAATTGGCTTTTATTAAATCTTTTTTTAGAAATATTTCAAAAATAATTTAAGCCTATTTATAAATTTTAATTTCGGATTCTCCATTAGATTTCATATATCCTCTGTACATCCCCTCAGTATTAAAATCCATTATAATATTTCCATTCTTATCAATACCAATTACACCACCACTACCACCTAAATCTTTCACTTTTTTCAAAGTATTTCGTGCCGCTAAATTTATTGAAATATTTTTGTACTCAATTTGTGAGGATATATCATAAGCAACTACATTTCTAATAAAATATTCTCCCCATCCTGTAGATGAAATACCACAGGTATTATTGTTAGCGTAAGTCCCTGCACCAATTATTGGAACATCACCAATTCTATTCCATTTTTTATTGGTCATTCCACCTGTTGATGTACCTGATGTTATATTCCCAAGTTTGTCTAATGCAACACAGCCAACAGTGCCAAATTTATTTTCCTTTAACGAATCTCTCTTTTTTGCATTTAGTAATGAATTTAATCTTCTTTGAGTTATAAAATATTCATTATTGATAATTTCTAAACCTTGACTTTTTGCAAATAATTCTGCTCCGCTTCCAGAAAGAAATACATGTTCAGATTTTTCCATAACAGATCTTGCAGCTGATATTGGATTTTTTATGGTTTTAACACCTGCAATTGCACCTGCATTTAAATTTCCTCCAAACATTATAGATGCATCCATTTCAACAATCTCATCATTTGATAAGACAGAGCCTTTACCCGCATTAAATAATTCTGAGTTTTCAAGTACTTTAATTGTTGATTCAACAGCATCAACACTTGAACCTCCATCTTCAAGTATTTTGTATCCAATGTTTAAGGCCTCTTTCAATTTTTGATCATAGGCTGATTCCATTTTTTCACTCATATTCTTTTTTAGAATAGTTCCAGCCCCACCATGAATGACAATTGCAAAATCAATTTCTCTACTATTTTCACAGCTAAACAAGATTGAAAAAAGAAAAACTATAAAAGTAGGTCTAAACATTAGAGTGCATTTTTTGTTATGTAGTATCTGTATGCTATTATAAGCATTTGTATTTTATTAACTTTTTTAAGATCTACTCCTTTTTTTGCGAAACTGGGTAAAATCAACTTGTTAATTTTTGCTAAAAATTGAAAAATAACTTTAGTTTTCATTTAATGCAATATACAATACATGTCTTATCTTAGCAAAATATAATGACAACTCAAATTCTATTACTAATCTCTGGATTGATTTTGCTAATTGGTGGAAGTAATTATCTTTTAAAATCAGCAGTTGAACTTTCAGTAAAATTAAAATTATCAAAAGTTGTTATTGGCTTAACAGTTGTTTCTTTTGCTACATCAGCACCAGAATTATTGATAAGTATAAGTTCTGCTCTCAAAGGCTCAGCTGATATTGCAATCTCAAATGTAATAGGATCAAATATTGCAAATGTAGGCTTGGTCCTAGGCTCAGCTTTGTTTTTCACGAGCATTAAAATTCCTAAATCTAATATGGTCTATGATTGGACATTTTTGATGATTATTAGTTTTGTTTTTTATTTTTTTCTGAAAGATTATACTGTAAACAGGGTAGAGGGAATAATTTTATTTATTGGATTAATTCTTTTCCTTTTTTTGATAGTAAAAATTAGAAAAGATGATAGTAATGAGGATATATCGGATGAAGTTACTTTATCAAACCTAAATATTCTAGTTTATATTATTGTATCCAGTTTTGTGCTTTATGTTGGTTCTGAACTTTTTGTGAATAGTTCGATATATTTTGCAAAGTATTTTGGTGTATCAGAAAGAGTTATTGGATTAACTTTGGTTGCAATTGGAACTAGCTTGCCAGAACTTGTAACAACTCTTGTTGCTATTTATAAATCAGAATTAGACATTTCAATTGGTAACATAATTGGATCTAATATTTTTAATATTCTTGCAGTAATAGGCATTACCTCAATATTAACTGATTTAAATATTTTAAGTGATGGAATTTTGGAGTTTGATATCTATGTAATGATACTATTTAGTTTTGTTTTATTACTCTTTTACCTTTCAACAAAAAAGAGATTACTAAATACATATCATGGTCTAATCTATTTTATATGCTTTATAGCATATTATATTTATATAATATAAAAAAACACCCCTAAAAGAGGTGTTTTTTGAATTAAAATTTAACTTAATAATTAAACTTTTGCAGACTTAACTGTCTTAATAATTCTAGCTGCAATTTTATATGGATCACCATTAGATGCTGGTCTTCTATCTTCTAGCCAGCCTTTATAACCTTTTTCAACTGTTATAATTGGAATTCTAATAGAAGCTCCTCTGTCTGAAACACCATAACTAAACTCTGTTATTGATTGTGTTTCATGATCACCTGTAAGTCTTTGATCGTTGTAAGCTCCATAGACAGCAATATGTTCATTAACGACGGGTCTGAAAGCTTCACAAATAGCTTCATATGTTTCTTTAGATCCACATGTTCTCAGTGTTGTATTAGAGAAATTTGCATGCATTCCTGATCCATTCCAGTCTGTAGCTCCAAGTGGTTTTGGATGATACTCAATAGCTAAGCCATATTCTTCAGCTAATCTTTCTAAGAAATATCTAGCAACCCAAATTTCGTCACCAGCTTTAGCAGCGCCTTTAGCAAAAATTTGGAATTCCCATTGTCCTGCAGCAACTTCAGCATTAGTACCCTCTATATTTATTCCAGCATCAATGCATATGTCTAAGTGTCTATCCATTATTTCTCTTCCAAATGCATTTTTACCACCAACTGAACAATAAAATTGACCTTGAGGTGTCTGGTCTTTCGGAAAGCCTAATGGAAGGTTTGTTTCTGGATCCCACAAGAAATACTCTTGTTCAAATCCAAACCAAAAATCATCATCATCATCATCAATAGTAGCTCTACCATTTGATTCGTGAGGAGATCCGTCTGAGTTTAACACTTCATTCATAACAATCCATCCATCCTTTCTAACTGGATCTGGATAAATAGCAACAGGTTTTAGCAAGCAGTCAGATGAGCCGCCTGGTGCCTGTTGGGTAGAACTTCCATCAAAAGCCCAAATAGGACAATCTTCAAGTTTACCACTAAAATCTGATACAACTTTTGTTTTTCCGCGTAAGCTTTGGGTTGGTTTGTATCCATCCAACCATAAATATTCTAGTTTTGATTTGCCCATAACAATTTACGTTTACGTGTTTATAGGAAACTAAAAGTATAATTAATTTGGGAAATATAATTACTAGAAAAATCAATTTTATTTCTTTTTATTAACATCACATTTTTTAGTTATTTTTTTTTAGTTTTTAATAATTTTCAGGCTTTAAAATTCAATATTATTTAAAAAAATATTTTATTTATAATTCTATATTTTTTTCTAATCTTTTTTAAGCCGTATCTTTGAATAAATATTAAAAAATTAGTTGGATAATTTATCAAAATATGACAGCAGAGGAGTTTCATTTGATAAGAAAGAGGTTCATGAAGCAATCAAAAATGTTGATAAAGGTCTTTTCCCAAAAGCTTTCTGTAAAATCATTCCTGATTTAATATCTGGTAATGATGATTATTGTATTGTAATGCACGCTGATGGAGCAGGTACAAAGTCATCTTTAGCTTATGCCTACTGGAAAGAGACAGGAGACATTAGTGTTTGGAAAGGTATTGCTCAAGATTCATTGATTATGAATATTGATGATTTAATCTGCGTTGGTGCTGTTGACAATATAATTGTTTCCTCAACTATTGGCAGAAATAAAAAGCTAATAACTGGCGATGTATTAAAAGCAATTATTGAAGGCAATGAATTAGTTATTTCAAAATTAAATTCTTTTGGAATTAATATAAAATCCTCAGGAGGTGAAACAGCTGATGTTGGGGATTTGGTAAAAACAATTATTGTTGATTCAACAGTTGTATCACGACTTAAAAAAAGTGATGTAATTGACAACTCTAAAATTAGATCTGGAAATGTAATTGTTGGATTAGCATCATTTGGTAAAACAAACTATGAAGAGGAATATAATAGTGGAATTGGAAGTAATGGATTGACTTCAGCTAGGCATGATGTATTTCAAAAGTATTTAAAAGAAAAGTATCCAGAAACTTATGACAATTCACTGGATGATAGTCTTGTTTATACTGGTTCAAAAAAGCTCACTGATAAAATTGAAGGATATGATCATGATATTGGTAAGTTAGTTTTATCTCCAACGAGAACCTATGCTCCAGTAGTAAAAGAAATCATTTCTAAAGTTGGTGTGTCTAATATTGATGGAATGATTCATTGTAGTGGTGGAGCACAAACTAAGGTTCTGCATTTTGTTGAAAATAAACACATTATTAAAGATAACTTGTTCAATACACCAATTATTTTTGATTTAATCCAAGATGAATCTAAAACATCCTGGAAAGAAATGTACCAGGTTTTTAACATGGGGCACAGACTTGAAATTTATACAGATAAACTTTCTGCTCAGAAAATAATTGATATAAGTGCTTCATTCAATTTAGAAGCTAAAATAATTGGAAGGGTAGAAAATTCTATTTCTAATAAGCTTTCGATTTCTGGTGATAAAGGAAACTTTGAGTATTAAAATGTTAGAAAAGTTAAAAATACTAGAGGAAAGATTTAATGAATTATCTAAAATGCTGATTCAACCTGATATTATTTCAGACCAATCTAAATATATTAAGATATCAAAGGAATACAAAGATTTAAAAACAGTAGTTGATAAGAAAAATGAATATGAAAATGTATTAGCAAATATTGAAGAAGCAAAAGATATTATTAAAAATGAGAATGATAAAGAAATGATTGATTTAGCCAATCAAGAACTTAATGATGCAAAAAATAAAATTTCAATAATTGAGGAAGATTTAAGGAAGATGTTAATTCCAAAAGATCCTGATGACCCAAAGAACATAGTAATGGAATTAAGAGCAGGAACTGGAGGAGATGAGGCTAGTATATTTGCTGGTGATTTGTTTAGAATGTATACTAAGTATGCTGAAAAAAAGGGATGGAATGTTAACCTTGTTGATTTTAATGAAGGTACGGCAGGGGGTTATAAAGAAATTATTTTTGAAATTAATGGGGAGGACGTTTATGGCACCATGAAGTTTGAATCTGGAGTTCATAGAGTTCAACGTGTTCCTCAAACCGAAACTCAAGGAAGGGTACATACTTCTGCAGCCACAGTTATCGTTTTACCAGAAGCAGAAGAATTTGATGTTGATTTAAATATGCAAGATGTTAGGATTGAAAGAACAACCTCTACTGGACCTGGCGGTCAATCCGTTAATACTACCTATTCAGCTATTAAACTTCACCACGAACCAACAGGTATTATTGTTAGCTGTCAAGATCAAAAATCACAGCACAAGAATTTAGATAAAGCTTTGAAGGTTCTTAGATCAAGACTTTATGAGCTCGAAATGAAAAAAAGAGAAGAAGCAGATTCGGCAAAAAGAAATTCCATGGTTTCATCTGGAGATCGATCAGCAAAAATTAGGACATATAATTATCCACAGGGACGTGTCACCGATCATAGAATTAATTTAACTTTATACGATTTGCAAAATATTGTTAATGGTGATATCGATAAATTAGTAGAAGAACTCAAAATAGTTCAAGATTCTGAGTTGATTAAAAATGAAGAAATATAAAATGGATTTAATTCAATTAGAGCAAAATATAATTTCAAAAAAGACTTTTTTATGTTTAGGATTAGATACTGATATAGATAAAATCCCTAAGCACTTATTAAATTCACAGGATCCTGTTTTTGATTTTAATAAATCATTAGTTGATCGACTCTCATCAAAAATAGTTGCTGTAAAAATAAATACAGCTTTTTATGAGTCTAGAGGAAAAGATGGATGGTCATCACTTGAAAAATCTATTGATTACATTAAATCAAATCATCCAGATTTATTTACAATTGCAGATGCAAAACGAGCTGATATAGGAAATACATCTGAAATGTATGCAAAAGCTTTTTTTGAAAAAATGAATTTTGATTCAATTACTCTATCACCATACATGGGTGAAGATTCAGTAAAAGAGTTTTTGAAATATGATGATAAATACGCAATACTACTTGCACTTACCTCAAATCATGGGGCAAATGATTTTCAACTACCTAATGATTTATTTTTAGATGTTATATCTAAATCTCAGAAATGGAATAATTCTCAAAAATTAATGTATGTCGTTGGAGCTACAAAATCTGACTATCTAGAGAAAATTCGGGATATAACAAAAGATAATTTTTTACTTATTCCAGGAATTGGAACACAGGGTGGTAATCTTCAACAAACAATCGCAAATTCAACTAAGCTTAACAAAAGAATATTGATTAATATGTCTCGGTCAATTATTTACGCCAGCAACGGCGTCAATTATCTTGATTCTGCAGAGAAGGTTGTTGATGATTTTAATTTAAAATCTTTTTAAAAAAAGAAAGGTTGCCCCATGCGACAACCTTTCAAAGAATTAGACAATAATTTTAAACAACTAACAAACTATTATGGATATTATTATCTAATAAAATTTGTAAAATATATTACTTGTGATATTTTTTACTTGTGATTTGGAATTGAGCATAAGCTAAACTACCATCATGTTCAGAAATATCTAATCCAACCTCCTCAGCATCCTCAGAAACCCTTAAGCCTTTAACAGCTTTAACAAGTTGAACAATAATAGTTCCCGCAACAATGCAGAATACTCCAGTTATTCCAACACATGCAAGTTGAATCATAAATTGATCAAAACTAGCCATGCTTCCAAAAATACCTACTGCTAATGTTCCCCAAATACCGCAGAAAAGGTGAACTGGAATTGCTCCTACTGGATCATCAAGTTCTGCATTTTCAAGAAGGCTAGAACTTAGAAATACAATAGGACCTGAAATAATTCCTATAGCAATTGAGCTTCCTGGTAGCATTAAGTCAGCGCCAGCAGTAATTCCTACTAAGCCACCAAGTACACCATTCATAAACATCATGATATCAGCCTTTCCATAAAATAATTTGTAAAAACCTGCACAAGATAATCCACCTGCAGCAGCAGCTAGACAAGTATTTACTAAAGTAACCGATGTTAAAGAAGGATCTGCTGAAAGAACTGAGCCACCATTAAATCCAAACCAGCCTAACCATAGTATTACAACTCCTGCAGCTGATAACGGTATGTTTGACCCAGGAATTACAGCTCCATCTTTTCCGAATCTTCCTTTTCTTGCTCCAAGGAAATAAATTACAACTAGAGCACCCCATCCTCCAACAGCATGCACTAAAGTAGAACCTGCAAAATCATAAAAACCAGCAGCATCCATGAAGCCACCTCCCCATTTCCAAGCACCTACAATAGGATAAACGATTGCGACATATAAACTCGCTATTAACATAAAAGAACTAATTTTAATTCTTTCAGCAACCGCACCAGAAATAATTGTTGCAGCAGTTGCAGCGAACATACCTTGGAAAAGAAAATCAGTCCAGTAAGTGTAACCTTCATTGTATGAAAGATCTGCAGCAGTTTCGGCATCCAGCCCAAAGACAGGGGATCCCAAATAACCTTCAATTAGCCAGTCACTAGGGTACATTAGATTAAATCCAATAGCACAGTAAATAACTAGACCCGCTGTGATTACAAAGAAGTTTTTAAATAAAATGTTAATTGAATTCTTTTGTCTTGTTGCACCAACTTCTAAAAAAGTAAAGCCTAAGTGCATAAAGAAAACTAGAAAAGTACAGACCATCATCCATACATTGTTTGTTGTTAATAATTCCATAATTCTAAATATTAATTAAGTTAAAAACTAGCTCCAATCACAATAAATGCACCTTCAGACTTTGGATTCAGAATGAAAGATGAAAATAATGGTAATGAATAGTCATCAGTTATTTTTATTTCCTTACTGTAGCTGAATGATACATTACAAATAGCACTTTCACCTGCACCAACATAGAAAGCGTCAGCACTATCACTTCCAAAACCGATAGCAAAATCAACAGCACCTAAGCCAAATCCTGCTTCAATGTAAAGTGTTTCAAGATCAGGAAAATAACCACCCATTAGTGATAAACCACCTATTTCTGTCGATGCAGAAATTTCAAGGTCTCCTTCAAAAAAACCTCCAGTACTGTAAGTACCATCTCCGTCAGGAAATGTATAGTTAGTTACAGTTAAAGCTAGCGGGCCAAAATCATAAGATACATATGCATCTAATTCATTTCCACCTCCACCGGCAGTAGTAGGGAAACTTCCCCATAAACCTATTTCAAATCCACCTGAACCAGTAGAAATGTATGGTTGAATGTGTGGACCTTCGCCAAATTGGGTACCTCTCCAAACGTATGAGCTAACCACATCAGCACCAAAATCCTGAGACTGCACATTTTGATTTGTAAAAAAGAAAAATGCAGAACTCATTAATAATATTAATGTTTTAAATTTTTTCATGTTTATTGAAATTTATAGTTATTAGTTGGACTTAAATTTATGTAATATTAAATCTGGTTATCAACTAATTAAATTGGAAATACGACATTTTTAAGGATAATAAAATATCACATAACTAAAATTTAGAATATGATAAAAAATGATATCATATTTTTGGAAATCTTAAATTCAATTATTGTAAATAATTGGTAATCAATTATTTAGATAGTATAGCGCCGAGATAGACAGCCAGTACACCCAGGATAACACTAACTAAAGTATAAATTAAAAATGTTGAATAGTTACCATTATTTATTAAAGTTAATCCTTCACTAGAAAAGGTTGAGAATGTTGTAAAACCTCCACAAATGCCTATTGTTAAAAATGTAAAAATTAAAGAATTTTGATTATTACTTTTCAAAAAATATCCAAGTGTCAAACCAAGAATAAAACAACCAATAATATTTGTAATGAAAGTTGAGTAGGGAAAACTAGCGCTAGTAATAAAACTGAACTTACTAATTAAGTATCTTAGTGAGCTTCCTATTCCACCACCAATAAAAACTGCTATAATTTCTTTAAGCATTAACAAGTTTTTTTAACAATACAAGAATCAAAAAAAACACAATGAATCCAATTAAAACCCATTTAACTCCTTTATATGTATTTTTTAAGAAAATTAAATCTTTCTTATAACTAATCGTAATAATAATAGTGAAAGCAATTACAAAAAAAATCGCGAAAATTAGCTGTCCTTGTGTAAACATATTTATTTTTATAAATATAATTCAAATTAAATTTCTCATGAAAAAACAATTAGATTCAGTAAAACATTTTCACGAAACTTATAAGCTATCATATAATATTAATCCTGTTGCAAACCTTGGCTCTAATAAAAATAAATTAAGATTTGATTTAATGGCTGAAGAAAATAATGAATACATCAATGCAGCAAATAATAACGATATTGTTGAGGTTGCAGATGCTTTAGGTGATATGCTATATATTTTGTGCGGTACTATAATTGAACATGGAATGCAGGATATAATTGAACCAATCTTTGATGAAATACAAAAAAGTAATATGAGCAAATTAGGTTTAGATGGAAATCCGATATACAGAGACGATGGAAAAGTTTTAAAAGGTCCAAATTATGTTAAACCAAACTTTGATAAATTTTTTAAGTAATTTTTAATTTCCAATCTTCAAAATCCAAAGATCTGTCATATTGTATGTCATTAAGTTTCTTTTTCAATTTGCTTGAGAATGAATTTTGAATGTCAGGAATAGCATAATCTTTATTTTGATATCCAAAGGATTCGATAGGTAAAACAACAACGGCAGTACCTGTTCCAAATATTTCTTTTAGATCACCTTTTTCAAAAGAGCTCAAAAGCTCATCAACTGTAATTGGTCTCTCTTCAACATCAATATTAAAACTTTGAGCTAGCTCAATAATACTTTTTCGTGTAATACCGTCCAAGATACTATCACTGGTAGGAGATGTTATTAGCTTATCCTTAATTCTAAAAAATAAATTCATAGTGCCAGCTTCCTCGATTGATTTATGGTTATTAGAATCTGTCCATATTATTTGTTGATATCCTTCATTTTTTGCAAGTAAAGTCGGGTAAAATTGTGCTGCATAATTGCCTGCAGCCTTAGCGTAACCAACACCACCTTTAGCTGCACGGCTATACTTTTCTTCAATTTTAACTTTTATTTTTTGATCACCATAGTAAGATTTTGATGCACAACATATAATCATAAAAATATATTCATTTGCTTCGCTTGCATTAATAGAGGGTTCGGATGCAAAAACAAATGGGCGTATATACAAAGCATTTCCATCACCTTTTTTTACCCATTCACTATCTAATTTTAATAAATGAGTTAGTCCATTAAAAAAAATTTCTTTATCAATTTCAGGTATAGCCATTCTAGCGGATGATTTATTAAATCTTTTGAAATTTTCATCTGGTCTAAATAGGATCAAGGAATTATTTTCACTTTTGTAACATTTCATTCCTTCAAATATTGCTTGACCATAATGAAATACTCTAGCCGAAGGACTAATTAGGAAATCACCATAAGGCATTATTTCACCTTCGCTCCATTGTCCATTTGAATATTTACTGACGAAAATATGATCAGTAAATACTTTTCCAAATTCAAGATTTTCAAAATCAACGTTTCCGATTTTAGATTTTGTGGATAATGTGATTTTCACAACTAAATTTTAATAATGTAAAATTACAAATTAACTTTGATGATGTTAGTAATAAATTATAAAAATGAAGTTCTTGATAAGTGGGGGTACAGGCTTAATTGGTTCTAAGTTAACATCTCATTTAATTGATAATGGTCACTCAGTTAATATTTTGTCTCGAAGATACCGAAAATCAAATAATTCTAGAATTGAATATTTTATTTGGAAACCATCTGAAAGAGTGATAGATAAATCCTCAATCAAAGGAGTTGATGTTGTTATCAATTTAGCTGGCTCTAGTGTTTTTTCTCTGTGGACAAAGAGAAACAAAAAAAAGATTCTTAATTCTAGGATAGATTCATTGTCAACTTTGTACCAGATAATCAAAAGAGAAAAAAACCATAATGTATCTCAAGTAATATCTGCCTCTGCTATTGGTATTTATCCAAATAGTAAAACCCTAAAGTACGATGAATCATTCCAATCTAAAGAGGGTTTGTTTTTAACTCATGTTGTTAGAGAATGGGAGAAAAAAGTTAAAGAATTCAATAAACTTAATATTAGTGTTACCACATTGAGAATAGGTCTTGTCTTGTCTAAAGATGGTGGAATTCTAAAAAAACTAATTCAAATTAATAAATTAAGAATTTCGAACGTAATTGACGGTGGAAAGCAGTGCCAGTCATGGATTCATATTGACGATTTAGTAAATATTTTTTATCATGCTGTTGAAAATAAATTAGAAGGTATTTATAATGCTGTATCACCAAATCCATCAACTTTTTTAAAATTACAAGAACTTACATCTAAATTAAGTCACAAATCATTATTAAATTTTAATATCCCAAAAAGTTTAGTTATAATTCCATTTAAACTAATTGGTATTTTAGATTTTTACTACGATGTAATTGCTTCTGATAAAAACGTATCCGCTAATAAAATAGTTAAAAGTGGATATCATTTTAATTATCCATCCCTGGAAAAAATAAAATAATTCTCTGACATTTTGTCAAAATTAAAATGTTGGCAGTAAATTTGTCTTTTATTTAATGGATATGGCAAATAGTAAAAAAAAATCAACAAAACCTAAGTCTCCAACACTTAAGAATCAAATCAAATCATTGAATGACGAATTAAAGGATGAAAAAGATAAGTTTTTAAGACTTTTTGCAGAGTTTGAAAACTTTAGAAAAAGAACAGCTAAAGAAAGACTTGATCTGTTTAAATCAGCATCCAGCGAACTAATGACTGCTTTAATCCCCGTTGCTGATGATATGGATAGAGCTTTTAATGAATTCAAAAAGTCAGAAAATGAAAATTTAATAAAGGGATTTGAGCTGATTTATAATAAGTTGAATGATACACTAAAGGCAAATGGATTAACTGTGATTATTGTAAATAAGGGAGATGTTTTCGATTCTGAAAAACATGAAGCAATCACGCAAATTAAAGCAACTGATAAAAAAATGGTCGGAAAAGTTGTAGATGTTATTGAGACTGGTTATAGTTTAGGTGAAAAAATTTTAAGATATCCAAAAGTTGTAGTAGCTAACTAATATTAATGAAAGAGGATTATTATAAAATTTTAGGAGTTGAAAAAAATGCCTCTGAATCAGAGATTAAGAAAGCTTACAGAAAATCTGCCATCAAATATCACCCCGATAAAAATCCTGGAGATAAAGAAGCTGAAACTAAGTTTAAACAAGCAGCTGAAGCTTATGAAGTTTTAGGAAATTCAGAAAAAAGAGCTAAATATGATCAATTTGGTCATGCTGCCTTTGATGGATCTGGTGGATTTGGTGCCGGAGGAATGAATATGGATGACATATTTAGTCAGTTTGGTGATATATTCGGAGGTGCATTTGGAGGTTTTGGAGGTTTTGGAGGATCTTCTCAAAGAAGATCAAAAGGAACAAATCTTAGAATAAAAGTTTCTTTAACTATCAATGAAATTGCAAATGGAGTTAACAAAAAAATTAAAGTCAAAAGAAAAGTTCAAGCACCTGGTACTGAATTTTCTACTTGCCCTCAATGTGGAGGATCTGGACAAGTAACACAAATAACAAATACAATTTTAGGACGAATGCAGTCTACAACTACATGTAATGCATGTTCTGGAACTGGTAAAATTGTTACTAAAAAGGCTCCAGGTTCAGATGTAAATGGTCAAATTTTAACAGAGGAAACAGTCGAAGTTAAAATACCAGCTGGTGTTGAGGATGGTATGCAACTTAGAGTTAGTGGAAAAGGAAATGATGCAATATCAGATGGTATTTCTGGTGATTTACTAGTTTTAATTAGTGAATTAGATGATGAAAATTTCAAAAGAGAGGGTAATAATCTACATTTTGATTTATATGTTAGTATTTCAGAAGCTGTTTTGGGTGTATCCAAAGAAATAGATACTGTTAACGGAAAAGTTAGAATTAAATTGGATCCAGGCATACAATCAGGAAAAATTTTAAGGCTCAGAGGCAAAGGTTTAAAATCTGTAAATGGTTATGGAACAGGTGATTTATTAGTTCATGTAAATGTTTGGACACCTAAGACTGTCAATAAAGATCAAAGACGGTTTTTTGAAGAAATGAAGGATAGTGATCATTTTAAACCTAACCCTGATAAGAATGACAAATCTTTCTTTGAAAAGGTAAAAGATATGTTTTCTTAACTTTACAATTCAATAAAATATATGTCAAAAATTTTAATAGTTGAGGATGAAGATGCAATAAGAAGGGTCCTAAAAAAAGTTCTTTCAGAGGAAAATTCTAAATTCATCATTGATGAAGCAATAGATGGTGTTGATGCCGAAAAAAAAATTAAGTCAAATAATTATGATTTAGTTATCTGTGATATCAAGATGCCCAAAAAAGATGGAATTGATGTACTCAATTTTACAAAAAAATATAATGAAGAAACTAATGTAATAATGATTTCTGGTCACGGAGACCTAAAAACGGCAGTCAAGGCGATGAGAATTGGTGCATTTGATTACATCGAGAAACCACCAGACCTAAACAACTTATTAAATTCTGTAAGAGGAGCATTAAAATCAAAATCTAATATTGGAAAAAAAGTTAAAAAAACTATAAAGACTGGTAAGTTTGAAATTGTCGGAGAGTCTAAAAAAATTGTAGAATTAAAAGATCTAATCGTAAAAATATCACCAACAAATGCTAAAGTACTTATTCTTGGTCCAAATGGAGCAGGTAAAGAATTAGTTGCTCGTCAAATTCATTTGAATAGTTTAAGAAATGATGGGCCTTTTGTTGAAGTAAATTGTGCTGCAATACCATCAGAGCTAATTGAAAGTGAGCTTTTTGGACACCTTAAAGGTTCTTTTACATCTGCTCACAAAGATAGAACAGGAAAGTTCGAAGCAGCAAATAACGGCACTTTATTCCTTGATGAAATTGGAGACATGAGTTTATCTGCCCAATCAAAAGTTTTAAGAGCTATTCAAGAAAATAAGATTCAAAAAGTTGGAAGTGAAAAAGATATTTTTGTTGATACAAGAGTAATAGCTGCTACTAATAAAAATGTTAAGGATTTAATTTCATCTAATAAATTTAGGGAAGATTTATACCATAGAATTTCAGTCATTGAGCTTAATGTCCCAAAACTTGATGATAGAAAAGATGACATTCCTGAACTTGTTAGTTTCTTTTTGGACCAAATCTCCGTTCAATATGACAAGAATTTAATTACAATTGATAATAAAGCATTGAAAAAGCTTGCTAGTTACAGTTGGCCAGGTAATGTTCGTGAATTAAGAAATGTTGTTGAGAGACTTATTATTTTAGTTGAATCTGATAATATAACTGAAAAGGACGTTATTAAATTCTCAGGTAAATAAGTTTATGAAAAAAGTATTTATCATTTTATTTTTCTTTATTTCTCTTAATAATTTTGGGCAAGACGAAAAAGTAATCAAAGATATATTCGAGGCTGGCTTTACAGAAAGTAAAGCTTATTCATGGTTAGATTACCTATCAAATGAAATTGGAGGTAGGCTTTCTGGATCATATGAAGCACAATTAGCAGTTGAATGGTCAAAAAAGGAATTAGATAAGTTAAATTTTGATAAAGTATGGTTGCAACCTGTTATGGTTCCAAGGTGGGTTAGAGGACCTAAAGAGTTTGCTTTAATCGAAACCGAACCGGGCATTACTTTTAATGTCCCAGTAGCTGCCTTGGGTGGTTCTGTTGCAACACCGTCTGTTGGAATCAAATCAAATGTAATTGAAGTTAAGTCAATTGATGAACTAAAATTGTTAGGTAAAGATAAAATTGATGGTAAAATAGTTTTCTTTAATCGCCCTATGGATCCAAAGTTTGTTACAACCTTTACAGCTTATGGTACCGCTGTTGATCAACGAGCGCTTGGTGCACTAGAGGCTTCAAAATATGGTGCTATTGGAGTTATCGTTAGATCAATGACATTAAGAAATGATGATTTTCCTCACACTGGAGGTTTAACATACGGTGCTCTTCCAATTAGCAAAAGAATTCCTGCAGCAGCAATAAGTACAAATGGTGCTGATAAATTAAGTAGTTTATTAAAAATCAAACCTGACCTAAAATTCCTACTGAGACAACAATGCAAACAACTCCCTGACGCTCAATCATATAATGTAATCGCTGAAAAAAAAGGAACAATGTATCCTGATGAAGTTATTTTAGTTGGAGGACATTTAGATTCGTGGGATATTGGTGATGGAAGTCATGATGATGGAGCAGGTGTAGTACATTCAATGGATCTAATTAATTTATTTAGTAAAATAGATTATAAACCTAAAAGAACAATAAGAGTTGTTTTGTTTATGAATGAAGAAAACGGTTTAAGAGGATCACTTAAGTATAAAGAAATTGCTGATAAAGAAGGTGTGAATCATATTTTTGCAATTGAGTCTGATGCAGGGGGATTTAGACCTTTAGGTTTTTCTTTTACATGTAATGATTCAAATTTTTTAAGAATCTTAGAATGGAAAAAATTGTTTGCTCCATATTTTATTAACGTATTCATCAAAGGTGGTAGTGGAGCAGATATTTCTAATTTAAGAACTGATTATAACGTTTTGTCAGGCTTAAGACCTAACTCACAAAGATATTTTGACTACCATCACACAGAGATTGATACATTCGACGCCATTAACAAAAGAGAATTAGAAATGGGTTCATCAGCAGTTGCATCATTGGTTTATCTTTTTGATAAATATGGCTTAAATGATTGATTAATGGACTTCATTCTAGATTTAGACAACTCTCTTTTTGTTTTTTTAAACTCATTAGGTTCTGAATTTTTTGACAAGTATTGGTTATTTATCTCTGAAAGTGATATTATTGAGATTCTATATTTATTTTTAGTTATTGTATTTCTTAGGTTTTTTAAAATTAAGGATTCAAAGTCGATTATACTTTTTCTTTTATCTATAATATTAATGATAGTATTCACTGATCAATCAAGTAACTTTTTTAAGGAATATTTTGAAAGATTACGCCCTTGTCATAATCCTGAACTGGTTGAGGTCATTAGAATTGTCAAAGACGGCTGTGGTGGTCTATACGGTTTTTTTTCAGCTCATGCTGCTAATACTTTTGCATTCGCATCTTTTATTTATTTTTTAACCCCTAACGAAAAAAATTATAAAAGAACTTCATTTTTTCTTTTTATATGGGCAGCAATTATTTCGTACAGTAGAATATATATAGGAGTTCATTTTCCATTAGATATCCTTACAGGGGCAATTTATGGTTTTTTAGCAGGTTATATCTTTCACAAACCTTTTTTACACTTTAGAAATTCTAAGTTAATTCTTTAAAAGATCAGAAAACTTTGTTTTAAACTTATTAATTCTAGGAACAGAAACATTCCATATATAAGCATTGTTAGGGTTTTTTTCTTTATAGTCTTGGTGATAATCTTCAGCTATATAAAAAACATCAAACTTTTTAACCTCTGTAACAATTTTTGGGTAGGTTTTATTTTTTAGTAAGCGCTTAATTTCTTCATTTATAATCTTTTTTTCATTCTCATTGCTATAAAATGCAATGGATCTGTAGTGTGTTCCTCTATCTGGTCCTTGCCTGTTTAGAGTAGTTGGGTCATG
>Ga0208624_1000244_pt1 | contig 28067 bp, 24 predicted proteins | sample Knorr_S23_td_DCM_FD_185607 | JGI IMG/M metagenome (GOLD analysis project Ga0208624, IMG submission 185607) | Marine microbial communities from Southern Atlantic Ocean transect - Knorr_S23_td_DCM_ad_71m_LV_A (SPAdes) (version 2) | ecosystem: Environmental > Aquatic > Marine > Oceanic | place... | reverse complement strand
CTTGAGAGTCAAACTGAACTCTTAACGTAGCCCACTTGTAAGAAAGTGTATTAGTTACACCATATACAAAATCTGGCTGCGGGTTACCGATAACACCGTAACCTAAGAATTGATACCCACCATTTGCGTTAACAATTGGAGTATAGTTTGTTCTGTCATCCCAGTGGACCTGAGTGTGATCAGTACCATCTAGAGAACCGTAGTCTCTTCTGATAACCTCACCCTCAAGGATACCATATGGTAAACCAGGGATAGCGATGTTTCCTCTACCAACATAACCACCAACATATATTTGATCAATACCATCAGCAATTGAAATAACTTCACTTCTCAATAATGAGAATGATGCTGATACATCCCAAGTGAAATCTCTCGATTGAACTGGAATTACATTAAGTATTGCCTCAACTCCCTTATTATTAATAGAAGCAGAGTTAACAGTTGATGAGCTATAACCTGTAGAGTTATCTAAATCTAGATCAATAATAAGATCTTCAGAGTCTTTAGTATATAAAGACACGTCCACACCTACTCTGTTCTTAAAGAACTTAGCCTCGATACCGAGTTCAAGCTCCTTGTGAATCTCAGGAGTAAGATTTGGATTAGCAAAAAAGTTACTAACTGCATTTTGGTTTAGAATAGTTCCTCCAGAAGTCTGGAATACTTTTGTAGCGGTTGCCAATGAACCTCTCGTTGAATATGGAGAAGGGTAACCAGCAGAAGTACCAAATCCAAATCTAACCTTCAAGAAGTTAAGGTTTTGGTTGCTGATTGACAATGCGTCAAAAGGTAGAACTGATAATGATACAGATGGATATAAGAATGATCTGTTCTCTGGCTCGAGAGTCGAAGTCCAGTCATTTCTTGCAGATGCTGATAAGAATCCCCAGTCTTTATAACCAAGGGTTACGTTAGCATAAGCTCCGTATACATTTTCTCTAGAGACATAAGAGTCTGCAGTAGTAGTAGTAAAGTTACTATGATCAAAGAAGTTGAATATGAACATATCAGTACTTGTAATTTGCTGATAAGCATACTCTCTAGATTTTAAGTTAGCTCCAACTAAGAAGTCTAAATCAAGATCTTCAGATAATTCAACTGCACCGTTAAGGTTAACAATCTGATCATAATTCATTACATTTCTAACAGTAGTTTCATATAAACCAAGAACCGCTGAACCCTGAACTCCATTCTTATTAATCATGTAGTTGTTGTCCATATTAGTTCTATCCATACCTATTCTATAAGTAAGGTTTAAGAAATCAGCAATCTCGTAGCTTAACTGAACATTACCAATAAATCTGTTGACTGCATCACTATCTCTAGTGTGATTTAGCGTCCACAGTGGATGTTGCATACCATTGTTACCTCTGTAGTAAACACTACCATTGGTATCTGGTCTTTCATATTCTAAGCCGAATAGATTCCAACTTCTTGGAGTATACATAACATTACCGAATAAAGAAACGTTGGTTGCGTTTGAGTTTCTACTTGGATTAACAGGTGGCTTAGTTGCATCAGACTCAATATAATTGAATGAAGCATTAATCTTTAACCCGTTAGCAAGTTGCGTGGCAGCACCTAATGAAAAATTGTGCTTTTTGTACTCATTAAATGGTACATAACCCGCGTCTTTTGTCCAACCATAGTTAGCTTTAATAGATGTTGCCCCTACGTTTGCATTAACACCAATAGAAGTGTTTTGCTGCGCACCGTCTACAAAGAAATTTTGTAGGTTATCATATGCCTGATATTTCCATCTAGCACCAACGTGCTGAGGGAATACACCATTCCATATTGATCTGTCGTAAGGATGTTTAATTGTTCCTTCTGCATCTAGTCCATATCTACCTGGCGTATCGAATGGAGCACCCCAGTTACTGAAAGCAGCTGCAGCTCTATTTTGCCATCCGTTACCATATTTATCTTGGTCATCTGGTAAACTAGCTACCTGATTAACAAAATATGATTGACTAAATGAAACTTCGAGTCCCTTATTAGTACCAGCACCGCCAATTTGGCCAGTTTTAGTAGTAATAAGAACAACACCATTTCTACCAGCCTCACCGTATAAAACGGTAGCAGCAAGTCCTTTTAGCACACTAACTTCGGCTACGTTGTTTGGATCAAGATCTAAAAACCTACTAGAAGCAGTAGCACCACCACTAGTAAAACCTCTGTCTTTATAAGTATTCGCATCAATTGGAACACCATCTAAAACAAATAAAGGTTGGTTAGAACCTGAAATTGAGGTATATCCCCTAATAATAATATTAGTTCCAGTTCCAGAAACACCACTTTGTGAAGTGATATCTACACCAGGAACTTTACCTCTTAACAACCTAGCTATGTCTGCCTCGGGTCTAGCTTCAAGCTGTTCACCACCAACTGAGGTTACCGCGTATCCTAACGCAGCTTTCTCTTTGGTGATACCCAATGCAGTTACAACAACCTCCTGAAGTTCTTCAACATCAGAGCTCATAACTACATCCACCACTGATCTTGCACCAACTTCAACTTCTTGTGATGCTAAACCAATGAATGAAAATACTAAGGTACCTCCGTCACTTGGAATATCAAGTGAGTATGAACCGTTGACATCTGTAGTAGTACCAACAGTCGTACCTTGAAGGATAACGTTAACTCCAGGTAGACCACTTCCGTCGTCATCCGATGTTACGTTACCTGAGATAGTTCTGTCTTGAGCCCAAACATTGGAAGCCAAGAACAAGAAACTAACTAGTAAAAATCTAAACATAGTTTAATTGTGTTTATTTAACAATTGTTTAAAAAATATAAAAAGTCTATAAATGAACACTTTTTTAAAAAAAATGTTAAAAACGCGCACATACATAGACACGAATCCCAACCCAAAACATGCGTTTTAAGCGAGGAAACGTACATTTAAGGGTTTTTTCGCAAAAACCCATCAGCTATTTTAATAACTTATGACGAGAAAACAATGATATTTCTTAATTTTTTAACAAATTATTTAACATGGATTTAACCCTTTTTTAATGCAAAATCCAGTTAAAAAATTTCTATCAAAAAACTGTTATCTCAATCCTTCTGTTTTTTGATCCATCGTAGCCCTCAGCAACTGGAATTTTATTTCCAAAACCAATCGCTTTCATTCTATTTTTTAATATACCCTCAGACACAAAAAAATTTAAAACCTCGTTAGCTCTATTTTCAGATAAGGTCATGTTATAATTATCAGAACCAACACTATCTGTATGACCTTCAATTCTAATATTAATCTCATCATTTTGTTTCAACCACTGAGCGTAAAGAAAAAGAAAATTCTTAACGCTTTCCGTGAGCTTATAGCTATCGTAATCAAACAGAAGATCTTCCAAAATATACTTTTGATCTAACTTGGTCATATCAATAATGTAACTATCAGAATTATTCAGTTTAATTTTTTCTGGATAATACCCTTCTGAGGAAATTATTAGATGCTGAGAATCAATCAAGCTTCTATCAATAGATACAGAACCAGTTATTGTTAATTGGTACCGATTTGATTTTTCAGGGTCTATACAATTAATACTTGATTCGAGAGGTCGACCTGATACCTTATCTCTCACTAAAAAGTTTATCAATTTGTCCCCAAAATTGTTTTTTGATTTTATTTTACTAAGGATAATCTTACTAATTACCTCAGATTTATTCTTCAATTCCTCACTGATCATAATAAATTTATCATTGATTAAAAATGAGGATTGATCTTTGTAGTTATTAATTGAAGCTCCTAAGTTTCTTACATATTGATTTTCTACGCTGGAACCATTACTATAAAAGATGTCATAACCTCCAAAAGATTCAATTCTGTTAGATGCAAAATAGATCACATTATCAAATATGAAAGGAGATACATCATCGTAGGCAGAATTAATATCATCGTAATTCTTAGCTTTTTCCCACTGACCATCCTCTCCCAATCTTGAAAACCAAATATCTCTCTTTCCCTTTCCACCTGGCCTGTTTGAAACAAATAATAGAAGGCTGTCTCCGTACAGATGTGGCTGAGAATCCCAATAATCTGAATTAATTCTATCGTCTAACCTAGTAGGTAAATTAAATTTCACACCATCAAAGTAAGAGATAAAAAGATCACACGTATTTTTTTTAAAATTCATTTTACAAGATGTATATATCAAAAAGTCTCTACTATCAGAAAATGTAATTGACCCTTCATTATTATCAGTATTAAGAGCTTTAAGACTTGAAACTTTATTCCCAAAACCATTCTCCCCTATCGGAATTGAGTATATATTCTCGTCATCAAACATTTTATTACCTCTTCTTGCAGTAAAATAAATTTGATTTCCTTCGGTATTATAAGCAGGTGAATATTGAAGAGGGAAGTAATCTATTGAATCTATTTTTTCAAAATCTAAAACTAAATTTTCATTGTAGTTTAAAATGAAAGATATTCTCTTCTTAAGTTCACCATAATCATTAAAATTTTCTGCTGTCTTAATCTCATTCAAATGATAATTAGATAACATTATTTTTCCATTTCTAAGAAAATGATTAGATAAATCAAAGTGCACCTGATCTATATGCTGTGTACAATTTAATTTAGTATACTGAATGAAATATCTTTCATAGTCATAATAGTTATTTAATTTTTTATAGGCTAAGCCTATCCTGTACAAAGCATTACAATTATCTGGTTCAGACTTTAATATCTTATCATAAATTTCAATTGCGTTTTCAAACTCACCTATATTATAATTATCCTTAGCTTCTTGAAATAATTTGATACTTCTCTTGGACTGTCCTATTAATTCTTGATGTAGAAAAAATATTAGTAAAAAAGAAAATAATCTAATCAACTTTTAGGTATTTGTGTGTTTGCAAAGAAATTCTCCAATTAGGATTAAGCTTTATATAGCTCAAAATTTTTGGGTTTATTCTTTTCTCTACAGACCATTCTGGTTGTAAGATTCTGACGGCATCTTTTTTTACTTTGGATGAAATTCTTTCAGCCCACCTAAAATCTGAATCCTGATAAACAATCACTTTTAATTCATTAGCCATATCATAATATTCCTCAAGAGGTTTTTTAAATCTTTTTGGAGATAAACATATCCAATCAAATTCTCCTGAATACTTCTCAGTTCCTGATGTTTCCACATGTACTAATTTATTATTTTCCTTGAGCATACTAGTGAGCGGACCTAAATCGTGGTAGAAAGGCTCACCGCCAGTAATAATTACCAAATCAGTAGAGTGTTTATTAATTTTTTCTACAATTTCTTCAATTTTTACAAATTGATTTTCATAAATGGACCATGATTCTTTTACATCACACCATGTGCATTTAACATTACAACCAGCTAGTCTAACAAAGAATGCAGGCTTTCCTGAATGATATCCCTCACCCTGAATACTATAAAAAGACTCCATAACAGGGAGTATATGACTACCTCTTTTCATTATTTCTGTAAGCTCTCAAAGTGTTTTGAATTAAGGATGCTATAGTCATTGGTCCAACTCCACCAGGCACAGGAGTAATTAGACTTACTTTTGGTAGAACATTTTCATAATCAACGTCACCAACAATTCTATAGCCAGATTTTTTTGAATCATCCCTTATCCTAGAAATACCAACATCTATTATCACAGCTCCTTCTTTAACCATGTCAGATGTCACTAGGTTTGGTTTACCAACTGCTGAAATAATTATATCAGCATTACTAGTGATCTCTTTGAGGTTCTTAGTTTTACTATTACAAACGGTAACGGTAACTTGTTCTTTTTGCATCAGCATTTGAGCAATTGCAGCGCCTACATTTCTACTTGAACCTAAAATGGCGCAGCTCTTAGACTCAATATCTATATTGTACCTTTCAATGAGGGTCATTACACCCAATCCTGTTGCAGGAAGCAATTTTTTAACCTCAGAGGTAATACTTCCTATGTTATCATTTGTAAATCCATCAACATCCTTTGCAGGACTAATAGAATCAATTACATTTTGTACATTGACCTGAGGAGGGAGTGGAAGTTGTACAATAAACCCATCCAAGTCACTTTTATTATTTAATTCACTTATGATTTCAAGTAAATCTAACTCAGAAATGTTATCGTTTAAATTAATTAAATTTACATCAATCCCCACGTCTTTACATGCTCTTACTTTTGCATTTACATAAATGGAACTTGCTGTATGGTTTCCAACTAGCACAATACTTAATGATGGCACTCTTTTTCCATCCTTTTTAAAAGAAGAAATTTCTTTTTTTATTTCAGATTTAATATCTGAAGAAACTTTAATACCATCTATTATTTTATTCATCTATTTTTAATACGGCAAGAAAGGCAGACTGTGGAATTTCAACATTACCAACTTGTCTCATCTTCTTCTTTCCCTTTTTCTGCTTTTCTAATAATTTTCGTTTTCTAGTTATATCTCCCCCATAACATCTAGCTGTTACATTTTTTCTTAAAGCCCGTACAGTTTCTCGAGCAATAATTTTAGTTCCAATTGAGGCTTGAATGGCAATTTCAAACATTTGTCTAGGTAAAAGTTCTTTTAACTTTTCACATAATTTTTTACCCCATGTATATGCTTTTTCTCTATGTACGATCGCTGACAAGGCATCAACTCTCTCACCGTTTAACATGATATCTAATTTTGACATTTTTGACTGCTTAAAATCTGAAAATTCGTAATCTAGAGAAGCATAACCCCTTGAAATAGATTTTAATTTATCATAAAAATCAAATACTATTTCAGCAAGCGGAAGAACAAATGATAACTCGACTCTATCCTTAGAAAGATAAATTTGGTTAATTAAACTTCCTCTCCTGTCAATACATAACTTAATTATACCTCCAATATACTCTGATTTAGTTATTATCTGAGCAGATATCATTGGCTCCTCAATCCTTATGATTTCATTTGGCTCAGGCATCTCTGATGGAGCATAAATACTAATTACATCTTTATTTGTTTTGTGACACAGAAACTCAACCGATGGAACAGTTGTTATAACAGACATGTCAAACTCTCTATCAAGCCTTTCTTGGATAATATCCATATGCAACATGCCTAAAAAACCACACCTAAATCCAAATCCAAGAGCAGCAGAGGTCTCAGGTTCCCAAACTAAAGATGCATCATTTAGTTGAAGTTTTTCCAAAGAATTCCTTAGGTCTTCATAGTCTGAACTGTCAACAGGGTATATTCCAGCAAATACCATTGGTTTCACGTCCTCAAAGCCTTTTATTACTTCAATATCATTATTTTGTGTATGTGTTATTGTATCACCTACCTTAACTTCTTTAGCATTTTTAATTCCGGAAATAAGATAGCCAACATTTCCAGCTGATATCTCTTCACAAGAAGCCTTATCAAATTTTAATATACCTATCTCATCAACATCATATTCTTTTCCTGTATTGACAAACTTAACTTTATCTCCTTTTCTTATTTTTCCATTAAATACTCTGAAAAGAACTTCAATTCCTCTGAAAGAGTTAAAAACTGAATCAAAAATCATTGCTTGTAGATCACCTGAGGAATCACCTTTTGGGCTCGGTATTTTATTTATTATTGTTTCAAGAAGTAAATCAATTCCAATTCCATCTTTTGCACTTACCTCCAGTATATCATCAACACTGCAGCCTATTAAATCAACAATTTGATCAGAAACTTCCTCAATCATTGCACCCGGAAGATCGATTTTATTCAAAACTGGAATTACCTCAAGTCCTTGTTCAAGAGCTAGGTAAAGATTTGAAATTGTTTGTGCTTGAATACCTTGTGAAGCATCAACAACTAAAATTGCTCCCTCACACGAAGCAATGGATCTAGATACTTCATAAGAAAAATCAACGTGACCAGGAGTATCAATCAAATTTAAAATATAATGCTCAGATTTATAACTATGATTCATCTGGATAGCATGAGACTTAATGGTTATACCTCTTTCTCTTTCTAAATCCATGTCATCAAGAAGCTGATTAGTCATGTCTCTTTTGTCAACGGTTCTAGTGAACTCTAGAAGACGATCTGCCAAAGTACTTTTTCCATGATCAATGTGGGCTATAATGCAAAAATTTCTAATGTTTTTCATATTGAGAGAACCAAAATTAGATAATTTATACTTAAAAAATTATATATCTTCTCTTGTAAATTTCCACCTCTTGTGCGTCCACAACCATTCATCTGGTTTTTGTTTTATTTGGTGTTCTAATTTTCTAACATATTCGGACAAAATATCTTTATTAAGGTTTTGATTTGGTGTACTTATTAAATCAAACTTAACAGAATATTTTCCCCTAGAAAGTCTTTCCATAGAAGCAAAATAGACGTGAGAGTTCAATAATCTCGGCAGATACTCCACTGACTTAAAAAATGCGGTATCTTGATTCAATAATATTCTCCAAGACTTCTTATTTTTTTTTATAGGAGACTGATCAGCAACCAGAGCTATTATTCCTATTTTTTTTATATTTCTTCTTATATGGAGCAATGCCTTCTTTGATTCAATCAATTTTGAGCCAAACCGAGAACGAGATTTTATCAAAGATTTATCAATATTTCTATTAGATATTGATTTATATATAACATTTAAAGGTTGATTTAAATTAAGTTGTGAGGCTAAAAGAAGCCACTCCCAATTACACTGATGTGAGGTTAGGACCAGTACTTTTTCCTTTTTTTCTAACTTATGATTTAATTCATCAATATCTGAGAAAATAACTCTTTTTTTAAGTTCTTTAGAAGAGATTGAATATGACTTGATTGTCTCAAAAAATATATCACAAAAATGAGCATAAAAATTACCAATTAAGTTTTCAAGCTCAAACTTTGAAATATTAGGAAATGAATTTACTAGATTTTTTTTTACAACTTTTCTTCTGTAAACATGTGGAAGAAATATTGATACTAACGATGATAAAATGTATAAAAAATTTAAAGGAAGGTAGGATAAAAGGTGATATACGCGCGACATTAAAAAGATTGATTTACAGTTAAAATTAGATATTATACTCTCATAAATGAACTTATCTAAAGTATATTTGCTTGATCATGAAAATATCAGCTTCATTATATTCTAATAAGACAAAAAAAATAGAAACTTTAACGGAGGAACTTGATTCAGTTAATATTGACATGTTACATGTCGACTTCAACGATAAAAAAATTAATGCTGATAAAATAGAAGATGACATAAGAAGAATAAGAAAAGTAAGTAAAACTCCAATTGATTTACATATAATATCAGAAACACCATCGGTTTATAATAATCTGATCGAGAGGAATAAAATAGAGAGAGTTGCTTTTCAAATAGAAAATATTAATGAAGAAAAATTTCAAATTCCTAACAATAAATACACTGAATTTGGAATAGCGATAACAACAAATACCAGCATCCATGAATTTAACAAATATTCGTCTTACTGTAAATATATTTTAATGATGACCACTACTCCTGGTGAGAGTGGGGGAGATTTTAATAATGCTAATTTCAAAAAAATAAGAGACTTCAAGAAGTTGTATCCAGAAAAATCAATTCATGTTGATGGAGGGATAAACGATGAAATAGGATTTATAATGAGAATATTAGGTGTGCAATCTGTGGTATCTGGATCATTTCTTGTTAAAAATGATATCGCTAAATCATTACTTAAACTTAAATCATCTGTTTTCAACTCAAAGTTAAAAGTTAAAGAATTCATGATGACAAAAGATGAAACTCCAATTATCAAAGAATTTTCCTCTTTCCAAGAAGTCCTAGTTAAAATAAATGAGTTTGGTTTTGGTTACGTACTTATAGAGAATCAGAATAAAGAATTTGTTGGAATAATAAGTATGGCAGATATTAGGAAAGGATTAATTAGTAATGATTTTGATATTGACAATATCAAAGTTAAAGATATCATAAACCATAACCCAGTAAGTGTTGAAAGCGATAGAGACATTAATTATATGTTAAAAACTATTCAAAATCATGAATTTCTAATATCTTTCATACCAATTATTGACAATAGAAAAATTAGAGGTTCTATTACTTTTTTTAATCTAATAAATAGCGAGTCATGATAATTCATCTAAAAGAAAACATAGATAAGGTATCTGCAAATAATATTGCAAAAGAGGTAAGCGGAAGGTTAATATTCGATGAAAAAAAATTCATAATTATTACATCTTCAAAAAATAAAGAGGTGCCTGAAAAAATTAGAGAGAAAATAGATGAATCATTTATCATAGACAGTGATATTCAATTGTCTAGCAGGAAGTATATCAATAAAACAAGAAAGATTAAAATTAATAAAATTGAATTGGGTGGAAGCACAAAAAACACCCTGATGATTACAGGGCCATGCTCCATTGAGAGTAAAGATCAGATTGAAAAATGTGCAGAATTATTAAAAAGTAATGGATTAACAACTCTTAGAGCAGGGTGTTTTAAACCAAGGACATCTCCATATTCATTTCAAGGATTAGGTCTTGAAGGACTTAAAATGTTATCGGATATAAGAGACAAGTATGGGTTTAATATTATTTCAGAGGTAAAGGATGCATCTCACGTAGATGATGTAATAGAATACACTGATATTATTCAAATAGGAGCTAAAGCAATGTATGATCATGGAATACTTAGAGAAACTGGAAGACAAAGAAAGCCAGTACTGCTTAAAAGAGGATTTGGTTCAAATCTTCAAGAATTTGTACAAGCTGCAGAGTTCATTTTATCAGAGGGTAACCCAAATGTGATGCTGTGTGAAAGAGGAATAAGGACATTTGAAACAAAAACAAGGTTTACTCTTGATCTCTGTGGCGTCTCTTTCCTCAAGGAACATACAAATCTGCCAATTATTCTAGATACCAGTCACGCAATGGGATACAGCTATGGTGTTCCAGATCTAACAAGAGCATGTGTTGCGATGGGAATTGATGGACTCTTAATAGAAAGTCATCCAAATCCATCTGAGGCAAAATCAGATGCTTCTCAACAACTTAATTTTGATGAATTTAATAAAATGTTTGAATCACTTAAACCTATTTGCAATGCGGTTAACAGAAATCTCATATGAATATTCCTAAAATTAAAATGTTAATTCTTGATGTAGACGGGACAATGACCGATAACGGTATTTACATTGACGAGAATGGGGTTGAGTCAAAAAGGTACAATGCAAAGGACGGTGTTGGAATATATGAATTAATTAAAAATGATGTTAAAATAGGTATAATCAGTCATTCTGAAAAAGGAGATGGAATAAAATCAAGGGCATCATACCTCGGTATCAAATACTGCTATGTGGGGAATGAACCTAAAGATAAAATTTTACTCGAGTGGATGAATCAAGAGAATATCACAAAGGATAATATAGCTTTTATAGGTGACGATATAAATGATTTAAGTATAATAAATATTGTAGGTTTTAGCGCATGTCCAAGTGACGCATCAAATAAAGTCAAAGATAAAGTTTCTTTAATTCTGAAATCAAAGGGTGGATACGGTTGTGTTAGGGAATTTAGTGACTTATATTTGAGTCAAAATATTTAAATGAGCATACTAGTTAATAAAGACTCAAAAGTTATTGTACAGGGTTTTACGGGATCTGAGGGAACTTTTCATGCAACTCAAATGATTGATTATGGAACAAATGTTGTTGGAGGCGTAACACCAGGTAAAGGTGGTAACAAGCATCTGGATAAGCCTGTGTTTAATACCGTTTACGATGCAAAAAAAGAGACTGGAGCTAATGTATCAATAATTTTTGTTCCACCTGCATTTGCTGGTGATGCAATACTTGAATCCATTGACTCTGATATCGAAGTAATCGTTGCAATTACTGAAGGAATTCCTGTAAAAGATATGATTAAAGTAAAGTCTCAACTTAAAACAAAAAAAAGCAAATTAATCGGACCAAACTGCCCTGGAATCATAACTCCAGATGAAGCTAAGGTTGGAATAATGCCTGGATTTGTATTTAAAAAAGGAAATATTGGTATAATATCTAAGTCAGGAACTTTAACATATGAAGCTGCTGATCAAGTTGTTAAATCAGGTTTTGGTATATCGACAGCAATTGGAATTGGTGGAGATCCAATAGTTGGGACTTCAACACTCGACGCAATAAAATTATTTATGGATGATGATGAAACGGAAGGAATTGTTATGATTGGTGAAATAGGAGGAAGCTACGAAGCTGATGCCTCAAAATGGATTAAAAGAAATGGAAATAAAAAGCCTGTTATTGGATTTATTGCTGGACAAACTGCACCAAAAGGGAAAAGAATGGGACACGCAGGTGCAATCATAGGCGGAAAAGACGATACGGCAGCTGCCAAAATGAAGATAATGAGGGAATGTGGTCTTATTGTAGCTGAATCTCCAGCTAACATTGGTAACGAAGTTAAAAATAATCTATAAATGGATAACCTCATCATATGCGGCAGCAGTAGCCTCCATAATGGCTTCTGACATAGTCGGATGAGGATGAACAGACTTGATAATTTCATGAGCGGTTGTCTCTAACTTTCTGGCAGCTACAACCTCAGCAATCATTTCAGTAACATTATAACCTATCATATGACATCCTAACCACTCACCATATTTTTTGTCAAAAATAACTTTGACAAATCCATCTGAATGTCCCGAAGCGTTGGCTTTACCTGATGCAGAAAATGGAAACTTACCGACTTTAATATCATATCCTAAGTCGATTGCTTGTTTCTCAGAAAATCCAACAGATGCAACCTCAGGGCTACAGTAAGTGCAAGAAGGTATATTATCATAATTCAAAATACTTGGATTAAGACCAGCAATTTTTTCTACACATATTATCCCTTCTGCAGATGCAACATGAGCCAATGCAGGTCCCTTCACAACATCTCCAATGGCATATACGCCATCAATATTTGTCTGATAATAATCATCAACATTGATCTTACCATTTTCTACAATAATTCCAAGTTCCTCTAAGCCAATATTGTCGACATTAGTTTGTACTCCGACAGCTGAAAGTACAATGTCACAATCAATTATTTCTTCTTTATCTCCACTTTTATATTTTACCTTACAACCCTTTCCCTTTGTATCTACTGAGAGAACCTCAGTATTTGTCATTATATTAACCCCTGCTTTCTTAAAAGATTTTTCTAATTGTTTTGAAACATCAATATCTTCAAGAGGTAATATATTAGGCAGATACTCAACTAAGATCACTTCCGTTCCAATACTATTATAAAAATATGCAAACTCAGAGCCAATAGCACCCGAACCAACTACAACCATTTTTTTTGGTTGTTTTTCTAGTGTCATAGCTTTTCTATACTCAATTACTTTCTCATTATCAATTTTAAGATTAGGAAGTTCTCTTGACCTTCCACCAGTTGCAATTATTATATTATCTGATTTATGAATTTCTTTTTTGTTCTCTTCAGTAGTTACTTCAACCTCATTTTTAGATATGATTTTACCAAAGCCATTTAATATATCAATTTTATTTTTTTTCATTAAAAAGTTTACCCCTTTACTCATACCATCAGCAACACCTCTGCTCCTACTAATAATGGAATCAAAATCAACACTTGACTTGCTAATTTTAATACCATAGTTTTCAGAATGATTAACATAATCGAAAACCTGAGCACTCTTTAGTAAAGCTTTCGTAGGTATACATCCCCAATTAAGACATATTCCTCCGAGTGATTCTTTCTCTACAATTGCTACTTTCATTCCCAATTGTGAGGCTCTAATTGCAGCAACATAACCGCCAGGTCCTGATCCAATAACAATTAAATTATATGACATATCTTTTTTCGACAAATTTAAAGTCTAATTACTTATAATAAAACTATTGATTATTATATCTTCTTTATATTTTTATGAAAACTATTATCTATTATGTCCTATAATTTAAATAATAAAACAGCTTTAATAACAGGTGGTTCAAAAGGGATTGGAAAAGACATTGTCAAGAAGTTTATAAATTCTAACTGCAACGTGGCCTTTACATACCTTAGCAGTGACGAAGAGGCAGAAAAAATTGAAAAAGAATTTGGGAGGAATAATTTAAAAATTAAAAAATATAAATCTGATGCATCTAACTTTGAGGCTAGTTCAAAACTTGTTGAGGATGTAATCAAAGACTTTGGTGGGTTCGATATTCTTATAAATAATGCAGGAATTACTAAGGATAATCTAATACTTAGAATGGATCAAGACGCCTGGAAAAAAGTTATAGATATAAATTTAAACTCTTGCTTTAATTTAACTAAATGTTCAGTAAGAGAGTTTATTAAGAAAAAAGAAGGTGTAATAATTAATATCAGCTCAATTGTAGGCGTAAAAGGTAACGCTGGCCAATCGAACTACGCCGCGTCGAAAGCAGGAGTAAATGGTTTTACAAAATCAATAGCACTCGAATTAGCTTCTAGAAATATAAGGTGCAATGCAATAGCACCTGGTTTTATTGAAACTGATATGACTAGTAAAAACGGCTCAGGACTATTAGATAAGTGGATAGAATCGATACCTCTAAAGAGGGCTGGAATAGTTGATGACGTATCAGAGTTATGCTTATTTCTAGCTTCTGACAAGGCAAGCTACATCACTGGCCAAATTATAAATGTTGATGGTGGATTAGTTACTTAATCTTTTTCTTGGAGTCTAACTTCTTAATTTTGATTTCCTCTTTTTTTGAATCAAAATCCGCACTAATAACATCACCTTTCTTTAAATTTCCCGAAAGTATCTCTTCTGCTAAGACATCTTCAAGATATTTTTGAATAGCTCGTTCTAGTGGCCTTGCTCCGTATTTAGGATTATAACCCTTCTTGATTAAAAAGTCTTTACACTCTTTTGATAGTTTAATGGTATAACCTATTTCATTAGCTTTTTTGTAGAGTTTTTCTAGGTTGATATCGATGATCTTATAAAGATTATCTCTTGTTAATGAATTAAAAATAATTATATCATCAAGTCTATTTATAAACTCGGGATTAAAAGTTCTTTGTAATGCTTTATCAATAGTTGAGTTTAGGTTATCATTGAGATTATCAGCTCTTGATTTTGTTTCAAACCCAATACCCGCACCAAAATCTTGAACGTCTCTTGCCCCAATATTAGATGTCATGATCATAATTGTATTTCTGAAATCAACCCTATGTCCTAATCCATCTGTAAGAAATCCTTCGTCAAGGATTTGAAGTAATAAATTAAATACATCAGGGTGAGCTTTCTCAATTTCATCAAGCAGAATAATACTATATGGTTTTCTTCTCACCTTTTCACTTAATTGACCACCTTCCTCATAACCTACATAACCAGGAGGAGCACCTACCAATCTAGAGATTGAGAATTTTTCCATGTATTCTGACATATCTACTCGAATTAGTGAGTCATCTTTATCAAAAAGATATTTTGAAAGAACTTTTGCCAGCTCAGTTTTACCAACACCTGTAGGGCCAAGGAAAATAAATGAGCCAATAGGTTTTTTAGGATCTTTCAGACCTACCCTATTTCTTTTGATTGCTCTGACTAGCTTATCAATAGCATCGTCTTGTCCAATAACTTTTTTTGATAATTCCTTAGACATGCCTAATAGCCTACTACTCTCGTTCTGAGCTATTCTTTCTACAGGAATACCGGTCACCATAGATACTACTTCAGAAATATTTTTTTCGTTTACCTTATGTCTTTTCTTCTTAGATTCTTCTAACCATTTTTTCTTTTGTACATCAAGTTCAGATAATAATTTTTTTTCAGTATCTCTAAGTTGGGCTGCTTCCTCATACTTTTGATTCTGTACAACTTGATTTTTTTGACTTTTTATCTCTTCAATCTTATTTTCGATCTCAATTATTACCTCTGGAACATCTAAATTATGCATATGTACTCTAGAGCCAGCTTCATCCATTAAATCAATTGCTTTGTCTGGTAGAAATCTATCGCTAATATATCTATCAGAGAGAGTTACACAAGCTTCAATAGCTTGTTGTGAATATGATACGTTATGATGCGATTCGTATTTATCCTTAATATTATCTAATATGGTTTTAGTCTCTTCAGTCGTTGTTGGATCAACTACTACAACCTGAAACCTTCTAGCTAGTGCCCCATCTTTTTCTACATATTGTCTGTATTCGTCTAAAGTAGTGGCTCCAATACATTGTAATTCACCTCTAGCTAATGCAGGTTTAAACATGTTAGATGCGTCAAGAGAACCTGAAGCTCCTCCAGCACCGACAATTGTGTGAAGCTCATCTATGAATAAAATTACATCATCTGACTTCTCAATTTCTGTCATTATAGCCTTCATCCTCTCCTCGAACTGACCTCTATATTTTGTTCCAGCAACAAGAGATGCAAGGTCAAGAGTAACAACTCTTTTATTATGTAAAATTCTAGATACTTTCTTCTGAGTAATCCTTAGTGCTAGGGCTTCAGCAATGGCAGTTTTTCCAACTCCTGGCTCGCCAATAAGAATTGGGTTATTCTTTTTCCTTCTCGTAAGAATCTGAGCTACTCTGTCAATTTCTTTTTGTCTACCAATTACTGGATCTAATTTATCTTTAGCAGCAAGTTCAGTAAGGTCTTTACCGAAATTATCAAGTATAGGAGTTTTAGACTTCTCCTTAGATTTAGATGTCTTAGAAGTTGAAGTTGAACCCTTGGGTTTTGGCAAATCGTCATCAAGTGGTTCTGATGAAGTAGTACCTTGCGGCTTACTGGTTTGATACTCTAGCAATTCTTTTACCACATCATACGTGACATCGAATTTATCTAAAATCTGAGTAGCTATATTATCTTCATCTCTAAGTATTGATAAAAGTAGATGTTCAGTACCTATAAGTTTACTCTTAAAAATTTTTGCTTCTAGGTAAGTGATTTTAAGTACTTTCTCAGTTTGTCTTGTTAGAGGGATATTTGACATGTTCTTGAGATTGCTAACGCTTGTATTTTTAGTATTGTGTTCAACTGAGGCTCTTAAATCCTCAAGACTAATTCCAAGTTTTTTCAGGAGGCTAATTGCAACACCTTCACCTTCACGTATTACACCCAAAAGTAAATGTTCAGTGCCAATATAATCGTGCCCAAGTCTAAGGGCTTCTTCTCTGCTCAGAGAGATTACTTCTTTTACTCTGTTTGAAAATTTTGCTTCCATATTTTATATACGTAAGGATAATCTATTTTAATAAAAAAAACACAATATTTTTTTTTAAAAGTTTCTTATATAATATCCTGTTTCTGGTCCTTTTAAAAAAAGTAAGTCGACCACACTTAAACTATAATCAAAATTCTTGCCAAGAAGAAAATCATCTCTCATTTTGACAATGTTATCTACACTCATTAAACTATTATTAGATTTCAATATTGTCTTTTTATTATTAATTATGTTATCTGATGTATTTTTTAGTGGTTTTTGATCATAATTAAGCAGCTCTAAAAAAAGTGACAATAAGTCATAATTCAAATCTATCATAAATTTATGATTAGTTTTCAGGACATTTAAAATTGGGTCTAAGTAAAATATAAAGTAAGGAAATTTACCGTAAGCTGACTGAAATGAATGAGTATGACTCTTAATCCAATTAGTCTTATAATCAATTTTAATATCTCTCTGAAACTTAGATTTATTTTTATTTGTTGTTGGAACCTTTACTTTAAAGACACCATTTTCATTACTCATATAAGTCTCATCAAAATAATCAGATTCATCTAATCCTAAGTTAATATTATAAACTAAATCGTTATCATTAAAATCTTTAAAATAATTAACTGAGGGTAAATATGCTGGTTGAACAAAAATCATCTTATTATCTTTACTAGTAAATATAAAGTATGTCCAAAAAAAAAATTTTAATACCTTTTATAATTTTCTCAACATTACTTACTACCACAAGTGTTTATGTTTATCAAATGCTATTCGCACCAAATTTTTTGATTAATCAAAAAGATAAATTTGTTATTATTGAAGATAATACTTCTTTTGAAGAGTTAAGAGAAAACCTAATTGAAGATACTCTTTTAAATGATGTGATATCCTTTAGTGTTCTAAGTAAACTTATGAGTTATGATCAAAATATTAAGATTGGCGCTTATAAAGTAAAAATGAATATGTCAAACTACGATTTGATAAGCATGCTAAGGTCTGGCAATCAGACCCCAATTAAATTAACATTTAGCTATGCAAGAAAGATCGATGACCTAGCTGAAAAATTAACAGATAAATTAAGAATGACTAAAGAAGACCTCACAACATATTTATATAACAACTTGAATAAATATGAAGGTTTTAACAAACTAAACATTATTAGTATCTTTTTACCAGATACATACGAAGTTTATTGGAATATTTCCCCAAAAAAACTAGTTGATAAAATGTATTCAGAATATGAAAGGTTCTGGAATGATAATAGAAAGAGAAAGCTAAATAATACAAATTTAAATCAGAATGAAGCTATAGTATTAGCTTCGATAGTTGCTTCTGAAACAAGAAAAATAGATGAAGCAGATAGAATAGCAGGGGTTTATATTAATAGGCTCAATATGAACATGAGACTTCAAGCTGATCCTACTTTAGTTTTTGCAGCTAATGACTTTACAATAAGAAGAGTTTTAAATAAACACAAAAGAATCAAATCACCTTACAATACCTACATAAATAAAGGTCTCCCACCTGGCCCTATTAGAGTGGCACCTAAAGATTACATTGATGCAGTTTTAAATTATGAGAAACATAAATATATTTTTTTCTGTGCTAAAGAAGACTTTTCTGGTTACCACTCATTCGCCACAAACCTTGCTGATCATAATAGAAATGCAAGAAAATTTCAAAGAGCTCTTGACAAAAGAAATATCTACAGATAATGATAAGTGGAGAAATAAAATTTAGAATCAGATATTCGCACACAGATAAAATGGGATATCTATATTACGGCAGATATGCAAACTTTTATGAGGCTGCAAGGGTTGAATTATTTAGAAGTCTTGGGTTCTCATATAAAAAATTAGAGGATGAAGGGATTGGAATGCCAGTCGTTAATATGAAATCTAAATTTTTACACCCAATAATGTACGATGAACTAATTAAAGTTAAAACTTACATTAAAAAGATACCAGCTTCAATAATTACTTTTCATTACGAAATTTTTAATGAGGATGAAATTTTAGCAAATATTGGAGAAACTGATCTAACATTTGTTAACCTAACAACAAATAAAGCTGTTAGGTTGCCCAGAAAATTACAAGAAATAATTAAGACAAATTTTGATTAAAAAATTTAAAAAATTAATTGATTTTATAAGATCACTATTCAAGAGGTTATACCTAGTTGATAATAAAATAACCTACTACAACATCTATAAAATATTTATTAAAAAATTATCTGAGGATGAAATATTTGAAAGATCACTTGCTGTGGCTTTTAGCTTTACTATTGCCACATTTCCTCTTATAATATTTCTTTTCACATTAATACCTTACATTAACTCACTTATACCAGAAATCGATTCAACCAAAATTCTTTTTTTCCTTGAGGAAATAATGCCACCAAACATGTATAGTATTGCAGAAAATACTATCCTTGACTTAGTAGAAACAAAAAGAGGAGGCTTACTTTCTTTTGGTGTTATATTTTCTCTTTTACTATCCTCAAATGGATTTAATACTCTAATAAAAACTTTCAACAGCTGTCATAAAATACGAGAAAATAGAAGTTTTTATGAAACGAGATTGATAGCTATAGCACTAACTTTGATTTTTTTTGTAGTTATTATTATTGCAATCGTACTATCAACACTTGGAGACTACCTCATAAATATTATCTTAAATTATAATCTATTTGATAATGTCGAATACTATACAATCATGTTAATAAAAATAATTATTCTTTTCATATCATTTTATCTCGGGATATCTTCCATTTTCTATTTTGCTCCAGTCACACACAATAGATGGACCTTCATTTCAACTGGCTCGATAATTTCAGCTATTGGATGTGTTTTAATTTCATTAGCTTTTGCGTTTTACATAAATAATTTCCCTACTTACAATAAGCTTTATGGATCAATTGGAATCTTGATAGCATACATGGGTTGGGTATACTTTATCTCCTCCATTATACTTATTGGATTTGAATGGAACACCAGTATTGACATTGCTATAAAAAGAATTAAAGGAAAAATTTAAAATGGTATTTTTGGCAAGTCTACTAATTAGTATATTTTTGCTGCCAAGATAAAACAGAGGAGTGGCAGAGTGGTCGAATGCGGCGGTCTTGAAAACCGTTGTACCGCAAGGTACCGGGGGTTCGAATCCCTCCTCCTCTGCAAATATCCCAATCCATTGAAAAAATCTAATTTTTACAAAGACGTATATGAAGTAGTCCGAATGATTCCAGAAGGTAGAGTCACATCCTATGGAGCAATAGCTAATTATTTGGGTTTAACTAAAAGTGCAAGAGTTGTTGGATGGGCTATGAAAAATTCACATGGTGATAAGTCTGTCCCTGCTCACAGAGTTGTAAATAGAGAGGGATTACTTACAGGCAAGCATCATTTTACTAATGAGGGAATGGAAGAACTTTTAGTTAGAGAGGGAATTGTAATAGAAAACAATCAAATAATTAACTTCAATAAGGTTTTTTGGAATCCAATAAATGAACTAGAATTGTAGCTAATTATGTATAGGTCAACTCTATTTTTTGTACTGTTTTTTTTACCATTTCTAGTTAAATCTCAAGAAAATTTACCGAAGCTTTTTATAAAATGTGATAGGTGTGATCAAACTTATTTAAGAAAAGAAATAAATTATGTAGATCATGTAAGAGATCAGGCCTTAGCCAATATTCAACTTTTTATATACCGAAATAGAAATGCAAATAACGGGAACAGATATTCCCTTGATTTTATTGGAAATGAAAATTTTAAAGAAAAAAATATCTCCCTAAACCTCGACACTAACCCTAAAATGACTCGTGACGAGATCAGAAACGAATTAAAAAAAAAGATAGAACTAGGATTAGTATACTTTCTTATTGAAACTGAAATTTCAAAGAAAATAAATATAACTTATGACAGCTCTTTCCTTAGTGACGAAATAGAATCCAGTTCTGACAGATGGAAAAATTGGGTTTTTCAAAGTTCAGGTGATGCATACTTTGAAAATGAAACCAGCCGAAAAAAATCTAATATCAATCTTCAATTTGATGCTGACAAAGTAACAGACAAAATCAAATTACAATTTGATTTAGATTTTGAAAGAGCTAATAACAGATATGAAAATGATGATGATATTTTTATAAGTAAAAGAAATAGAAAATCATTTTCAATGAAAAGTGTTTGGAGTTTAAATCAAAAATGGTCTGCTGGATTTTCAGCAGGTGCAAGTAGTGACACATATCAAAATATTGATTTTAGATACCATATTTTACCTGCAATTGAATACAGTTTCTTCCCTTATAATGAGTTTGTAAGAAGAGAAATGGTAATCAATTACAGAATTGGTTATGGATATAGGAATTATATAGAAAGAACTATCTATGATAAACTCAAAGAAGATGTTTATGTCCATTTCCTAAATTTTGAGACTAGATTTAGACAACCTTGGGGTGAAATAAATACCAATTTATCTGGAAAATCTTTCCTTCAAGATCCAGATAAATATAGTATAAGACTAGATAGTTGGTTCTCCATAAGAGTTTTTGAAGGATTATCAGTGAGGCTAGGTGGAGAATTGGAATTTATAAGAGATCAACTAAGTTTGCCCATGAGAAATGCATCGATTGAAGACTTACTTCTCCAACAGAAAGAGATTGCAACAGATTTTTATACTGAATTTAGAATTGGACTAAGTTATACTTTTGGCTCTGCATTTAACAATTATCTTAACAGCAGACTTTAATACTACTTCCTTATAATAAATAATCCAATAAAGGTTAGAAGTCCATTTAATAGTAAAATTTCAAATCCAAATTTATACCCGAATAGTAATTCTTCAGAGTAGTTGTTTATTATATAACTCAAGATGGGTGAAGTAAAGCAGACAAGAATTGAATACTTATCTATAATCTTGTACCTGGTAAAAATACCAAAGAAAAATAAACCAAGTAATGGTCCATATGTATATCCAGCTGCCTTAAAAATAGAATTAATAACACTTTGGTCATTTATTTCATTAAAAAGTAGAATGACCATAAATAATATTAAAGAAAACATTATGTGAACATAAAGTCGTACTCTTTTTTTTGATTTGTATTTCTCAATATCAAGAAAATCAATACAAAAAGATGTTGTCAAAGATGTCAGGGCAGAATCGGCACTAGAATATGCAGCGGCAATAATACCCAGAATAAATACTATCCCAGCAAATTCTCCCATATGATTAATTGCAAGTAGTGGAAAAAGGGTGTCCGTTCTATTTGGAATCTCAAATTGAATAAAATCACTATAAATGTATAAGAGAGCTCCTAAAGTTAGGAATAATAAGTTTGCAAAGACAAGTATGATACAAAACCAAAAAATATTTTTTTGTGATTCTTGCAAATTTTTACATGTTAGATTTTTCTGCATCATATCCTGATCCAGACCTGTCATAACAATAGCGATAAAAGCTCCTGAGGCAAATTGTTTTAAGAAAAAATTACTTTCCTTCCAGTCATAGACAAAAACATTAGATAGCTCACTAGAAATAATTAAATCTTTCATCTGCACAAAAGAAATATTCATTTCGAAAAGAATAAAGTATATTGTTATGATTACTGATGATAACATAAATATAGTTTGCAGCGCATCAGTCCAGACTATTGTTTTTATTCCACCTCTTATAGTATAAATCCAAATTAAAACTATGGTGATAAATACTGAAAAATAAAAGGGTAATTTAAGTTGATCAAATACAGCTATTTGCAGCACGCCAGCGACTAAAAATAATCTAAATGAAGCACCAACCGTTCTTGACAATAAAAAGAAAAATGCTCCAGACTTATAACTGTAGATTCCAAATCTATTTTTAAGATAGGTGTAAATCGATATTAAATTATACTTATAATAAAGTGGAAGCAATACTTTAGCAATGAAATAATAGCCAAATAAATAACCTATTACTAACTGAAAATAAGTAAAATTAGAGTTACCAACCTCACCAGGTACAGAAATAAAAGTCACTCCAGATAGAGAAGTACCAATCATTCCGAATGCAACAAGGTACCAAGGAGAAGACCTGTCTGCATTAAAAAAGTCATTAAATTTTGATTTTTTAGAAGTAAAATTTGAGATCAATAACAGAATAAGGAAATAAACAAGAAATATGATTAATATAATATTTGGATTCATATTTTTTAATCAAAAAAATAGTTATGTTAGATTATATTTATAAAGTTAATCTAAAATAGAATTAGATTTTAAAATATTCTTTTTTGAATGAAATTACCTACAAAATTATTGGAGGATGCTGTAAATGAAATTTCCAAACTACCTGGAATTGGTAAAAAAACGGCATTAAGACTTTCCCTATTTCTCCTAAAAAAAGAAAAAGATTTTACTCAAAACCTATCAAAATCAATAATTGATCTTAAGGAAAAAACCCAGTATTGTGATGTTTGCCATATGATGTGTGAAAATGATGAATGTTCATGTAAAAAGAATAGTCCATTTACTAATAAAGAAATTCTATGTGTTGTAGAGGACACTCCTGATGTATTAGCAATTCAAAACACTAATCACTATAACGGACTTTTTCATGTTATTGGTGGATTGATTTCACCTATTGACGGAATTGGACCTGAGGAATTAAACATATCAACATTGATTAAAAGAGTCCAAGAAAATGAAATTAGAGAAATTATTTTTGCACTTAGTCCTACATTAGATGGTGATACAACAGCTTTTTACATATCTAAAAAACTTTCAAAATTTAATATTAAGATAACTACAATTTCTAGAGGTATTCCCATTGGAGGAGAGATTGAATATGCGGATGAGGTTACATTAGGAAGAAGCATTAGCTCCCGAATAAATTATAATTTAAAAAATGAATAAAGAATCAATTAGATTACAAAAAGTAGAAGAATCATCAACTCTTGCTATGGCAGCTTTAGCTAGGGAATATAAAGCAAAAGGAGAAGATGTGATAAGCTTGAGTTTAGGTGAGCCAGATTTTAAAACACCTAAACATATCTGTGATGGTGCAAAAGAAGCTATAGACTCCGGAAAATATTTTTCCTATCCTCCAGTAGCAGGATACCTTGATTTTAGAGAGGAAATTTCTAGAAAATTTATTGAAGAAAATGGACTGAAGTACGATCCATCACAAATAATTGTATCTAATGGAGTTAAACATTCCATAACAAATGTGATGTTTTCTATATTAAACAAAGATGATGAAGTTATTGTGTTTTCGCCTTTTTGGGTAAGTTACTCAGCAATAATAACTCTTGCTGAAGGCAAACCCGTTTATATAAATACTTCCATCGAAAATAATTTTAAACCAACTGAAGAACAGCTAAAGAGTGCTATATCAAAAAAAACAAAAGCAATAATATTTAGTTCGCCATGTAATCCAACGGGCACAGTATTTAGTAGAGATGATCTCAAAAAATATAGAGATATCTTAATTGATCATCCAGGTATTTTAATTATTTCAGATGAAATTTATGAACACATTAATTTCACTGATGAACACTGTAGTTTTGGATCTCTTGATGGGATGATAGAAAGAACTATAACAATGAATGGTTTCTCAAAATCATTTGCAATGACTGGGTGGAGACTTGGATATATTGGAGCACCAAAAAATATTGCTAAGTCAATTAATAAAATGCAAGGCCAAACCACTTCGGCAAACTGTTCAATAGCTCAAAGAGCTGGGATCTCTGCATTAAGAGCGGGCAACGAATCAGCTATACTAATGAAAGAATCTTACTTGAAAAGGAGGGATATAGTATTTGAGAAACTCAATGAAATTAGTCATCTGAATGTTAATTTACCGGAAGGGGCCTTCTATTTCTTTCCAGAAATTAATAAAACTATTGGCCTTAAAAGTCATAAAGGAAAAGAGATACAAACATCAAATGACTTAGCCATGTATCTTCTAGAAGACGCAAAAATTTCTCTTGTACCAGGTGAAGATTTTGGGGCGCCTAATTGTATAAGACTGTCATATGCAGCAAGTGAAGATGAATTAATTGAGGCATGCAAAAGATTAAAGAACTCGATTGAAAAACTCATTTAGAGTGACTATTGATAAAATATTTACTAAAGCAAAAAAATTAAATGTCATTGTTGTCGGCGATTCAATGCTTGACTCATATAAAATTGGAAGTGTAACTAGACAGTCACCAGAGGCAGATGTACCTATTGTTAATATTGAAAAAAAATCAAAAAAACTTGGGGGAGCAGCTAATGTCATTCTTAATCTAAAACAACTTGGTGTAAATCCGATACTTTGTTCAGTAATTGGAGATGATGAGAGTGGTAGAGAAATTATAAGTTTATTAAAGAAAAATAATCTTGATACAGGTGGAATAATTATTGATAATTCAAGAAAAACGACTGTAAAGGAAAGAGTAATTGTTAAAAAAAATCATATACTAAGGATAGATGAAGAAATTAAAGAAAATTTAAATGATAAAGTCAGGAAAAAGCTTTTAAAAAAAATTGAAAGCTATATCGAAAATTCAGACATACTAATTTTTCAAGATTATAATAAAGGCGTTATTGATAAGAAGTTATTGAAGGCTATTTCATATATGAAAAAAATATTTATTTCTGTTGATCCTAAAATCAAAAATTTTAATGAATTCAAGAATATCGATTTATTTAAACCAAATTCAAAAGAAATATCTTCAGCTTTAGATATAAAGAATCCTACCGTAAAAAATCTAGAAGTTATTGGCAAAAAATTCATGAAAAAAAATCTCATCGATAATTTGATGATAACTTTATCAGAGAAAGGGATATTAATTATTACTAAACAGAGTGTATCAAAATTTGAAATCTATGAATCTGAAATTGTTGATGTATCTGGTGCGGGTGATGCTATCATTTCTTTAGCTTCAATTCTATTTTACTTGAATCTACCTCATAAGTTCATAGGCAAAATATGTAATGTAGCTGGTGGTATAGTCTGTATGCATTCGGGTGTTAAAGCTATTGACTGTAAAGAGCTTATTAAAAAAGCCAAAAGATACAAATTAGATTTATATCTTTGAGAATTAAATTATAGATCATGAATATAATTATTTTTGGACCTCCTGGTGCGGGTAAGGGAACTCAAAGCGATAAACTTATTGAAAAGTATGATTTAACCCACATAGCTACTGGAGATTTATTTAGGATGCATCTTGGTAATAATACTCCCCTAGGTTTAGAGGCAAAAAAATATATGGAGGAAGGTAATCTAGTTCCTGACAAGGTTGTCATAGATATGGTTGAAAATAAAATACAAGAAAGTGTAGATTCATCTGGTTTTATTTTTGATGGGTTTCCTAGAACCGTGAATCAAGCTATCTCTCTTGACAGCATGTTATCATCAAAAGAATTAGAAATTAATTTTTTAATATCACTTACTGTAGATGATAAAGAACTTATCTCAAGAATCAAAAAGAGATCTCTTGTGTCAGGAAGAGTTGACGATCAGAGTGAAGAAAAAATTAATAATAGAATTAATGTATACAAGAATGAAACACTTCCTGTACTTAATCACTACAAAAATCAAAATAAATACCATTCTATAGACGGTCACGGTACAATTGAAAACATATTTGATTCAATATGTTCTAAAATTGATAATTAATGAGTAATGCAAATTTTATTGATTTTATTAAAATCAATTGTAGATCAGGAAATGGAGGCAGTGGCTCATCACACTTCAGAAGAGAAAAATTTGTTCCTCTGGGCGGACCTGATGGTGGGGATGGAGGAAAAGGTGGAGATATTATTTTAAAAGGTAATAGTCAATTGTGGACTCTACTTCACTTGAGGTATACCAAACATTTAATAGCAGAAAACGGTGGAAATGGATCTGGTTCTAAGAAACATGGCAGAGACGGTAAAGATATAATAATTAATGTCCCCTTAGGAACTGTTGCTAAATCGGTTGACGATAATAATATAATACTTGAAATAATTAAAGAAGGCGAAGAAAAAATATTATTAAAAGGTGGTCAAGGTGGTCTTGGAAACTTCCATTTTAAATCATCAACAAATCAAGCTCCAAAATATAGTCAACCTGGAAAAAAAGGGATAGAACAGTGGGTATCATTAGAGTTAAAAGTTTTAGCAGACGTTGGGCTTGTTGGGTTTCCAAATGCAGGTAAATCAACTTTACTTTCCTCATTATCTGAAGCAAAACCAAAGATTGGAGATTATCCATTTACAACCTTAAAACCAAATCTAGGAGTGGTATCTTACAAAGATGAAAAATCGTTTATAATGGCTGATATTCCTGGAATTATAGAAGGAGCTTCCGAGGGAAAAGGGTTAGGATTTAGATTCTTAAGACATATAGAAAGAAATTCCATCCTATTGTTCTTGATTTCAATAACCTCGAATATCAAAGAGGAGTATAAATTATTGGTAAAAGAATTGAAAAAATATAACAAAGAGCTATTGGAAAAAGATATTATAATTGGTATTTCAAAATCAGATTTAAAAACTAAAGAAGAAATTGAAAAAATTAATTTAAATCTTAAGTATGAAACAATTTTCATATCAAGTGTTACAGAATATAATCTAAATAATCTGAGAAGTTTAATTTGGAGAAAGTTGAATAATTAGTAGCCATAATGACATTTATTTTTTTTGGCAAAGAAATTGTATTATTATAAGTTATGAATAAAAAAAAATCTACCAAGAAAGCAAAAAGTAATAAAAATGAAGATCTTAAAGTAGAACTTCAAGAAGCTAAAGATAAATATCTTAGACTTTACTCTGAATTTGAAAATTACAGGAGGAGAACCTCAAAGGAAAAGATTGAGATGATAGATTCTGCAAATAAAGATCTACTAAAAGAAATATTACCTATATCTGATGATTTCGAAAGAGCAATTAAATCCTCATCTAACTCAAAAAATATTATTGACGAAGA
>Ga0208624_1000238_pt1 | contig 28418 bp, 18 predicted proteins | sample Knorr_S23_td_DCM_FD_185607 | JGI IMG/M metagenome (GOLD analysis project Ga0208624, IMG submission 185607) | Marine microbial communities from Southern Atlantic Ocean transect - Knorr_S23_td_DCM_ad_71m_LV_A (SPAdes) (version 2) | ecosystem: Environmental > Aquatic > Marine > Oceanic | place... | reverse complement strand
GCATTAACATGCCAATCGTAAAAAGGCGTCGCTATGAGCTCAAACCCATCTACTGGATCGGGCTGTTCCGGATACCAATCGCCACGTCCAATTTTGAGCAGAGCGTCGACGTTCAAATCGAGATACTTCCCGACAGTGGCGACCGCAGCTTCATCAAATTCGCCTCGCCGAATTTTCCGAATACTCTCCTCAGACACCCCTACCTTTTCCGAAAGATCCTCAGTCGTTATCTGCAGGCCCTTCTGGGCCTTGCCTATCACATCATTAAAATCGTCTTCCACCGGAAGTTTCATAGACCGTATCGTTCAGCGATTCCAATCCAGGTTGCGACCAAAAAAATTTCCTGCAATCTCCACGACACTCTTTATGGGACGAGCATGTCAACTTAAGTTGATATCGTGTGTAGGAGCAGGTTCGTCCCGCGATTTTTGCAAAGATTAGTCCCCACCTACCGCTAGATAAATCCTCTCCTACAGCCAGCGATGAAATGCGAACGTTCGTTTACATGGATAAATTAACGCTAACTTCTACATCCCAGGAACCCGTTTGTTAATAAAGACATAATCGCGTGACAGCGAGGTTACAGCGACAGATCTACCTTTCCAGCTCCTAAAGAGAAGCCTTCCTTCTTCCGCATACGCACTTTATAAAGCTGATAGAGATACGACTTCTCGACTCCGAGCCGCTCGAAAGGATCTACCAGATCGATCGGAAGAGATCCATCGACGATACCAGTTTTCCAACGGAGAGCTGAGCTACACCGAAGAAGACGCTTCCATTCCCCAAGATGCAAAGTTTTGGGATCAGCATTTTGAGGAGTGGAAATCAGCGATTGACGCAGGCGCCGCCTTTTTCGGTGCTATGGGTGATCAGGGGCTCGTGGGTTTTACCATTCTCAAATACGATCTGCAGCCGAAAGTCGCCCAGATAATGGCTCTGTATGTAGATTCCTATCACCGCATGAGCGGCATAGCGGAATCCCTATTCCTCGAAGCTCAAGAAGACGCCAAAGCCAAAGGAGCCAAAAGCCTTTACGTATCCGCTACACACACCGAGTGGTCGGTTTCTACCTCCATCAAGGGTTCCAACCTGCGACAGAACCCGATGCGGCTCTATTAGATAAAGAGCCGCAAAACATCCACATGGTGAAAGCGATATAGACTGTACGCGGGCGACCTCAATCCTTCGTTCCATCGCGGCGAAACTTCGGCGACCCAGGCCAAGCACCCATATCAAGAGTAGCACAGGCAACTCGCCCTTGAACTGAATAGCGATTTACAGGCAAGATGCCTGTGCTACTTTTCTGAGGATGAGCGAGCCCTTCGACTTGGCCGAGGCTCGCACTAATCCTGCCAACTTCTACTTTTTGCCAACCGATTCAAATGAATCAGCCACATCCGCTAGCTCGCCAGATTGCTCATATCCACGGTCAATGGGTCGATCGTACAACTTGCACAAACCTACTCGAATATCCTCAAAGATTACCGTTATTGTCGGGACGAGCAAGAGAGTGATAGTCGTAGCGAACACGATACCCCACCCTAGCGACACCGCCATAGGAATCAGGAACGCCGATTGCGTACTGGGATCGAACATCAATGGAAGCAATCCAAAGAACGTCGTGAGCGATGTCAGCAGAATCGGGCGGAAACGGCGCACTCCTGCCAAGCGAACCGCGTCGATCAATTTCATGCCTTTTTTTACCTGGCGGTTGATAAAATCCACCATCACCAGACTGTCGTTTACCACAACCCCCGACAAGGCCATCATACCCAGTAACGAAAGCATTGATACTGCTGAAGTCGGACTGTTGCCCCTTCCGAGGACGTCGAGCAAAAGGAAATTCATAATCAGATGACCTAAAAGCGCTCCTATTATACCGAAAGGAATCGCCGACATGACAATAAAAGGCTGCGTGTAGCTTTTGAACGGGATCGCCAGTAGCACGTAGATAGCAGCGATAACGAAATAGATACCCTTTACCAGCTCTTCATTATTCCTCGCCTGATCCCTAGCCCGGCCATCAAGGCTCGCGGCCATCCCGGAGTAATCCGCAATCATATCGGGAATCACGTTCGCATACAAGTCCAACTCGATAGCATCTACGTCAACCGTTTCCGTATCCGCGTCGGCGGATACTCGGATTATCCGATTGCGATTGATCCGCTGAATCGATGGCAAGGCTCTCCCAGGCACCACCTGGGCGACTTCTTCAAACGGGACTTCCGTACCATTCTGAGTGCGGATCATCATAGTTCGCAGGGCGGCTAGCGAACGGCGTTCCTCCCGCGGATAGCGCACCATAACATTGACGTCATCGCGACCCCGCTGGATTTTCTGGGCTTCCGCCCCGAAGAAAGCCTGTCTAACTTGGGAAGCCAACTGTTGGGCCGTCACCCCGAGGTTGGTAGCCGCAGGTTTGAGCTCGAGTTCCAACTCTTCAGTCGAACGTTCGAAGGAGTCCTCAATATCGTAGAGGCCCTCATACCCAGCCATGACTTTCTGAAGCTTCTCAGATACCTCTCTGAGATCGTCGATGCTCGGGCCTTGCAATTGGATGGTCAGCGCCCCGCCACCACCGCGAGCAAAGGAAAATGAGAATCGTTCCGCTTCTGGTATAGGCGGTACACGGTCGCGCAGGGCCAATGTAATCTCACGACTTCCGATTTGCACACCAGTTTCCTCCGGTGGAAGCATTTCAACAACGAGCTCCCCGTTTTCAGCAACGCCAGCCGGTGGTCCTCTACTGCCGCGAGGCCCGCCTCCTCCAAATGGATTCCCTCCAGCCGTGGCAAAAACGTCGGTGATGATCGTCTTACCATATTTGTCCTCTAGTTCCTTCTTGTAAGCGAGTGCATGCTTTTCAATTTCATCTATCTTGCTCTTGGTAACCTCGAAGGTCGTTCCCGCTGGCATCTGTAAGGTCACGGAAACACGGTCCCGGGGCAAACGTGGGAAGGAACTATATGGGAGACGATCTCCCGCTATGTATCCTACGAATACAAGAAGTACAGCGATGAACAACGCAGCCGTACCATATCGAAAATTTAGGCAGAATTCCAGTGCGGGCCGGTAATACTTGAGGATCAAAGATTCCAAACCGTTGGCGAAAAATCGCTGGAAACGCACGAGGACGTTGTTCTCGTTTTCAGAAAGACCCAAACCTTTGCAATGCTTCAAGTGGGCCGGCAAAATGAATTTCGATTCGACAATGGAAAAGAAAAGCACGGGTACGACCACAATGGGGATCATCTTGAAAAAATTGCCCCGTAGACCTGTCATCATGGCGATCGGCGAGAATGCGACCATTGTAGTTAGAACGCCAAATATGACGGGTATCGCTACTTCCTGAGTCCCTTTAATCGCCGCAGTCAACGAATCGGAGCCCCGCTGCATGTGTTGATACACGTTTTCCCCCGTCACGATAGCATCGTCGACCACAATCCCAAGTACGAGGATGAAAGCAAAAAGCGTAATCAGGTTGAGGGATGCTCCAATAATCGGAAGAAGAAAGAACGAACCAGCAAACGCGATTGGGATCCCTAGCGATACCCAAAACGCTAAAGTTGGACGCAGGAAAAGGGAAAGGATTACGATAACCAGGCAGAAGCCCATAACCGCACTGTTTCTCAACGTCAGAAGACGCCCTTTGATTCGCCCAGAGTCATCCTGCCAATACCCTAGATCTATACCGTCTGGCAATCGTTCTTGCTTGTCTATGATGAAATCCTTAACTGTATCACCTATATCGATAGCGCTTTGGTCGCCCGTTCGAAAAACATCGACCGCTATGGCTCGCTTACCATTAAAACGTGCTTCAATCGGCATCTCATCGAATCCATCTTGAACGATCGCTATATCCGCTAGGGTGATACGCGTTCCATCTGAGGTTGTCACGACTGGCACTTCAGAGAACTCGGCTTGCGTGTAGGCTTGCTGGGAGGTGCGTAAAAGAATGTTGCCTCCGTCCGTCTTGATGCTTCCCGCAGACAAGTCCACCGAGTGGTTTCTTACTGCTCGAACTACTTGATCGAAGGTCAAACCATACTCACGCAAGGTCGCTTCCGGCACTTCGATTGCTATTTCGTATGGGCGAACGGCCTTTAGGGCAGTTAACGTGATACTATCCAATCCACCAAGCTCATCACGGATCTCCTCACCAAGCCGTTTCATTTCATATTCGCTTAGGTCGCCAGATACAACGACCGTTATTACTCGCTCTTGTAAACCGGCAACTGTAATCTGTGGTCGCTCCGCCTCGATAGGGAAAGTGCGTATCGTATCGACTCGGTTCTTCACTTCATCGAGCGCTCGATCCAAATCATAGTTGTCGGATATCGTCAGTGACACTCTTCCGCTACTCGCAGACGCTCGAGAATCCATTTCCTCCAATCCTTCGACATCGAACAGATTTTCCTCTAGTCGAAGGACAATGGCTTCTTCAATTTCTGTAGGCGTTGAACCCCGGTACTGAACTTGTACCGTAATCGTCCGAGATGGGTAGTCTGGATATTCCTGCAGGACGATCTTATTGAGCCCAGAATAGATGCCAGCGCATACAATGGCCACCATAAGAATATTGGCGGCTACTCCATTTTTCGTGAACCATTCTATTAGCTTATGCATGTTGGACTAAGTTTGTTGGCGGTGAATTGTAGCGTCGTGTACTGTAGACGGTATTGGTTAAATTGATTTAGAACTCATAAAAAAGTTATTGGCTGGGCTTGTGTATTTGAAAACTCGATTGATTGGCGTGCATTAGAGACCGCGCATTCCACCTCCACGACCGCCGCCACCCGGACCTCCACGACCGCCGACAGGCAGTTCGACGCCATTGGCTTCTGCCCATTCGCGAAGTTCTCCCATTACTGGGCGCATCTGAGCAAAATCTCCAGACTCTTTGATTGCTAGCAGCTTGGAGCGCAAATCGTCTGGCAAATTATCGCCTGCCGCTTCGATCATGGAGTCGATCCTGTCGCCAAAACCTCCTGAGCCTCCACCAGCTGGCGGACGTGGAGGACGAGCCCGAGTCGGGGCATCTTCAGCAGGCGCTGCCGCGACAAGCTCGACACCTGTTTCGTCCTTAGCACTGACCGGCCAACCCTCTAAAGCGTAAGGCACTTCCGTCAAGCAAAGTCGATCTCCCACTTCCAATCCTTTGTTAACAACGATCACGGCGTCTGTTTCCCAAGCGAGACCCACTTTGCGGCGGGTCAGATAGTTCTCGCTATCGATCAACAGTACAAAGGCATTCTCGCGGAGAAGAACGCGTGGAATGACAAATACATCTTCTAAAGTCTTGCCCTCGATCTTCGCTTGCACGAAGGAGCCAACCTTGAGTGGCGGACGCCCGTCTTCGGTACGACCGTAGGGGTTGCGAATCTGGGCTACGACATAGAGCTGGCGACTGCGAACATCGACCGAACCTTCCGCCCGTACGATTCGACCTCGCCATTCATATGTTTCACCGCCCACTTTCGATTCAAGCGTGACGATCGGGCCCTCGCGGAATGACGGATTCTCACCGCGGTAAACTGAAGGCAGATTGAGAAAGGAAAACTGGGTGGCCGTCAAAGGAAGCCGTACCTCAGCAATATCGACTGCATAGACCCGAGCCAACTGGTTGCCCGGCGATATGTATTGCCCCATATCTACATTCTTGGACAGGATGCGTCCAGCGTAGGGAGCCCTGATTTTCGTGCGCTCCAAGTTTCGTGATGCCGCACGCACTCGGGCTTGGGCGGAAGCGGTATTGGCTCTCGCCTGCTTCAGCTGCGGTTCGCGCATCGTCAATGGATTCGCTTCTTGTCCGGGGTTTAAGCGCTCCCAATCGGTTTTGGCCTGCTCGTAGCGGGCGACTTCTTCGAATTCGCGCAACTGCGCCTGGGCCAATGCCGCTTCGGCGACAACCAGTTCCGTCTGGTAATCGCTATCGTCGATTTCCAATAGCACGTCCCCTTCTTCGAAAAAAGCCCCTTCGCGAAAGTTGGAGGCGACGTTAATGATCCGCCCGCGGATTTCCGGAATCAGCGTACTCGTAGTCCTGGCCTGAACGGTGCCTTGCGACTCCAGAACCACATCATAGGCCGTTTTTTGCAGATTCCGGGCAACGACTTCCGGCGTATTGACGAAATTGGGACGCTGTCGCGGTTCCGGGGCAGTGTGGACCAACCAAAAGTAAGCTCCCACGCCAATCGATAGAAAAGAGAGCGGGAGAAGAATTTGCAGAAGACGTTTCATGTTTTGAAAGCGAAAATTGAATCAGCTGGTATTAAGAATTCGAATCGGTATCGATATCGACATCGAAACCGCCACCAAGGGCCAAATAAAGATCAATGCGCGATTGTACACGCTGATTGGATACTTGTATAAATGAGCGTTGAGCAGTGATGTTTCGACGGACAGCGTCGAGAGCAGTCGTTATTGTGGTCAGACCTCTCCCATACTCTTCCCAAGCGAGTTCCTCTGCAGCCGCGGACTCTTCAGCCGCGATCTTTTGCGACGCGTAGTCACGCTCGTAAGAGCTTTGGTTGTTGAGAGCGTTTTCCACTTCCCTAAAAGCTGTCAATACCGCGCTCCCGTAATCATAGATTGCGCGGTCGTAATTAGCCTTGGCTCGCTTAAAACTATTCCTCAAGCGCCCTCCTTGAAACCAGGGCATCGAGCCGGTGACGCCCCTCGACCAAACTCGTTTATCGACAAGATCCAGAACGTCTTCTACGTCGTTCACATTCGTGCCTCGAGAGAGGGAAATATTCAGGCTAGGAATGCGGGCCTTGCTGGTCTCGAACTTCCGTTGCTCATTAGCTGCCAGTGTCCGTTCGGCGGAAATAATATCAGGCCGGCGAAGCAAGAGCTCCGAAGGCACTCCCGCCGGTATTCCGCCACTAATGTCGGGCAACTTGATTGCCATATCCCCGTTGGGGATGGGTTTCTTCTGCGCCACCTTCAAGCTAATGCGGCGATGCATGTCTTCACGGTAATTGCGCAACTTCTTGTCACCTTTTTCCGCCCGCTCCAGATCAACGCCGGCAATCTCCTCGTACTTAACAAGCAGATATCTGTGCACTTCGTTGCGACGGCTTTCCGGCGTCTCGATCGCTTCTGCCATGTCCGCCCGAATATCCTTGGGAACCTTGGAGAGCTGGGCTTTGCGCAATTTGTCAATCGCCTCTGACTCGCGGGCGGCCAACTCGGTCCTTAAATCAGCGATTTCCTCGTCGACTCGATCATTGTAGGCCTGGACTTCCTCTTTGGTAATCAACTGGCCTATAGCCATCAACTCATTGGCTGGATATCGGCCTAACAGGGTTTCCAAGAGTCTAGCCGATGAGTTCTTCTGCCTTAACCTGGTCTCCAATGTGCTTTGATTGGAAGCCACGTTTGCACGCACTAGTCGCACGTCCAAAGCTCGAGCGATCCCGCGCTTGAAATTCTCTTCCACAATCAGCGCTCCCGCCTCTAAGGCTTCCTGGGTGCGAACGGCCAAGTCATACTGCAATTGAGCCTCTACAGCGTTATACCAGGATTGGGCAACGCGACCCGCTATTGATAGGCGCGTAGCGTCATAGGTTGCTTTTGCTGATTGTATATCAGCTAAATCGCCTTTGTAACCGTTCCGGACTTTCCCCCAGATATCGATTTCCCAATTGAAACGGAGGTTCGAGACATAGTTCTCTGAGACTGGGCTACCCACGATTGGTCTGCCCTCAGAATCCACCCCACGCTCCACGTAGCGTTTACTTTCATTCCTGGTAATATTGCCATTCAGACTCGGAAGAATATTTGAACTGGCGAAACGAGATCCTGCGATCGAGGCTCTTAATCGGGCTTCGGCGGCCTTGAGGTTCTGATTATAGGCTAGGGCCTCTTCGATAATAGCCACCAGCATGGGATCATTGAAATCGCTCATCCAATTCCCGGGCTGGAAATCCCCCCGAACTTCGGCGGACCGGAAGGCCGATGGGACTTCGACTTCAAGCTTATCCGACTTGTTTTTGGGAGCGGACATACAACCGGAAAAGAAGACAGCCACCGCAATCAGGGCTAGGGTTCCTGAGCGAAATCGGGCTGTCTTTCTATTACTAGAGTCAATTGAGATCGAATGATCAGCGTGCATAGGTTCTTTCTTGGCCTTTATAGAATTAAGAAGGGAGAATGTAATTTGAAACGAATCATCGATTGCTTTCAAAAAAGCAACGATTGCCTAGAAGTTTCGGTTACAAATAGATTCTTGGACTTTTAGAGCCAAGCAACTCTGGAATTCGGGAAATTAGCCACCAACGCCGCAAACAGAGGGCCATCGTTCCACTCCGCAGCATCCTTGAAATATCAAAAAAATGGTAACCTCCGAACAAACAACGAGATTCATTGGGTAGCGGGCATCTTGGTTCGACTCCGCTAATCGCCCTGAAACTGCCTAGCGACCGCCATCGAACTTGGGCGCTCTAATCCTTAGCGATTTCCGCGTAAGACGCGGCATCCATCAAAGTCTCTAGCTGGGATGGATCGGTAAGCTTAATCTTGGCAATCCAACCCTCGTCAAAGGGCGACTGATTGACCACTTCTGGAGCATCTTCTAAAGCCTGATTGCCCTCAACGATCTCGGCATCGACTGGCATATATAGATCCGATGCTGCTTTGACCGACTCGACGACTCCGAACGAAGCTCCTGCTTCAAAGGAATCACCATCGCTAGGAATCTCAACATAGGTGATGTCGCCAAGGCTCTGCTGAGCGAAATCCGTAATGCCTACCAAAGCTTCATCGTTTCCGAGCAGCTTAAGCCACTCATGGTCTTCCGTATATTTTAGATCGTCGGGGAGGTTCATGCGGTAAGGATTCTTTCGCAGCTATTGGTCTAGAAACTAAGCCGATACTCAAGGATTCAATTCAACAAAAGGCGGTTTAGTTGGGATTAAGAATAGATCGCTTCCACGCATATCTACGGAAAGCTGAGCGTCTTCATGAATGGATTCTACAAGTGCAGAACCTATAGCCTCATTCAGAATCGGAGAAAACACTCCCGAAACCACAGTCCCCGCTTCTCGATTGCTAGCCAGTACCGGAGTTCCCGCCCGAACGATGCGACGGCCACCGGTCTTGAAAAAGACAATTCGCCGCTTCGGTCCGGCCGCCTTTTCCTCTCGAATCGCTGTCTTTCCGATAAAATTGGCCTCCTTTTTCAGCTTCACCGTCCACATCAATTTAGCCTGCAGTGGTGATATAGTTTCGCTGATTTCATGCCCGTACAATGCATACCCCGCTTCCAGCCTCAAACTGTCCCGAGCTCCCAATCCGGCTAGTTTCACACCATAAGGTTCGCCAGCCGCTAAGATGGATCTGGCAAGAGATTCCGCGTCGTTGGGAGCCACGAACAACTCCACTCCTAGCTCTCCCGTATAACCCGTTCGGCATACCAAACAGGAAACTCCTGCCACATCCGATCCCTGGAATCTGTAATAGCCCAGATCCTCGAGATTCATAGTGGTCAAATTCTTGAGAATCTCCATGCTCTCCGGCCCCTGCAATGCCAACAAAGAAAAGGAATCGGATACATCGCTGATATCGACATCGAGAGAGCCCTTGTTCCGGTTCAGCCAAGCGACATCCTTATCTGTATTGGAAGCGTTAAGACAAAGCAGGAACTCCTCTTCGGCGATTCGATACACCAGCAAATCATCCACGACTCCACCATACTCGTAGCACATGAGCGAGTACATGGCCTGTCCAATCGCCATGCTGGAAACGTCGTTAGTCAAAACGGAATCGAGAAAGGCTACTGCCTCCGGCCCCTCGATCGAGGCTTCGCCCATGTGACTAACATCGAATAAGCCAGCGGAAAATCGGGTCGCCTTATGCTCGTCGATGATACTTTGGTACTGCACGGGCATACTCCAACCTGCGAAGTCCACCATACGAGCTCCGTTGGCTACATTGAATTCGTGAAGGGGTGTCTTTCTTAAATCCGACATGCTGCCTATCTCCAAAGCCTAGCTCTCCTCAACAACTGGATTAACGAGCGTTCCTATCTTTTCGATTTCAACTTCAACAGTGTCCCCAGGTTTCAACCACAAAGGCGGATTGCGGGCCATTCCCACACCATGAGGCGTCCCAGTCAAGATCACGGTCCCTGGAAACAAGGTCGCGCTTCCGCTCAGGAAAGCGATGATCTCTCTGACATTGAATATCATATCTTTGGTATTCCAATCCTGAACCGTTTTCCCATTAACCCGGGTCTGGATCGACAAGGCATTGGGATCGTCAAGTTCGTCCGCGGTAATTAAGCGAGGTCCCAATGGAGCGAAGGTATCGAAACCCTTCCCTTTACAATACTGCCCCCCGCCCTTTATCCGCTGCCAATCTCGAGCGCTAACGTCGTTGCCGCAGGTATAGCCAAGAACGTAATCCAATGCGTTCTCAACCGTTGCGTTTTTACAATCTTTGCCAACTACAACTGCCAACTCGCATTCGTAGTCTACCTCCTCGCTCATCAGCTTCCGAGGTAGCTCGATCGGATCACCGGGGTTTTGCAAAGCATTGCGCCCTTTAATAAACAGAACAGGGTATTTCGGCACAGGAGAGCCGCTTTCCTCCGCATGGAATCGGTAATTCAAGCCGATGCAAAGGATGATTTCTGGATCCACGGGAGCCAACAATTTGGCCAGATCAGCGACCTCATCGGTCGAGCGATATTCTCCAAAAATTTCCCCCTCAATTCGGAACGTTCCTTCGTCTCGTTCCTCTCCGTAGTGAACGTTTCCTGGCGAATCTTGATATCTAACAATCTTCATTGATTTAATTTTTCTGCCAAGGCTCTTCAACGCTTTCGAGCCAGGTAAACGCCGTAGCCAACCGATAGCAAGCTGGCATCCACCCGCTCATCGTCCCTAATCTTCTCATTAAGATTGCGGATGGCAATCGTATCCACGTCCTGGTAGAAAGGATCCATGACCTGGCCTCACCAAAAAGAGCATTATCCACGACAATCAATCCGCCTGAACGAAGCAAACGAAGACAAGTTTCGTAGTAGGAAGCGTATTTTCCCTTTTCCGCATCGATAATCGCGTAGTCCAAGGCCCCTCCCTGCCCATCCGCTTCAAGCGAGGCTAGAGTTTCAAGAGCCGGAGCGATACGCAGATCGATCTTTTCGGCTACTCCGGCTTTCTCCCAAAATTCGCGAGCAATCGACGTCCATTCTGCACTCGCATCGCAGGCGATCAGGTTGCCGCCTTCATCAATCGCCTCGGCAACGCACCAGGCGCTGTAGCCCGTGTATAAACCGATTTCCAAGGCCCGCTTGGCACCGATCGATTTTGCCAGCAAGGCCATGAATTGCCCTTGCTCTGGGGTAATCTGCATTCTGGCATCCGGAAGTTTAGCAGTAGCCTCGCGCAGTTCTTTCTTCAATGCCGATTCCCGCGATGAGGCCGCTATAAGATAGTCGTACAACTCGGGTCCCCTATCGACAAATCGCTTCGGCATACAACGAATCTGATAGCTCTCCCATCCACGGCAATTTCATTCGAGAGAAATCGAAAAATTCGCCATCGCCAGGATTCAATAAAACCTACATCCGGCCCCGGCCGTACCCTATTGGATCCGCTCCGCAGAGACTCCTAGTGAACTAGCGCCAACGGGTGAAGGTTGTTCAGATCCTCAGTCCCCAGTTCCCAAGGTCCCTGCTCAATCCTTCCAGTCCATCCAAGCTTTTTGCGTTCTTCGAAGCCTGATACTCAAGAACGCCCTCTTCCCCTTTCGTCTCCGCCCACTTTTCCAGGGTATCGCGATCTTCCTTAAACTCGTATTTTGGAACCAAGTGCCCGCAGGAACCGATTATCCACTCCAAATCGATTTTGATGATGGAACGGGCCCCCGGAGTATACCCAAAAGCGCCAATGAGTTCTGCAAACTCATCGCCCCCTTTTTCAAAAACTTCCACTCTCCCATAGAAACGGAATATTTTTGGAGGCCCTTCGAGAGTGCACTTCATAATCGTTATACGCCCGTTCTCTTTTAGATGGAGGATTGTTTCCACACCGCTTCCCGTCAGATCAAGATAAGCTATCGACCGCTCATCCAAAACCCGGAAAGTATCCGAGCCCTTGGGCGAGCAATCCATTAGACCATCGGTCGCTTAGGGAGCCGTGGAAACAAGGAAAGCCTTCTGCTTTTCAATCCACTCGCGAATACTGTCGTCGATTATCGGATACTCCTTCCCCACAATCTAACGCGAACGTCATCGACTAGACATCAAAAAGACGGAAACCTGCAAAGGCTGGTTTACCAAGATCGACCTATTTATCGGACTTTTTCCCAAAGTCTTCGTGTTTGGTAGCCGCTGCGGACACGGAAAGAGCCGATCATTTCGATAAGCTCATTTTTCTTCTCCGCGTGATTCGGATCATCCCAAAGGTTGATCTCTTCAGCAGGATCATTGACTAGGTCAAAGAGCTGACCATCGGAGCGATCCAAGAATTGAACGAGCTTCCAATCTTTCGTCCGGATCATAGTTACGAAATCGATCGTATAAAGGAAGACGTCGCGGCCGTGCTCGGCGATAACGTATGGCCGCCCTTCAAAAGCCCCCCCTTCAAGGGCAGGCATGAGGGTTTCCGCTTCCATCCACTCCGGCTTTTCCACGCCCGCAAGATCAAGGATGGTAGGACCCACATCCATCAATTGGCACAGACCATCGACTGTCCGGCCTCCTTGGAATCGCTTCGGCGACCAGGCGATCAAAGGCACTTTGGTTACGCAGTCGTAGAAGGTCCACTTTTGGATGTGCCCATGCTCGCCCAGGGCCTCCCCGTGGTCGCTGGTAAACATAATTACCGTATTATCCAAATACCCATTACGATCAAGGGCTTCGATAATCTCGCCCACCTTCTCGTCGATCATCGAAATATTGGCCAGATAGTATTCCCAAAGCCGCCGCAGCTGTTCTTCGCTAGGGTCGTCCAAGTGGACAACCGAGTCGTGATCCACCTCGAAATTATGCTCGCGCAATTTTTGGAAGGGTTCGGGCTGGCCTGCGATATCCTCCCGCTTAATTTCGGGTAGCGGCAACTTCTTGCCTCGATACTTTTCTATAAAGCGCTCTGTCGGATCGAACGGCGGGTGGGGACCGGGAAAGCCGACTTCCATGAATAGCGGTCCGTCCGGCTTCGGCTTAGCGTCCAGCCACCAAGTTGCGGTATTGCCGACAAACATGTCGGATTGCAAATCCTCAGGCAACTCCCACTCAAAAGCTCCCATGCGCTCTCTATAGTCCGGTCGCTGACGATAAAGTTCGCGTTGCTGCTTAACCAACCCTCGGGCCCGCAAAGCTTTATCCCACTCGTCGAAGAAATAGCGTTCCGCCAAATAGCGATCCTTGTTCTCGACAACGTAACGCTCATGAAAACCAACTTTTGTATCCATCGGAGCGGTATGCATCTTGCCAACATTGATGCAGGTGTAGCCAGAATCCGCCAGGTCGCACACCCAAGATTTGCTCCAAGGGTCCTCGTTTTTCAAAACGCCCGTCGTGTGAGGATAGGTTCCGGTGAACAGGCTGGCCCTCGATGGAGCGCAGGAAGGAGCCGTGATGTGGCATTGGCTAAAGGTCACCCCTTCATTAACGAGCCGATCCAAATTAGGCGTATCCATATAGTCATAGCCTAAGGCTTTAATCGTTTCGTACCGCTGCTGATCGGTGATGATAAGAATGATATTGGGTCGCTCTTGGTCTGACATGTGATTTGGTCTCGAATGGCTAAGGTCGGAAACCATTGAGCTTTGCCAGTGGACCGCAAGCAAAGACTCGAGCTAAGCCCGATCATTAGGAAGCGGCCGATCTCCGGGCGGGTTTTTGGAATAGAATTCGCAGTTGCGAGAGAGACCCCTATTCAACCCGCAACTGCGGGTGAACGTTGTCAAACCTAGCTTCTCTAGCAATCCAATGCAAACTAAGCGTGGATTTACTCCCAGCGATATATCGGCATCCGAACTCGCTGAACCCTGAGGATTCCTTCGTTGCTGGACCCATCTTCTTCGAAGACGAACTCAATAGTTTTTTGTCGATCTTCCGTGGTGAAAAGACTGTCGGACACTGCCCACAATCGAACCTCGCCACGGTTGTACTCTTTCATGAACAGCTGTTTGTCTTCGATAAAGACTTTCACGCGTCCATCCTCTTTTCCGCGATATTCCCCCACTATCGCTACAATGTTCTTAGGAAGGCCTTCTTGGACATTAGTATGGGCTGCATAGGGATCGCTTTGATATTGGTTGAGTTCCGCCAGTTTTTCTTTCACGGCCTTCACGCTCTTCTTATCCTTATCTCGCGGGATCGCTCTTCCTCGTGGCATGAGCGGTCCCATATAAGCGCCTTTCAACTCCCCTATGTCCCCTTCGCCCAGATCACTGGTCGATTTGAGAATACTTTCGTAGAGCAGAGACTTGTGCACTCCCTCCATCGCATCCCGAATCAAAGGCTTGAAAGTGAAGACCGCTCCCTTGACGACGGATCGCTTGAAGAAGCCCATCTTTTCCTTCTTCATCACATGCGATAGGACGTCCTTCATAGCCCGGTCGATTGCGTTCTTTGGCGGCAGATAAATGACCCAGTCGTATTTCTCGAAATCGCCAAATCGCGCTTCCAGTGGTTTGAGAGTGGAATACCTCTCAGCCACTTTATCTTCTTCGAATCCTTCTTCCCGGGCTGCTAGGTATAGATTGAGAATGACCGGCTGAAGAGGCATGGGAATCACATAAGCGATGGATTCGATATCCATGCCAATCTCGTCTTGCATGCTCTGATCGGCCTCTTCCCAGTCTTTCATCGCCTTGCCCATTGTACCCTCAAACAAAGGGCCAGTCACCAGACCTTCGGTCGACTCGGCTATGTCCATGTAATGCTTGACGAGCAATATGGGATGCGGCTGGGGATAGTTACCCATGATCACCAGTCTCTTGCCTACCGATTCTCCCGTTGTGGCGTATGCAGCCTCGTAAACCGATTCCGCGAATCGCTCCGCGTAACTGCGTTGCCCCGCTTTCTCCGCGAAGATAGAAATCCGATCCGTCTCCAGCAGATTGATTGTCGGCAATGGCTCCTGGGAGCGGGCAAAAAACAAGACAAGAATGACGTCAAGCAACAAGACGCCCCACCTCCAAACATTAGAGTGACGTCCTTCGTATTTAACAACTCGAGCCCGATTCCAGAACGCTACTAACAACTACACGAGTCTTCCCTGATGGTTTCAGCCATTTTTCGGAAATCCGTCCAAGACCAAAGATTCAACGAAGTACATGATTGAGTAGGGCGTCGCTTCAGCCCGCGTTCTGGTGGAAGGCTCAACCTGATGCGGGCTAAAGCGCCGCGCTACTACCTACATTCTAAAACACACAGGTCGTCTTCGTACCTGTGTCTATCGCAAAGGCGCTTCGATCGAGCATCTGCTTTAACAACTCGAATCGCAGCGAGGCAAAATTCGGATCATTCCATCGATTCTCGAATTCCCCAGGATCCTCTTGAAGATCGAATAGCTCCCCTTGATCGTGCCCGTGGTAAACGACCAATTTGTACCGGCTCGTGCGATGCATAGTAGCGAAACTGCCCTCCCAATTCTCCCTGCCAGGTGCAATCAAACTCAAAGCCCGGTAGTACTCGCAACGAACAGAATCCCGATGAGTGTCCAAATCGCTTTCCAAAATTGGGACCAGCGAACGTCCAGCCATGCGCTCATGCAAGGGTAGACCCGCCAGTTCCAATAAGGTCGGTGCAATATCGGTAAGCTCCACCAACGCCTCCTTTCTCTGGCCGCCGTCAAATCTACCTGGCCAGGAAAAAATCAAGGGTACGTGCACAAGCCCTTCGTAGAATCGGCAACCTTTGGCGATCAACCCATGGTCACCCAGCATTTCTCCATGATCACTTGTGAATATTACAAGCGTATCCTCCCTCTGGCCCGTTCGCTCCAGCGCATCTAGCATCCTCCCGACATGGTCATCAATCTGTTCAATCATGGCGTAGTAGGCGGCAATCTTGTCCTTGGCTTGAAACTCCTCAGGCCGCCGAGCCAGATACTGGAAATCGATTCCATCCAAAGCTGCCTGCACGTCCAGGTCGCTTTCTCGAAACAAGGGATCCGGCATCTCATCGGCGGAGTAGCGGTCTCGATAGGACTTGGGCGGATCGAAAGGCAAGTGAGGATCGAAGATATTCACGCTCATGAGCCATGGCCTCGAGTTATCTATCTCGATAAACTCGATGGTCTTGTCCGCGCAAAACTTGGTCTGGTGTAGTTCGGGTTTCATGTAACCCTTATCTTGATACATCTGCCCCAAGTCTCCCCCCTGTTCTCTGACCCAATCAGCGTAGGCATGACCCTCTGGCCAAATATCCTTGTGCGAATGGGACCAATGGAAGACCGAATAGCCATCGTCCTCTGGTCGGGGCTCCACCCGGCCATGGCAGCCCGCCAGATGCAGTTTCCCGACAAGACCGCAGGTATAGCCCTCGTCAGCCAAAAGCTTGGTCACCAGCGGAGCCGCTTCCGCCCAGCGGTCATTGCCGTTGCCGCAGCCGTGAACAGAACTCGGGTATCTTCCAGTGAGAAAGCTTGAACGGCTCGGAGTGCAAATCGGACTTTGGCAAAACGCATTCAGAAACGTAACGCCTTCGTTGACTAGCCGGTCAATGTTGGGTGTGCGAATATGGCTGTTTCCCAGGGCGGCTATGGTGTCCCAGCGCTGCTGGTCCGAGCAAATCCAGAGAATATTGGGCGCTTTTCGCGCAGAGTAGCTCCTCTCGTCAGGTTCGATGTCATTCACTTCATTCATGCGAAACGAGAATATCCATTCCATTCAAAGGCTGTCCATTCGCAAATGCTAGACAAGAGCTGCCAGAGAGCCGTGTAACCGATTTCAACATCGATCCGTTTAAATTCTTGCGACCCGAGATTTCTGGTAGTTAAATTTTTCACGTGCTTCAAACCTGCGCTATTACCAGTTATCAACGCCATCAGGCAGGTTTCAGCGCCCTCGCCACTATTCGGTCGGTTTCGTCTATTCTCTGTGGCACGGTACTCTTTCTCGCGGGCGTCCTTAGCCACGGCCAAAACCGCGACCTCCTGCCCGATTACGAAGAGCTAGAGAGCTTGTACCGGACAGGCAACTACAAAGAAGTCTTGGTGGAAGCCGCTTTAGGCCGCGAAAAGCAGTCGTGGAACGAGTCTTGGTGGAGGATCGAAGCTCTGACGCTCATGCGGGTCGGGCGCTATGAAGAAGCTCACCAATTACTCACCGAAGGGCTCAATACTCGCTACTTTGGGATTCGATTGCGACTAATCGCCCGCGAGGCGGCCCTCTTCGCCAATGACCTTGGGGCAGCCGAAAATATCATGCGAGGCATTGACGACTATTTGCGACGCCGTGGGCGCTACACCTACGATCCCGATTCCCTAGTCGCTATCGGTGAAGCCGCTATTATCCTTGGGGTAGAGCCTCGCATAGTGTTGGAAAACTTCTACAAACGGGCGCAATCGGAGTCCGACGCTCCCGCCAGCGCATTTCTGGCTAGCGGCAACCTGGCCTTATCCAAGAGCGACTTCAACCTCGCCTCGAAAAACTTCCAGAGGGGACTAGAGAAATTCCCGGAAGATCCCGAGCTATGGTACGGATTGGCGAGTTCCTTTATCGAAGGAAATCGAGCTGAGCTTCTGAAATACGCGGAAAACGCTCTAGCCATAAACGAGAACCATCCAGAGACGCGTGTTCTCATCGCCCAACACCTAATCGACGGGGAAGCGTATGACGAGGCAATCGAGCAACTGGACATCGCCCTGGAAGTCAATCCACTAAATCACGAGGCCCTATCACTGAAGGCGGCGATCGCCTACATCCGAAGCAATAACGATGCAGGTAACCGGTTCCGATCCCTGGCCCTATCGTCCTGGTCCGCCAATCCTGAGGTCGACCATCTGATCGGCAGAAACTTGTCTCGCAAATATCTATTTAAAGAAGGTTCCGCTTCCCAAAGGCTGGCCTTGGCCTATCAGCCCGACTACCTGCCGGCCAAAATCCAGCTTGCCCAAGATTTACTTCGCCTGGCCCGCGAAGATGAAGGATGGAAGCTCGCTGACGAAGTCTACGACGCCGACCCCTACAATATTTCCGCCTACAATTTGGTAACGCTCCAGGAAAAGCTGGACGAATTTGAAACGCTGGAAACCGAGAACTTCCGCGTCCGCATATCTAAAAAAGAGGCCCCCGTTTACGGACAACGGGCAATCGATCTACTCGAACCAGCCTATCGTTATCTTACAGAGCGCTACGATGTGGAGATTGATGAAAAAGTTACGGTGGAAATCTACCCGAATCCAGCTGACTTCGAAGTTCGCACATTCGGCATGCCTGGCAATCCCGGCTATCTCGGAGTCTGCTTTGGACCCGTCTTCACCATCAATAGCCCCGCCACCAGCCTAGCCAACTGGGAGTCCGTCTTGTATCACGAATTTTGCCATACGATCACCCTCACTCTCACACGCAACCGGATGCCTCGGTGGCTGAGTGAAGGGATTTCGGTTTACGAAGAGGAAGAGCGCAACAGCGCTTGGGGCCAGCGCATGTCCGTCGGCTACAAAGACCGCATATTGAGCGGTCGCATGCAGAAGATCAGCGAGATGAGCGCCGCCTTCTTGAGCGCCCAATCCGGAGAGGACACGCAGTTCGCCTACTTCCAATCCTATTTGGTCGTCAAGTTCCTCTTCGAAAACTACGGGATTGAAGCTATGCGAGCGCTTCTGAGGGATCTCGGCGAAGGCGTTACTATGAACGAGGCCCTTGCCAATCGTGTCGCTCCATTAAACGAGCTGGATGAGCGATTCCTGGCCGACGCCCGCGTTCAGGCAAAGGCTTTGGGCGGCGCCTATGCGCTCACTAAACCGGAAGGCATGCTCCAAGAATCGATCGAGTTAGTCACGCCAGGAAAGAATTACTTCAAGGAAATGGAGAGCGTACAACCGCTCGTCGAAGCGGAGAATTGGAAAGCGGCCAGCGATAAGCTGGAGGAAATTATCTCTGAATCTGGCTACATTCCAGGCGAAGAAAATGCCCATGGATTGCTCGGCTACGTCTATGAGCAATTGGGCGAGGTCGATAAGGAACGAGCCATTCTGGAAGCCATAGCTGCAAATGAAGCCCACCGAATCGATCCGATCGAACGTTTGCTGACCATTGCCCTAGAGCAGGATGATCCACCTAATGTCGTGAAGTGGGCTAACGCCTGGATTGCCATCAAGCCCATGGCTATAGAACCATGGAGAGCCTTGTTCGCCACCCATGCCCGATTTCAATATCAAAGACCGGCCATCGCGGCTGGAAATACCTTACTCAACCTCGATCCCCCTGAAATAGCCAAGCTCCACTATACTTTGGCCCAGCAATACCTTCGGTCCGATCCCCATACCGCTCGGCGCCACACATTGATGGCTCTGGAAGAGGCACCCCGTTTCCGTTCCGCTTACGAACTTCTGGAAGAAATTATTCAGGAGCAAGAGCAGAAAGAAAAAAAAACAGTAATTCCGCGAGCGTCTCCATCCCCAAATTAGAGGGGATCCCTTTCTAGGATGAGGATACACCGCACATCGAAAATCGCTTTTACTGCAGCCTGGTGCCTCTGCATCGCTACATTCGCATCAGGACAGCGCTATGATAACCGAGCCGGCGTGCCCGACTGGCAAGTAGACGAGGAATTTAAACAAGACGTATTTACCTTTGCTCGCGTCCAGTACAGCTCAAGCCATGGCGGCTATACTCGGGGAGGATGGGGGCGTCGAGGTCGGGGCAACTGGGCCACGGACTATCCGGATGCCGAGCTGAATTTCGCCTATCGTCTTCAGCAAATGACGAGCCTGAAAGTCAATCCAGAATCAATCGTGGTAGAGTTGACTCAGCCCGACCTATATAACTACCCGTTTCTATATATAATAGAGCCAGGACGATTGGTCTTCATGGAAGATGAAGTGGTGGCCCTCCGTAACTACCTGCTCAATGGGGGATTTCTCATGGTAGACGATTTCTGGGGGGACGCTGAATATGACAATTTCTACTACGAAATTAAACGAGTCTTTCCCGAACGCGAACCCGTCGAACTTCCGATCGAGCACCCTATTTTCCACATGGTCTTCGATCTGAAAGAGAAACCGCAAGTGCCCAGCATTCACCACGCCACACGCATGCGTGGCTCCGGCATCACTTGGGAGCGCCCAGGCTCGGAAGAAGTCCACTACAAAGCCATTTTCGACGATCGCGGCCGTATTATGTGTATCATCTGCCACAATACCGATCTTGGTGATGGCTGGGAACGGGAAGGCGAGGACGAATGGTACTTCCGCGAATTCGCCGAGAAGAAAGCCTATCCTATGGGCATCAATATCGTTTTTTACGCCATGACCCATTAGGACAATTGAGCCGATGACTTTGATTAATATACGTCTTACGCAGCTACTATTCGCCATCCTCGCGATCGCGACAGTCTCTGCCGTAATGTTTTCGCAGCGCTACAGAGAGCGATATGATCATCGGAGAGGCGTGCCCGAATGGCAGGTAGACCCCGAATTCAAGCAGGACGTATTCACCTTTGCCCGCGTTCGCTACACTTCCGCCAAGGGACGCTGGGGAGGTCGCGGTGGACACGGTCGCGGCTGGGGTGGAGGCGGCTGGGAAACCGACTACCCAGACGCTGAACTCAATTTCGCTTTCCGACTCCAGCAGATGACTAGCCTGAAAGTGAATCCAGACTCTGCAGTCGTCGATCTCACTCAAGATGATCTCTACAATTATCCCTTTCTCTACATGATAGAGCCCGGCAGGCTGGTTTTCATGGAGAACGAAGTTGTAGCCCTGCGCGAATATCTGCTCAACGGCGGATTTCTCATGGTAGACGATTTTTGGGGCGATGACGAGTACGACAATTTCTACTACGAAATTAAACGAGTCTTCCCGGATCGCGAGCCCGTGGAATTATCAATCGATCATCCTATCTTCCACATGGTCTTCGATCTTGATGAAAAGCCCCAGGTTCCAAGCGTCGGGCACGCGGTCGGCAACTACCGGGCCGGCTATGGGATCGTAACTCACCAGGGCTACGGAACGGACGAAGTTCACTACAGGGCTATCTTCGACGATACGGGTCGTATCATGTGTATCATTTGTCACAATACAGATCTTGGAGACGGCTGGGAACGCGAAGGCGAGGACGAATGGTATTTTCGCGAATTCGCCGAGAAGAAAGCCTACCCCATGGGCATCAACATCGTTTTCTATGCCATGACCCATTAAATTTAACTGTATTCATTTTTTAATTCATACTTCACAATTCATAATCATACCTAATGTCTCTACTCGAAACTACAGAATCACAAGAAGCCGCATTCAACCGCCTGCAAGAAGGCCGGATACGAGTGGAAGCGGAATTGGGCAAAGCCATCATTGGCCAGAAGGATGTCGTCGAGCAGATCTTGCTCGCTCTTATTGCCGGCGGCCACTGCATTATCACGGGAGCCCCTGGCTTGGCTAAGACACTACTTGTGAAGTCAGTGGCCAAAGTATTTCACCTAGATTTTCAGCGCATCCAATTCACACCAGACCTGATGCCCGCCGATATAACAGGCACGGAAATCCTGAAAGACACGCCCGAGGGACGCCAACTGACCTTCACCAAAGGACCCATCTTCACAAATTTGCTCCTTGCCGACGAGATCAACCGTACGCCCCCAAAGACGCAGTCGGCGTTGCTAGAGGCCATGCAGGAACACCAGGTGACCGCGGCGGGCGTGCGCCACACCCTTTCCGAGCCCTTTTTCGTGCTCGCTACGCAAAATCCAGTCGAAATGGAAGGCACCTATCCGCTTCCAGAGGCCCAGCTCGATCGCTTTCTTTTCAATACCTTGATTGACTATTTACCGGAGGATGACGAAGTTGAGGTGGTAACCCAAACTACGGCCAAGACTCACGATCCGATCAAATCGATCTTCAGTGCAGAGGACGTTCTCGAATTTCAATCGCTCGTTCGAAGAGTGCCCATATCCGAAGAAATCGTACGGTACGCGGTAAAGCTCGCCGCATCCTCTCGTCCTAGCGATCCCAACGCGCCTGAATTCGTCAAGGAATGGATCAACTGGGGAGCCGGAACGCGGGCAGCTCAAGCCCTCGTTCTAGCCGGAAAGGCCAGAGCTCTTTGGCACTCCCGAGCCCACGTAACCAAAGACGACATAGTGCAACTCGCTCCTCCTGTGCTTCGCCACAGAGTCCTCCTCAACTACCGAGCCGAGGCCCAAGGCGAAACTGTCGAAACGGTCATTCAAAAGCTGCTAGATAACGCATAGGATCCTCGCCACCAACAATTAAGCTACGCCACGTGCCTGCTACTCCCAAGACCGGAATCGACCCTCTCGCTCTTTTCGCCATCCGCGATCTGGAGTTGCGAGCTCGCGTTGTCGTGGAAGGCCTTTGGTCCGGGCTTCACCGCAGCCCTCTCCAAGGATTTTCCGTCGAGTTCACGGAGTATCGCCAGTACTCCCAAGGAGACGATCTCCGCTATCTAGATTGGAAAGCCCTCGCTCGTACTGACCGGGAATATATCAAGAAATTCGAGGACGAAACCAATCTGCGATGCCTACTATTGGTTGATACGAGCAGATCCATGGGTTTCGCTTCCGGCGAGGTATCAAAATCCGAATACGCCTCTACTCTAGCGGCGACGCTCGGCTATTTTCTATTACAGCAAAGAGACGTAGTCGGGCTTGGGCTCTTCGATTCCGAGCTGCACAGCTATGTGCCCGCCCGATGGCGAACGGGACACTTTCGGCGAATTCTTTCCGCCCTTTCTCGAGAACCGAAAGGAAAGGAGAGCAATATAGGCAAAGCCCTAGAGCAGACAGCCCTGCTTAGCGGGAGGCGCAGCTTAATTGTCGCCATCTCCGACTTCCTTTCCCCATCATTGGAGTGGGACAATCAACTAGGCCAATTGGTAGCTGCCGGGCATGACGTGCGAGTGATACAAATCCTCGATTCGGCCGAGTTAGACCTCGATTTCGGCAAGGCTTCCCAATGGGAGGATCTGGAAACCGGCGATCGCCTCTACATCGATCCCGCAGAAGCCCGAACCGCCTACAAGGAGAGTTTTGGCCAGAATCAACTCCAGATCCAGCAGGCTTTGGAAAAGCGAGGCATTCGCCATCTAATCGCTCCCACCAACAAGCCACTCGACTACACGCTTATCGATCTGCTTAAACGTCAACCCTTGCGCGGGAGGGTAGCTGTATGAGCCTGATCTCACCTTGGTTTCTCGCTGGGGCCTTACTGGTCGCCGGACCGATCATCTTTCATCTGATTCGTCGGGCAACGAAAGACCGTATCCGGTTTTCCGCGATGAGATTCCTAAGGGAATCGCCACCCAAGTTGCAGAAGAAAAGCCGGATCCAAAATCCTTGGCTACTGGCTCTTCGCTGCTTGATCATCGTGTTGCTCGCCTTCGCCTTTACTCGACCGTTCTTTGACTCGGATACGCCGATCGACTTGGTAACCAACCCGCCAAAGGCCATCGTACTGGCCATCGACTCCAGTGCCAGTATGCTACGGGAAGGAGCCTGGGAGAACGCGATTCAACGGGCCGGGTCCTATTTGGACACGGTAGATCCCGCCGACAAGCTCTCCATAGTGAGCGCATCAACCAACGCTCGCCTGCTTCTTTCCTTTGAGCAGTGGGACAAGTGGCCAGTCAATGAGCGAGCGACATTGGCAGAGGCATTGCTTTCTGAAACACGCCCGGATTGGGGAGCGACTCGACTGGACGAAGCCGTTGAGCTGGCCCTAGCCGAACTGGAACAGATTGACGAGGGAGCGGAAACAGAGACGGAAAAAACCGTAGTTCTGATCTCCGATATGCAAAGCACTTCTCGAATCGCGGGAGTAGCTGGACGCGAGTGGCCAGACGGGTGCCTCCTCGAATTGGAAACCATTCAAGGAACCCATCCAGGCAATACTGGCATCCGATGGCTTGGCTGGACAGGCAATGAGGAAAACCGCTCTATGCGAATCGGCATCCAGAGCTCCGGACAGTCGCTAGCCTCCAATTTGAGCCTCGCCCTTTTTGATGCGAAATCCAACACGCCCCTCGGTCAGCCGCTCAAATTGTATTCAAATACAGGCGGCAACCACATGGTCCTGCTCGAAGTGCCAAAGGACGCTGCAGGACCTTTCCGGGTCAAGCTATCAGGCGATCCCAATACTTTCGACAACGTCTTAAGCATAGCCGAAAACCAGCCGCGCCCGATGCAATTGCAGTACCTCGGCGACCCTGCAAATTCTGAAGATCCCAATCAATCGGCATTCTATATCAAACGGGCCTCAGCTGGCTGGATAGATCCGTCTGTGCAATTTATAGACCGCAGCCCCGATTCCAGACAGGAAACAGACCTCCCTCCTTTCCTGTTCATCGACTCTGCCTTAACAGAAAACGAAGTCTTGTCTGCCCGCGCCCAAATCGAAGCGGGCGCTCACGCCTTGCTCTTGCTTTCCAATCGTGAAATGCTGGCAACTGCTACCGCGTTGACAGGAGAATACGACTGGAGCATTCGCCAAACCAGCCAAGAGGACTCTCGACTCGGCACCATAGACTTTCAAAGTCATGCCTTCGCCATATTTTCCGATCCTAGATTCAGCGACTTTTCTCGTATCCGCTTCTGGCATACTCACAAACTAGCAATACCGGATAGTGCTGGCATATCGATTGTCGCAGAGTATGACGATCGTGGACCCGCCATTATGGAGAAAGCCTTAGGAGACGGGCTCCTAACGATATGCGTGGCGGACTGGGCTCCTCAAAAGAGTCAGTGGACTTTATCTACCAAATTCGTGCCTTGGCTACAACGGCTTTTCGAACGCGCAGCTGGCGGATCCAACCGAACCAGCATCATCCGCACCGATTCCATCGCATCAGCATTTGATGTGGACTCGGTCCAGTGGAAACCCATGAGCGAGAACTCGTATTCATCGGAAACGCCAGCTAAGCCCGGGCTTTATCAACTTAAACAAGGATTCACCGAACGCTGGATCGCGGTCCAAGCCCCCTCCGAGGAAAGCCAATGGGATACTCTGCCTTACGAGGACTGGGAACGTCTCGGCGCGCCGCTCGAACCCGCGACGACTAGAGGCAAAACAGAATCTGACCGAGAGAACGAACGGCGTTCCCAAAACGCTGTCGAACTAGAGAGCCAGCAACAGGTTTGGAAATGGCTGATTATTGCCGTAGCCTTAGCTTTAATTGTTGAAAGCCTAATCGCTAGAACTTCGCAGAATAGAGAGGAGCGCGCCACCGCATGAGAAAGCCAGTCAATCCACACATCAGCGGCCCCGGATCCGATGCGGATCCCCAGCTTCGGGCGGAAACCTTCGAGGTAGCCAACCGATTGAGATCGACGCTCCTTCTTCAACGGGAAACGCGACGCTGGCAATACGCTATAATAGGATCGGTCGCCTGGTTTGCCCTATCCCTACTAGTTATCAGCCAACCTCAATTCACCGCGGTTGGGATTCTGGGGATCATAGCCTATGTCCTGTATTTGAATTGGAAGGATACCAAATCAACGCCAATCGATTTCGTCGCTGCTGCCCGGAAGATCGAAAAAAACGAACCTACGCTCAAACAAGCGCTATCAACAGCGATCGAACAGCCCAGCGACAGCGCTCGACTGGATTTTCTTCAAACCCGACTCGTCAATGAGATCCTCAACCATCCGTCCATAAATGATTGGAGATCCACAGGAGTTGATGACTACCGGAGCTCCAAAACCAAGCAGTTAGTATTCGCCTTGCCGCCAGGATTGATCCTCATGGCCGCCTTCACCCTGGAGCCAACCGCGAATGAGCGTTTCAACCTCACGCCTGACAGATCGATCAACCTGACGGTCAACCCCGGCAATACCGAGGCCGAGCGCGGGTCCACTGTCGTGGTAACAGCCCATTTCGAGGGGGACATGCTTCCGAGGAACGTCGAGCTCGTAGCTCTCTACCCAGACGGTCGAGAGACCCGTGAATCGATGGGGCAAAGCTTGTCCGATCCAGTATTCGTATATTCGTTACATGGAATGGATTCGAATGTCCGCTACCAAATCGACTATGATGGGCGAAATTCCGAGAGCTACGACATCACATTGTACGACTTGCCAGCCCTCTCCCAATCCGATGCGACTCTGGATTTCCCTGACTATACGCGCATTCCTGACAGGAACATCGAGGATACCCGGCGCCTCAGCGCGGTTGAAGGTACTCAGGTCGTCTATTCGTTTTCAACCAACAAACCAGTAGATGTGGCGAAACTAGTGGACAGGGATGGAACTGAAACAATCCTGGAAGCAGTTAATCCCGAGCGCACCCGTTTTGACACGAAACTGACATTGACCGAAAGCCTGCGCTGGAATTTGCATTTGCAAGATGACAAGGGACGCAAGAACCCTTTCCCGCCAAGTATTCGCGTCGAGGCCTTGCCAAACAAGCGACCCGAACTGGCAATCGCCTTTCCTAGAGGAGACCAACGCGTATCCCCTATCGAGGAGATCGAGCTGGAAGCGAAAGCTAGCGACGACTTCGGCCTCATCGAGTACGGGATTGCTTATACTATCGGCGCTGAACCACCCGTTTACTTGACCCACACGGATATCGAAAACGACGAGCTAAATATAGAGTTCTCTTCAGACCTGGCCTTAGAGGAAAGCGGCGTTAAAGTGGACGATCTCCTATCTTGGTACGCCTGGGCGGACGACTACGGCCCAGGCGGGCAAGTAAGACGCTCTACCAGCGACCTATTCTTTGCTGAAGTTCGCTCTCTGGACGAGATCTTTAGAGAGAATGAGGGAGGGGGTGGCCAAGGCATGCAAGGGGGCATGGGCAACGAAGGTGAGGAACTTATCGACCTGCAACGCCAGATCGCCATCGCCCTCTTCAAACTAAAGCAACGAGGCGCGACGGACAGTTCATTCCTGGAAGACACCGCTGTAATCAACGATTCTCAAATGGAGGCTCGCCAGCAGCTCGAGCAACTCAAAGGGCAGTTAGAGGACGAGAAGGCTCGCAGCGCCGCTGATCTTGCTAGCTCCATGATGGACGAAGTAACCGAGAATCTGGATACCGTTCTGAGCTCTGAGACCGACGTTCCTCTCGATCCCGCCTGGTCGAATGCTCAAGGAGCGGTACAGGCCTTGCTACGCATGCAGCCCAAGGAATTCAATGTTTCTCGATCCCGCCAGTCAGGAGGCGGCGGGGGTGGCCAATCAAGGAGTCAACGGCAATTGAACCAATTGGAATTTCGCGACGAGGAGAACCGCTACGAAACCGCTAGCCAGGCTCAGAGCATGACTTCGCCAGAACAAAAGGAGCAATTGCAAGTTCTCAGCAAATTGAGCGAACTCGCCCGTCGGCAAGAAGACATCAACAAGCGCTTACAAGAACTGCAAACAGAGATCGCCAAAGCGAAAGACGAAGAAGAAAAGGAACGCATTCGCCGCGAGCTCAAGCGGCTCGAAGAGGAGCAGCGCCGCATGCTGGCCGATATCGACGAAACTCGAGAGCGTATGGATCGCCTACAATCCAACCGGGAAAATCGGGAAGCCCGAGAGCGACTCGATCAAACCCGGCAAGAAATGCAGGAGTTGGGTGAATCCCTCCGGCGAGAAGAGGTTTCCCAAGCGCTAGCCACTGGAACGCGGGCCCAGGAAAACTTGGAAGAACTGAAGAAGGACTTTTGGAACGAAACTTCTAGCCAATTCACCGAACAGCTTAGAGAGGCAAGACGAGCAGCCCGAGAGCTGGCGGAAAACCAGCAGGCTATCCGGGAGAATTTAGAGAACCTCGACAAAAACCAAGGACCTCGCCTAGACAATTCCGAGGATCGCGAGCGTATCGTCCAGGAGTTCCATGAACAGCAGGAAAATTTGGATATACTGATGAACCAATTGCGGGAAGTGACGGAGGCTTCCGAATTCAGTGAACGCAAGTTGCATCGGGAACTTTACGACTTGCTACGCCAGCAAAGCCAAAGCGACATCGACGAGCAACTCCAGGCAAGTTCGGATCTTCTAAGCCAAGGTTTCGTCGAGCAGACCGAGGATATGCATCCCAATTTGCAGCGAGGATTCGATGAGCTACGCGAGAATGTTGAGCGAGCAGCGAGTTCTGTTCTGGGCGATGAAGCCACTTCGCTGAGATTCGCCCAGGAGGAGCTCGATTCGCTTACTCGCGACTTGCAAGCGGAGCGATCAGAAAGCGAAGGCAATTCACCCGAAAGCAAGCAAAGGGACGGACAAAGACCGGGCCCCTCTCAGAACCCAGATCAGGAAGGCCAACCGGGGCAAGGTGTAGCGAGTACCGAAAAC
>Ga0208624_1000235_pt1 | contig 28525 bp, 20 predicted proteins | sample Knorr_S23_td_DCM_FD_185607 | JGI IMG/M metagenome (GOLD analysis project Ga0208624, IMG submission 185607) | Marine microbial communities from Southern Atlantic Ocean transect - Knorr_S23_td_DCM_ad_71m_LV_A (SPAdes) (version 2) | ecosystem: Environmental > Aquatic > Marine > Oceanic | place... | reverse complement strand
TTGAGGAGCTTGTAGAGGCGATGCCGCTGCCATCTGAGGTAGAGACCTCTAGGCGGTTTACTCCAAAGCCTGCGCAGCGAAGACCATCGCCAAAGACGTTTCCGTTTCCGGAGTTGACTGCATTCCCTCCACCGAAGAAGAGAACCGGCTGGTTCTGAGGCATGTCACTGATGTTTAGGACGAGGTTGTCATTCGCTATGGAAGCAGAGCCTTGTCCGCTGAGCTCTGCGCCAGCGGGGAAGGCACCGTTCCCACACCCTCTCCCAGGAGCGCCCGCGTTACCACAGGGGCAAGCTGTGCTCGAGCCATCCCCAAAGCAGTAGGGCATGCCTACGTTTCCAACGCCTTCACGCGTGTCGAGCATCACAGCGTCTAGGCCCATGTGAGGACCGCTGCTCGTGAAGTGTAGGGAGAATGATTGAATGTCATCCCCGAAAGAGGAGAGGTCCCAGTAATAGAGCATCTCGACGTTCACACCGAGCCCAGAGGGGTTGGCGGTGCTGCTCAGCTCGACGCTGTACTGGAAGGGGACGTCGATGTGGTCGCCGTACCGGAGGAAGACGCTCTCGTAGTCCATCTCGATGCCAGCGGTCGCGAACTGAAGGACGACCTCCTGTAGATCTCCGAAGGCGCCCGTGACGCTGTCTACGATCATGAACTCGGTCGGTCCGGCGGGTGAATAGATCATTCCGCTCGTGACGATGGCCCCTGGGTTCATTTGAAAGAGCAGTGCGTCAGGGTTGTTGCTGGCAGGGTCATCTGGCGCGTTGGGGCCCATAAAGGCCGAAGTCCAGTTGTCCCAGTGGCCGTACTCCGCGCCAGGGTCGCCACGGAAGCTGGGTGTGTACGGGCTGGTGAGGTCGGCAAATGCAGGAGCGCTCAGGGCGATGAACGCGGCGAGGTGGTTGACTTTCATGGTGAGATCTCTTGGTTTTTTGGATTACGTGCATTGAGAATGAGACTCAGTCTCAAAATGTATTTGAGAATGATTCTCAATAAGCCGTGAGATTTGTCAACCCCCCCCATCCAAAAAAATCCAAGACGAGGACGCCTTGGATTAGCATCCATGGATGAACAGCTTGGTCCCGCTCTGCGCAGTGCTGCTTTCTTCGATGCAAGGAGAGGTCATAGACCTAGGCTTACGCAGGGAGCTCTTCATCGACGACTACCTGCTCGAGTCAATGGGGGGGGCCCGCTTAGAACTAGGCGGTGTGCGCGATGAAGGAGCTGTCTTCCACTTCACAGAGGCCTGGGAGGGGCCCTTCGCTGGGTACTCGACCGTGATCGAGGACGGCGGGCGCTACCTGCTCTACTACCGCGGCCTCCCCAAGGCTGGGGCGGACGGGACCGCTCTGGAGACGACCTGTGTAGCGCTCTCCTCGGACGGGCTCCATTGGGAGCGACCGAGCCTTAACCTCCATGAGGTCAACGGATCGAAGGAGAACAACGTGATCCTCGCAGACGTCGCGCCGGTGACCCACAACTTCTCACCCTTCCTGGACTCTCGGCCTGGCGTCCCCGCAGCGCAGCGCTTCAAGGGGCTCGGCGGCAACGAACACTCCGGCCTCATCGCGTTCGCCTCTCCAGACGGACTGAGTTGGACGCGGATGCAGGAGGAGGCGGTCTTTCGTGATGGGATGTTCGACTCGCAGAACGTCTCCTTTTGGTCGGAGGCTGAGTCGCGCTACCTCTGCTACTTCCGCACTTGGTCTGGTGGGGGCTACTCCGGCTTCAGGACTGTCAGCCGGACGACCTCTGAGGACTTCCTGAGCTGGACGAAGCCGGAGGTCATGAGCTTCGGAGAGACCCCGCAGGAGCACCTCTACACCAACCAGACCCACGCCTACTTCCGCGCCCCACACATCTATGTCGCGGTCGCGGCTCGCTTTATGCCTGGGAGGCAGGTGTTGAGCGATGAGGATGCTCTGCGCTTAGGCGTCAACCCTCAGTACTTCAGCGACTGCTCTGACGCTGTGCTCATGACCTCGCGTGGTGGCAGTTCATATGACCGGAGCTTTATGGAGGCCTTCATCCGGCCTGGCGTTGGCTTAGAGAACTGGGTCTCGCGTTCGAATTATCCCGCGCTCAACATCGTTCAGACTGGACCTTCGGAGATGTCCCTTTACGTGAATCAGAACTACGCGCAGCCGACTGCGGCGTTGCACCGATACTCCATGCGACTCGACGGGTTGGCTTCGATCCGCGCGGGGCGCTCTGGGGGAACGGTCACTACGCGTCCTGTGACCTTCGAGGGAGAGACGCTCGAGCTGAACTTCTCGACCTCAGCGGCGGGGGGGGTGCGTGTCGAGCTCCAGCGAGCAGACGGGACGCCCATCGAGGGCTTCGGCCTCTCAGACTGCGTGGAGCAGATCGGAAATTGGATTGAGCAGCCGGTCACTTGGCGCCGAGAGGGCGGCGTCTCGAGCGACGTCTCGACGCTCGCTGGCGAGGTTGTCCGTCTGCGATTCCATCTCGTGGACTCCGACCTGTACGCCATGCGCTTCAGGAAGTGAAGTCGCCCTGGCCTCCCACACAATCAAAGGGGCCAGGGCGTCTTGTCCCGATGAGTCCTGAGAGGGGCGGGATGAGGTCGTGCGTTACTTCAGGGCCTCACTGGCAGAAGTTCACGCTGAGGCCATTCGAGAGGTTCCAGCCCTCGGGCCCCCCGCTCGGGTCGCGATACCAGAGCTGGAAGTTCAGGCTGTTTCCGATCTGGATCGCCCCTTGGTACGCAGGGTCGCTGAGGTCGACGCTTGTCTCGATGAAGCCAAAGCTGCCCGAGTTTTGGACTCCGAGTCGGGTGGATTGCCCGCCGACGCAGCGGAGGCCCTCCCCGAAGGGGATCCCCTGCCCGCCGTTCAGCTGGTTCTGCCCATAGAACATGACGCCGAATTGATTCGCCGGCAGGTTGCTCGCGACTAAGCCAAAGTTGTTGGCCTCAATCGAGGGCTGACCCATGGCGTACAGCCCAGCGGCGCTGCCGGTAGAGTTCGGGATCGCTGTGCAGAAAGAGTCGTAGATGCACGCCTCAGAGAGGTCGAGCTTCAGGACCAGCCGTGGCATGCTCGCGCCAGAGTTGACGATCTCGAACACATTGTTCTCGGAGCTCCCGAGCATGAGCGAGAGCTGCTTGCGCTGTAGCGCTTCGCTCAAAAGGTTCGGGTCGATAGATTGGCTGAAGGCACCCCAACCGCCCCAAGACACGAGCTGGCTGTAGTCTCCACCTTGGAAGAGATGGCCGCAGACGACCGTGTCGATGTCACTGAAGGTCGCGCACAGGGCCAGTGATCCGTTGTCTTGGGTTGTGTTTGGCGCGCTGGAGGATCGCTCTCCCTCAAAGAAGGCGCTGATGATGTTTGCGCCGTCGGGGATCTCACTGAGATCGAAGAACCAAGCAGGGCGCTGTGTGGGGACAGTGCTGCCACCACCACCACCACCACCACCGCCGCCGCCGTATCCGAGGCCGGAGCCGCCGCAGGGGCTGTGTCTGAGAACCTGCCCGTTGAAGTCAATGAAGTGGTCAGGGAAGCATCCGCCGCTAGACCTGAAGGTCATCGATGTATGTGCTGTGATCTCGACGGTCTCGATGTCAGCGAAGGCCGTTGAGGTGAGGGCAAAGAGTGAGAGGAGGGAGAGCTTGAGGTTCGGCATGGGAGAGATTGAGGGCTTAGAGATCTCTGCGCCGACGGCTCTTGGTCCGTCAGCCTATATGTAATTTAGTGAGGCCCCTGAGATGCGGCTTTAGGGTGAATACCCCAATCGCGAGCTCATCGAATCGCCATTTTTGGTGCCTAGAACGTGGATTCACTCCTTCCCTGAGGTCAGGCTCCTCCTATGAGGTCTCGCGAGACAAGCTCCTACATAGCCCTCGCGTTCTCCCTGTCACTCCTGACTGCTTGCGCGCAGCTCGGTGAGGCTGGGGGTGAGAGCCCCTGGGATGACTTCGTCCCCCTCATCGCCGTGGAAGGTGAGCCGGTGTATCACCTCCTCGATGGCTATGACCCCATATGGATGGAGCGGGTGCGTCAGGGCGTAGAGACCTCGCGCGCTTACTGGGGGAGCTACGGTCCGACTCACGTCTGGATCCTCGGGCGTGAGGACAGCGGGGGCGTGAGCGAGGAACAAGAGCGAGCCTTCATAGATGAGTACTGTGGCTGCAGGACGGCGACCGTCGAGAGGACGCTCGAGGAGTGCCGGCCCTACGCCAAGGAGCGCTTCATCGAGGTCATGGAGCGAGGAGAGGCGGAGGCCTATCTCTCCTATGTTCGTGAGACGGAGCCGCCGATGGCAGAGCTCGTCTTCATCAACGTCCACAACTGGTACTACGATCGGGACCCCGTCCCTGATCCTGTGCTGCGTGGGATCCACGAGTACACCCACGTCTTCCAGAGCTCATTCCCCGTGACGCCCACATGGATGATGGAAGGCTTGGCCGTCTTTACAGAGGCTTGGCTCCCTTGGCGCAGCGGAGAGCGGGGAGTTGAGGAGGTGATGAGCTACAGCATGGAGGCGGCGAAGGAGGTCCTCGGCCGCGGCTTCAGCATCGCGCAGATGGAGGAGATCGAGACCGCTCCGCGCCGGGTCGCGCGATACCACCGGGAGCTCGCCTATGACGCTGGCGCATGGGCCGTAGCCTTCATGATTCACGAGTCCAAGACTCAGCGGGTCTCCTCTATGCGTGATGAGTTCTATCCCTCTGTAAGGTCACTCGGCTGGGAGGCAGCCCTCGCGCAGTACACCGGCCATGAGAGCGTAGGTACGTTCTACGATGACTTCGCAGCGCTGATGGAGTCCTCGCCCGCTGAGCTCTCAGCGCTCCTCTCGCGCCTCAAGGATTGAGAGGCTCCCTGACCTATATGCTCACATGGACACTGTGCTAACAGAGCGCCTCGAGGCGCAGCGCGCCGCCCAGTCTGCGCTGAGGGCTGTGATGGGCGAGCTCGTGGAGGGTGTGACCGAGTTAGAGGCCTCCGCTGCCCTGAGAGCGCGGCTCGTCGAGGAGGGCGCTCAGGGTTTCTTTCACGAGCCGGTGGTCTGGTTTGGTGAGCGCACGGCGCTCAAAGGGATGCGCGGCCACGCGGAGGCGATGCCAGGGGGTCGCAGGCTCGCCCACGGGGAGCCCGTCCTGATGGACGTCGCCCCGCTGATGAACGGCCTCCCTGTAGATGTCACATACACCGGCAGCCTCGGCGAGTGCGCCGCCCTAGAGGAGGGGCGCGCTGTCCTCAGAGAGCTGCGAGAGTTGATCCCTGCCTGGGTCAACGAGGGCAGGACCCGGCGAGAGTTGACGAGGGCGGTGGCGTCAACGGCAGAGGATGCGGGCTTCAAGAGCCGCCAGAAGTCTTACCTCTTCGGGGCCCTCGGCCATCGCCTCTATGGGGCTGGAGTGTGGCCCTTTGGGAGGCGCTCGACCTTAGGCTTAGGGCTGGGCAGCTCGATCCAGCTCTTTGGGGGAGCGCTCCTCAACCGAGTGAGCTTTGGCCTCGCTCCCTGGCCGTTTTGGAACGACTCGCCACGAAGCGAGACGCCGCCTGGGAGAGGACTCTGGTCCGTAGAGCCCCATATCGCCCGAGACGGCGTGGGGGCGAAGTGGGAAGAGCTCTTCCTCGTGAGCGAGGACGGTGCGCGGTGGCTTGAGCCTGGAGAGCCGCTCCTCTAGGAGCCCGCCAGCGCGGCGGCCCGTCGCGTCACGCGCTTGTCCTCCCACTGCATCTGGACCTCTCCGCCCTCCGCGCCGCCAGCCTCGAAGATGGCTGAGTTCTCGGAGTAGCTGTCCGAGCGGAAGCGGTGGAGGAACTCAGCGAAGTGACCTGAGTCCAGGTAGTAGAGGAGCTGCGCAACGTCGACCTTGCCGGTCTCCTTGCGGAGCCCGAAGGCGCGGTCAGCGAAAGCGCGGCCAGACGGGGTGATGAGCTTGCTGCGCGAGAGCTTGTAGCGCAGGTACATACGCTCCAAGAGTCCGGAGGCCGGGCGCTCCTTGCGGTGCCAGAAGCGCTTGAGGTTCGCGAGCGCGGCGTCAGAGGTGTAGCACTGCTCATAGAGCCATGCGTAGCCGTCCATGAGCTGCTCACGCGACATGTGCTTCGGATCGAAGATCACGTGGCGCGTGTCATAGCGTGACCAGTCGAAGTGGTCGAGCCGCCCCTCACGCTTGAACTCTTCGTGCAGCTCCGTCCCCGGCATAGGGGCGAGGATGCTGAAGAAGGGGTAGAGGATGTTGTTCTCGAAGACGAAGTCTCGCGTGTCCTTGAACACAGAGAGCGTGTCCGTGTCGAAGCCCACGATGAAGTTTCCGACGATGGACATGCCGCGCTGGTGGATACGCTCCGTCGCCTCTTGGAAAGAGAGGCAGAAGTTGACGCCCTTCTCCATGGACTTGAGGGTCTCCTGCGAGACGGACTCAAAGCCGATGATGAGCGTGGTGCAGCCCGCCTCTTGGAAGAGGTCGAGGAGCTTCTCGTCAGTCGCCACGTTGAGCGTCGTCTCGGCAGACCAGTCCGGAATCTCTCCCTTCTTGCGCAGAGGGATCAGGGTCTCGAGGAGCTCCTGCGTGTACTTGGTCCTGCTGATGAAGTTGTCATCCACCATGTAGAGCGCCTTCATCCGCTCCACGAGCGGGCCGCGACGCGGCATGTTCCGGATCTCTTCTACGACGCGGTCTACCGGCTTGAAGCGGAAGGCCTGCCCAGAGATGTCGGGGACAGAGCAGAAGCGGCACTTGAAGGGGCAGCCGCGAGTGGTCTGGAGCTGGTGAAAGAGGAAGCGCGCGGGGTCTATGTCCGCGTAGCCGGGGTCCGGGATGGTCCCCATGTCAGGGAAGGCCGGAGCGTCATAGCGATTAGAGGCCTCACCGCGCTCAAACTCTTCGAGGAACTGCGGCCAAGTGGCCTCCGCCTCGCCCAAGACGACGTGGTCGACGTGCTCGAGGGCCTCGTCCGGGAGGAGCGACGCGTGGATCCCGCCGAGCACGACCTTCTTCCCGCGCCGCCGGAACTCGTCAGCGACCGCATAGGCGCGGATCGAGCACGAGGTCTTGGCAGACAGCGCGACGAGGTCGCAGGGCTCGTCATAGTCGATGGGGGCGAGGTACTCGTCCTGTAGAGAGACCTCGTACTTGTCGGGGGTCCCGCCGAGGATCGTGAGGAGGCCGAGGTCGAGGAGCGAGCGGTCGAAACCGAGGACCTCGTTCATGAGGTCCATCTCGTAGAGCTCGCGCTCCGTGTCGTCCATGTTCTTCTTCGTGGCAACAAAGAGGATCTTCACTGGGAGACCTCCAAAAGCTCGGTGTCGCTGGGTAGTCGTACCGGCCAGTCTTTGCCTGACCAATTGTCTTGGATCGCTTGGAAGAGCTCCTGTCGATTGCCGGGGCTCTCCTCGCGGTCGGGGCGGCGCCGGCCGAGGAGTCCACGCCTCACAGCGTCAACGGAGTGCGGCTGTCGCCTCGCGACGACGCAGCGCTCGATGCCCGTCCAGAAGCGGAAGCGCGCGCCGAGTGAGAGCAGCGCGCCTCGGCGGACCTGCGCCCTCGCTTCATCGTCTTGGCCGAGCTGCTCGAGGGCTTCGCTCATCCAGTTCGCGTGATCGATGTCCTGCTCCGTGTGAAGGTCAAAATAGAGGCGGTCTTCATAGCTCATCCCTGCGCGCTCAAGCCCGGGGATGATCTTGTGGAACATCTTCGGGATCGCCCACTCGTGGCCCGGGCCGAGGGCGCCTAGCCCCACGAGGAAGGGCTCCTCTCTGCAGATGCGGAGGTGATTGCCGATGAACTCCCAAACCGCGGTGCAGAGCGGAGTCGACTCTTCTTCGCCCGGCTCGACGCCCATCGAGTAGAGGTACTTGAGGTAGAGGGAGGCGTGGTCTTCGCCGTCGGAGCCCTCGCCGTACTCGTCGACGAGGACCTTCGCGAGCCAGAGCTTCTGCTCTGACGAGGGAGCCCTCAGGAGCAGCAGCTCCATGTAGCGAGTGAAGGTGCCGACCATGGGGTAGTGCTGCAGGCCAAAGACCCTGTAATCACCCTTGGTGTATCGGCCTGTGCGCAGGCGTGAGAGCAGGAGGTGGTTCACGCCCGGGTGGGCTGCGACTTCGTCGCGCAGCTCAGCGAGCCAGGGCGAGAGCTCCATCTCGGTCTCTGCGGCCTCAGTGACCGGCTCTTCTTTCTCAATCAAGATCGTGCTCATATCAGGCTGTCACTCCTTCGGTCTCACGGACAGCGCTCTCGCTAGCGCGCTGCGCTGCGATCGGGAGCTCTCCGATGATCTCATCCTCGTCTCGTAGGTAGTTCTCCGGATCATTGAGGGCCTTTCGCAGGACCTCACGGCGCTCGCCGAAGAGCTTCATGCCAGGCCGCATGGCCATCATGAGGCGAGGACGTCGAGCCATGAAGCGCATCGAGAGCGAGCTATCGATCGAGGCCTCGGTGGACTCATTCCATGCCGCGTAGCGCTCATAGAACTCTCGGCGCGGGAGCTTGGTCGGGACGACAGCGTGCAGGAGATCGAAGAAGCGCGCGTCCTCGGTGAGGAGGCGGTCCTTGTTCTCTCTCCAGCTCTGAGTACCGGGGAGGGGCATGTGGATGACGACCAGCGGGATGGTGATCTTCATCTCGTTGATCGCAGCGTAGAGGTCTTCGAAGTCTTGGGCTTCGAAGTCGGGGTGGGCCATGAAGATCCCCGTCGTGATGATGGAGAGGTCGTTCAAGAGCTTCGCGGCCTTGAGGTTGTTCTCGCGCGTGTTGTCTTTCTTGAGCGACTCGAGCGTGCCGGCGTCGTTTGTCTCAAAGCCGGAGAGGACCATCATCAGGCCGCAGTCGCGCATACGCTTCATGAGCTCGGGGTTCTCGACGACGAAGTCGGTGCGCCCTTGGATCATCCAGTACTTCTTGATGTTCCGCCGCTCGATCTCGTCGCAGAGCTCCTCCAAGCGCTTGGGCCGCGTCAGGAAGTTGTCGTCGAGGAAGAAGATGAAGGGCTCCTCACACTCCTCCATGCGATCGGCGATCGCCTTAGAGGAGAGGAAGCGCACCTTCTTCTCGTAGAACTCCCAGATCGCGCAGAAGTTGCAGTCGAAGGCGCAGCCGCGGCTGGTCTGAATGGCCGCCATGTTCATGGCAGAGGCGAAGAAGTACTGACCCTTGTAGGCGTCTAGGAGGTGCCTCGCGGGGGCAGGGAAGGTGTCGAGCTCGCGGGCCTGTGAGCGCTTGCTCGTCTGGATCTGTGTGTCGCCGCTGCGGAAGGCGAGGCCATCGATTGCGTGCAGGTCCTTGGGGTCGCCGCCACCTGCGAGGTGGGCGACGAGCTCAGTGAAGGTGTCCTCGCCCTCGCCGATGCAGATGGCGTCGATGTACTCGTAGTCATGCTCCCCGGGTACCAAGGTGGGGTGGTGACCCCCGAGGAGCGTGAAGACCTGCTCACCGAGGATGGACTTGGCGCAGTGCAGGACCGCTTGAGCCTGGTAGGCGTCCGTGGTCATGCAGGTGACGCCGACGAGATCAGGTTTGAAGGAGGAGAGGACTCGGGGGAGGGCGTCCGCCTCTTCGAGGCGCATGTCAATGATGCGGACCTCGTGCTCGTCTTCTACACATGCTGCGATCGCAGTCAGAGCGCCTGGCTCACTCATCCAGAGCGCGTTCTCCAGGCCGATTCGACCGCACTCAAAAGGGGCAGGTTGGACGAGGAGGATTCTCATGGCTGGAGTGTTCGAGGTCTGTCTGTAAGGGGGGTGCGGATACGGGTCCTTATTTTGGCGTCAGCGCGTCCATAGGGATAGAGGACGAGATCCAGAATGAGTAAGAAATGGCTCTGCCCAAGCTGAGACTTTGGCTATCCCCTCGGACGTTTGGATTAGGACGGCGCGTCATTGCGCTCAAGGTACGAAGCGCGATCTCCCTGCTTGAAGAGCTTCTGCGCTCGAGCTCGTCGCGACCTAAGGCCAGAAGCTGACCTCGAGACCGTGACTCAAGTTGAAGCTGGCGCTGCCGTTCGGGTCGTTGGGGTCTCGATACCAGAACTGGAAGTATCCAGTCCCTCCGGGGCCAAAGCTCGAGAGCGCGGGCTCGCTTAGATCTAGCGCTCTCGACGCCTCCCAGTTGTTCACTTGTACCGCAGGAGGGAGTCGTCGCAGGCCGTTCAGCTTGACGCAACGATAGCCGTTGCCGAAGGAGACAGGCGGGTCCTGTCGGTTGACGCCTGCGAAGAAGATGCCGAACTGGCCCTGCGGTACGAGGCTCGCGCGCAGAGCCAGCCCGCTAGAGGAGAGGGAGGGATAGCCCTGGAGTTCGAGCTGCGCTCCATCGCCGGCCATGGAGTTTGGGCCGGCCTGGCAGTAGCTCGTCGCCATCGCTTGCTTTGGGCGCGCCTCGATCCAGTCGAGGAGCAGGGTGCTGAAGTTGGAGACAAAGATGAACTCGTGCTGCCCACCCCAGATCGTCCACAGCTCTGCTGAGCCATTCGGATTGCAGCCGAACCAGCGAGCGCGTGTGGTCTCAGCGCCTGAGATGGTCGGGTTGAGGTCTATGTTTGAGAGCGAGGTGTCTGGGTTCACGTCGCAGTTGGCGACCGCGGCCCAGTGCTCGGCAGAGCTCACCGCCCCGAGGTTGGGCCCCATGGAATAGGGGATGATCCCGTCCTCTGTCCCGTGAATCTGCAGCACGTGCACTGGCTGGTCAGCGGGGCAGCTCGCGGGGTCTTGCCAGTTGAGCCCAGCGAAGCTGACGATGGATGCGAAGAGTCCCGGCGCCTCGCAGGCGAGGCGATGACTCATGAAGCCGCCGTTTGAGTATCCCACGGAGGTGATGCGGAGCGGATCGACATTGAGCAGGCCGCGGATCTGGGTGATCAGGGTCTGGAGGTAGGTGCTGTCGTCGACGCCGCTCCCCTGGTAGTCGCAGCAGACGTCTGTCCCATTCCAAAACTGCCAGCCATCGTTATTGGTTGTGCCCTCTGGGGTGAAGTAGATGAAGCGCCGGCTGTCTACGTGCTGCCGCAGCTTGAAGCGGGACTCACAAGTGGCCCCGTTGCTCGTGTATCCGTGCAGGGCCATGATCAAGGGCAGCGGCTCAGCGGGGTCGTAAGAGCTGGGGAAGTAGACCTTGACCGGACCGCGTCCTGCGTCGACCTGGATGTGCTGGTCGGCGCTCGCATCGGGGGCGACGAGGGCGAGGGCGAGGGCTGTGATGCAGCATGTCCTCCGCAGAAACCTCAGTCCGGACTTCATGTGTTCATCGTACGCGCAATCGGGGGGATGGGCTGTACATTGTGCTGATGGAGCTTCGCACGAGCCGCAGGAGATCGGGGTCGACCTCTTACGCCGTCGGGCTGCTCCTCATCGCTGCCAGCGCGCGGGCAGACGTCACGGTGCCGGGGCTCGCTGGCGAGCACGCCCTGAGTCAGGCCGCAGAGGGGGCGCTCCTCGTGCGCGAGCTGCGCTGCGCAGCTTGCCATGAAGGGATCAGCGGTGAGGCCGCGCCTCCCGCGCCGCGATTAGATGAGGCCGCGTGGCGGGTCTCGCCTCGCTACTTGCGCGCCCTGCTGAGCGACCCCGCTGAGGCGCACCCCGGCGGGAAGATGCCAGACGTGCTCACGTCTCTAGGCAGAGAGGAGCGCGAGGCGGCCGTCGATGCGCTCACGGCCTTCCTCTCCGCTCGCTCCAGCTTCGACTTCTTGTCCGAGCCGATCGACTCGGCGCGGACGCGGCGCGGGAGCAAGCTCTTTCACTCTGTCGGATGCGTCGCGTGTCACCAGCCAGGCGAGCCTGCGACGGAGGGTGGGGAGCTCCCCGCGCTCGGTGCCAGCGCGGTGGGGCTCACGCACGTCCCCAGGAAGTACAGTCTCGCCTCTCTCTCAGACTTCCTCTTTCAGCCGCTGCGCGTTCGCCCCGCTGGTCGGATGCCCGACATGGGGCTCACGCGCTCGGAGGCAGAGGACATCGCGAGCTACCTCCTCGACAGCGACGTAGAGGATGAGGGCGTCTTGGGCGTGTATGACTCGTCGTTGGTAGAGCGCGGCGGTGCGCTCTTTCAGCGGCTTGGCTGCGCCTCTTGCCACGCGCTAGAGGGGGTGAATGCGCCTGCGCCCGTCACAACTGGTAGAGAGCTGGACTTGAGCAGGGGCTGCCTCTCGGAGGTGCAGGGGCCCAACCCGCGATATCAGCTAGGTGGGGCGCAGCGCGCTGCGATCCGCGCCGCGCTCGAGGCCCCGCGCGTGGAGCCGAGCGATCACGCGCGCATCGACGAGACCCTCACCGCCTTCAACTGCATCGCCTGTCACTCGCGCGGTGATCGAGGCGGGGTCAACGCTCTCGTCGACGCTTACTTCGGTACCAGCGAGCCAGAGCTCGGAGATGAGGCTCGGATCCCACCGGACCTCACGCTCGCAGGCGCGAAGCTGCACCTGGAGTGGACGCAGCGCGTGCTCTTCGACGCAGAGAAGGTCAGGCCCTACATGGACACGCGTATGCCACAGTTCGGAGAGGCGAACCTCTCTCATCTGCCTGGTCTCTTGCAGCGGGTCGACCACATGGACCAGGTCACTCCCAAAGTGCCTGAGGGGAAAGAGCGTGAGGTGGCGCGAGACGCTGGGCGGGAGCTGCTCGGGACGCAGGGCCTCTCTTGCGTGTCCTGCCACAACTTCAACGGTAAAGAGACGCAGGGATTCAAGGGGATCGACCTGATCACGTCGCATGAGCGCCTGCAGTTCGGCTGGTTCAAGCAATTCGTGATCTCGCCGCAGTCTCTGCGGCCGGGGATCGTCATGCCGGAGGGGTGGTCTGGCGGGGTCGCGTCTCACTCGACGATCCTTGAGGGAGACACCGACAAGCAGATCGACGCGCTCTGGTACTTCCTCTCCCTCGGCCGCTCTGCTCCCGACCCGCGAGGTCTCACCTCGGTGAGCTCTAAGCTCCTCGTCGGGGAGATGACCCGCACATACCGAGGTCGCAGCAACATCGCCGGCTTCCGCGGGATCGCTGTGGGTTTCCCCGGCGGCCTGAGCTACGCCTTCGACGCGAACAACGGGGCGCTCTCGGGGCTCTGGCGTGGTGAGTTCATCTCGGCGCGCTGGGATGGGCAGGGAGCGGGCGGCTTCAACCCGCTCGCTCGCCCAGTGCGGCTAGCGCAAGACCTCTCCCTCTATCGCCTCAAGAGCGACGAGGAACCATGGCCGCTCAAGCCATACATGGACGAGGAGAACCCGGTCAATCCGGACCCGCAGTACCCGAGGAATCACGGCTACCGCTTCGGCGGCTACTACTACGACGAGGAGAAGGTGCCCACCTTCATGTACTCGATCGGGGAGCTCAGCGTTGAAGACAAGAGCGTCGCGATCCTTGATGGAGAGCGGCCTGTGCTTCGTCGGACCCTCTCGCTCGGCAGCGGGGAGCCGATCTGGTTCCGGGCGCTCACAGGTGAGATCGAAGAGGTGGGTGAGGCGGGGGCTGTCAACGTCTTCAAGACGGCAGAGCTCAAGCTCTCGCTCCCCGAGGGGGTCACGATGCTTCGGAGCTTCGGTGAAGAAGACGCCCAAGCAGAGCTGCTCTTGCTCCTCTCGCCCGATACCAGCGGTCAGACCATATGGAGGATGGACTATGAGCTCCTTCGTTGAGCGCTGTCTGCTCGCGTGCGCGCTCCTGGCCGCGCCCCTAGCTGCCGAGGACCTCGGTGAGACCTGGGGGACCGCCAAGCGTGAGCGCGAGTATTACCGAGTCGTTCAGCTGCCGATCCCGGAGGGGCTGGTCGTCGAGGCCGGCGCCTTCCATGTCTTGCCTGATGATCGGGTCGCCATCGGCACGCGGCGCGGCGACATCTTCATCGTGGACGGAGTCGATGCGGCGAAGCCTGAGCCCTCCTTCCACCTCTTCGCGACGGGCTTGGATGAGATCTTCGGCCTCGAGTACAAGGACGGCGCCTTCTACGTCACCCAGAGCTGCGAGCTCACGCGCATCACGGACACAGACGGGGACGGCGAAGCGGACCGCTTCGAGGCGCTCTCTGCAGACTGGGGGTATGAGAACTATCACGAGTACGCCTTCGGCTCGAAGTTTGATGAGCAGGGCAACATCCACGTCGCCCTCGGCCTCTCGCAGTCCTACAACTCGCGCGCGCTCTTCCGGGGCTGGGCGATGACGGTGACGCCAGACGGTCAGACGATCCCCATCGCGAGCGGTCTGCGGAGCCCCGGTGGGATCGGCCCAAACGAGCACGGACAGCTCTTCTACATGGAGAGCCAAGGCCCTTGGAACTCCTCGTGCAGCCTGAAGGCGCTCACGCCCGGGAGCTTCCAGGGCCACCCCGTCAGCTTCAACTGGTATGAGTTCGCGCCCGAGCTGGGGCCCGCTCCTAACCAACCCAAGTCGGGCTCGCGGATCTTGATCGAGCGTGAGAACACGCCGGAGCTCGTGCCCTACGCTGTGATCTTCCCCTACATCCGCATGGGTCGCTCACTCTCAGGCTTCACCGTGGATCGCACGGCTGGTCGCTTCGGCCCCTTCGAGGACCAGATGTTCATCGGAGACTTCAGCCTCTCGGTGGTCTTGCGCGCGACGACCGAGGAGGTGAACGGGGTCTGGCAGGGCGCCTGCTATCCCTTTCGTGAGGGCCTCTCGACGGGGATCCTCAACATTGAGTTCACCCCCGAGGGCAAGCTCTTGACGGGCGGCACGAACCGCGGGTGGCCAGTGAGGGGCATCAAGCCCTTCGCGCTCGAGCGTCTGGACTGGACGGGCAAGATGCCCTTCGAGATCGAGCGGCTGTCGATCACTCCGACGGGCTTCCACGTGGACTTCACGAAGCCCGTCGATGAGGCGACCGCGAGCGACCCGGCGAGCTACAAGCTCGGTACCTTCACACACATCTACCACGGGGGCTACGGCGGCCCCGAGGTCGACAAGACCACGCCCACTGTGGAGTCCGTCACGCTCTCCGAGGACGGGCTGCGGGCGACGATCGCGCTCGACAAGCTCACCCTCGGTCACGTCCATGAGTTCGATCTTGGCTTGGTCCGCTCCCGTGAGGGCGGCCCGCTCCTGCACCGTCACGCCTACTACACCGTCAACGCGATCCCCGAAGCACGCTAAGCCACCATGCTCCGAGCTCATCACCTCAGCGCCGCGCTCCTCCTCACTCTCATCACTTCTTGCAGCGCGCCTGGCGGACCGCCCCATCCGGTGCCCGAGGATGATCGCTGGCTGACTTACGAGGGCGGCGCAGGCCCCGGCGCGGGCAAGCACATCGTCCTCATCGCTGCGGATCAGGAGTATCGCAGCGAGCAGTCTCTGCCCATGCTCGCCCGCACCCTCTCAGCGCACCACGGCTTCCACTGCACCGTGCTCTTCAGCGTCAATGATGAGGGGCTCGTCGACCCGACGAAGAAGATCCGCTGGGAGGACAAGGAGGTCATGCACGACATCCCTGGGATCGAGCACCTGGAGAAGGCGGACTTGATGATCCTCTTCAGCCGCCTGATCACGCTCCCTGAGGATCAGCTCGCTCACATCTACAACTACCTCGACTCCGGCAAGCCGGTCATCGGGCTGCGTACTGCGAATCACGGCTTCATCGGCTTCGAGTACAAGGTCGGGGGAGAGAAGGTCCGCTTTGGTGAGGACGTCCTCGGAGGCTCTTTCCGCAACCACCACGGTCGCTGGCATCAGGACTCGACGCGGGGGAGCTTGGTTGAGGAGAACAGCGCGCATCCAGTGCTCACTGGTGTGGACGACATATGGGGACCTTCAGATGTCTACCGGACCTATGAGGAGGGGGGCGGTCTGCCGGAGGGCTGTGTAGCGTTGGTCATGGGGCAGCCGCTCATGAGCCGTAACTACGACGACCCTCCCAACACGGAGCTCATCCCGCTGCCGGTCGCCTGGGTGAAGACCTGGACCGGCAATCAAGGGCTGGCTGCGCGCGTCTTCCACTCAACCATGGGTAGTGCCAAGGACTTTGAGAGCGCCGGCCTGCGGCGACTGCTCTTCAACGCCTGCTACTGGTGCTTGGGGATGGAAGGGGACATTCGCGCGGACGGCAGCGTAGACGTCCTAGGGGAGTACGAGCCCCTCGCTAGCGGTTTCAACTACCAGAAGCTCGGCGTGACGCCGCACCCACCAAGCCACTTTAGGTAGCCCTAGGCGGCGAGATCCGGAAGACGTGCTAAGGTCGGTAGAACCTCTAGAGCGCTCGCGCCGGGCTTCCCACGCCATGATGAAGTCATCCCTGTTCGCCCTCCTCTTTGTCTTCGCTCCGTCGAGCGCGCGAGCGGACATCGTCTGGGTCGGAGCTGTGAGCAATGACATCTTTGATGAGGCTAACTGGGACCTCTCTGGCTCCACCGTCACAGCTGTTGACCCCAACGTCACCATCAACGATGACGTCCAGATCCTCGGCGCTGCGTCCCCAGTGGAGCTCCCTGACCTCACTGGGCAGGGGCGCTTTCAGCTGGGTGACGGATACACGATGACGATCGACGCCTCTTCATTTGTCGTGCTCAACAACGACGGCGTCGGCGGCGCTCCTGGGACGACCGTCGGCCCCAACGTCGTGCTGCGGAACGGCGCCAGCTTCACCTCCTTCTTCATCGCCAATCGCACCTCTCTAGATGTCGGGCCTGGTTGCGCTGCCTCCTTGGGAGGGGGCGCCACTCCGATCAACGCCTCCTCGGTCAACCTCACAGCCGGCGCGCTGCTCGCCTTTACGGATGAGACGCCTGCTGCCTATATCAGCGAGCACCTGAGCAAGACCACGGTCGATGGGGCTGCTGCCGTCTTGGACGTGAACGTACAGGTGTCCAGTGACGGGGGGCAGGGATGCATCGTCACGGCGATCGGGCAAGCGACGGCCTTCTGTGTCGGGAGCGTGGGCACGTGCCCGTGTGGAAATGACAACGATGGCTCGAGCGGCCCAGCTGGGTGTGCGAACGGCTCCTCCTCTGGAGGTGGCGCGCTCTTACATGTGGGCTCCACCTCTGTCTCGGCCGGGGACTTCAGCCTCGCTGGTCAGGGCCTACCTCCCGGCGGAGTCTGCGTCTTCTTTCAGGGTGAGAACGCCATTGGCGCCGGGTTGGGCGTCCCCTTCGGTGACGGGCTCCGCTGCGTGGGCGGGGCTGCCGTCCGACTGGAGGTCATCGCGGTCGCTGCGAGCGGCTCGGCTGCGACGAGCGTGAACGTGCCTGCGCGTGGCGGCGCTGTCGTCGGCGACACGAAGCGATACCAGCTCTGGTACCAGGATCTCGCTACGACCCCGTGTGGTGCGGGCTTCAACCTCACGAACGGGCTTGAGCTGACTTGGGGCGCTTGAGCGGGACGCTGGCTCTCAGGCTGGCTCGCTCTGCGTCTCTCGGGCCTTCCGTCGGCCCCATCCCCAGGTGAGCAGGGCCAGCACCAGCAGGACGATGGAGGCGTTCCGTGCCTGCTCTGTATATCGCCATGCTCGCTGGAACTCCGGGCGGAGCGGTCCCTTCGTCTCAGAGAACTCTTCAGAGGAGGCGTAGACCGACGCCTCGTAGGGGAGGATGTCCTCGATCAGCGCGCCGTCGGTGAAGTGGATCTTTCGGTTGATGCTCTGCACGTCGGCCGTCCTCAAGCTGCCAGCGAACAGGAGCACTGCTGGGATGAGGGCGATGAAGAAGCTGGTCGCAGTGCGTGTGGTGTCTCGCAAGAAGGAGATCGCGAGCAGGAAGTAGCAGATCGCGCTCGTGCCGAGGCCTGCGAAGAGGATAGTGTCGAAGTGGCTGTAGGCCTGAGCCAGCTCTCCAGCGATGAGGTAGTCCCCGTCCCGCTGCAGGCGTAGGTTCGCTGTCATCACGTAGACCAAGCGAGTCGCGAGACCAATGAGGGCCGGGATCGCCGCGAACACAGCCAGGCTGCGCTGGTGCTCCCTGTGTCTAGAGCCCGCAAAGAGGGCGGCTAGGAGCACACAGGTGGGGTATAGAATCGCAGCGAGCAATCCTAGGAACCCCGTCAGGCGGAAGAGGTCTATGAGCGGCATTTGGGAACGGCGGTGGGGGCAGGATTGTATTGAATTCGCCCTATTTGTCGAGCCCTCTAAGGGAGTCGCATTAGGGCTTGAGGCCCCGGAGGTGTCCGAAAATGAGAGAGCGGCGCCGTCCGAGGACGACACCGCTCGTTCTTACTTTCCTAGGGGACCTCTCAGAGATCCCGTCTAGGCGCTGCCTGGATCAGGCTCCCCAGGTGACCTCGAAGCCATTCGAGAGGTTGAAGAGGCTCGAGCAGGGGGAGCTGCCGCTGTCACGGTACCAGTACTGGTAGCGCTTGGTGTCTCCAGCACTGACCCCGCCACCGCTCACGATCGAGGTCGTGCTGGTGGTGGTGAAGCCGTTGCCGCTGTTCGCGAAGGAGACCTCGAGGCGTCGAACGTTTCCGCCGGCGCAGCGCAGGCCATCACCAAAGGTGTTTCCGTTCCCGCCGTTCACAGCGTTGTCACCCTGGAAGAACAGGCCGGGTCCGCTCGTGAGGTTTGTCGCAGAGAGCACGAGGTCATCTGCGCCAACGCTCGCCGAGCCTACGCCAGTGAGGAGCGCACCGCTGCCAGTGTCGTTCGCACAGCCTTCACCGGGACCGCCGGTGTTGCCGCAAGGGCAGGCTGTAGCGCTCCCGTCGCCGCTGCAGTAGGCGAGGCCAGGGCCGCCGCTCGTACCGCCACAGTTGGTGTCGGAGATCTGGAGGTCGTCGATAGCGGCCTCGACGATCGAGCCGCTGCCGAGGTCGCTCGCTTGGAAGCGGAGCTGCACGGTCGCAGTGGGTGCGACGATGTCGCTCACCGAGAAGGAGTGCTGGTTCCAGCCGCCAGAGGTTTCAGCGCCGGTGGGGCCAACAACCTCGACATCGCTCCAAGAGGAGCCGCCGTTGTTCGAGATCTGGACGACGAAGGTGTCCGCGTTCGGGCTCGCACCTTGATCGTTGGAGTACCAGCGCCAGTAGCTGACCACCGGGTCCGCCGCGCCTGAGAGGTCGTAGACAGGCGAGTAGAGGGTAGTCGTGCCACCGTCGACGTCGTTCTCTCCGACGCTACCGCCAGAGGAGCCTTGCCCGGTGACGAAGCACAGGCTGCCGCTCGTGCTGTGGTCGTCCTCAGGCTGCGCGCCTGTGCCGAGCGGGTCCACGCGAGTCCAAACGCCGGTAGTGGCGTCGTCGGCAGGGTCTCCCACGACCCAGCCGCTGGCGCTCTCGAGGTCATCCTCGGCGACGGTCTCGACGACGATGGCCAAGGCGTCGTATGCGTCAGCAGGAGCCCCTGAGGGAGCGCGGGCTGTACCACCTGAGGAGAGGTCGAAGCTGACGTACCAGTTGATGTTCGCACCGCAGGTGACCGGGGGGAAGCTCGCCGAGTGAACACCAGGGGCGGTGTCAGTCATAGCGGTCTGAGTCCAGACGCCTGCGTCCTCGACGTGGAGGATCCCGGAGTTGGCCACCACAGTGTCGGTGCCCGGGCTCGTGTTCACGACGAGGCTAGTGCCGCCGGAGGGGTTGAGCGAGTCAGGGCGACCGGAGGGGAAGCTGATGAACAGGTCCGGCGGAGTGCCAGGACCCTTCACAGGCGCGGTCAGCGCGGTTGCGACGCCCGGCTCATACATCCCGAGGGTAGCGGTGACGTCTTGAGGGGCAGCCGCCGTGGTGAAGCCGAAGCTATAGGTCGTTCCCCAGCGAATCGCGTTTCCGTTGGGGTTCTGCGCGTAGGTCTCAGTGCACTCCCACTTGATCTCGTTGCCGGAGATGCTGTGGGTCCAATCAGTGTTGTCCTGGAGCTCGCCAGAGTGGTACTCAACGTCGTTGAAGTAGACGTCCGTGAGCTGTGAGTTCTGGCTGATCGGGATCGAGAAATCACCGCATCCCTGCGCAGAGTTCAGGTTGTAGAGGGCGTAGTTGTAGGTGTAGGTCCCGTCGCCATTGTCGACGACGTTGTGTCCGAGCGAGTAGTAGCCGTTGATCCCGCTCCCAGCCTCGTTGACGTTGGTGATCTTGGTCACGACGACGCTGCTGTCTACCGAGCGCCAAGCGTTGGGGGGTGTCTCGCCCACATTGGTCGGGCCGTCGCCGTCGATGTTTGTGACGGAGACGACATCGAGCCTACGCCAGCTCGAGTTGTTTGCGGCGTTACCGAAGCTGTGGTCGTGCTCAGAGATGTAGACGCTGGAGCCGAAGTAGATAGCGCCCGCGTTCTGGCTCGGATCGATGTCCTCTTCGTGGACTTGCAGGCGACCGCGGATAGCGCTGGGTCCAGAGGGGCTGCTGTAGGGGTAGGTGATTCGACCCGTCGTGGGGCTGATCTCGTGCTTCGGCCCACCGCTCGAGCCGTCGTTCAGCGTCGCCCAGTAGGTGTCGGCGCAGCCGATGCCTAGGGTGCTGCACGGGGTGGACTGGCAGCTGCCACAGCCGGGCTCACTCACAGCGCAGAAGCCGTGCTTGAGCCAGCTCTGGCCGACCTGCTCGAAGCGACCGTCCTTGAGGCGGTACATGCTCTGGCCGATCACAGGGTGGTTGATGTTGTTTGACTGCCAGAGGACTGTCTGGTTGCCGATGTTGCAGGACTGCGTCGCTAGGCTGTAGGCGCGGATCCCGTCGGCGGTCCCCCAGTAGTGGATGTTGTTGGTGTTACTGCCGTCAACGCCGAGCTGGTGTACGACGATGTCGGGGCCTTGCGATTGGGCCTGAGCAGCGCCCGCGAGGAGCAGGCATGCTACGGCCGCCCGGGTCATGATCTGGTAGAGCTTCATGGATGGTCTCTCTTTGTGGTTGGAAGAGGCTTTGATGTCTTTAGTGTAGGAGCAGCGCCCGGCTTAGGGGGAGGAACTATTGGTGTGGGCGGACTCGGCGTGTTGATGTTTTGTGTAAAGAGGCGTCTGGGGCGCTCTAGGGCTGCCAAGTGACCTCATATCCGTTCGTCAGGTTGAAGCCCGCCCCACATGGGGAGAGGTTCGGGTCCCGATACCAGCTCTGATAGCGCTTCAGATCACCCGCCGCACACCCACCGATGGCTGCGATCCCTAGGCTCGTCTGTGCGCTGCCGCTCGAGTCAGGGAAGCGGACCTCTAAGCGGACGACGCCTCCGCCAGCGCAGCGCAGGCCATCACCAAAGATCACCCCGGAGCCGCTATTGACCGCGTTGTTGCCTTGGAAAAAGAGGCAGGGTTGGTTGGGGAGGAGGTCAGTGGAGCTCAGCACCAAGGTGTCGCTTGAGATGCTCGCGACGCCCTCTCCGTTTAGGGTCCCACCGGCGCCCGACCCGTTCGCGCAGCCGCCGCCATTCGAGGAGGTGTTGCCGCAAGGGCAGCTGGTACCGCTGCCATCTCCTGCGCAGTACGAGTCTCCGGGGTTACAGATCTCGCAGAGCGGCTCACACGTGTAAGGCGTGATGGTGAAGGTTCCGGCAGCCGCGGTAGAGGAGGCTGGGAAGGTGCCGAGCTGTATCAGGTAGGTGCTGCCGGTCGTGACGTCCCAGTCGATCTGCGAAGAGAACGGATAGGAAGGGCAAGAAGGACACTGCACGTCATCGTTGCAAGCGAGACTCGAGCCAAACGTAGGGCAAGCGCTACCTGGGTATACGGCGACCTTTGAGTCGATCTGATTGCCTGTACAAGTAGAGAGACGCGCTGTGCCAGTGAAGTCAGACGTCCACGCGAACCAGACGTCGAAGTCGATCACTGTCCCGCCATTCGCCGTGCAGAGGAGCTCTGCCTGACCCTCGATCCCAACCGTAGCCGTGGTCAAGTCAAACGGAAAGCTGCCCGCTCCGCTGATCGCAGCGGGGCTTGTGCACTCGTCATTGCTGAGAGGCTGAAAGACGCTGAGGTCGAAGCTCCCCGTCCCGCCTGCAGTCCCGGGAAAGGTGCCGATCTGCAGCATGTATGTAGAGCCTGCTGTGCCAGCGAACGTCACTTGGGATTGAAGCGCGCAGTAGTCATCGTTGCATACAAGCAGCGTCCCTGTTGTTGGGCAGGTAGAGCCCGGGTAGACCGCGACCTTCGTATCTGTGGAGGTGAGGTTGCATGTCTCGAGCTGGTAGGTGTCGTTGGCGGGGCAGGTCCAAGAGAACCAGACGTCGTTGTCGATGGCGGAGGAGCCGAAGGCATAGCAGGCGTATTCGTTCTGCCCCTCAGCTCCCGTTGTGGCTCCTGTTTGATCGAAGGAGAACAGGCCAACGCCGCTGATCGCTTCAGGCGAGCTGCAGTCATCACGGCCGCCAGCCATCAGCGCTTGGCTCCCCGTGCTGAGGCCTCGGGTCACAGGCGCGTTCACGCTTGAGGAGCGTTTGAAGAGCTGCTTAGAGCCAGGCTTCTGTTGTTGTGCCGCAGCGGTGTCACCACCGCAGAGGAGCAGAGCTGCTAGCAAGGCGAAGCGCATGGGGGCCTCCGTAGTCAACGAGATGAACTGTGAATGTGCCGGCCCTCTTGGACCGCGCCTTCTCAAGGCTAACGCGGATCTCGGATGATGTATCGATTCCTGCAAAGAGGGGCGATATTGAGCCGGGAGAGGGCTCAGAGGGTCGAGGCGTGTGAGGCCGCGCCTTGAATTGAGCGCGGCGCCACCCCTTGAGATGACGCCGCGCTGGTGCTCTATGCGCCGCTCAGCAGCGCTCAAGGCCGGGCTACGGGAGCCAAGAGATCTCGTAGCCGTTCGTCAGGTTGAAGAGTGAACCACAGGGCGAGAGGATCGGGTCGCGGTACCAGTTCTGGTAGCGCTTCACGTCACCCGCAGAGCAGTTCCCCTTCTCTGCGATGGCCAAGCTCGTCTGGGCGTTACCGTTGCTGTCGGGGAAGCGCACTTGGAGACGGATCACGCCGCCGCCAGCGCAGCGAAGGCCGTCTCCGAACAGGATCCCATCGCCACCGTTGATCGCGTTGTTCCCTTGGAAGAACAGGCACGGCTGGTTCGGGAGCAGGTTCGTTGACTGCAGGACGAGCGTGTCGTTCGAGACGCTCGCGTCGCCGATAGCGCCGAGGGTCGCACCCTGGCCAGAGCCGTTGGCGCAGCCGCCTTCGCTAGAGCCTGGGTTGCCGCAGGGGCAGATGACGCTGCCAGAGTCGTCTCCAAAGCAGTAGCCCACGCCCGGCTCACAGGGGTTGCAAGCCACGTCGATCGTGAAGGTGCCGTCACCAGAGCCAGCCGTAGAGAAGGCGCCGAATTGGAGCAGGTAGGTCGAGCCGTTCGTCGCTGAGAACGTGATCTCAGACTGCAGGCCGCAGGTGTCGTCGTTGCATGCCAACATCGTCCCGGGGACAGGGGGGCACGCGCCGCCGGGGTGGGCGGCGATCTTCGTGTCCCAGCTCATGCCACAGGCGGAGACTGTCGCGATGCCTGTGCCCTGCGACGTCCACTGGAACCAGACGTCGTTGTTCACGGCGCTGGAGCCGAAGGCGTAGCAGAGGGCCTCGTTCTGGCCGTCAATGCCAGTCGTCGCTGCGCAGGTCGCGAAGGAAGCGCCGGAGGTGTCCACGGTGAACGCGCCGCTGCCCGCGATGACTTGTGCAGTCGCGCACTCATCGTGTGGGTGCGCAGCAGGCGGGGTGTAGGGCTCCACTGTGAAGGAGCCGATGCCACCTTGGGCGCCAGGGAATGTGCCTATCTGGATCATGTACTGGCTACCGGTCGTGGCGCTGAAGTAGACCTCAGAGGAGAACCCGTTGGTGGTGCAGGTTGCGCAACCGCTCGCGACGTCTTCGTTGCAGTCGATGGCGCTGCCAGCAGTAGGGCAGGAGCCCCCTGCGTAGACCGCGATCCTGGTGTCTACCGTCTGACCTGTGCAGGTGGTCACGCGGGCTGAGCCGGTGAAGTCAGAGGTCCACTGGAACCAGATGTCGTTCTCTACAGCGGAGGTGCCGAAGTCGTAGCAGGCGGCTTCGGTCTGCCCCTCGGGGCCCGTGCTCGCGATGCTGTTGTCGAAGTTGAACGTGCCTGTGCCGGCGATGGTGTCAGGCGTCGCGCAGTTGTCGTTCGGCGGGAGGATGACGGGGAAGACGTTGAGGCTGCCCGTGCCAAAGCCCGCGGTAGAGAAGGAGCCGACCTGGAAGGTGTAGGTCGAGGCCTGTGTCGCAGAGAACCAGACAGAGGACTGGAGCCCGCACGTGTCGTCATTACAGCCGAGGGCGCTGCCGGCCGTCGGACATCCTGTGCCGGCATAGACTGCGATCTTCGTGTCTAGAGATGTGAAGTTGCAGGTCTCGACGGCGTAGGTGTCAGTCGTCGGAGCCGTCCAGGTGAACCAGACGTCGTTGTTTACGGCGCTGGTGCCGAAGGAATAGCAGAGGAGCTCGGTCTGTCCCTCAGCGCCCGTCGAAGCCGTCGTGGTGTCGAAGGGGAAGAGCCCGGTGCCGGTGAGGGTCACAGCGTTCGAGCAGTCGTCGTTGGGGGCAGGGACGAAGGTCGAGATATCGAAGCTGCCAGCTCCGCCGATAGCGCCCGGGAATGTCCCGATCTGCAGCAGGTAGGTGGAGCCTTGAGTGCCGGCGAAGGTCAGCTCTGACTGGAAGCCGCAGAAGTCGTCGTTGCAGGCGATGCTCGAGCCGATCGTCGGACAAGCGCCGCCAGGGTAGACGGCCATCTTCGTGTCCGTGGAGGTGATGTTGCAGGTTGAGACCCGGAAGCTGTCGTTTGACGGAGCGGTCCACTCGAACCAGACGTCGTTGTCCACGGTAGAGGAGCCGAAGGAGTAGCAGCTGTACTCGTTCTGGCCCTCAGCGCCCGTCGTGGCTGTGCTCTGGTCGAAGGTGAAGACCCCAGTGCCGCTGATCAGGTCCGGGTTGTTGCAGTCGTCGTTCTGGGCGGGCGTGAAGACAGAGATGTCGAAGCTGCCTGTCCCGCCGGTTGCGCCGGGGAAGGTCCCAACCTGCAGCATGTATGTAGAGCCAGCAGTGCCCGCGAAAAAGAGGCGTGACTGGAGGCCGCAGGCGTCGTCGTTACAGGCGAGGATCGTCCCCGCGGTGGGGCAGCCGCTGCCGGGCCAGACCGCGATCTTGGTGTCGGTCGAGGTCAGGTTGCAGGTCTCGACTTTGAAGGAGTCATTCGAGGGGGCGGTCCAGCTGAACCAGACGTCGTTATCGACGGCGGAGGAGCCGAAGTTGTAGCAGAGGTACTCGTTCTGTCCCTCAGCGCCGGTTGAGGCGCCAGCGTTGTCGAAGGCGTAAACGCCGGTGCCGCTGATCGCGGTGGCGCTGTTGCAGTCGTCGTTCGCTGCCGGGACGATGGCGGTGATGTCGAAGGTCCCTGAGCCTCCAAGCGCGCCTGGGAAGGTGCCGACTTGTAGGAGGTAACTGGAGCCAGCTGTGGCCTGGACCTGGACAAAGGACTGGAGCCCACAGTTGTCATCATTGCAGGCGATGCTTGAGCCGATGGCGGGGCAAGTGCCACCGGGATAGACCGCGATCTTGGTGTCCGTCGTGGTCAGGTTGCAGGTCTGAATGTTGAAGGGACCTGTGGAGGGAGCGGTCCAGTCGAACCAGACGTCATTATCGATAACAGAGGAGCCGAAGGCGTAGCAGGCGTACTCGTTCTGACCTTCACCGCCAGTGGTGGCAGCGGTCTGATCGAAGGCGAAGGCGCCGGTGCCGCTGATAGTGTCAGGCGTGTTGCAGTCGTCGCTACCACCTACGACCATCTGCTGGATCGTCGAGGATGCCGCACTTGACCCAGGGACGCTTGCAGGCGCCATGCTCTGCTTCGTGGGCCTCCCGACGGACTTCTTAGCTAAGGGCGCCTTGACCTGCGGCGCGGGCTTCGTGATGGGGGCCGGCTTTTGAGACTGGGCAGTCGCGTTTGACGCGCAGAGTGCGAGAGTGAGCGCGAGGAACGAGAATCGCATGGGAGCTCCGTTGTGGTTTTTCAGTGGGGCCGACCTGAGGCGGTCGGAGGCGCCGGCGTGGCCTGCACCTACTCGCAAGAATACCCTAGATCACGCCGAAATTGGCCGGCCCTGCGAGGCAACCCCGCCCAGCGCTTTCCTAGGGAGGGTGAGGAAGCTACGTGCGCAGTAGCGGGGCGGAGACCCGTCAGTTCTCGGGATCTCCCTCACTCGCCTCGAGTTGATTGACGCGCTCCTCGAGCTCCTTGATTTTGTCAAGGCGACCCTTCAACGCCTCCGCGTCCTTCTTCAATGCGTAGAGCATCATGCAGGCGAAGAAGAGCGCGAGACCGAAAAGAGCTGTGAGGGCAATGATCGTTCGTGTGTCGAACATGTAGAGGTGTGTGTCTGATCGGGAGGGCTATAGGCCGCCTATTTTACGCCGATTGCAAATGTAAATTCCGGTGTGGCGGGTCGAATGAAGTGACCTCGCGTGGGGCTGATGAGGAGCGCTAGGCCTTATGGGGGAGCAGCAGCGAGCGCTCGCCTACGAGTCTCGTGGCGAGAGCCTAGAATGGAGCGATGAAGATTGAACGCATCGAGGTCTTTCGAGTCGAGCTCCCGCTGCATGAGGGGAGCTACAACTGGTCCGGCGGTAAGTCCGTCGAGGTGTTCGACTCTACTGTCGTAAGGCTGACTGCTGAGGACGGAAGCACCGGGCACGGCGAAGTCTGCCCTCTGGGCCCCGCCTATCTGGCCTCTTATGCCGAGGGCGCTCGAGCAGGGATCCGGGAGCTCGCTCCCGACCTCATCGGTTGTGATCCGACCGAGCCCGCTGTCTTGACTAGGCGGATGGACAAGCTCCTGAAGGGACACCCGTACGCGAAGTCCGCTATCGATGTCGCGTGCTGGGATCTATTCGGGAAGATCTGCGGCCAACCGGTCAGCGCGCTCTTAGGTGGTCGATATGGTGAGGACTTCGTCCTCTACCGCGCGATCAGCCAAGAGGACCCCGACCAGATGGCGGGCAAGGTCGCGGGTTACAAGGCTGAGGGCTACTCGCGCTTCCAGCTGAAGGTCGGGGGCGACCCGGAGGTCGACATCGCGCGCATCAAGGCTGTAAGGGAGGTGCTCGATACGACCGACGTCCTCATCGCTGACGCGAACACGGGCTGGCTCGCGCACGACGCAGCTCGCGTCGTGCGTGGAGTGCGCGACGTCGACGTCTACATCGAGCAGCCCTGTGAACGCTACGAGGACTGCCTCTCGATCCGACGCCGCACCGACCACCCCTTCATCCTGGACGAGAACATAGAGGACATGTCTTCGCTCCTGCGCGCCAAGGCGGACGACGCCATGGACGCGGTCAACGTGAAGATCTCCAAGTTCGGCGGGCTCACGAAGGCCTCCCTGGCGCGGAACTTCTGCGTCGAGGCTGGCCTCGGCCTCACGATCGAGGACACTTGGGGCGGCGACATCGTCACGGCGGCGATCTCCCACCTAGCCCACTCGACCCCGACCGAGCACCTCCTCACCTCCACGGACTTCAACAGCTACGTCACAGTCTCCATCGCCCACGGCGCGCCGCAGCGCAAAGACGGGCGGATGGCGGCGTCGAGCGCCCCGGGGCTAGGGGTGGAGCCTCGAGTAGAGGTGCTCGGAGCATCTGTCGCTGAGTTCTCCTGATTTGCCAACCTTGAAGAGACAAGCACAAGCTGTCGGGCTCATCGCCCTCTACGCCTTGGTGACGTCGATGACGTCGCGAGCGAGTGATGTCGAGCATGAAGCAGAGGCCTTCTCCTTCGACAAGGGGGTGGAGTATCTCGTCGAGGTCTCTAAGGAGTGGCGTGACGAGCGCGAGTGTGTGACTTGTCACACCAACGGCTGGGCGCTCGCGGCGCAGCCGGTGATCGCGCCCGACTCCGAAGAGGTCGCTGAAGGACGCGCCTTCGCGCAGGGGTATTTGATGGGCTTCGTGAAGGGGGACGCCAAGCCGGGCGGACAGTACGGGAGCGTCGAGGGCAAGGTCGCCACGGCGGCCTTCTTGGCGTTGAGTGACGCGCGTAGCTGCGATGAGGTGCACGAGGCGACGCGGGCTGGGCTCGATCACGCTTGGGAGCTCCTCGATGAGAGCGGGACTTGGGAGTCCTGGCTGCAGTGCAACTGGCCTCCCTTTGAGTCAGACGCAGAGTACGGGCCCACGCTGATGCTCATCGCTCTAGGAGAGCTGGAGGACGCAGCGAAGATCACGTCAGCTGACCGGCGCGCGGCGAAGCGAATGCTCGATTACCTCAAGGCGAATAAGCCTCTGAGTCTGCACGCGAAGGCCATGAGGCTCTGGGCCGCAGAGCACTGGTCCAAGGCTGCTCCGTCCAAGGATCGGCGGGCTTGGAAGAAGGAGCTCCTCGAGGCTCAGGCTGAGGACGGCGGTTGGTCCATGGCCTCGCTCTCGGGCCCCGCGTGGAAGCGCGACGGGGGAGAGCCGCAGACCACGACGAGCGAGGCTTACCCGACCGCTTTCAGCGTCTATGTCCTCCTCATGACCGGCGCGGAGGGCACCGATGATGCGGTCGCAGCTGGGCTCAAGTGGCTGCGCGCGAATCAACGAGAGGAGGGGGACTGGTACACCCGCTCCCCGCGGCGCGACGGCAAGCACTACATCAGCCGGGCCGCGACGGCCTTCGCCTTGATGGCCTTGAAAGAGGCGGAGTAAGCGCGCTTCGACTGTAGCTGGCCGTAAAAGGCAAG
>Ga0208624_1000233_pt1 | contig 28608 bp, 19 predicted proteins | sample Knorr_S23_td_DCM_FD_185607 | JGI IMG/M metagenome (GOLD analysis project Ga0208624, IMG submission 185607) | Marine microbial communities from Southern Atlantic Ocean transect - Knorr_S23_td_DCM_ad_71m_LV_A (SPAdes) (version 2) | ecosystem: Environmental > Aquatic > Marine > Oceanic | place... | reverse complement strand
ATTCCCCGGTAAATCCCTAATCACGCACCCCTTCCCATGAAATACTTCCACGCCATTGCAGTCTGTCTCACATGGATTTCCCTGATAAGTCTCCAAGCAGCCGAATGGCCCCAATGGAGAGGGCCCCATTTCAACGGTTCATCGGAGGAAACCCAACTGCCCACTGAGTGGGGCAAAGATCATGGCATTGCTTGGTCAACCGACCTACCCGGCTCCAGCGCGGCCACGCCGATCATCTCAGGCGACCACGTTCTCATCACCTCCACAGACGATACGAATCAATCCCTTTTGGCCATGTGCCTGAATCGCGCGGACGGAAGCCTGCGTTGGTCCAAGACCGTCGGCATCGGTCTCCAGCGCGACAATCGAAGTAATTTTGCCTCACCATCGCCTGTCACCGACGGGAAACTTGCGATTTTCTTCTATGGTAACGGAGAATTGGTCGCTTTCGATATGGAGGGTCAAAAGAAATGGGGGTTCAACCTTGAAAAGCGCTGGGGAGAGTTTTGTTTTCAGTGGACCTTCAGCAGCAGCCCCCTTCTCTATGAGGGAACTCTGTACATGCAGGTTCTGCAGCGCAACGAACCGGTTCATGGTCGAGGTTTCACCGATCAACCCAATGAATCCTACTTGGTTGCTATGGACCCCTCGACAGGTACCGTCAAGTGGAAGATCACCCGACCAAGTCAGGCAAAAATGGAATCCCTGGAAGCGTTTACGACCCCCATGCCTTTTACCTACAACGGTCGAAGCGAAATACTCATTCTCGGTGGAGATGATGTGACCGGTCACCATCCGGAGACGGGCGAGGAACTTTGGAGGTGGGGCACCTGGAACCCGACCCGCATCACTCACTGGCGACTCGTACCTTCACCCGTTGCCGGAGATGGTGTCGTACTGGCATGCGCCCCCAAGAAAGATCCCATTTACGCGGTTCGCCTCGGTGGTATCGGGAATTTGAGTGACAAAGCTCTTGCATGGGTCAGCAAGGAGGACCGGAGCCTCAGCTCCGACGTGCCGACTCCAGCTTTTGCAGAAGGAGATTTTTTCATATTAAGTGATGTGCGCGGGGCCCTTTCCCGCGTCGACCCTCAGTCAGGAGAGTCCAAGTGGTCGATCGAACTGCCCGGAAGAAGCAAATATGAGGCATCTCCCACCGTTGCGGGTGGTCATATTTACCTGATGAATTTTGCTGCGGATGTGGTGGTCGTAGAATCTGCCACCGGAACCATCAAGGCGAACATCCCCATGGGGTCAGGCTCTGACAACATGACCCGATCCAGCATCGCGGTGGCACATCAGCAACTCTTCATTCGCACCAACAAACAACTTTATTGTATTGGCAAACCCTGAATCCACCCTCATCATCTCTTATTCCCATGAAACCATTCATCCTGACATGCATGCTCTTAGTGTCCTCCATTGCTGGGGCTCAATCAGCGGAGTCCGACGATACCAAGCCATCGGCTCCCACCGCTCCCACCGTTGTCACACCCGGAAAAGCAGGTAGCCCACCTTCCGATGCCATCGTACTTTTCGATGGCACTCAAATGGACGCCTGGCAATCTCAGGATGGACCCGCCAAGTGGAGCCTTCTGGAATCCGAAGGAGCCATGGAAGTCAAAAAAGGCACCGGATCCCTTCGCACCAAGTCGTCTTTTGGGGATGTACAGCTGCATATTGAATGGGCATCGCCCAGCGTGGTTGAAGGCTCTGGACAGGGTCGTGGCAACAGTGGTGTCTATCTCCAGGGACGCTACGAAATCCAGGTTCTCGACTCTTTCAATAACGAAACCTACTTCAATGGCCAGGCAGGTTCCTTTTACGGCCACGCCGCTCCTTTGGTGAATGCCTCGCGTCCTCCAGGACAATGGCAGTCCTACGACATTATTTTCATTTCCCCCAAACCCCAGGCAGATGGCTCGGTGAAACCCGGTTCCTTTACGGTGCTTCACAACGGCGTCCTCATCCAGCATCAAACCCCCATCCATGGGGGAGCCACCACAGCAGCAGAGTTCAAGGGTGTCGCACCCAAGGGGCCTCTGGTTCTTCAGGATCACGGTAATCCCGTCCGCTATCGGAACATCTGGATTCGCGAACTGAATTGATGCCATCGGTGTCAGCGGGGGATTTCAGGCCTATCAGGCTTCTGAAAGGCCTCGATCACCAACAGTGCCTGCGTGGCCCAGGCGGAAGTGGATATCCATTGCGCATGGCTTTTGCCACCGCTTGGGCGTGTGGTTTCCTGCCAGCTACCGTCTTGAAGCTGCTCAGCAATCAGGAAGGAAGCGCCTCTTTTCATGATCATGGCAATGCGCTCGTCCCTTGCATGGGTGGCCAGAGCGATAAGCGCAAGGGACGTATCAAAGATTTCAGCAGGACTTCCGGGATAAGGCCCCCAACCTCCGAAACGTGATTGGGATTTCATGAGGAATTCGAGACACAGAATGGATTCCCCCTGCGCACCTTGATCACGCTCTTGAACAAAGAGCAACTTGCATGCAGCGTTGAGAACGTGCTGAATGGGAATTTGTAGAAGCCACTTTTCGGCTCTTTCTCGGGCGGGCGAAAATGCTGGATAAGCCGCTGCTTTGAGCAGCCGCCAAGCCCAGAAAGTGGCCCAGGCTGAACCTGGAGCACCTGGCGTTCCCACTGTGGGCACGGACTCCAAGGCCCAGGAGCCGTCCTCTTTCTGATGGGGCAATAATCGCTCCCCCACCGACCGAAACCATGGGTGGGATTCTGTCTCTGATGCCATCGATGATGGCATCAGGAGCATCCGAGTCATGGAAAATTGAAGATCTGCCAGAAGAGGGTCCTTGGCATTGGGGTCGCCCTTTTGATGGTGCCAGTCTTCCAATTTCTCCAACCACTGCTGGCTCGAATCAAGGGTTTCGGCAGGAAGTTTCCATCCTTGCGCTCGAGCTGAAGCAAGAGCACGAGCCCCATCACCCTGATGATGGCAAGAAAAGCACTGGTTTTCACGCGGCCAGGCAGGAACCTGCGACCCAAGAAACTCTATGGCACGTTCAAGAGACGGTCGAAGCTGTTGGTTTGAAACAATCGGCGTAGCTCCTTGAACCATGGCTGAGGTATGCACGAGCAGACCGGCCATCAGCCAACCCCGAACTTTTCCCCATAAACAACCAAGAGGGCTAACGATCATCCAAAAACGTTTCATTTCTTCAGCAGATCACTCAACATCGATGACGTCCTCCTCGCTCCCCTCGGCATAGGGCGCATACGGGCGGGCGTTTTTTCCCAGAGGGGACTTGGTTCCCAGAGAATGAGCCAAGCGATTCAAAATACGCCGTGCCAAAGGTCGACGAAGGATCGGCACGAGTAAAAGAAAACCCGAAACATCCGTCAGCACTCCAGGGGTGATGAGGACAAGGCCTGCCACCAAGATCATGAGGCCCTCCATCAGCGCCAGACCAGGAAGCTGTCCTCTGGCAAAGGTTTCCTGGATTTGCCTCCACACGGCAAATCCCTGCCGATGGGCGAGAGAGCCTCCCAAAAAACCCGTCACGAGAACCAGCCAAAGAGTGGCCACCCATCCCAGGGATTGCCCCAATCTCAGGAGAAGAAAAAGCTCGAGCATTGGTAAACTGATGAAAAAAAGCACCCATTTCCAAGCAGCCGAGGGTCGATAGGAAGAACCACCACCGTTGTGTTGAAAATGCATGAACATGACAGAGCATCTCAAAATTGAATTCTCCACAGCCAGCTGACCAGAAAAACTTTCATGAATTTATTGTCATGGAGAACAATTCGGTTTAACCAAGCTTGTGCGGTTTTTGACGTCCAAAGAACAGTGGGCCATGTTTTGGATCCTGTCACTGCTTCTGATCGGCTATGCGGTGAAACACTATCGACTCACCCATCCTGAACCACCCAAAGGGATCCCAACGGCCGCACCCTAGAAACGCTTTATGCAGACTTTGGATTTTGACCAAACCGTGGAGAGCATCATTGAATCCGATGATCGATTCGCTGCGGAGAGCTATTATTTTCTTCGGGATGCGCTCGATGTCACCCACCGTGAGCTCAAGAAACGTCACGGACAGGATCACCAGGCACAGCATGTGTCCGGCCGCCAATTGCTCGAAGGCATTCGGCAGCACGCTCTCGAGGAGTTTGGCCCTATGTCCCTGACCGTTCTCACCGAATGGGGAATCACACGTTGCGAGGATTTTGGAGAAATTGTTTTCAATATGGTGGAGCACAAATTGCTTTCCAAAACAGACGAAGACTCCCGAGAGGATTTCCGCTCCATTTACACCTTCAAGGAAGCTTTCGAACGACCTTTTCGGCCGCAAAAGCCCAGAAGCGTTGAATCCGGATTTTCCAAAGGGCTCAAAAAACCGGGCACCAAAGTCTGAGCTTCAACCAGCATCGGGAATGGGCTGCAAAGTTTCTTTTCACCTTTAGGCAACCTTGTTTATGTCCACTCCCCCCACGTCACGATCATGTCAGATAATTCGTCCTACACTCTTTCACAGCACCCCACCGGGGCTCAAATTTGCACTTTTGCCAACGGACTGACCGTCATCCTTCTGGAAGATCACAGCGCACCCGTGGTTTCGGCCCAGGCCTGGTGCCAGGCTGGAAGTATTCACGAAGGCGATTGGATGGGTGCCGGACTTTCTCACGTATTGGAGCACATGCTCTTCAAAGGCACTCACAAGAGAGGTAAGGGGAAAATCGACCAGGAGGTTCAGGAAGCAGGAGGCTACATGAATGCTTACACTTCCTTTGATCGAACCGTCTATTACATCAATGCCCCATCCAGCGGTACCGAGGTGGCCGTTGATATCCTTTGTGACATCATGCAGAACGCCTCGCTTCCTGAGGAGGAACTCACCAGTGAATTGGACGTCATCCGAAGGGAAATGGATATGAATCAGGATGATCCCGGGAGGCGCTCAGCTCGTGGACTGTTTGAGACTGCCTACCAATATTCCCCCTACCGATACACGGTCATAGGCTACCCCGATGTATTCAATCGTATCACTCGGGAGGATGTCTTCGACTACTACCGACGGATGTATGTTCCATCCAACCAGTTTTTCGTTGTCGTGGGCGACATCGACACGAAAAACATCCTATCTCAATTTTCATCCTGTTATGCCAACGCGACCTTTCAACCTCTGGCTCCCATTTATATTCCGGAGGAACCCAAGCAACTCTCAGCGCGCATCCATGCGGAGGAAGCTCCCATTGAACTAGGCCATGCACACTTCTCATGGCACATCCCAGACATTCGTCACTCGGATCTCCCGGCACTGGAAGCACTGGCCATCGTATTAGGAGGGGGCAGAAGTTCACGCTTTCACCAACAGCTCCGTGAAAAGCAGGCATTGGTGCATGCCATCGACGCCTGGACCTACAACCCGGGAAAGCCCGGCTTGATCGGTGTCAGCGCGGTATTTGATGGCCCACGCTATCCGGAGGTCCTGAAGGCCGTCGAAAACCAAATCACGAGGCTGATTGAAGATGGCATCCAGGCGCAGGATCTGGAAAAGGCCATCAAGCAGTTCAAGGCATCTACCCTGTCATCGCAAAAAACCATGCAAGGGCAGGCACAGGATCTGGGAAGTTCCTGGATGGCGGCAAGGGACCTCGGCTTTTCGAGTCACTTTCTCGAGCAAATGCAGCAACTCAAACCAGAGGATTTGGTGAGAGTTGCCCAGCAATACTTGGGAACAGAAACACAAACTGTCTATGCCCTTCTGCCACCGGACACTGCAGCCAAAGCACCCCACATCAAGACTCGCTCTGATGAGCATCCGGTTGAATCTTGGCAAAGCGCCGAAGGCATGCGCGTCCTTTTCAAGCGGGACCACCGATTGCCTTTCGTTGAACTGCGTTCGGTTTTCTTTGGGGGTGTTCTCACCGAAGCGCCCTCCCTCAATGGAATCACTCAGTGGATGAGCCAAGGTTTGCTCAAGGGAACCAGCAAGAAGACTGCAGCCGAACTGATGGAACAAATCGAATCGGTCGGAGGAAGCATCGACGCTTACGCAGGTAACAACAGCTTTGGAATCAACCTGGAATGCATGCAAAGCGATACCCAAATGGCCTTGGACTGCCTCAGGGAGGTTTTGCAGGATCCCACCTTTCCCGAGGAAGAAATCGAACGGGAACGACAAGTGCAACTGGCTGGCATTCAAGCTCAGAGAGATCAACTGCTGGGGCGTTGCCTACAACTCATGCGAAGGGGGCTGTTTGGGGATCGATATTATGGGATGATTTCTTTGGGTCAGGAGGCGACCGTCTCTTCCTTTACACGTGAAGCTCTTTTACAGCATTCGAAGCGATGGATGCACCCAGGCAACCAGGTGCTGGCCATCTATGGAGACATGGATCCTGAGCACATTAAGCCCCTTTTGAACCATTACTGGGATAGAAGTCAGCAGCACCTTGAGCCGGTTGCACCGATCGAGTTGGAGCCTCAGACGATTGTCCTGCCGGCTGACAATCAGGAGACCACGGACAAAAAACAATCCGTGGTGGTGGTCGGGTTCAAAGGCTGCCGATTGGATGATCCACAGCGCCATGCGCTGGACTTGATCCAGGAAACGTGCAGCGATCTGGGGTCGAGGTTGTTCATGAAAATACGCGACGAATTGGGCTTGGCCTATTATGTGGGTGCTCAGCACATGCCAGGGATCATCCCGGGATATTTCGCTTTTTATGCTGGCACCTCACCCGATCATGTGGATCAAGTCAAAGAGGAAATGGGCAAACAAATCCAGCACTTGGTGGATCAGGGGATTACTGAAACCGAGTTGAAACGATCCAAGGCAAAATTACTGGGACAAAAGAAAATAGCCAGGCAATCGTTGGGCCATCTCGCCACACAAAGTGCCTTGGATGAACTCTACGGGCTCGGTTACATGCATCAATTTGAAGAGGAGGCAGCCATTGAATCCGTCACTTTGGAGGAAGTTCAGCAAGCAGCAGCAAGTGTCTTCCTGCAGGCGCAGCAGTGTACGGCAACTGTGGGACCCTCACTCAAATAACCCATTCATGGATGTTGGAAAGCCGGATTGTAGGCTCCGCGCTCGGCAAATCCCCCAAGATGAGGCCGCATGCTGGAATACCTCGGGTAGGATTCAAAAATCTCTCCCTTACCTGTTGCACGGGGATCTTCCTGTTTGGTGAGTTCGAGCATCAACAAATCACCCAGTTGATCCACCAGAGTTGCATACCCTGGCTCACCGGCCAAATTACGCATGCAGGCTGGGTCCTTGAGGATGTCGAAACATTCCTCTGCGGGCCGTTTACCAACCGACGCCTCAAGAAAAAAGGAGCCTTGGGGAGTGTCTGCCCGCTCGCGCAGAAAGGTCAGGCTTGGACAAGCGTCGATATCATGAAATTCATCACCAGCTGGCCACCGTTCAGGGGCAAAATTTCGAATGTAGAGGAATTGATGCGTACGAATGGCACGGGATGGATAGCCAAGATTGTCAGGTCGGGCATGGGTATGCCGCTCACGACCACTGAGTACCCAACGACGTTGAGGCTCCAAACGACCTGAGCCCCTTGCCTGGATGAGGGAACACAAACTGGAACCGGTGATTTCAGGCCAACGCTCACAACCCGCCAATTCAAGAAAGGTGGGGGCCAGATCTATAAAACTCACGAGATCATCCACAATTCTCCCCCCTGGAATCCCCTTCTCCCAACGCATCGCCATGGGAGCATGGATACCAAATTCATACAAGTTGGCCTTGGCTCGAGGAAAAGGCATGCCGTTGTCTGCAGTTACCACAATGAGCGTATCTTCCAGGAGTCCTTTTCTTTCTAGCACACTGAGCATTCGCTCCAGGTGCTGATCAAACCACTCAATTTCAACAGCATAGTCGAGCAAGTCGGAACGAATGGTCGGGTGATCGGGAAGAAATGCCGGCACCTCTGCGCTTTCAAGGCTTTTGCCAGCTCTCAAGCCTGCTCCATCTTCGTAAGCGCGGTGCGGCTCATGGGCCCCAAACCAGAAGAAGAATGGCTTTTCAGAAGGTTGTTCCTGGAGGAATTCCTCAAAGTTACGCGCATAATCCCTGCCGCTGATACCCTTGGGAGACTCCATGTTGTGGCGATTGTAAGCTTTGCCAACGGGGTTCTCTGACCAACCCGTGATCGTATGATTGCCGGGTCCCCAAGCCTTTCCAGTGTAACCCACGCGATATTCCGCCTCCTCTTCGAGAGTCCGAGTGAAAACTTTCAAGTCAGACGGAAAATTGGAGGCATGCGTCCCTGCTTCTCGATTCTGCCAGATGTTCCTGCCCGTCAGAATGCTGGCCCTGGAAGGAGAGCAGCCTGGTGCCGGACAAAACGCCTGCGTAAAGAGAAGTCCCTCGCGTGCGACTCGATCGAAAGCGGGGGTTTCGACAAAACCGCTTCCATAGGCCGAAGCATGGGGAAAGGATTGATCATCGGCTATGGCAAATAGGATATTAGGCCTGGCAGATTTGGCCAAGGCACTCCGATCAAAAACCGTGAACAGGCTGATGAGGATCATCCATGTGAAGACAGGAGAAGGCATCACAGAAAGATACGAACCCCGCTCACCACAGGCAACGCTATTTGGACATCCAGCTGGCCGATGTAGCAACGAGTTTGGCATGAATGTAATACACCACGCAGCCCGCCACTGCTCCAAGGGGAGCCACGGGCCATTCTAGATCGAATCCAATCTCAATGAGCCAGACCGCAATGCCCACGGACATCGAGAGAAGTGCGCTTGTCTGATTCCCCATGGAGGTGAAGAGGCCGAAACAGAGAGGCACAAGCAAGCCTGCCAATCCGATGGAATAGCAACTCTCCAACAATTCAAAGGCTCGAGACCCCAGAAGAGCCACCATGACACAAGCGATCGAAACCAACACCACCGACCACCGACAAAGTGCCAGGGTGGAGAGAGCTGGCGTCACGTGGGGACGGAGAAGGTTCCTGCCCAGGGCAGTTGCCGGAGCGAGAATCCCGCTATCCATGGATGAAAGCACCATGGACAGTACTGCCAGCAAAAACAACACCATCCAGCCACCGCTAAGATAATGCTGTGCCATCTGGATAACGACCGACTGGATTTCCTGATTCGGAAACAGGATCGGGAACGACAGTCCAACAAGGATCGGCACACAGCCCAAGAGGATATAGGCGCCACCAGCAATAAAGCAGGCTTTTCGTGCGATGGATCCAGATCGTGACGCAAACACCCGCTGCATCAAATCTTGGCTGGGAATGTTTCCGAGCATGGCAATGTTCAACCATCCCAACCATTGCACGAACTCCGTCATGCGTTCGGTCGGAATCCAAGTGCGTCTGGAGGGGGTTATCTGACTCCAAGCCCCAGGCCATCCGCCGGTGGTTGAGGCGAGATCCTGCCAGACATGCCATCCCAGAAGCAAAAGCCCAAGAATCAGCAATAAAGCCTGTAGGCTGTCGGTGAGCCCAACCGACCACATGCCACCCAACAAAGTATAGACCAAAGCAAAGAGCCCAAGCCCGATGATTGTGGGTGTGGCCGGCCATCCAAAAAGCACCTCAAAGAGTCCGGCCAGTGCGACCAATTGAACAGCAATCCAACCGATGAAGGTGGGCAGTGAAGTCAACACTTGCAGTATTTCAGCCTTGACCCCAAAGCGCAGTTTAAAGTAGTCCGCCAAGGTACATACCTTCATATCCCATAGCGGGCGTGCAAAAAAAAGCCCTGTCACCATCAGGCAGAGACCGCTACCCAACGGCTCGAGGGCGACCACACGAAAACCTTCCGCAGCCATTTCATCAGTCGATGTCAGAAGAGTTCCAGCGCCAAACCAGGTGGCCAGAAGGGTCGCTGAGGCCATCCAGGTTCCCATGCGCCTGCCAGCCACAATAAAGTCTTCTTCATCCTTGACTCGCCTTTGGGCCACCCATGCCACGATCAGGATGACCACAGCATAGGATATCACACCAAAAAGAAGCATTACTGAGCAGGATGATTCGTTGAGGGAAGATGATGAGAGCCCTTTGGATGACCCTTCCTGACCTCAATGCGATGGAAATCAAGGAGTCGGCGTGATCGTTCGCAATTGAACATCCTTGATAGCCGAGGAAGTCATCCAGGTAGCAACCCCAAGAGGGATGGATTGCTCAATTTCACCTATGCGCATTCCGATTTTCACATCCACCGTACTGAGATTGAGAAAAAGTTTGTCGTCAATCCACGCCTGAATGCGATCCTCCATCACGCGAAGAACGATACGATACCATACCTGGTCTTCGAACTTCTTATAGTCAGTCGTTTCATTTTCTGCTGCATCCATCCCGTTCACACTGGAAAGGCCAACCACTCCCCCACCCCAGCCGCCGCAAATAAAGGTACAATGATCTTCCTTGTAAGGGATGGTCAGACCGCAAAAGAAATCACTCCCCTTTCGTTTCATGGCTTGAAGGGCGATTTCATAATTCACTTTAGGAACTGAGTTGGTGTATTGAACGCCACTCAAGGCAAGCCCCATATCGATTTCGAGAGCTCCCTCTCGAACACGAGCATCACCATGACCTGCGAAATCAGTCACCTTCCACCCTTCCATGGTCTTGCCATCAAACAACAATTTCCAACCAGCTGCCTTCCTATCCGGTGGCACGGGCTTTTCTTGTGCCAAGCTCATCTGAATGAGCCATGCAGCCATCAGAGCAAGGCAAGCTCTGGTAAAAGCCCCGGAGGCAAGTCCATGAATGGGAAGTTTCAGCATGTCATGATTATCCACCGCGTCGCCATCAAGGTCCAGCACTCTCTTTGCCGCTTGAAGTTTCCATAGCTCCGCTCATATTTCCAACATGGACAATGCGGATGTGGCAGGCGTGCTGGAAGAGATTGCCGTCTTATTGGAGCTCAAAGGAGAAAACCCGTTCAAAACCCGAGCCTACATCAATGGTGCCCGTGTCATCGAAAATTTGACGACTCCGTTGTCTTCTCTGGTGAAAGAAGCTCGTTTGCACGAGCTCAAAGGATTTGGCGAAGCGCTGCAACAAAAAGTCAGCGAACTGGTCACCGTAGGTTCACTCAAATACCATCAGGACCTCAAGGCTTCCATCCCTCCTGGTTGGTTCGACATGCTGCAGGTCCCGGGCCTGGGCCCCAAGAAAGTGAGAGCACTAAACCAGATCTTGCATATTGACGATCTCCCCGCCCTCAGAACCGCCTGCGAATCGGGCAAAGTCGCCGAATTGAAGGGGTTCGGAGAAAAAACGCAGCAAAAAATCCTTGATGGCATTCTTTTTCGCCAAAAATACGCGTCTCATCATCGCCTGGATACCGCTCTGGCTGTGGGCCATCAGATCATGGAGGCCATGAAACAATGGTCTCAAGTGAGTCGCTGCAGCGAGGCTGGGAGTTTACGGCGGAGAAAGGAAACCCTCCACGATCTGGACTTCCTGATTTCATCCAAGGAGCCCAATACGGTGATCGAAGCCTTCACCTCCATGCCATGGGTAGAATCCGTGATCGCCAAAGGGGAAACGAAGGCCTCGGTCGTCTTGCAGGGAGGCATGCAGGCGGATCTCAGGGTGGTCGAAGATCGATCATTCCCTTTTGCACTGGCTTACTTTACCGGAAGCAAGGAACACAATATCGTCATGCGGCGCCGTGCCATCGAACGAGGGCTTCGCTTGAATGAATATGGGCTTTTCCCCTCGGATGATTCGGATGAAGAAACAGCACAGGAAGGCGTGCACTGCGATGATGAGGAAGGTATTTTCCGCGCTTTGGACCTGGCTTATATTCCACCCGAGCTTCGCGAGGACTGTGGTGAATTTGAAGTCGCCACTCAGGGCCGCATGCCGCGACTGCTTGAATGGACGGACATGAAGGGCTCCCTGCACAATCATTCCAACTGGAGTGACGGTCGTCAGCCACTGGAGGCCATCATCGAGGACTGCATGGAGCATGGGTTCGAATATTGGGCAGTGACCGATCACTCAACTTCCTCCTTCCAAGCCAATGGACTCAAACCTCCGCGCCTCCTCGATCAAATAAAAGCCATTCGTGCTCTGAATGAAAAGCTCTCCCGAGAGAATGTAGACTTTCGACTTTTGACCGGATCAGAGGTGGATATCCTCTCGGATGGCTCCCTTGATTTTGAAGACGATCTACTGGCCCAACTGGATGTCGTGGTCGCCAGCATTCACCAGGGTTTCACCCAGTCCAGAGATCAATTGACCGAACGCCTTATCGCGGCGGCTCACCATCCACAGGTGCACATGCTCGGTCATCTCAGCGGTCGACTCTTATTGGAGAGGGATGCTTACAGCATCGATCATCGAGCCATTCTGGAGGCCTGCTCCCAAACCGGCACCTGGATTGAACTCAACGCCAACCCCTATCGTCTTGACATGGATTGGCGGTGGTGGAAGCAGGCCAGGGACCTTGGAATTCGATGCGTCATCAACTGCGACGCGCACCATGCCGAACACGCCAGTTTCCTGCGCTTAGGAGCGGAGCACGGCCGCAAAGGCTGGTTGCGAGCGGAGGATGTGGTCAACACATTGCCCCTGGATGCCTTGATGGAGGCCCTTGCACTCAAACGAAAAAAAGCCGGGCTACTGAAGTAGATGGCTTCGCAGGCAGTCATCCAAGGTTCTCAGGAACGCACCACTCGCCTGGCTTTCGTGTTCCTACTTTGCGGCGCCACTTGTATCGGCATGGCTCCCATTCTCGTACGAATCAGTGAGCTCAACGCGTTGCCGACGGCTTTTTACCGATTGTTTTTGGCTTTACCGTGGCTGTGGCTATGGACCGTGACATACGACAAGGGCGCAACCCGCGGCTCCAAGGCGCTGGAACCTTCGCCCGGCAAACAGTGGTTGGGGATTGCTCTGGGAGGGATCTTCTTTGCCCTGGACATGGCTTTTTGGCATGAATCCCTGCACCACACTTCCATTGCGAACGCCACCCTGCTAACCAACACAGCTCCCATCTTCGTCGCTTTGGCAGCCCGCTTTTTATTTCATGAGCGCCTGACCCGCTTTTTTCTCATAGGGATGTGCCTCGCATTGTTAGGCGGAGTTTTACTCAGTGGCTTTCATCTCGACAGCCAAAGGGTGCATCTTTATGGGGATGGAATGGCCTTGCTGGCCGCTCTTTTCTATGCCGCCTACATGCTGTCCATCAAGTGGCTACGAAGCTCCATGGACACCCTGCCGATGCTGGCGCGCATGGGTTTGTTCAGCACGGCAACACTGGGTCTCATCTCTCTCGTATCTGAGCAAACCATGATCCCAGCAAGCTGGACGGGTTGGGTCACTCTCTGCTCCTTGGCCTTCATTGGACAGGTCCTTGGCCAGGGTCTCATTGCGTATGGCTTCAAGCATCTGCCCGCATCCCTTTCCGCGCTGAGTTTATTGTTGCAACCTCTGGTCGCCTCACTCGCTGCCTGGATGATCTTGAAAGAAACGATGTCGCCGATCCAGATCGTGGGCGGGATCATTGTCCTTTATGGCATTTCCCTGGCACGAAAGACAGAAAGCCGGATCGTTCACCCAAAGTCTTGATCAGAGGAGGCGACGAGCCATAGGCCACACCCATCAAGCCAGGATCGGCTTAATGACCTTCCCATGCACATCGGTCAAGCGCATGTCGCGTCCTCCAAAACGAAACGTCAGCTTTGTGTGGTCCATCCCCAGCAGGTGCATCATGGTGGCATGCAAATCGTAGATTTCCACTCGGTTTTCAATGGCCTTGTAGCCATAGTCATCGGTCGCTCCATAGGCCATGCCACCCTGAACTCCGCCACCTGCCAGCCAGATGGTAAAACCAAAAGGATTGTGATCCCTGCCATCAGCCCCCTGAGAAAAGGGAGTCCTGCCGAACTCACCTGCCCAGATCACCAGAGTCTCATCCAGGAGGCCACGCCCTTTCAAATCCTTTAGCAAAGCAGCGATGGGCTGGTCCACGGCCTTGGCGTTGTTGGTATGGCCTTTCTGCAAGCCTCCATGCTGGTCCCAACGGTCTGCCCCCACATTGGGACACGTCAACTCCACAAAACGGACTCCACGTTCAATGAGACGGCGCGCAAGCAGACACTCTCGGGCAAAAATATCGGTGGGCTTGTAAGCATCCCCCACCCCGTAAAGTTTGTGGGTCACTTCGCTTTCCCCTGACAGGTCCATGAGCTCGGGAACCGAGGATTGCATCCTGAAAGCCAATTCCTGATTAGCAATGGCCGATTCCACCGCTGAATCATGCCCAAGCTCCACAGCTGATTGTTGATCCAATCGCTGAAGCAGACTCAACTTGCGTGCTTGAGCAGAGACCGAGCTTTCCTTGGGATGAATATTGGCGACCGGAGGATCGTTGGGCTGAAAAAGAGACCCTTGATAAGCTGCAGGGAGAAAGCCGCTTGAAAAGTTATCCAGTCCACCCGGGGGCGTCAGCCCGCCATTGATCACCACAAATCCAGGCAGGTTTTGGTTCAGGCTTCCTAATCCGTAGGTCACCCAGGCACCTGCGCTGGGCCGTCCGCTCAACCCCAAACCTGTGTGAAGAAAATAGTTGGCATTGGTGTGTTCAGAAAATTCCGAGACCATGGAACGGATAAAACACATGTCATCGACACAGCCGGATAGGTGTGGGAAGAGCTCACTCACGGGCATGCCGCTCTGCCCGTATTCCCGAAAAGACCATGGAGATCCATAGGTGTTGCCATTGTTGTTGAATTGGGTGGGCTCCATTTTCATGGCAAAGGGCTTGCCATGGTCTCGACTCAGTCTGGGTTTAGGATCAAAGGTATCCATCTGGGCCGGTCCACCATCCATATAAAGCATGATCACTTGCTTGGCACGTGGCGGATAATGCGATGGTTTGGGAAGGAGTGGATGTGCAAGCCCCTTCATGGAAGCTGGCTCTCCTTGTGGATCGGAACGCAGCAGATTCGCGAAGGCAAGAGAACCAAAACCATGTGCCACCCGTTCGAGTGCCTGACGTCGATTGAGCCTCTTGGGATAGGTGCGGCCGCAAGGATACATAGCGTTATCGTAGATAGATGAATTCCTTCATGTTGAAGAGTGTATGGCAAAGATCACTCCATGCCTTGTGTGCCGCAGACTTGGAGTCTTGACCCTCTTGCTCATAGAAGGCCACTTGATCAGAAAGAAAGGAACGCGCTTCGCGAATTTCTGTCTGAGACGGCCATCGGCAAAAAGCCTGTTCATACATACCCGTCAAGCACGCGGCAAAACTCTGGGTTGGAGCCCGAACCTTTTGCGCCCAAGCCTGCGCTTGTTGCATCACGAATGGGTCATTCATCAAAACCAGGGCTTGCGCAGGAACGTTCGACTGAGCACGTCGACCAAAGGTGCTGTGGGGAATGGGCGCGTCAAACGTCGCCAGAAAAGGAGACAAGAAATTGCGTCGCACCTCGACATAAACGCTGCGTCGTCCGGATCCATCAAGAGGCCCACTAGCCCCGGGGCGCCCGCGCCCGGTCATGAAAGCCGTGAGATGAATCTTTTCGGAAGCACCAAAAGGTTCAAGATCCATTTGACCTGAAACCAGCAACAAATGATCCCTGATGGATTCGGCCTCCAGACGGCGGACCAAGGATCGATGCCACAAGGCATTCTCCGGATCTTGTGAGGCAGTCTGGGGGGAGGAAGCGACTGAATCCATCGCAAAAGCACTGGAAAGAACAAGCATTCGAATCAGTTTTTTGGTAGACCAGCGAGCTTCGTGCACGAACCAATGCGCCAGCCAGTCCAATAACTCCGGATGCGTGGGAGGCTGACCAAGCACTCCGAAATCGTCAACAGTCCTCACCAACCCCCTACCAAAGATATGATGCCAGACTCGATTGACATACACCCGAGCGGTCAAGGGATTGTTCGGATCGATCATGGCACGAGCCATGGCATATCTTCCAGAACCTTCGTGGGGAACGGCCAAATCGGAGAGGGAGGTCAAATAGGTTCGGCTGGCAGCTTCGCCATGCCGGCGGGGATTCCCACGAATGTAAACTGGGCTGTCCCTGCCGCTGCCCTCGATCATCGTCAAACCCACGGGAGAAATCTCAATGGACTCTGAATGGGATCGGTATTTCTGAGCCAAGGCCAACCAAGCTTGAGGCAAGGGTACTTCCGCAGCATTGGAAGATTCCTTTTCGATCACTGGCGGGGCTGCCTGATTGGATGCCAAAACAGTTTGCACGGAAAACCAAGCCTCGGGACCATGCGCACCTCCGTTGGATAAATCAGCCTGGGTCGTATCCTTGAACTCCAGATAGGCTTCGTGACCCTGCCACATCTGCAGATCGAACGTGGTCCAGGCGGCCTGATCACGATCAAGGTTTTTCTTGATACCGTCGTAGATAGGACCGCGGATCAGGTTAAAATTGTCGATCACCACATTGATCCGTGACTTTCTGCCCGAGGCAAGGGCATGAACGTAGCGCCGATCAATCTTGAAAGTCGGGGATCTAAGCGATCCCTGTAACTTCACAGACCACTTGGCAGAATCGACTGCATGAGCCGAAGCGGGCTGGAGGGGATGGTCTCCTGACCGATGAACCAGATCACCTGGTTGTACGAAGGGATCATGGCGCATCGCCTCATCATCCAGAAACCAGCCTTCGAAAGCATTCAGCGCGGCATCTCCGAGTAGGCGGTCCTCCGCAGCCCCTTGAGGACGATTGGTCAAGGCAATCCGATAGCCAGCCGCTTTAAGAATCTGCTGACCCTCTTCCTGCCATTGTTCCCAAGTCTCAAGATCAGAGTCCAACCGATCCTCTGGAAGCAAGGTGGTTTGCTGGTAGCGCGAACTCTTCATGATACCAAACAAACCATAGTAATCACGTGCACTGATGGCATCAAACTTGTGGTCGTGACAGCGCGCGCAACTCACCGTCAATCCCTGAAAGGTCTTGCTGACGACATCAATCTGGTTATCCAGAACATCCAGCTGGTTCATCTGAATATCCACCGGAGAATGGACCTGCTGGCCCAACCAGTAAAAACCCGTTCCGAGGATGGACTCATTCAACCCCGTGGATGGATCGATTCTTGGATGAGGAAGTTGATCCCCAGCAAGATGTTCCATGATGAATTGATCATATGGAAGGTCTTGGTGAATGGAGCGAATGACGTAATCCCGATAGCGCCAGGCGTTGGGGATCGGGTAGTCAAATTCATGCCCCATGGTCTCCGCATAGCGCACCAAATCCAACCAGTGACGCGCCCAATGCTCTCCATAGTGAATGGAACCCAACAACGCTTCGATGACCTTCTTTTTGGCATCCATTCCCTTGTCCTGCAGAAACGCGTCCAACGCTGCCTGGGTTGGAGGAAGACCCGTCAGGACGACATGCACTCGTCTCAACCAAGCGGCTGAGGAGACCGCCGATGCCGGCCGAAGCCCCTCCTCCTCGAGACGATGCTTCAAGAAGGCATCTATCGGCTGCTTTACCCATTGGGCCTCCTGAACTTCCGGTGGCTGTGATGGCTGAACCGGCTTCCAAGCCCAGTGTTCGGAACGACGCTTTTCCAAGTTGAAGGATTCTCCGACTTCACCGACTGCCAAGCTGCCGGTTTGGGGTGTCCATGGCAGCCCCATTTGGACCCAACGCTCCAAATGCTCAATGTCGCGCTCCTGGAGACGGGAGTCGGGTGGCATCTGAAGGTCCACATTGTCGTAATGAATGGCTTCCAAGAGCAAACTGGCACTGGGATTCTGCAAGTTGACAGCCGGGCCACTGTCGCCCCCTTGCAACAAGCCTTCTCGAGAGTCCAGATACAATCCCCCCTTGAGTTTTTTCGCTGGATGGCTGTGGCACTCAAAGCAGGTTTCCGAAAGGAGCGGTCGAATACGCTTTTCAAAAAAGTCCAGGTCCTCGGGGCGAAAGGTGGTCGAACCCGCTTCCTGGGCCGAGAGGACCATCCATGTACCTTGGCTCATGCGCATGGCAAGGCACAAAAAAAGAAGGGTTCTGGTTGGAAACACCATCATGACATGGAGACGTTCGAAGTCTCATAGAACTAGCCACAAAGCTAGGCGATGAGCAACAGTTTTGTCGGTTGGCTTCCGGAACCAAAGCGCGCATCCCAGCCCAAATGGCACATTTTAGGAAAGCAACCAGAAACCCTGACCCACAAGAGGATCTCGCACCTTAGGGTGCCTTTGTCCTATCAGACCAGTAATTCAGCGATCTGAACGGCATTGAGTGCCGCCCCCTTGAGGAGCTGATCCCCAGCCACCCAAAAACAAAGCCCATTGTCCAATGCGCAATCCATTCGAAGGCGACCCACTTGGCAGTGATCCTTACCTGAGGCACGCAACGGCAGAGGATATTGATTTTGCTGCGGATCATCCACGACATCCAATCCAGGCGCCCGGGAAAGAATGTCCTGAGCACGTTGCAGATCCACCGGCTGCTGAAATTCAGCACTGATGGCGATTGAATGAGCGCGGTAGACAGGCACTCGAACACAGGTCACACTGGCCCTGAAAGAAGGATGATGCATGATCTTACGCCCCTCATTCTCCAGCTTCATTTCTTCCCTGGTGTAACCCTCTGCCAGAAAAGAATCGACATGAGGCAGGACATTGAAGGCAATCTGATGCGGATACACTTCGGGGCTCACATCCTCTCCTTGACTCAACTGACGAACCTGATTTTCCAACTCCACGATCGCCTGAGCTCCCGTACCTGAAACAGCCTGATAGGTGGAAGCAAAGACTCTTTCAACACCAAAGGCCTGATGCAACGGATAAAGGGCCATCAAGGTAATCGCTGTCGTGCAATTGGGATTGGCAATGATGCCCTGGTGGGATAGAGCATCCTGAGCATTGATTTCTGGAACCACCAGTGGAACCGATGCATCCAGGCGAAAGGCACTGGAGTTATCGACCACCACGGCCCCGGCCTTTACAGCCTCAGGCCCCCATTCCTTGGAGATTCCTCCCCCTGCGCTAAAGAGGGCAATATCCACACCCTCAAAGGACGAAAGGGTCAATTCCTCGATCGTTAAGGTCTCCTCACGGAAATTCAGCGACTTGCCAGCTGAGCGCTTGGAAGCAAGCAAACGCAAGGACCCTACGGGAAAATTCCGACGCTCAAGGGTTCGGATCATTTCAACGCCCACGGCACCTGAGGCACCCACGATGGCCACATGAGGATTGTTATTCATAGACAAAATGGAGGCCGTTTATCGCCCATCCACCAGGCCTTGTCAAATTGAGTCTCCAAAGGCGCGGTTTTTGGGATTTCAAAGAAACACGTTGTTCCAGTAGGCCCCACCCCTCTCTATCCACCCATCGTTTGGAGACCCCTGTTTGGTTAAGGGGCAAGTTGTTCGAGGTAATCCAACAGGCTGGCCATCTCCCGAATCGAAAACGAAGCCATCAAACCTTCGGGCATCATCGATGTCTCCAGAACCTTGCGTGAAAGAATTTTTTCCTTATCAAGGGTGTGAGCTTGAGAGAGCACATCGCGCAAAATCACTTGATCCCCGGATTCCTGCACCACAAAGCCCGTCACCTCTTCTCCATCGTCCAATTCAATCACATGCGTGGCGAATCCCTGTGCAATGGTATCGCCTGGCATCAAGATGGCCTTGGCAAGATCCTCGCGCCGGTAGGTATTGGCAATATTACCAAGATAGGGCCCTTTTGGGTCTTGCTCCTGGCTGACTGTGTGGCACATCTGACATGAAGCCCGCAGAAAAACTGCTTCTCCCAGGGTCACATCACCCTGCGTACGGACCACCTGCTGGAGGGTCTCCTTGACGGACAATCCATCCACCCGAGGTGAGGTGTCCTCTTCGAGTGCCTCAATGCGCAATCGGCGAGCCGATTGCCTTGCCTGCCGAGAAACCTCCTCATTGGGATCCTGCAGCGCAGCCCGGATCCGAGCATCGAGGACGTGATTACGCTGCGAAGCCGCCATCCGCATCATCACCACCCGCCGCACTGGGTCCTGCCATGCCACATCGATGAGATTTTTGACGCTTTGACTTGTTTCTGGGCTGAGATCCTTACGGTCAGCCAAGGCCAAAAGGCCAGCCTGGGCCCATGAACTGGAAGGTGAGGCTGGCTCCTTGGCTGCCCAGGATTCGAGAGATTCATACCAGGACTCCAATTGTTTGGCCGTGAGAAAGGAACGACGTGCCATTTCCTGAGCTTTGCGAGCTCCGCTCTCAGTCTCCAGACGCGTCAAGGCTTGCAACGCTGCTGGCAGCACCTGGGCGCTCGGTACTTTCATCAGGGTTTCCACCGCCTGGGCCGATTCCATGGCGGTCGATTCCGAGGCCTCTGCCACCTGAATCAAGAGAGGGATGGCTTTGGCAGGAATGTCCTCCAATCCCGAGAGCTGGGAGACGACCTGCCCCACAGCCGCTTCGCCGGCCAGTACCAAATCCAGAATCTTGTCCAAGGCAGCGTCGGATTGAATCCGGTTACGATTCATTTCTGCCACCAACCAAGCGGCTTGATCTCCCGATGCGTGTTGCAGAAACCTCTGCAATGCCGCGAGAATGCGTTCACTCGCTCCCCAGGTCTCGAGTTGATAATAGGGGCCGCGGGTGTCAGGTCGTGTCCCCCAACTATCCCCATTCCAAGGAGCCTCTCGGTGCACCAGGCGACACAGCGCGGCAAGCAAATAGGTCTGTTCAAGGTTTTCCTGGGACTGGCTCAACCTTTGCAGCAACCCTTCCACCACATCGGATTGATGCATCCTCATCAAGGCAAAGGAAGCACCTTTCTTCTGCTCCGGAGCCGCGCCACGATGATCCAAAATAGAAAAACAGGGCTCACTGGCTCCCAACAGGGCCAGAGCACGGAAGGCAGTGTGAGCAATCACCGGATCCACGTGGCCCAAGCTCTCGGCAATCACCGGTGCGATCTCCTTCTTACCCTGGCGCGCAGCGCCAATGATGGCTTCCAGCCGAGTGCGGGGGTCTTCGCTGCGAAGAGGGGCTTCAAACCATTGCGCCTGAACAGGGCCAACCCCCTTGTGAGTCACTTGATCGATGCCCATGTCTCCCAGTGCCCGAACAACAAAAGGTGCCAGCTCCGGGACGGAGATCAGTGGTTTCAACTGATTCAATAAGACCCATGACACCGTTCCATGCACGCCCCGCTGGGTCAGTGCATAAAGCGCTCCAACTCGGACTCTGAGATCCACGCCTTTGTCATGGATCATTTCGAGAAGTGCTTGCAGCAATTCAGGTGAAAGCGGCCGGCGAAGCAAGGAGCGTTGAGCGGCCAACAGGCGCACTTGGCTCGGTGTATCAAGTTTTGCGACCAGCTGCGCATCGCCCAAAGTTTCCCAATCATCCAGCGGCTGAGGCTCGTATCCAGACGGGGAAACTCGAATGATGTAACCATGATTCGGGCCAGCCCAATTGAAGGTCGCGGGTCCTTTCCAACTGGCCTGGTAGATCCGACTCATACCATCCACATCCGCATCCGTCGGGCGTGTCACCTTGATGAAAGGGGTTGGAGCAGCGGTTTCCACAAAAGAAGCACCTTCCCTTTGGACCTGATGATGGAATGTGGCTGCACGCCCCCAGTCACAGGTGTAGGGAGCATTGGCCCATTTTGCTGGAAAGCCGGGTTCGTGAATGTAGACCGAACCACAACCTGAGCCCCCACCATAGTCCGCAAGGGGCTGGACATGTTCGTCTCCGAAATTCATGTAAAGCCTTGGGTATCCATGATCTTCAAGCCCGGAAAAGTGATGCAATCGGATATCCCAACCACCACCATCATTGGTATTATCCCGAGCGAAGAGATCGAGCAGAGGACTGGTGGGCGTTCCCAGAATGTTGCGCGTACCCGTTGCAAAGAGTTCCAACCCCGTTCCATCAGGGCGCACGCGAATCACCCCTCCTCCTCGATGCTGAAGACGCCTGCCATCTACGCCCACAGCATCCATGAACCCAAAATCGCCTCCTGCAATGTAGATCCATCCATCCACGCCCAATTCCAGGCCGTTCGTCGTGTGATCAGGAGGGCGTTGGTCAAAGTCAAAGGCAATCCCAGATATCAATCTTTGAGAGGCCTCCGCGATTCCGTCACCGTCCTGGTCAAAAAACACACTCATGTGAGGGGGATGAAGGAGATAAAGACGATCATGATCCCAGATCAACCCTCTCGGTGAATCCACCTCAGGGATGAACTCGGTGACCTCGTCGGCCCTGCCATCCTGATCGGTGTCCCTGAGGCGCAAGACTCTCCCGCGTTTGGGTTGACGGCCCAGGGAGCCGTTTCCATCGCTGGACACGTAGAGATCTCCCTTGGGCGAAGCTGCCACGTAGACCGGATAATTGGCTGCTTGAGCGGATGCAAAAAGGGTCATCTCAAATCCGTCGGCGACCGAGGCATCCTGGAGAATGGCCGCTTCCTCCTCAGGGCTCAGAGGTTCCATCTTCGGCGGGGTATTCCCACCTTCGGCGTATGCGTCCGATCGGAGGGTTTCCTCCGCATCACTGAGCTTGGGGTAAAGAGTTTCAATCCCCTCACCCAACACCTTCAGCTCCCAGAGGCTGATCCACCCACCTGAGCTGCGCGTACCCGTCAACCGGAGATGCTGCAGCACCTGCGGATCAAACCGTGCTTGAGTCGAACCAGCTTTACCTTGAGAGCTGGCATCCAAAAAACGTTCCCACTCCTCTCCATCTTGGGATGATTCCAAGTAATAACCGTAGACATTGGTGGGAGTTTCCCACTGAACATCCAATCCCGTAAGGGTCACAGACTCCTCAAAACTGAGTTGAATCCATTGTGGCTTCGATGCGCCATCGGCACACCATCGAGTCTCAGGATTGCCATCCACCGCCATCCAGGGAAATCGGCCATCCTGACGACTGCTGGCGATGATTTCAACCAGAGTTGCGTTCTCCGGGGCTTGTGTTGCTGGTTTGGTTACTGAGACCTTCGGAGCAGCACTTTTTTCAACCAGGATGACCTTGGATGGCCCTTCGTAGGACTGGAGATAAGCATCCTCCAGCTTGCCACAAGCCCACAACAAACCCCTGGTAACCAGATCGAGGTAACGAGGGTCTGCGACCGTCTCGGTGTTATGCCCCAAGGTCGTACTGAAACTGGGCGCGCCCTGCTTCTGATTCACCCAGGCCACGACATGTTCCACCACTCGCTGCTCACCATTGCGGCGCAGGATCTGTTTACCTGTCGCCAATGGCTCGGCATCAAAAAGTTTCACGTTGTTGTAAAGTTCCTCTCGAATGGTGACCCAATCCTTGAGCGGTTGAGTGATGGGATGATCTGGTTGGATAAAGTGAACTTCAATGGGTTGTTGCGGACCATGACCCGTGGATTGGAGCCCCAAATGCTTGAACCAGTCATCGCTCCCGGTGCGGAAGCTATGCATGGCACAGTGCAGATGAACCGCAGGAATCGTCTGATGGACTGCCAGAATTCGCTCGAGTACCTTGGGGTCTTTTTCGTTAGCGGCACATTCATCATGAATGATCACATCATAGCCTTCGGCCCATCCAGCGTTGGCGTAGAGGGGCAGCGGCGGCTGGGTGGAGCGATCGTCCGTCCAGACGACATCCACTCGAACCCGTGATCGGGCCTGAATCCCCTCGGAAAGCACTTTGTGCTGCCCTGGGTAGTCGTGACAGCAACCTCCAGCAATCAGTAGCGCCCTGAGAGGCTCTGGTTGCTCCTGGGCTGACACGCCAGGCAACGAGAAACTCAATCCCATCAATAGGGCTAGTTGAAGGCAGCGCGAGGGACTTTCTGGATGGAGCAGTGACATGAAAGAAATATGTCGCTGAATCCTGAGGCAATTCAAGCAATACAAGTCAGGGCTTCGGTGCGTCCATTTCTTTACCTTGTGGCTCACGCCTTTTTGTCAAAAATTTGAGAAGTCGGTTGGTTTGCCCTATAATAAATCTATGCGATGGATGGGTCTATGGTTGGTTTTCTGGGTGAGCGTCAATTTCCTACCTCATGGGGTTTTGGCGCAGGTCAAACTGGGAAGCGACCGACTAGCCGAACAGGGTTTTGGGCCATTGAAGGGCAAGCGCGTTGGGCTGTTGACCAACCCAAGCGGCATCAATCCAAGAGGTCGCACAACCATTAAGCTGCTGCACCAGGCGCCCCAAGTGAATCTGGTGGCTCTGTTTGGTGCTGAGCATGGGTTGGATGGCAAGGCTTCTGCGGGCACCGAAGTGAGAAACTACACCGATTCAGACACTGGATTGCCTGTCTTTTCCCTATATGGACCTGGGCCGGTCCGCAAGCCAACACCCGCCATGCTCGAGAACATCGACATACTGGTCTATGATCTCCAGGACACCGGGGCCCGCTCCTATACCTTCATCAGTTCCATGGGCTTGGCCATGGATGCCTGTGGCGAAGCCGGGGTGGCTTTCATGGTCCTCGATCGCCCCAACCCTCTCGGAGGCATGCGTGTCGAAGGTCCTCTTTTCAATCCCCGTTTCAAATCCCTGGTTGGGCAATGGCCCATTCCTTACGTCTACGGCATGACCAGTGGAGAATTAGCAAGAATGATCAATGGATCTGGTATGATCGAGCATCCATGTCTCCTTTATGTCGTCCCGATGCTGGGATGGAAGCGATCCATGGTCTGGAAGGACACGGGACTGAAGTGGCGCCCTACTTCGCCGCTGGTTCCACACGCTCACTCCCCCCTCTATCAGGTCGCCATGGGGATGGTCGGAGAAATCGGCGGCGTGGATCTCGGATTTGGAACCTCCCGCCCATTTGAAGTCGTTGGCGCAAGTTGGCTGGAGGCCGAAAAAGTGGCACGAAGACTGAATGATTATCAGCTCACGGGGGTTCGGTTTTCTGCCATCAAGAGTGTTGTTGGCAGAGGAAGCCAAAAGGGGCGGACACTCCCTGCAGTGAAAGTGGACATCATCGATGCATCCTCGGCTCCATTGACCCCCGTCAATCTCTTCGTCATCGAGGCCATTCGATTGGCCCAAGGCAGGGACATGATGCAGATCCAGACCAAAGCTGGGAAAAAATGGGGCCTCTTTGACAAGGTCAACGGCACGGATGCCACTCGTAAGGACATGCTCAATGGCCGATCGGTAAAGCAGATCGTTCGGTCATGGTCCGATGGGGTCAACGCCTTCAGGCAAGCACGCACCCCCTATCTGATTTACTGACTCGTGACCCAGCACTCTTCCAGAGCGGGAGGGAGTGCTTGCAAATCACTCCAGAGATATCAAGATCCTCCTAGTTGATGAAATCATGAAAGGTGCGACTGGGCAGCAGGAGGATATGTTTCGGTCCGTGACCCCTCCCAAAAAGATAGGGTCCAAAGCCTACGAGCAGCAAGTGATTGACTTGCGAGCTGATCTGCTGAAGGCGCAGATCGATCTTGGTAAAACCCCTCGATCCATCATTGTCACCATCGCAGGAGTGGATGGAGCCGGCAAAGGAGAAGTCATTCAGTTACTCAACGAATGGCTGGACCCCAGAGGGCTGGAAACCCACAGCTTCTGGAACCTGGAAAACGAAGTCTCACAGCGACCCTATCAGTGGCGTTATTGGCGCGCCCTTCCACCAAGGGGACGACTGAGCATTTGGTTCGGAGGGATGTATACCAATGCCATCGCATCCTGCACACAGCAGGAAAGCCGATCCAAGTGGAGTCAGTCCAAATGCAAGGAAATCCAGGCTTTTGAGGAAATGCTGCGATTGGATGGAACCATTCATCTCAAAATTTGGCTTCACCTCGGCAAATCTGAACAGCGCAAACGCCTGAAGGATCTGACCGAAAACCCAAAACTCCACTGGCGGGCCACGCGGGAGGATTGGAAACATCACAACCTTTATGACACCTATTCCGATGCGGCACAGCATGTTCTCAAGTGCACCCATTTCCCAGCGGCACCATGGACCGTCTTGGACGCATCCGAAAAATCTCAACGGGATATCAGTGTGGGCAAGGCACTTCTTGCCTGCATGGAACGAACGGTCAAAGGCAGACGGGTGGGCATCCTTCAACCAACTCTAGAGACCTCAAAAAAACTCCAGCACAACAATCAACTCGATACGGTGGATTTGAGCCAACGCCTTTCAGGAAAGGCGTATCAGAATTCCCTGTTGGAATGGCAAGCACGCTGCCACCGGCTTTTCTGGGAAGCTTACGATCGATCGATTCCCACTGTTCTGGTTTTTGAAGGCTGGGATGCCGCTGGCAAAGGAAGTGCCATCAAGCGTGTCACCGGAGCCATCGACGCCAGACTGTATCGGATTGTCTGTGTAGGGGCTCCCACAGATGAGGAAAATCAGTTTCACTATTTGTGGCGTTTCTGGAAACCCCTGCCCGCAGCTGGACGGGTGACCATCTTCGATCGCTCGTGGTATGGACGGGTTCTGGTGGAACGCGTCGAGAAATTTGCCAAACCAGAGGAATGGAAACGGGCCTACGAGGAAATCAATGCCTTTGAGAAACAACTGCTCAGCCAAGGCACGGTTCTCTGCAAGTTCTGGATCCACATTAGTCCGGAAAAGCAAATGGAACGGTTTCAAAAACGTCTGGAAGTACCTTATAAAAGACACAAGATCACAGATGAGGACTGGCGCAATCGAGAAAAATGGCCAGCCTACGAAGAAGCCATCAACGAAATGATCCATCGCACCGACAGCCCCTCAGCTCCCTGGACAGTGGTGGCCGGCAACAACAAGAAATTTGCCCGTATTCAAATCCTGAAAACGATCTGCGGCTCTCTCAAAAAAGCCGTCGAACACCACAAGGGATAGAAGCGATTTTTCATCAATCCATTTGCTCGAGTCCACAAGCTGTTCCATAGTCTGCCAGTGAGTTTTGCATCGGTATTTCATCAAGTGCCCTGGAAGGAAAGGTATGAACAATGCCTATCCACCACCCCAGAACAGGTCGAAGAGGCTCTTGAGGGTAGTAGTCATCCGCTAGCTCGCTTTGAACGCCTCATTTCCCCTGCCGCAGGAGATTACCTTGAAGCACTCTGTCAGCTTTCACAATCCATCACCCAACAACGGTTTGGAAAGGTGATACGGCTTTTTGCTCCGCTTTATCTTTCCAATGAATGCATCAATAATTGCTCCTATTGTGGCTTTTCAAGAGACAACCCCATCCTTCGGGTCACCCTGAAGACCGAGGAAGTCCTACAAGAAGCCAAAGCACTGGCTGAGCAAGGGTTCCGACATATCTTACTTGTCGCCGGGGAGCACCCCAAATTCGTCAGCAATGGCTATCTGGAAGATTGCATTAGCAGTCTAGCCCACTTCATTCCCTCCCTTTCTCTGGAAGTGGGGCCGATGGAGCAAGAAGATTATGTCCCACTTGTCAGAAGCGGGGCCGAGGGCCTTGTGGTTTACCAGGAAACATACGACCGGGAGATCTACCGCACCATGCACACTGCGGGCCCTAAAAAAGATTTTGATTGGAGACTGGATACGCCCGAAAGAGCTTTCGATGCGGGCTTTCGCCGCCTTGGCATCGGTGCACTCTTTGGTTTGGCTGATTGGCGCACTGAGGCCATCGCACTGGCCTCTCATGTCGAACACCTACTGCGCAGATGCTGGACCGCCCAGGTTACCTTGTCCTTTCCACGCCTGAGACCTTGCGCTGGTTCCTTTGAACCACTCACGCTCTTTGATGATCGCTCTTTGGTCCAATGCATTGCGGCTTTCCGACTTTGTTTTCCCGATGTCGGACAGGTCCTTTCTACCAGGGAACCGGCATCCCTCAGGGACGGGCTCATTCCTCTTGGTATTACCACCATGAGCGCAGGAAGCCATACCGAACCGGGAGGCTATACAGGCGCAGGTCAGGACAACCTGCATCAAACGGTGCGGGGCAGGATTCAAAACGAAAACCTGCCCTTTGAAGGAACACACCAAGAAAAGAGAAAAGCTACCGGACAGTTTGACATCGCTGATGATCGCAGCCCATCGGAAATGGCGGATGTGATTCTCAAAAGAGGTTACGAACCTGTCTGGAAGGACTGGGACGCATCCATCCTGAGTCCGTCCTGAAATCATCCTGCACTTCAATGACTCCAAAACAAAAAGTCACGGTCAACGGCAATCTCATTGAGACTTCTTTGCTGCCTTGTTCTCTCGATCAATTCCTTGAACAGCATGGCTTCCTTCCCAAGTCGGTTGTGGTAGAGCACAATGAACAGGCCATGGCCCCATCGATGTTCGCTCAAAGACTCGTTCAGGACGGCGACCGGCTGGAAATTGTCCGCATCACTGCCGGAGGGTAGCGCCCATGGCGCTTTCAAGGCGTTTCCCACTCGAGATGCCATCCCCAAAGCCCCCAAATCGATGGAATGGCAATGGATGCGGTCAACCAGATCAAAAGGTTCAAGGGCAATCCCACTCGGATAAAATCGCGAAAGACATAGCCACCGGCTCCATAAACCAAGGCGTTGGTCTGATATCCCACAGGCGAGGCAAAGCAAGCCGAGGCACCCATGGCTACTGCCACCATAAAGGGAGCAGGATTCATTTCGAAAAACTGTGCCACCTCAATGGCAATGGGAGTCATGATCACGGCCACGGCATTGTTGGATAAAAAGGTCGTCAGAACCGATGTCAGCAGAATGATACCGGAGATAATGACAAACCCCGGGCATTGG
>Ga0208624_1000228_pt1 | contig 29137 bp, 30 predicted proteins | sample Knorr_S23_td_DCM_FD_185607 | JGI IMG/M metagenome (GOLD analysis project Ga0208624, IMG submission 185607) | Marine microbial communities from Southern Atlantic Ocean transect - Knorr_S23_td_DCM_ad_71m_LV_A (SPAdes) (version 2) | ecosystem: Environmental > Aquatic > Marine > Oceanic | place... | reverse complement strand
AATATATTGATTCTGGTCACAATATAAGATTGGAAAGGCCTGATGAATACTACAAATTGCTAGATAAATTTATTTAACTTTATTTGAAGATTTTAAATCGTTAATGAAGTCTAACAACTCGTCATTTTGAAATTTCAAAATTTTACCTGACTTGTTGCTTAATTCTGGATAAGTTCTTTTAAAAAAGGCTTCCCAATTTTCATCTGTATCATCCCATGTCCCTAAAACTTCATACTCTGAAATGTAATATTCATTATCGCTGACAAGGTAGACAGAATGTGTAAATTTATTTTCCATTTAATTAATTTTTTCCTTATATTTATTTCTTATCTTGTATCTTACATAAGGTTTTATGTAATAATGTTTCACAAATGTATCAATAGTAGGCATTCCTACTTTTTTCCTATATTTATTTTCTAATGCTGTCCATGGGCAGATCCATCCTTGGCCTATGGCTGCATTTAAAAACCAACTAAATAAAGGAACGCTTATATACCAAGGGGCATTAAGAATCATAACTGGCAAAGATATTATAAATAAAAAAATGTAAACATGATGGGAAATAATTATTGAATATAAAATTATTTGATCGGAAATCTTTCTTTCAATGGCAACCATAGAAAAAGTATAATACATTTATTAAAAATTCTTAAAATTTAAAATGAAAAAAATATTAATTGCTGGCTCTTCCAATGTTGATATAACACATATTGGTGAATTTATTCCTGATGAAGGCCAGACTTTAATGGCACAAAGTTCTTATTTGTCTTTGGGTGGCAAAGGCTTAAATCAAGCTGTTGCATCAAAAAGGCTTTCTAAAAATGAAGTTTTTTTTCTATCTGTTCTAGGAGATGATTTTTTAAGTAAATTTGTTCTTGATGGGATAAAGCAAGAAAAAATAAATACTAAATATCTTAGAATTGCAAAAGGAGAAAATACTGGAAGTGCGCTTATATTTGTAAATAAAAATTTTAAAAATCATATAAGTGTTTCACCTGAATCTAATTTACTTTTTAATGATAACGAATTAAATATTTTCAAAAAATTAAAAAAAGAAATTTCTGTATTGTTATTACAGCAAGAAATACCTATTGATATAAATATTGAATTGTTGAAAATAGCAAATGAATCTGGCATAAAAACGATATATGACCCTGGCCCTCCAAGCAAATATGAGAACTTTGATTTTTTAAAATTTGTAGATTTTTTAACACCAAATAAACATGAGGCTGAATTTATTCTTGGAAAAAAAATAGATGGTTTTGAATTAGAAGCTGCTAAAGAATTAAAAAAAATTGGTTCAAATCACGTAATCATTACATTAGGAAGCGAAGGATTAGTGTATTCAGGTGATTTTGATCGAATTTTTAAACCAATAAAAGTTAATGCCATTGATCCTGTTGGTAGTGGAGATTGCTTTAATGGAGCATTGGCATCAATGATTAATAAAGGCGAAGATATATTAAATTCAATAAATTTTGCTCAAAGAGCTGCTGCATTTAGCACAACTAAGAAAGGTGCATCTCAATCATTTCCTTTTCTTAATGAAATTAAGTAACTTTTTTCAAAAACAATGTATAAAATAGATTTATGCTAAATAGAATTTATTCCATTAAAAATATGCCTGGCTTCTTTTTTGTATATATCTTGTTATTTTGTATTCTTGGGCTAGTAATAATGGGTTTTATTCTTGGTTGGGTATACTCAGATTTTTCTCCAAGAAATGAACCAATAATAAAATATGAAGGCAGTATTCAATACAACGATCCGGTTTATAATAATTTTGAAACAAATAAAGAAATTCATAACTATAGATTCCAAGGATTATCTGGACAGGAAATCTTAGTTGAATTGTCAATAGATCCAAGCATTAGATACGGTACAAAAATGTATATTAATAACCCTGAACAAATGTATAAAGTATTTGAAAACTCTTCTTCTAATAAATTGGTAAATGGAAAAGCAATTATCGGGGAAAAGATCTTATTAAAAAATAATGGAACTTTCACTTTATCAATCGATTATGATTTTGAAAGACATTCAAATTATTATGACTTTGATTATTTCTTTATGTTTTGGGACAGGGATAAAAAAGAATGGGTTAATGATTTTCCTGAATACAATTTTATGATTTCTGGAAATTATTAATGTTGATGAACAATTTCTGAGTATGGGAATATTCCTTCAACACCACTATTCCTGAAAACCTCTAATGTTGTGTCATAATGATCTTCAGAAATATTAACTTCACCATTCCAGCAATTTAATTTTTGATAAATGCTAATTGTTTTTTCTAAGGCATCAACATCTGTTTCTGGAAAAAATTCAAAAATTATTTCTGAAATCTTAGATGGATCTTGCGTTTGAGCAAATAGTTTAGTTGTATGAAATATTTCAATAAATTTGTGGTATTCCTTGGTATCTAAATATTCTCTTTTACAAATGAGAGTGCTAAAAGATAATGGACCTATAATTTTTCCAATATACTCAACAATATTGCCAACTTTTGATCTAATAATATTTTTACCTTCTTCATCAAATTGATCATAAGTAAGATCAATTGATTGAGGTGCTTGAAGATGAATGAAGTCACCTTTTCCTTCCCTGAATTTTTTTATCATATTTTCTGGGCTACCAGCATCAATAACATTTAAGTTATCAAAATTAATATTTTTCTTTGAGCATGCGTATTTAAACATGTACAAGGGCTGAGATGAATGGTCAACTAAAATTTCTTTCTGATTTAACATTTCCCAATCAAATTTTTCATCATTTTCATTATCGGATCTTTGCACCAAATGAAACCCGTCCATTTTATTTATTTCGGCAAAATGAACTATATCTTTTGAATATTTATTACCCCAACTGCCTGAAACAGATGATTGGGCTATATCTATTTCACCATTAGAAATCTTTTCATAAACATTTTCATTATTTTCTGCAACAGAATAACTACATTCAAAATCTTCAGACATTGATTTCATGAAACTTTGGTCTGTTGATCCAAGTTCAACCGCAAGTAATAGAGGAGTGTAGAAAGCTGAATGCCTTGATGACATTACTTTAATTGGTTTAATTAATTCTTCCAACTAGTATCTCCAATTCCATTTTCCATAACCTGGATTTCCAGGTGTCTTTCCAAGCAATTGTCTTACAGATGCAATTTCACCCAGATGATTCCATAAATGAAATATAAGCCTCGAAATATCTGTTCCAAGGTTTATTTTTTCAACTTCAGATCCATGTTTAAATTCAGCAGTAAATTTATTTTTTAAATTCTCTTCATCTAATCTACTCAAAGAATCCTTGACAATATCAGTTGATGATTTCCATAAATTTAAAATTTCATCATAACCAGGGGTTGAATGAGGCATTCCATTCATATATTTTTTAGCTTCTTCAGGAATAGCTGTATTAGAAATTTTATTTGCAATAGAAAAATTGTAAAAAGAGCAATGGCCAAGTAACCACCCAATGCAATTCATTGGTTCGAATACCTTTTTGATTTCACTATCAGTTAAGTCATTTATATATGAACCCATTTGATCAATTGATAGAAGATAATGAGAAATAATAGTATTTTTATTCATAAATTACTCCTTAAAAATTTGCTAACATTATCATAAACAATCCCACAGTTATTGAAAACACTAATAATATAAGTGAACTCTTTCTTTTTTCACTAGAAAGTTTTCCATTTTCTGCATTCCTGAAAAGCATCGATATTGATAACATTAATGAAGATATAGTTAAGAAAATGAAAATATTAGATAAATAGCTCATATGAATAAATTTAAAATAATTGCATTTTACGAGTTTATAGAAATTAAGAATTTATTAGAAATTAAAGAAAATTTACGCAAATTTGCAACCTTAAACAGAATTAAAGGGACAATATTAATTTCAAGAGAAGGTATAAATGGAACTGTTGCTGGTTCTCAAAACTCAATAGATGAATTAGTTTCAAAATTGGCTTCATATGGAATAAAAAAAATTAATCCTAAGTTTTCTTATTCAGAGTTTTTACCTTTTCCAAGATTAAAAGTCAGATTAAAGAAAGAAATAGTAACTTTTAGAAAAAATGATCTTGACCTAGAAAATAACAAGGGTGAATACGTTGATCCTGAAAATTGGAACAATATTTTAAATGACCCCGAAATAACTATTATTGATGTAAGAAATGATTTTGAAGTCGAAATGGGGTCATTTAAAAACTCAATTAATCCTAAAACAAAGAATTTCACTGAATTTAAAGAGTATGCTGATAAAAATATAACAAACTCAAAAAAAATTGCTATGTTTTGTACAGGGGGAATTAGGTGTGAAAAAGCGAGTTCATATCTTCTTTCTAGTGGTGTTGAGAAAGTATATCAATTAAAAGGTGGAATACTTAAATATTTAGAAAATATAAACATAAATGACAGCATGTTTGAGGGTGAGTGTTTTGTCTTTGATAGAAGAGTGTCTTTAACTCATGGATTAAAAGAAGGTAATTACAGGATTTGTTCTGGCTGCAGAAACCCAATTAACGAAGAAGATAAAAAATCAAAATTTTATGAGGAGGGCGTATCTTGTAAAAAATGTTTTGGTGCAACTTCTGACGCAAAAAAAATAGGGTTACGGGAAAGGCATAAACAAGTTCAAATTGCTAAAGAAAAAAATCTTGATAATCCATTTATTGATGTAAGTCACGAAGATTTTTTTGAAAGTGGGATTTAGATAAGCTTTTTCCCTTTTTCAGTAATTTTGTATCCATGATAATAAGCTACCATTTTATTGTCAGATAATTCTTTTAATTGGTTTTTAATAGTTTGTGGAGGGTTAGGAGTTTTTAAATTATTTTTAAATTGTTCTAAGCAATTTTCTACTATCTCGTCTTTATACATAAATTGTTCACTTAATAGTTTTAATATATATAATTGGATTTCTTTATTAATTTCCATAATTTATAAAAGTCTTACTCTCTTTAATTACTTCACTATCATAAAACTTTGCAGGGCAGTTGTCTTCGATAATTTTAAATGTTCTTTTTGCGCCAGGATTCCAATACTCATCTGGTTGAGTCATTGGGTCAGGAAATTCTGGGTAATAATTTCTTGGTGGCAGAGTTTTTATAGATCTTGGAGTGAGTGCAGTTACATCATGATTGTGACTAAGTAATATTGTTGTTATTGCAGTAATACAATTTTCTAATTCTTTTTCATATGCCTGGTTAGTGCACCCAAAAAATAAAAATATTGCTAAAAACAATAATCTTTTTTTAATATCCATGGTCACTGTAACCCTCGCCATAATCTGGCAAACTAGATTTTACTCTTTCATTTTCATTAGTATTTAAAAAATAAAAAATTAATATACTAATAGCAAGAAAAATAATTATATAAAATGATTTCTTCAATTTTATTAAGCTGTAAATTTTATACTTCCAGATTCAACTCTATTTTTCCAGATTGAACCGCCAGGATATTGGTGTGAATCAAAAAAACTATCTTTCATTTCGAGGCCCCATCCATACGATTCAGGAGCAATGTACCTTCCATTTTTAACTTTCACTGGATTGATAAAAACATCATCTTGTAAAAAATTTAAATATTCACAAACTTGATTTTCTGAGTGACTTGAAACTTTAATTTGGTCCCACATTGAGTAATGAATAATCATATTGCACAATCCGATACCTCCACCATGAGGACAAACTGGAACATTGAATTTTTTTGCTAATAGAATAACTGCTAAAACATCATTTACACCACCAAGCCTGCTTGCATCAATTTGGCAATAACCAATAGCTCCTGACTTTAATAATTGTTTAAATATTACTGGAGACTGAACTTGCTCTCCTGTTGCAACTTTAATCCCGTATGGTTCTAATGCTTTAGCTATTTCAAGATGACCTTGAACATCATCTCTTGCAGTCGGCTCTTCTATCCAAGTTATATTAAATTTAGAAAGTTTTTTCATATATTCTACTGCTTCATCAACTCCTAGCACTTGATTGCAATCTGTCATTAGCTTTGATTCTTCACCAATTTGTTGCCTTATAAATGTTAATCTTTCAATGTCATGATTTATATCTTGGCCAATTTTCATTTTAAAAGCATCAAAACCTTCATTTTTCATTTCGCTGATAGTGTCAGAAATTTGTTGATCTGTTAACCCTAGCCATCCAGCAGTTGAATATGCCTTTGGGCCTTCACTTAATAAATTATTTTCAAGATTTTTATGTTCAGAAGACTTTTCATTTAAAATAGAAATCGCTTCTTCAGGCGTCAGTGCATCTTTTAAATATCTCCAATCTATAGATGAAACTATTTTTTCAGGATCTAAGTCAACCAAAAGTTTCCATAGAGGCTTTTTTTCAATTTTTGCCCAGCAATCCCACATTGCATTCATAATGCAGCCCAATGCCATTCTGTTAACTCCATCTGCGAGCCATCTAAGTTGATGATGATCATTTATTTCTTTGTATAAATTTCCAGGATTAGTTGTAAAATCTTCAAAGTTATAATCCTCTAAAAGCTTGGAAATATCATTCACACCATAAACAATCCAGTCATTTCCGGCCCCAGAAGTAAAACATACTGAATGACCTACTGTTCCATCACTTAGTTCAATAGAAGTATATACACATGAATAATTAGGTTTTTTATGAAATGGGTCTGACCCAAGCAAAGTGTCTGATGTTGGAACCCTTATATCAGCAGCTTCCGTTTTTACTACTTTCAATTTCATTGAGGAGTATTTTCTAATTTGCTAAGAATAAATCTACAATTGTTTACAGATTGTTCTATATCTTTACCTTGGCAAAGAATTATCATATTTCCATAAACAAAGTAATCAAAATATTTTGCAAGATTACAAGTTGATGATGCTACAACAAGGGAATATCCAGCACCATGCCCAGAATCACCACCACATGTCCTAGCATCTTTGACTCCTTCTTTCCATGTTGCATCCCCTTTAGTTAAAATGGCATCTTTCCCAATTCTTTCTTCAACCCAATCAACGCCAATACTTAATGCTTTTTCTTGATTTTCATAAAATCTTAATTCGTAATCGATAGATTCCTTTGTTTTTGGAATTTTTAAAAAACCATAATAAGCTGATTTAGCTTCAGGCAAATCTTTTACTTTATAAGTTTTATTTTTTTTGAATCCTAATGAAGTTATATCTTCCAATTCAAGGTTTACATCAGGATTAGAAATTTTCTCAATATTTGCTCCTGGCAATTCATCAGAAGCAGAAGAGCATGAAAAAATTAGTACGACAAGAGGTAACAATATTGATATAAAAATATTTTTTTTCATTTTTTATTCCTTTAAAAGATATTATATTGGAAAAATAAAATTAAATCTTCACTTTGAAACTTTAAAAAGTTTTTAAATTAAAATATATTGTTTATATGGATAATAAAAATCAAAAAGATTCAATTGTAGAAAAAGAAAAAAAATTAGCTCTATGGTTTAGGTCAAGATTTTTCACTGGTATCTTTGTTTTTCTCCCGTTAGCTGTAACCTATTTTATTTTGAGCTTTGTTTTCAATTTAATTGATGGAATTTTTAGGCCATACTTTGAAACAATTTTTGATAGAAGATTGCCCGGATTAAGCTTTGTTTTAATTGTATTTATAGTTTTGATATTAGGAATATTGGCAAATAATACTTTTGCAAGAAATAGGTTTGGATGGATTGAGTCAGTCCTAAAAAAAATCCCTCTTGTAGGTGCAACTTACACAACATCTAAAGAAATAGCTGAATCTTTTAGAGGTTCTGGTAGTGGTGATTTTGGAACAGTAGTTGCTATTCAGTATCCAAGGAAAGGGACATGGACTGTTGGTTTTTTAACAAAGACAATTGATTTTGAAAACGATAAAAAACATGGGATTGTTTATATGCCATCAACACCAGTTCCTAATACAGGTTGGATGGTATTAATTCCAACTGATGAAATTAGATACTTAGATATCTCTGCTGATAAAGCAATGAAATTTATTATTGGCGGAGGAATTGGTAGCCCAAGCTATATCGAATGGGTTGGAAGAGAAAAAGAATTGACAGACTAATTAGAATTCAAATTTCGTTTCAAATTCTAATTTCCCAACATAATCAGTTTCTACCTTAAATAAAGATCCTCCGAGATATGTGCCTTTTGGAACATTTGCTAAGTTGTCAGGAGTAGCTGCGGAAGTTACATACAGGTCAGATAATGAGGAGCCCCCAAACATACAACTGGAAGTTTGATAGGCATTAATATTGATTTTTTCTACAACGTTGCCTTTTTGGTCTATTCTAATAACCCCAGAACCTCCCCAAATTGCACTCCAAACAAAACCTTCAGAGTCAACAGTCATTCCATCTGGACCACCTTCATCATTATGTTCATACCATTCTTCTGCTTGACCAATTTCATTGGTTTCAGTGTTGTATGAGTGCCTTACAATTTTACCTTTTGAAGGGTCAGAATGATAAAAATAATTAAGATCAGGTGAAAAACCCATTCCATTTGAACATCCGTGATTTTCCGAAATAATTTCAACATCTCCATTAGGAAAAAATCTATATAATTTACCGGTTTTTTCATAACCAAGAACATTTGAAGGGTAGAAAGTTCCAGCTAAGAAAGATCCGTCTGGAGCTGCAATACAGTCGTTAAACTGTAATTTTTCACCTTTAAAAGTTCCTTGATGTATCCACCTTTTTTTTCTGTCAGATTCCCATAACAAAACTCCATTCCAGGTTCCTAGAGTTAAGCCACCAAATGAATTTTTAGAAAACCCACCAACATAAATGCCAGAGTAAATCGTTTTATTTTCACCAGTAGAAGGATTGAATTCAAACAATCTTCCAGACCTGATATCTGCCCAATAAAGTACTTGAGATTCATCATCCCAAAGAGGTCCTTCTCCGACATTTGCTTGTTCATCTGCAACTTTTGAAATGTTATACATAAAGATTATTTTACCAATTGACCATATTCTAGCCAACCTATTTAAATTTAAGATTTTAAGATAATATAATTTAGTTTTAATCTTATAGGAGTGAGCATGGCTGACAGAAAAAAAATAACATTACCTGTTCTTAGAAACAGAAAGAAAAATAATAAAAAGATTTCGTGGATAACTGCTTATGATTTTGCTACTGCAAGTTTTGCCGAGGAAGCAGGAATTGATATGATTTTGGTAGGTGATTCAGGTGGCATGACAATGATGGGCAAGCCTTCAACAATTTCTGTAACAATGGATGAAATGGTAATGTTTACTTCTTCAGTATTGAGAGGGGTCAAAACATGCTTTGTTGTTGCAGATATGCCTTTCATGTCTTATCAGGTAAGCAATGAAGAGGCAGTTAGAAATGCTGGAAGATTGATGTCTCTAGGAAGCGATGCTGTAAAGTTAGAAGGCGGAAAAGAAATGGCTCCTAGAATACAAGCTATCACAGATGCCGGAATTCCCGTTGTTTCTCATCTAGGATTAACTCCACAAAGTTTATCTCAACTAGGTGGCTATAGAGTGCAGGGCAGAAGTTTAACATCATTTAAGAATTTACTAAATGATATATTAGCTGTAGAAAAAGCTGGTGCAGCTTTCCATTTGCTAGAATGCGTCCCTGAAGAGGTAACTGCAGAAATTTATAGACATGTAAAAAACCCTCTTTATGGAATTGGTTCTGGCAGAAATGTTGACGGACAATTAGTTATATCCCATGATATGCTCGGGCTCTTTGTGGGAGACGTAGACCCTAAATTTGTTAAAAAATATGCAAATCTTTCTAAAATAATTAAAGATACTTTTACTAGCTATATTGATGACATAAACAATAACGAGTTCCCCAAAGAAGAACATTTATACTCAATTGACGGAGAAGATCTTAAAAAGATACAAGATTATAGTACTAACTTCAAAGATAATTGAATTTCAACTTTTCAAATCCTATTAGGGTAAATGAGCTTTTTAGGCCAATTCTTCAAGAATTATCTTTTGAGGAAAATATAAATTTAGAAAAATTAAAAATTAAGGTCATTGAAAATATAATTAATATGAGTAAAGATCAATATGAATTAAAAAATGATATTGACTTAACTGATCAAATTAATAATAAAATCGAAGAATCTTTAAACTTGTTATTTATGAATAATTTAATTAGTCAAAAAAATAAATTTTATTCGTTATCAGAAAAAACCAAAATACATATTCAAAGCATGGATCCAATCAAAATTAATGGATTTAGTGGGAATATTGAATATATAATGGATTTTCTTCCATAACTATTTTAATAGATTAAAATACTCTTGTAGAATACAAAAAATAACAATTTAGGGGGAGTGGTGAAATGGCAGACACGCATGCCTTAGGAGCATGTGCCGAAAGGCGTGAAGGTTCGACTCCTTTCTCCCCCACCAATTATGAATAAAAACCAAGTAAGAAATTTTTCAATAATTGCCCACATTGATCATGGCAAGTCAACGCTTGCAGATAGATTAATTGATATTTCTCAAGGAAAATCATTAGGTACAACAGAAGAACAACTTCTTGATACTATGGACCTTGAGAAAGAAAGAGGGATAACCATAAAGGCTCAGGCGATAAGATTGGGCTACAATCATAATAATGAAGAATATCAACTTAATTTAATTGATACTCCGGGACATGTTGATTTTAATTATGAAGTTTCCAGGTCACTAGCAGCTTGTGAAGGTGCACTTCTTCTTGTTGATTGTACTCAAGGCATTCAAGCCCAAACTCTCGCAAATGTTTATTTAGCTATAAATGAAGATGTAACAATCATACCTGTATTGAATAAAATAGATTCTCCTAATGCTCAAATTGAAAGAGTTACAAATGAAATAAATTCAATGCTAGGTTATTCGGAGAGTGAAATATTTAAAGTGTCAGCTAAAACCGGTGAAGGAGTAGAAGATTTGATAAAGGAAATTATCAAAACGATACCTCCACCTATCGGTGATGAGAAAAATTCATTACAAGCACTAGTTTTTGACTCAAAATATGATCAATTTAAAGGTGTAATCTCTTATGTAAAAATTGTAAATGGAGAATTAAAAAAAGGTGAAAAAATTATTTCAATGGGATCTGGTAAAACTTTTGAAGCATTGGAAACAGGAATTTTTTCACCAACACTTAAAGAAATGCAAAAACTGTCATTAGGAGAAGTTGGGTATATTGCCACTGGCTTAAAGAATTTGTCAGATTGCAGGGTAGGCGAAACAATAACATTAAAAGACGATCCTTCTCTTCAGCCATTAAAAGGCTATGAATCAGCAAAACCTATGGTTTATAGCGGCCTCTATCCAACTGATGGAGATGAATACCCTTTTCTTAGAGACGCATTAGGTAAACTGCAACTAAATGATGCTTCCTTCGTTTTTGAACCGGAAAGTTCAGGTGCATTAGGTTTTGGTTTTAGGTGTGGATTTTTAGGCCTATTACATATGGACATTATTCAAGAAAGGCTTGAAAGAGAATATGATATCGATTTAATTGTTACTGCCCCAACAGTTAAATATACCGTTGAGACTTTATCTGGATCTAAAGTTGAAGTAGACGATCCATCAAAATGGCCAGAAGATGAAAAAATAAGTAAAGTTTTTGAGCCATTTGTAGATATGTCCATTGTGTGCCCATCAAGTTTCATTGGTCCAGTAATTGATCTAGTTGTTAAAAAAAGAGGTGAATATAAAAAAATGGATTGGCTTCAAGGGGCTGAAGATAAAACTGATAAATTATCACAAAGAGTATTATTAGAATTCAATATGCCATTGGCAGAAATTCTAACTGATTTTCATAGTCAGCTTAAGTCTGCAACTAAAGGTTATGCGTCAATGGATTACAATATAACAGATCCAAAAGATGGAAAACTAGTTAAATTACAAGTTTTGGTTAACCAAGAAAAAGTCGATGCTCTTTCAATGATTGTTCATTCTGAAAATTCTCAAATAGTTGGCAGGCAATTGGTTTCAAAATTAAAAGAACTTATACCAAGACAAATGTTTGATATTCCAATTCAAGCAGCTGTTGGTAGCAAGATTATTTCAAGAGAGACCGTAAAAGCTCTGAGAAAAAATGTTACTGCAAAATGTTATGGCGGAGACATATCAAGAAAGAGAAAGCTTTTACAAAAACAAGCTGAGGGAAAAAAGAGAATGAAAAGGCTTGGGTCAGTAGAGGTTCCCCAAGAAGCATTCATGGCAGTGTTAAAAAATGAAGCAAAGTAGAAAGAAACCTAAATTAGGCCAACACTTTTTAAAAGACGAAAATGTTAAAAAACGTATTTTAGACACTGTGAAAAATTTGAAAGTCAAAAATATTATTGAGATTGGTCCAGGTGAAGGCTCGATAACTGACAGCCTCATTGATATTAGTAATAATTACTTAGGAATAGAACTTGACCAATTTTTATTCAATAAATTGTCACAGAAATATAAGAAAAATTTTAATGTAAATTTTAGAAATGAGGATGCCGCTTTATTTGATACTGAACAACTAAAATCTGTTTTTGAAGGGCAATATCTCCTAGTAGGAAACTTGCCTTATTATTCATCAAATAAAATTGTAAGAAATTTTATATCCTCTGAGTTTAAGCCAAAAAATTTAATTGTAATGGTTCAAAAAGAAGTAGCAGATAGTTATTTATGTAAACCGCCTAAAATGAAATTTTTATCGAATTGTATTCAGATTTATTCAAATCCTGAATTGATACTTAATGTTGATCCTGAATCCTTTGAGCCAATGCCAAATGTAAAATCTTCAGTGATCAACTTAATTTTAAAGCCAGTAAAAAATATACCTAAAACCCCTGAAAATGTAATAAGTACAATAAAAATTGGTTTTGACTCACCTAGAAAAAAAATTAGAAATTCTTTTACAGGAATAGAAAGAGATAAAATTGAAAAGATATTACTTGATTTAAATCTTGATTTAAATCTGAGGCCAGGAAATTTAACTTTAAAAAATTGGGAACAAATTCACAATAGTATTAATAATGAAAATTAAATCTTACGCAAAATTAAATTTGACGCTTGAAATATTAGGAAGAAACTCATCTAATATGCATGAAATTTCTGGAATTTTTCAGAATATTAATTTATTCGATGAAATTGAAATTTTAGAGTCAAATTTTGATAGTGTAAATACATTTAATTTCGACATAATTCAAGAAGATAATTTAGCTTTTAAAGCTTTAAAGTTAATGAAAAAAGAATTAAGTATTAATAATTTTTTCAAAGTAAATATACATAAAAATATACCTTTAAGTTCTGGGTTAGGTGGAGGTTCGTCAAATGCTGCAGCAATTATTTTTGCCTTAAATAGAATGATGAATCTGAACTTAACTATTTCTGATATGGTTTCAATTTCAAAAATGTTAGGTAGCGACATACCTTTTTTCTTTACTGGAGGGACTTGCTATGTAACTGGTGTTGGCGAAAATGTAGAAAAATTAAATAGAATTTTTATCGATAAGATAAATCTCAATACAATTAATTTAGATATAAGAAACAAAACAAAGAAAATGTATGGATTTATCCAACAAAAAAATTTTTCAAATGGGGATAAAACTGATGAATTAAAAAAGTTAATTATGTCATCAAGTAAGATATTGCCATCTCACCTTTATAACGTTTTTTTTGATATTGCTAAATTAAAATTTAAAGAAGTAAGCATCCAATCACTTAAAATGACAGAATTATTTAATAATTGTGCGCTTTCGGGTGCTGGAATGACTTTATTCTCTATTTCAGAAAATAATATTAATTTTAAAAAATACAAAGCTGTTGATATGGGTCTTGAAATTGCTATTTAGTGCGCTAATTCTATCTATATTCTTTTCATCTGTTTTAGCTGGGTACTTAGCAATAATTTTAACTAAAAATTCTTCATACATATTTCATATGCTTATGAAAAAAAAGATATCACCAGTAACTTTTTATTTATGGTCAGTACTTATTATTAATATTTCTTCTTTGATAATTTTATTTATATTTGGAATTTTATATTTGTATCTAAATGAAATTTTTTTAAATCCTACGATAATTTATTTTTTAATTACTTTTTTATTTAACTTTTTAGTAATTTTTTTGATACTAATAATTAAGGGAAATATAAATAAACATATTATTTATTCAGTGTTGTTTTTTGCTATTAATAGTTCAGTTATATATCCACTGCTTTTAAATAGAGCAATTAACTAACTTTTAATGCGATCTTAATTAAGCCTTCAGAGTTTTTATCATACATATCAAATGCCTCTTGTACGTTTTCCCAATCCATAACATGAGTCTTTAGTTTACCAGGATCTAATAGGCCCCTTTTTTTCATTTCAATCATTTCCTTGATTTCTTTAAGAGGTGTTTCTGTTCCTGCTATAAGCGTTGATTCAATAATACAATTTTTTGATAAAAAGTTATTTTGATTAAATGGTATTAAGTCATCTTGAGTAAGACCAAAAAGTATAATTTTTCCTTTTTTTCTAACAACTTCAATGCTGTCATTTAAACCACTTGAAGAGCCGGAAGCCTCAACAACAATATCAGCCATTTGACCATTAGTAATTTCTGATATTCTTTCTAATATATTTTCGTTGGATGCGTTTATGACATGAGTTGAACCAAACTTTTTTGAAAAATCTAATCTAAATTGGTTATAGTCAACACATATAATTGATTTTGCGCCCTGCATTGAGGCAATCATTGTGAAAGATAAGCCTATTCCTCCTTGACCTAATATAGCTATATTTTTGCCAACAGGATTACCCCATTTTTTTGAAGCATACAATACTGTTCCGCTATGTTGGCACATCACCCAATCCTCATAATCACCGTAATCCGGAAGATGTAAAAATCTATCTTCAGAAAGAGTTAAATATTCTTGTAGACCGTTGTCACTTGTAGGGACAGCCAAGACTCTATCACCTTCTTTAAAAAATTTGGATTTAGATCTGTATATTTCTCCAACTACTTCGTGGCACGGCAGACCATCTATCTGAGGATAACTTTCATTATTCCATTTTTTATTAAATTCTCTTCTAATGTCAGTTCCACACACCGAAACCACTTTTACCTTTAAAAGACATTCACCCTCATTAGGTTCAATAATATCTGAATTTGAAAATTCAAATTTTTTAAAATCTATTAGTCTTGCTACTTTCATAAAAATAAAATTAATTTTTAGGCTACAATATCTAAACGTATATAAACAGTCAAATGATAAAAAAAGAGATTAAAGAATTATTATATGAGCTTTCGCCTTCTGGCTATATTGTTTCATTAGATCTTGAAACAACTGGCATAGATAAATCAAAAGATAAAATTATTGAAATAGGAGCGGTTAAGTATGATATTAAAAACGGCTCTAAGGAATATTTTTCTCAATTAATTAACCCTGTTGTTCAAATAAGTGAATTCATTGAAGACCTAACAGGTATTTCAAATAGTGATGTAGAGAATATGCCCATTATAGATGAAGTTAAGAATGAATTCGAAGAATTTTATTGTGATTATGAAAATAATCAGCATTTAATAATCGCACATAACGCAAATTTTGATATTGGATTTTTAAAAAGCAATGGATTTAATTTCAATAATAATATATTTGATACATATGATTTAGCTTACACATTAATTGATAAAGGTGATTATAATTTAGAATCATTAGCATCTTTTTTTAATATAGATGTAGAAAATTTTCATAGAGCCAAGGATGATTCTGATGCTACTATTGAAATTTTTTTTAATTTAATTGATTTGCAAATTGGGCTTGGAGAATTAAATAAAGATCTTTATCAAAAATTTTCTAAATACAATATTGAATCCTTTAAACATTTTGCACCAGTCGAGATTTCAAAACATTTAGCAAATTTTGAATTTAATAAAAATCAAGACAATTTTGAGAGTGAAATTAGTAAATCAGAACTCTCTAGCTTTCCAAAAAACGTCCGAGAGTTTTTTTCTGAAAAAGAGGTTGGAAGATTTATTGAAATGTTTGAGTTGAGAAGCAACCAATTAAGTATGTCAGAATTTATAGAAAATAATTTAAAAGATAAAAAAATAAGTTTGATCGAAGCTTCCCCTGGAACTGGAAAGACTATGGCTTACCTAGCTCCAATTGCTTTAAAAGCGGCAGAAGAGGGAATAAAGGCTGTGATTGCAACGAACACAAAAGCTCTTCAAGATCAAATTGTAAACAAAGACTGGTTATTAATAAATAAATACTTATCTACAGTAAATAAAAAAAATGAGATCAATTTATCAATACTTAAAGGAAGAAAGAACTATATATGTAAAAAACTAGTTAAAAACTTCATTCCTTCGAATTTTAGTGAATTAAGAGTTTTCTTTAAAATTTATAAATGGAGCCTTTCAACATTAAATGGTGATATAAGTGAAGTTGATTTAAAAAACGAGTTTCCTATATTTCTAAATTTTTCAGCTATCAATGAAAGTTGCATAAAAAAATGTACTGACTGTTATGTTATTAATGCTAGAAATAATGCAAAAAAATCTAATATTATCTTGACTAATCATTCTCTAGCAATGACATCATCTACAACCGAAAAAAGTATACTAGAAGACATTGATTTATTAGTAATTGATGAAGCTCACGAAATTTTAAATGTTGCTACAGATGTTTTTACAAATAAGAATTATTTCTTTGATTTTGAAAATAATTTTAATTCTATTTTGAAATATGAATCGAAGATAGAAAATATTTCACTAGATAATAAGAGAATTATTGATATTTTTAAAAATATAAAAATTGAATTAGAAAATTATATTGAAGAACTCAAATTGATTAATAAGGCATTCAATGAAGCTAAATCTAGTTATCAAGGCATCTTAAAAATAAAAATTGATGATTACAATCAAAATTTTAGTAGAGATAATATGTTTTCAAAAAGTAAAATTATTAATAATTTAATTATTGATTTTAATAATGAGATTGATACAAGTGAATTAAGAAAACTTATTGATAATAATTTATTAAATTTAATAGGCTCTTTAGAAAGCTCAATTGAAAATTTTATTGTTATTTTTGATCATGACAACTCCAATATTGTTTCGTGGATAGAAGCTGATAAAAACGATGGGATTATTTTTATTTCATCACCTGTAAATGTTGATTCATATTTAAGAAGTACAATTTTTGAAAATCAAGAAAATATAATTTTAACTGGCGCAACTTTAACATCATTCGGCACACCAGAAGAATTTTGTAAAGAAATAGGTATTGATAATTTAGGAAATTATGAAATTTTTGATTCTGAATTTGATTATAAAAACAATGTCTTGCTGAGCATACCTTCAAATATGCCTGAACCAAATGATCCAAATTACAGCAGAAGTCTTGTTGATTTGATTTTAAACTTATCAACAAATATTGACGAAAAAATACTTGTTTTATTTACTTCGTATTCCTCTCTCAACAGTGTAAGGAAGGGTCTAAAAGATAAAAATTTTTCAGATTTTATATCGCAAGGTGTTGACGGAAATGCTCAAAGAGTAATTAGTAAATTTAAGAAGAAAGGTTCAGTTCTGTTAGGTACTGGCCCTCTTTGGCAAGGGGTAGATTTTGGTTATGATGTAAATATAAAAATGTTAATAATTTCAAAGTTACCTTTTTCTGTACCTAATGACCCATTAATTAATGCTCGAAGTCAAAAATATTTTGAACCTTTTTTAGAATTCTTTGTGCCTGATGCTGTAAGAAAATTTAAACAAGGTTATGGTAGATTAATAAGGTCCAAAAAGGATTATGGAAGTTTGATTTGTGCTGATTCAAGGATTTTAACAAAGAACTATGGTGATGAATTTATTGATTGCATACCTGACTATTCATATATTCAAGAACCATTACATGAAATATCAGATCATATTAAGTCTTGGCTAGATAGTCATGAATAATAAATTTTTATGTAATTCCATTGAGATAGATTTAAGCTCTACATTAGACGGAGGGCAATCTTTTAGGTGGCATAAATTTGAAAATGGATTTAATGGAGTAATTAATAATAAGCCCTATTTCATATTTCAAGAAAATAAAAAAATATTTGTTGAGGCTGAAGAATTGAATAGCAATGATGTGAATCTTGTATTTAATTACTTAAGTTTAGATGTTGATTTAAGAAAAATATCCAAAAAATTTAAAAATAATTTATATCTTAATAATTTGTTTAAAAAATATTATGGACTCAGAATTCTTAATCAAGATCCATGGGAAACTATTGTTTCGTTCATTACATCGAGTGTTTCAAATATTTTAAAAATAAAAAAAAATATAAATGATTTATGTGTATTAAATGGAGAAAAAATAGGAAAAAATAAATATGATTACGCTTTTCCAGGCCCAATTAAGATAATTGACTTTGGTGAAAACAATTTAAGAAAAATTGGTTTTGGTTTCAGGTCGCCTTACATTATAGATGCATGTAAAAAAGTTATTAATGGGGATATATTGATTAATAATATATATGATTTGAATTATGATGATGCTCTTCATCAACTAACAAAAATAAATGGAGTTGGTAGGAAGGTAGCAGACTGCATTTTGACTTATGGGTACCATAGAAAAGATGTTTTTGCTGTTGATAGATGGGTTAGGAGGGGCTTAATAAATAAATTAGGTTACAGTGAAAAACTTCAAAATGAAAAGTTATCAATTAAAGCTAGAAAAAAATATGGTAATGAATCATCTTATATTCAGCAATATATTTTTTTCAGCGAGAAATCTTAAATATTAAATTTTTTTAAATATTTAATTTCATCATTCTTTGATTTTAGTAAACCTTTAAACCTTTGAAATTCAATTTCTTTTAAAGCATTTGATGTTGCTAGGTCAGAAAAAGATTTAATATTTTTTAATTCCGCAAAAGATAATTCAGCAGGTGAATTTAAAATTGACGCCTTCAAATTAATTATCTTTTTATTATTTTTGTTTTCTAATATTGAAAGTAGAGTGAAATCATCTATATCAATTTTCTTTAAAATAATAAAATCATTTTTATTTATTTTTTTATAAAAATCTGTACTATTTTTTTCAATTAAATTTGTAATAAATATTAAATTATTAATTTTTTCTTTAAACTTTTTACTAAAATTATAATCTGAAAAAAAAGTATTATTTTTTGAGTAATCAATTTTTCTTATTTGATAAATTAAATATAACCAGTTATCAATTTTATTATTATTTGCTTTTATTATTAATGGATCAAAATCAAAAAAATATTTTAATATATCTATTTTTTTTAATTCTTTTAAAATTTTTATGAAATTTAGTTCTTTACAGATTTTTTCAATTTCATTTTTAATTCTTTCTTTGCTTAAAACTTTTATATATTCAACAGAATCAATAAGATTTTTTAAGGTAGATTTATCAATTTTAAAATTATATCTTTTTGAAAATTTTAATGCCCTGTACGTTCTTGTTGGGTCATCTTTGAAACTTTCATTATGAATAATTTTTATAATCTTATTTTTTAAATCATTAATTCCATTGCAAGGATCTATAAGCTCATCTAAATCTTGTTTAATGTTCATTGCAATAGAATTAATTGTAAAATCTCTTCTTTTTAAATCTGTTTCAATATCCACATTAAAAGCATTGATTTTTGGTAAGCTTCCTTTGGGAAAGTATGATTCTTTTCTTGTTACAGAAAAATCATACATTTTTTCTTTGAAAAGTATTTTGTAAGTTTCAAATTCTGAAACTTTTATAATTTTTAGTTTTTGATTTTCATTTATAAATTCTTTAAATTCACTAATTTCTCCATTAATGCAAAAATCTAATTCCTGAGGAACTATATTTAATAAAATATCTCTAATAGCTCCACCAACAAGAAATATATCTAAATTTTTAAATTTTTTATTTTTTAAAATTTCAAGAAATTCCTTATCCTGAGGAGATATGAAATTATATATAGCACTTTCAATTTTCATAGCAATTGATATTGTTTGTATTATCAATATTAACTTAATTAGTATAAATGTTTGAAAAAGATATAGGTAAATTAGAAAAAGCGCTTGGTTTTACGTTTAAAAATCGAGTTCTTTTGGTCGAAGCAATAACTCATAAATCTTTTTCTTCGTCAGAAGATAATAATCAAAGATTAGAATTTTTGGGTGACTCAATACTTAACACAATAATTTCAGAATACCTTTTTGACGAATTTGGTCATGACAATGAAGGAAAGATGACCTCTATGAGAGCTTCTTTGGTAAATGAAAATTCATTATATGAACTTGCAAAAAAAATAAAACTTAATGAATTTATGCTCATGAGTGATGAAGAAATTATGCGAAAAGGAAATTTAAGAAAAGCCGCACTTTCTGATACTTATGAAGCAATAATTGGAGCAATATTTTTAGATCAAGGCTATGATAAAACAAAGGTTATTGTAACTAACTTATTTATTGAAGAACTTAAAAATTTAAATAATGTAAAAACTTTTAAAGATCCGAAATCAGAATTGCAAGAATCTTTGCAGTCTATGAAAATAAAGCCACCTAAGTATATTACTTCAATAAAATCTGGACCCCCCCACAATCCTTTGTTTGAAACAAAGTTGTTCATAGGAAATAAATTAATAAATAAATCAGAAGGTTTTAAGAAAAGTGATTCTGAAAAAAAAGTTGCAACAGATACATTAAAAATGCTGGAGAATAATAAGCTAGAAATTAATGAAGAAAAGTCACTTTTAAAAAAAATAATTGATAGTTTAATTAGATAATGTTTACAGACTTAACCCTTTGGTTATTAGCAACATCACTTCTTGGAATATTTGGGCTTCCATTATTTAATAAAATATATAGTAAAGATGTTACCCTTATTAACTATTCCTTAAGCATCCCATTTTTCCTTATAATAAATGGTTTGATTTCATGGTTAATTTTTTTAGTATCAAAAAATTATTTAATTTCAAATATTTTGTCAGTACTTTTATTAATTTTAATTTCATCAGCTGAGATTTATAAAAATAAAATTACTTACAAGAAAAATTATTTATTATTTTTATACGGAAGTGCTCTTCTTTCTTTCTTTCAGTTGTTATATTTGGGTTATAGAAGCTTCAATCCTGATCTTATTGGAACAGAAAAAATTATGGATTTTATGATGCTTTCTTCTGTTTTTAATGCGCATGGAGGAGAAGTTAAAGATTTGTGGTTTTCCGGATCACCTAATCCTTATTATTATTTTGGATACTGGATTTATGCTTCAATTTTAAAATTGTCTGTTGTTAATTTATATTCTGGTTATAATTTTATTCTTTCAGTCACCTTTGCATTAACTGTAATTATTTCAGCTTCAATTTCATACCATTTTATTGATATTAAAGTGCCTAAATTAAGAAAATTATTATACTCATCTGTTGCACCCATATTTATTGTATTTATTTCAAATTTTTATATTTTGTTTGAGATTATTTCCAAGCTATTTAATTTAAAAAATATTTTTAACAATATTTTAAATATTGATGGATTTATGAATTCTTCTGGATTTTTTAATGGCAGTTCATGGAGATCAACGAGAGTAATAAATTTTTTTGAAGACAACATTTCAAGGGATTATACTATTACTGAATATCCTTCATTTACTTTTTTACTTGGTGATTTGCATCCTCATTTAATTTCAATTCCATTCGTTCTATTTACATTCTTTTTAATTTTTAACATTTTAAAAAAATACGATTTTAAAATACCAAATTTTCATTACTTTCTTATTGGATTTTTAATACCAATCAATGGGTTTATTAACATATGGGATGTTCCATTTTTAATTGTTCTTGTGTCTGTATTATTTTTAATAATTTATAAGCAATATAATTTAGAATTTAAAAGAATCTTAAGCCTAATATCTTTAGTGATAATTGGATTTTTTATATCAATTTTGGTTTTAAATAATTTTTATTTTTCGAGTCTGAGCAGTCAATCAAAATTTCCTATTATTAACGTTTTTCCTTTTGCAACGAGCATACACCACTTTTTTATTGTGATGGGTCCTCTATTAATTTTATTTTTTATTTATATAAAAAGTTCGATAAATATTGGAAATAAAGTGCTGCTATTGAATATAATTGGATCAGTAATATTAATATTAATTTTAAATTTTTTAAGATTTTTTATTTTAGGATTTGAAAACTTTAATTTTTTAAATTTCTTTCTAAATTTTCCACTTTTACTTATTCTTTTTACATTTTTAATTATTAGTTTTTACTTAGTAAAATTAAAAAGTGAAAGTCAATTTGTATTTATAATTATTACTTCTTGCTTAATACTAATTGGAGTTGAAAATTTTAGAGTTATTGATTTATTTGATAACAGAATGAACACAATTTTTAAATCTTATTTTCAGGTTTGGATACTAGTTTCATTATTTGCTCCTATGCTAATGGCGAAATTAAACCTTTTACAAAATAGTAAAAATAAAATCTTCAAAGTTATTTTGATATCAATATTTACTATTAGTATTGTTCAGTTTGGCTCAAATATTTATTATTCAACAGATAAATTTATATTTAAAAAAACTCTTGATTCTTCTGAATTCATTGAAGATTATCATGAAGGAGCTTTAAATGTTGTTGACTGGATATCAACTAATACAGAAAAAGAAGATATAATTTTTTATGAAGTCGGTAATGATTACGAAATTACTTCATTTTTTTCTTCTTTTACTGGGAGATCTTCTCCTATCGGGTGGCCTGGACATCAAAAACAATGGGGGAGGGATCCTGTTGAAATAAATTCTAGAGTAAATGACCTAAGGGATTATGGAGACAATTTGGAGATTTTAAATAAATATAATGTTAATTACTTAATTACCAAAAATACATTTTTGATTAAAAATAAAAACTTCAAGCAAGTTTATACAAATACCAACTTTTCAATATACCTAATAAATGACTGAAATTATAAATAAATTTAAAAAACCGACATTTTTTAATTACTTCACATTTGCCCTTATCTTTTTGATTATTTTTTCTTTAATTTCTAGATTTATTTTTCTTGATTACAGGGCAATACATCACGATGAATCTCTACACGGATACTATTCATGGCTTCTATCTAATGGTTATGGATATACACATAACCCGCTAATGCATGGGCCATTAAATTTTCATTTAAATGCATTGGTGTTTTTAATCTTTGGTGATAGTGATTATACTCTAAGAATTGCTCCAGCTGTTGCAGGAATATTTGTTGTATTATCCCCTTTTCTTTTTATTAAAATTATTGGAAAAAATCCCTCTATATTAATCTCAGCGTTTCTTTTAATTTCTCCAATTGTTACTTATTTCAGTCGCTTTGCAAGGAATGATATCTTTGTTGCTTTGGTTTCTTTAATTCTCATCTTTCAAGTTTTTAGATATTTAAATGAAGTGGATGGCAAAAAAAGTCTACTTATAATTTCAATTTGCTTAGGTTTCATTTTTTGTATTAAGGAGATTAGTTTCATAATTATTTTTATATTGGGATCTTTTTCATTAATATTCTCAAGTTTTAATCCTTTTATAAAAAATAAGTTGAAATTGAATTATCAATTTACAAATATTTTCGCTTTGCTATTCTTGTTATCCTTTCCTCTTTCAATGCCAATTTCATCATATGTATTCAATTTTTTTGGAATAAATCTTGTTGCCCCATCAGGATCACTAACCAAAATTGGTATGCCAATTGGCAATGTTGCAATAATTACTTCTTTTATAATTTCAGTTATAAGTTTATTAACATCATTTGTTTTTGGTATCTTGAAATTTAAGAAAGACTGGTTTTTATTTTTCTTTATTTTTTGGTTTATATTTATATTTTTTCATAGTACTTTTTTTACTAATCCAGCAGGTATAATTACTGGATTTTGGCAATCATTAGGATATTGGATTTCACAACAAGATGTTGCAAGAGGAGGGCAGCCTTGGTATTACTATTTTTTACTTATCATTAAATATGAATATATTGGATTTTTATCTTTCTTTATTTTTATTTTTTATCGTAAATTTAAATATACTATTTTTGAATTTTTTCTAGTTTATTGGTCAGTTTTAAATATTATTATTTATGTCATTACTAGTGAAAAAATGCCATGGTTATTAGTTAATATTATTTTGCCCTTTATTTTTATTTCAGGCATTCTTATCAATGAATTATTGTCTAAAATTTTTAGAAGTAATTTAATGTTGATCTTTAAAATTAATATCTTAATTATTCCTTCTTTCATATTATTATTATTTATTTTCAATTCAGTAGAAACAAATTATGTTGATTCAGATAAACCAGATGAAATGATTGTTTACACTCAAACATCAAAATATGTTCATTTGCTTTCTAAAGAGATTATTAACGAAATAAACGAAAACAATGCGAATATTATTATAGATTCATCAGAAGGTTTTACTTGGCCTTGGGCATGGTATATGAGAAATCACAGCATAAATTATTTTGATAGTACTAAAGAAGAGACTTATAAAGACATAAAATTTGAAAATTATGATTATATTTTAGTTAACACATACAATTTTCCAAAACTCTTAAAATCTAGAGAAAATGAAATTAAATATAATAGTATTTCTCAAATTCCATTTAGAATGTGGTTTCCTGAAAATTATAGATTTAATTCATTTAAAGATTTTGCAAATTATATGAGAGAATTTGAAAATATATCTTATTTGTTTGGGCATGTTTTTAAAAAAGATTTCTCACAAAATATGGGTAATGTAGGATTAACAATTTTAAAATGAGCATATTTAATAGTAATATTTTTAAAGGAATTTTTGGGACGACTATATCAGTATTTTGTTTCTTTATTTTTTTTAACAAGATCGATGACTTAGGTAAGGTAATTGAGATTGTTACGTCTGTAGACTTTTTAATTATTTTATTGGGTTTTCTGGTTTATTTTTTTTCAATATATTTTCGTACAATAAGATGGAATTCAATATTTCAGAATAAAATCAAAATAAAACTTACATCACTTTCAAGAATAGTTATATCAGGCTATATGTTTAATAATTTACTTCCTGCAAGATTAGGTGAATTGGCAAGAATTTATCATTTTAATCTTGTAAAGAAAATCGATAAATCATATTTGTTCGGAACAATTTTAGCTGAAAGAATTACAGATGTAATTGCGCTATTTATATTTATTGGTGTTGGTATTTTCTTTGTCCCAAAAGACTTATTAATTAATTTATCTGATGAACTAGGAGTAAATATAAATTTAATCTACTTATTTTTAATTTTGATAGGCTTATCTATTGTTTTCTTTGTGCTAATGCAATTTAAAAAATATAGAAAAATCATTACAACTTTTATGCCAAAATTTAATTTTATTAATAATAAAATTTTAAATATTGTTGATAGTTTCTTCAAAGGTTTATTTAACTTAGAAAAAAATAAAATAATCTATATCATCTTTCTTGCCTTAATAATTTGGATAATAGAATTTTCAATGTTTTTTATTGTTGAAACACAAATTGAACTAAATTTAAATAATACTTTTCTTGCAATAGTTTTTTTTGGCGTTTTTGCTAATTTAAGTGGAATAGTTCCATCGACTTCAGGCGGTTGGGGTCCATTTGAATTAATAGGTACAATAGTTTTGATTTCATTTGGTGCAGACAGGGAAAGCGCTGCGGCCTTCACAATCATAGTCCATTTAATTCTTTGGTTGCCAATTTCAATAATCGGGTTAATTTGCTTTTTATACGATTTAAAGGACAGGAATACATGAATGTATCTGTAATTGGGGGAGGCGTAACTGGACTAGTTACAGCTTATAAACTTTCAAAGGAAGGCTATAAAGTTACAATTTTTGAGTCATCATATTTTTTAGGTGGACAAGCATCTGTAGTAAATCTAGGTGGATTTAAAATCGAACGAGGTTATCACCATTTATTTCGAAATGACATTGACATTATTGAGTTAATTGAAGAATTAAATTTATCAAATTCGCTCAAATGGTATAAATCTTCAGTTGGAATGTATTCAAATAAAAAATTGTACCCTTTTTCTACGCCCAAGGATTTACTAAATTACAAGCCAATAAGCATATTAAATAGATTTAAATTAGGCTTAGTAAGTTTGTACTTAAAAAGACAGAGAAATTGGAAAAAATACGAAAAAATTACAGCTCAAAATTGGATGAAAAAATATGCGGGTAATGAGATTTACAATAAGGTTTGGGGACCTCTTCTTAAAGCTAAATTTGGCTATTTTTATAATAAAGTTAATATGTCATGGTTTTGGTCAAAAATGATAACGAGGTTTGCTTCAAGAAATAAAAAAGGTGAAGAAATTTTAGGTTATTTAATTAATTCATTTGATCAATTAATTGAGGAATTAGTAAAAAAGATTGAAGAAAATGGAGGCAAGATTTTACTTAACTCAAAAGTGATATCAATAAATCATAAATCAAATAAGGTTAGTCATATTAAATATGTACAATCAAATGTTATAAACAAATTTGATACCGATCTTGTTGTAGCAACTATACCAAATTATGAACTAAAAAATTTAATTAATTTTGAACCGGATTATCAAAAGAAATTAGATACTGCAGAATATCTTGGAGCAAGCGTTTTTATTCTAAAACTAAATAAAAGATTTTCGAAATATTATTGGATAAATATAATAGATGAAGACGTTCCGTTTCTTGGGTTAATTGAGCACACCAATCTTGTTGATAAAAAATATTATGGAAATGAACATATTCTCTACATAACAAATTATCTTCACTACAAGGATGAAGTATTTTCAAAAGACAAGGATGAATTATTAAATGAATATATTGAACACTTAAAAATAATTAACCCAGAATTTAATGAAGATTGGATAGAAAATTATATATATAATTCAGTGAGCGCTGCACAACCTCTATTGCCTGTAAACTATTCTTTGTTAAAACCAACTTTGAAGTCTCCAATAAATAATTTATATGTAGGAAATACATCTCAAATTTATCCTGAAGATAGAGGAACTAATTATAGTGTAAAAATTGCTGGAGAAATTGTATCTTTAATTATCAAGGAGTTTAAATGAGTGAAAAGTTATGTTTAATTACTGGAGGTGGTAGTGGGATTGGTAGGGCAACAGCACTAAAATTTGCACAAAATAAAATTAACACAATTATTGTTGGTCGAAGAAATGATGCTCTTGAAGAGACAGTTGCACTATCTAAAGAAAATTCAGTTTTTTTAAATCCTATTAAAGCTGATTTATCTAATGAAGACGGTATAAACGATTTATTTACAAATGTTGAAAAAAATTTTGATAGCCATGTGAATATTCTAGTAAATAATGCAGGTTCAAGTAGCAAAATAAGAAGTATTGCACATATTCCTAAAAATCAGTGGGATGAAGTTTTAAATATCAATTTAAATTCAGTGTATTTGCTTTGTCAGAAATTTTTAAAAGATATGATCAAAAATAAGAATGGGACCATCATTACAATTTCCTCCATGGCTGCTTTAAAACCTGGTTTATTAGGTGGTGCACCATATGGAGCTGCAAAAGCAGGAGTCACAAATCTAATGGGCGCTATTAACTCTGAATTTTCAAATGATGGTGTAAGGGCTACTGCAATTATGCCAGGAGAAGTTGACACACCAATTCTAAATAATAGGGCAAAAGTCCCAAACAGTGGTGAAAGAGATACAATGATGAAGCCTGAGGATTTGGCAGAAATTGTTTTTTTAACCGCAAATTTAAACAGTAGAACTAACATTGAAACCGTTGTCGTAAATGCAACTTATAAAAGAGACGTCTCAGATGACTTGAAAGCAGCTAGAGAAAAAACAAATTAATCTCACTATTATTAAAAAAAAAGATATAATTAAATTATATGAAAAAGCATCCGACTAAAGAAGAAATATTAGAGGCGATTGAAAATCAGCCAAAAATTAGTAAGATAACTGTTTTGTCCTGCTTGCTAGCAGTAAATTCAAAATTTCACTACATTCCTAAAATTGCTGTAGAAGAAATAGCAAACTACACTGGAAAAACAACTAATGATGTATGGGGAGTAGCTTCATTTTATACAAATTTTAGATTTACTCCTCCTGGCAAAGCAACATTAGATGTTTGTTGGGGCCCATCATGTCATTTGCAAGGCTCACAAGGATTATTAAAAGATGTTCACAAATTGTTAGGAATTGATCATGAAGGTGAAACAAGTGATGGTAAAATTACATTGAGATATAGTACTTGTTTGGGAGCTTGTTCACAAGGACCAGTATTTGCAATAGATCACAAGTTATATGGAAAAGCTAATATAAAAAAAATTGAAAAGGAAATATCAGGAATATAAATGTTTGAAAAGATATTAAATGATGCAAATTTAAAATGGGGTGAATTAACATCACCTGAAAACATATGGATTAGAGTAAGCTATGGTGCTTCAGGTCAAGCAGCTGGAGCTGATTATGTTTATGATAAATTGAGCGAATTATCTAAAGACAATAATCATGTCTTTGTTGACTACGTTGGGTCAATGGGCCTTAGTTATGCTGAACCTTTAGTAGATTTTACTTTTGGAAATGGAATAAGAATTTTTTATAACAATGTTGATACACACAGTGCAGAGATAATATATAACTCTCATATTATTGAAAACAAAATTTATTATGATCTTGTTTTCGGTCAAATTGTTCCAAATAATTTAAAACCAATTTCTGACATTCCTCAGCTCGATAAAGAAAAGCCATTATCACTTACAAAGAGAATAGCAACTGAAAATTGTGGAAATATATCACCAACCGACATTAATCAATATATTGCAAATGGTGGCTATAGTGCATTAAATAGGGCGCTAAATGATCTTGATCCAGAAAAAACACTAAATATGGTTAAGGATTCTGGTTTGAGAGGAAGAGGTGGAGCAGCTTTTTCAACAGGTGTTAAATGGAGCTTTTTGGCTAATAACCCAAGTAAAGAAAAATATGTTTTATGTAATTGTGAGGAAGGAGATCCAGGTGCTTTCAATGACAAAGGTATTCTTGAAAATGATCCTCATATGTTGCTTGAGGGATTAATTTTATGTGGATATGCAACAGGGTCAAGTAATGGTCATATATTTATTAGAGATGGGCATGAGATTCCTATCGAAAATTCAAGAAAAGCTATAGAACAAGCATATGAACTTAAT
>Ga0208624_1000225_pt1 | contig 29238 bp, 27 predicted proteins | sample Knorr_S23_td_DCM_FD_185607 | JGI IMG/M metagenome (GOLD analysis project Ga0208624, IMG submission 185607) | Marine microbial communities from Southern Atlantic Ocean transect - Knorr_S23_td_DCM_ad_71m_LV_A (SPAdes) (version 2) | ecosystem: Environmental > Aquatic > Marine > Oceanic | place... | reverse complement strand
GTCTTGGGCAAGGGAAGCGAAGCCTACACGGTCAGACTCGCGATCCGTCCAGGCGAAGCCCTTTGCTCGGAGAAGTCCGGGGATCTGGCTCCTTAGATATGCGACAAGCTTGTCATGGCTTAACTGATACCGTGATCGATAGGTGAAAGTCATCAGGCCGAAGTCCCCGTGATCGTGCGTTTTGGGCTTTTCCATTTGCCTGCTATCTCCTCTGCTGGCGGAAGATAATTCCAAGTCGCATCCCGAGCTTTTGAACACCGTTGCAATGTCGAAACGCTCGTTTTCAAGAAATTGTTCGATCGCCAATTGGCCTTCTATAGTTGTCAGAATTTGGGCCGATGGACAGATTGCGGAGAGGGCGGCCCGAGATCTGGCTAGAGATTCCTCGTCCACGAGATCGATTTTGTTTAGGATGATAATGTTCGCGCACTCGACTTGTATTGTAAGTAGCTCGCTCAGGGGCCGTCGAGGATCGGAGAATAGCATTAGCGAGCGGCGAACGGGGCTGTAGACTTCCTGAACTTTTTTTACCCACCAATTAGAGTCAACGAGCGTAACCAAATTAGCGATACGGGCGAATTCCAAAGCTGACAGGCCTTCATCGTTTAGGGCCGCCAGACTCTCAATGATGCGTAGCGGTTCTGCGATTCCGGTCGCCTCAACGACAATGCAGTCCGGATTCCTTTTCGCCAATTCCATTACTGCTTTGCCAAACGCGTCCTGAATGGCGCAGCAGATGCACCCATTGCTGAGCTCTACGATATCTTCGTTGGACCCTGAACCTACCTGAGCCACGTCTCGAGCCAAGGCAGCGTCTATATTAACCTCTCCGACATCGTTTACGACGACAGCCAGGCGACGGCCCTCCGCATTCCTTAGCAAGTGGTTGAGGACCGTTGTCTTACCTGCTCCAAGAAAGCCGCTTAGAATGACAAGAGGGATACGCCTGTCGGTCGTATCCTCCTCGGAAGTGTATCCTTTAGAATCTGATAGGCTCTGGCTCCTGATCGAGTTCAACTAGAAACTTGTTCTCACACCGAATCTCAAATTGCGTCCTGGCATCGGAGCCAGATCCTTCAAGAATGAAGTGTTTGCGCGGGCTTCTTCGTCTCCTAAGTTGTGGGCCGCTGCGAATAGATCGACAGTGACTGTCTCAGAAGCTCGAATACGGTAGCTTACGTCCGCGTTCCAGAGGGTGTAGCTGTCGGTGGGCAAAGCGTTGGGAGCCAGATTAGAGGCTTCGTCGTGCCAGCGTCCTTCTAAACCGAACAGCCAATCATTGTTCTGATACTCGTACCGCAAGCCAAGGCGTCTCACTGGGATGCGAGGCATGTTATTGCCGAAGGTTGCGTTTGTCGCCCTTATCTGATCATAAATGAGGTCCAAGTGCATAGCTTGATCCGCCTCGTCAACTATATGATAGCGAAGATCGACCTCGAAGCCGTAGAGTTTGGCGTCCGCTGCAGTTGCCCTGAATACATTCAAGCCTTCGGTATCGAAGTCTTCCCCATAAATTGATTCTACCTCCTCGTGATCGAGGAACTGAAGGTAAATGTAGTTAGTGAAATCGGAATAGAAGGCTGAGACCTCTCCGGTGATCGCTCCAGCTGTCAATCGGTAATTCAGATCAAGGCTAGTTGAGAACTCCTCGTCGATTGAGGCTTTACCAATCTCGAAAGATTGGGTACCTAAGTGAGGTCCGAAAGCGAAGATTTCGCTAGCATTGGGAGCCCGCTCAGCGAAAACCAGATTTGCAGAAAACGCGCTGCTCTCATCGATTTTGCGCACGAAGCCGACGGATCCGTTAAGCGTTTCGAAGCTTCGTTTTTCCAGGCTAGAATCTTCGGGATCGATCTCTACGCTCTCGACTCTACCGCCAAACTCCCAAGCGCCCCAACTCTGATTCAGTCGCTCTATTATGAAGAGACCATATTGCGATGTCTCGGAACGGGGTATAAAAGCTTCGGCTCCCAAAGCGGAGAAGTCGTTTACCTTGGCTTGGAAGCCGTAAGCTCCGGTAAATTCACCGATAGGATTGTGCACGCCTGTCAAGCGCAGTTCGTAACCATCGCTCTCGTAAACGGTGCCCGCTTCGTCACCCTCGGCTTCGACGTGTCGATAGTCCCCGAACGCCAAGTCGAGCTCGAGGCTCTTTAGGAAGTCAAACGGGTCTATGAGCTCGCCCCGCAAGCTGAAGCGGGATTGGTCGAGATCGATGGCGACCGATTCCTCTTCGCCGTGTTCCTCTTCATCGTGATGCTCTTCTTCCTCATGCTCCTCACCTTCTTCGTGTTCCTCGCCTTCCTCATGGCCATGCTCATCGCCGTGCCCGTGAGCGTGGGAATGACCGGGAACGCCATAGTCGGTAGCGTAGTCGGAATAGGAAATGGCCAGGCTACCGTTGTCTCCAAACCAGGCTAGGCCGAGGTAGCCGGTACGGGTATCCACAAAGCTATTTTCCAACACGCCGAAGACTTCCTCTTCGTCCTCGTGGCCGTGCTCATCCTCGTGCTCCTCACCCTCTTCGTGCTCTTCGCCTTCTTCATGCTCATCGTGTTCGTCGTCGTGGTGCTCCTCTTCTTCGGCTTCCATTTGATAGATGGACTCGGCAAAGCCGGGAATTTCAAAGTCGTTGGATTGCCGATCGAGAAAACCTGCACTCCAAGCGAAGTCTCCCTCACCACCTTGAAGAGCGATGCCATAGGACTGTTCGTCTGAGACAGATCCGTAGTAGGCTTCGGCTTCACCGTATATGGGAGCGAGGGCTCTCTTTCTAGGTAGCTCCTTGCCCAGAACATTGACCACGCCACCGATGGCCGCGTTTCCGTAGAGCAAAGTTGCTGGGCCTCGTACGACTTCAATCTCGTTTGCGAAGAGCGGTTCGATAGTGACGGCGTGATCAGGGCTGGTGTGGGAAACATCGAAGGTATCCACGCCATGGCTTAGGATTCGAACTCGGTCGCCATCGAATCCGCGGATAATGGGCCGACCAGCTCCGGGGCCGAAGTAGGTTGAGTGCACGCCTGCTTGCCCATTTAACGTTTCTCCCAGGGATGACTGGGCGGAGCGCCTTAGGGCATTACCTGAAACCTCGTTAGCCGGAACGACTAGCTCCGCTTTCCTTTCCACGAACGGGCTAGCAGTGATCAAGAGTGGATCCAAATCAACGGTCTCCAAGCCGCTGTCTGTTTGCCCAAATAGGTACTGGCCCGCGAAGAAAGTAGTAATAGCCAAAAAAGATAATCTAGTTTGCATTGGAGCTAGATGCAAAAATATTTCATTAAGGGCAAGTTTAATCGCAAAATACTTGCGATAATGCTCGTGGTGGCTGTCGATATTGGCGTAGGTCCAGGCAGGAAGGTGGAAGAAGCGTGCGGACTTCGACTAGACATTTGGGTTTCTCAAGAGAATCGAGAACCTATTTTACCAGTGGGCCGCCGCCTCAGGTAACAGCCTAATCAATTGCTCCTGAATCTCGTTATTCGTGATCTTTTCCTCAAGTGGGGTCATCGGGGTTGGCATCCCGAGGCCGATGGGGTCTTTCGCGGTCGGGACCTGCTTGCCCGACCGCTTCTCGAGGTCCTGCTCGAGGTCATCCTGGACCAGCGCCTCGGCGTCCACCACCTCTGGGACCGCCACCTGGAGGACCCCCGATACGTGGAGCATTCTGTTTAGGCAACCATTTTGCTAGTCGGGCTTTGTGCTCCGCGTGGCTTGGGTCCGATGCTAAGTTATGCCATTCATGAGGATCATTTTTGATATCGTATAGTTCTTCTGAACCGTCTGGGTAACTCAGGTAACGGTAACGCTCGCCGGATACAACGTGAGTCCTAAATGCGGATGTGGATACAACCGCTCTATTGGATGATTTGCTGGGGTCTTTTAGAATAGGGACCAGACTCGTTCCTTGTACGTGCTCCGGTTTTTCCAATCCCGTTAACTCTGTGAGAGTGGAGTAGATATCGAAAGTCGATACGGGTGTGCCGGATACGCTGCCGGGTTTGGTTACTCCAGGGGCAGCGATGATGAAAGGGACCCGATGGGATTCACCCCAGAGTGTGCCCTTACGCCAACGTCCTTTTTCTCCCAAGTGGAAGCCATGATCAGACCAAAGGACCACGATCGTATTGTCCGTCCGTCCGCTCTCGTCCAGCACGTCCAGCAATTTGCCAACCATCGCATCAGCGAAACTGATACTCGCCAAGTAGGCCTGGACTGCTTCCTTCCAACGTGTTAGGGTTTCATCTTCGAGCATCCAACTGTGCAGCTCAAATGGGCTGACTCTACCGGGGCGACCTACACGCGATAAGGCAGTAGCGGGAATATCATCGGCGTCTCCATCGATGACGGGTGGGAGCTCGATATCCTCGAGCGGATACAGATCGAAGTAAGTTTGAGGCACATACCAGGGTTCGTGTGGCCGGTAGATTCCGACCGCATTAAATCGAGGCCCATGCCTCTCAGCCAAAATTTTATCGATGGACCAACTAACCACCTGCCCATCGCCAAGGGCCGAATCGTGGGCAACGACGGGTGACCAATCGAAGTTTCGGTCAGGACTTCCACTTACGGGTCGCTGGTACGGTCCTATTTCATCGGGTAATTGGCGTTCGGAGGATGGCCAAAACTCATTCCAGCCCGCGGTGTCGTTGTAGCCATAAAATGAGGTGGGAGAAAATGTCGACGCATGGAAGATTTTACCGGCTCCGTAGGTGTGGTAGCCGGCCTCCTTGAAGAACCTTGGAATGCTCGCTTTGTCTTTGGTCGCTTCAATCTCTCGCCAATCGGGATCGTTGCCGAAAATCCCGGTAGACGAAGGGTGCAGGCCGAGCATGATTGCTGTTCGAGTCGGGTTGCAAACCATCGAAGGGCTATGGGCGTTAGTGAAGGCCATTCCGCGCTCGGCAAGGCGGTCCATATGGGGGGTCTTGGCCTGCGGATGGCCACCCAGATACCCCACCCAGTCATTCAAATCATCGATCGCGATAAATAGCACGTTGGGCCGGTCTGACGCTTGAATTAGCGAAGCGCTAAATAAGGTCAGTGTCGTTAGGATTAGCAGTTTAGTATTGGGCATGATATATGCGAGGGTTGAAATTGTATGTATGGCGTCTGTTTCGCCTTTTTGCGTCGCATATCGTAATGCGCTTAAAATTCTACTACACTGATGACCTTCCCATCTACGGCCCGGTACATCTCTTTGTGCTCCTTCCAATAGCCGCTGACTTTCAGTCGGACGGTTATGGCTCCCTCTTCAAGATTCATAAGGTACCAGCCATGATAGCCTGGAAAGGGGGCAGTGAACGAACCGCTTTGGGATTGGCCTTCGCCTTTGCTGTACGCTTGTTCAAAACCTTCCGGGTATTCCGGGGCATCTGCGCTGGATGGGTGGCCGTGAAACTCGAAATAGACCCCGTCTCCTTTGCCATCCAGGACTTCCCAGGAATAAACTAAAGTGGTATCGGCTGACATGATGAATTTGTGCTCAATCTCGCCAAAATCCTCGATTTTCAAATCGATAGTCTCCGTCCGGAATGGTCGATCTTCGAGGCTGATTAGACCCTGTATGGATTCTTCGATACGCTCGGCTCTATTATCATACTCTCCGATGTTGAATACCATTGTTTGGCCAAAATCTTGAGTGGAAGCAGGAACGGGATCCGACAGTTTGCTGATGCCCGTCAAGCGACCGAATCCGGTTGGATCGATGCCGTACTCGGCAGGCAGGACGACCATCACTAAGAGGACGATGGCTACTAGGGCCGCGATGCCCAACTTTTTTCCAATAGAACCCTTTGTATTCTCAGTCATAGATAATCCCTCAATTGATGAATAGTCCGGTTGCCTGCAGGCCGAATAAAGCTAAGCCGGCTCCGAATAATACGACATTGGCGTTTTGAGAAACCGGTTGGAAATTCGAACGATCTCTTAGCCAAGTCAGTCCTATGTACAGAAACACGAGCCCGATCACTTGGCCTATCTCGACCCCTATGTTAAAGTATATCATATTCGTAATCAATCCGTCGCTGGATAGAGCTAGATCTTGCAGCTTGGTGGATAGACCGAATCCATGGGCCAAACCGAAGCCGAATACCGCCACTTTGGGGTCGACGAATCGAATGGAGCCCAAATTTTCCAGCGCCTTGTAGCAGATAGATAGACCAATGATGGCATCGATGAAATAGGGGCTCACGTGGACTCCGGCAAGAGTGCCAAAGAGTAGGGTGATTGAGTGTCCGATCGCGAATAGGCTGACGAATTTGACTACATCGACCAGTTTACCCAGATAGAATATTACCCCAGCCAGGTAGAGCAAGTGGTCGTATCCAGTAAACATGTGTTTGGCTCCCAAATACATGAAAGGCCCAGCCCAGACGCCCTCTGCCCGAACGAGGAAACCTTGATCGTTTTCGGCTACTCCGTGTCCCAGAACCTGGGTAGCCAGGACTAGCCCGAGAGTCGAGAATACTAGAAGTCTGACGCGTTGCGGCTCAGCTATTCCCTTAGTATTCCACATAGGGGATGATGCGTCCAAGGACGATGATGCAGGTCCAGAGGATCAATGACAAGGAAGCCACAAGTCGGGTCCCGCCCGTTTGCTCTGCTACCTCGAGTCCACGTAGAATCTGGGATCGTAATCGCCACATATAATAGCCAACGTTTAGACCCGCGATCACGATCAAAACCATTTTGATGCGGAAAGCGATGTTGGGCAGGTAGCGATCTGGGTCTCCGACTAGAAACAAAATGCCGGTGATCAGATTTATTGAGAAACCGATTACCGCCAGCGCCATAAAGGTTTCGATATGTTTCATCGGCACGGAGCGAGCGAAGCCCAGCATCCGTAGATCGGATACAATTAGGGATCCAAGAAGAAGGCAGAGACCAAAAAAGTGGAATATCTCCAAGGATGGCCAGAGCCACGGCTCGGACATAATGAACTTGTTGAGCGCGGTGCTGTTAAGCCAGTGAATGAGCGATTCCATATTTCTTTCCCTATGAGAAATATCCGATCAGCCGCCCGGCGATAAGTGCGATGGCCCAGCCGATTATCGAGGCGGCAGCGATCTTGCGATGCTTCCTGGTTACTTCGCCGTCGCCTCGAATGCAGATTCTTACGAGCCACCAGGTTAGTGCTAGGCCGATGACGACTCCGATTAACTTGATATGGAATGCGGTATTGAAGAATAGCGTCGAGGCGCTCCCCATGAACAAGGCGGCTCCAGATAGAAGATTTACGATGAAGCCGCCTAGCGCGACGTTCCAATAGGGGCTCGTCGCGGTCACTGAAATCGCCCTGGCGACTCCCAAGACTCGGCTAGCGAGTATTAGCGACACCCCCACGAGCACGGCCATGCCTACTGCATGCAGGGACAAGACAATAGGATAGCCCCACTGGGAGCTCGAAACAAGCATCCCAAGCCAGGAGTCCTCGATCCACCATAATATTTCCATTCCGAGCTGGGTCTGTAATCAATAAAATATTTTCCTACTCGCCAATGGAGTACTTCGAAGGGCGTCGCTTATTGCTGCCTATCGTCTTTAAGCTCTTCGCATTCGTAAGGAATGAACGCCTCGGTAGTATATAAGGATTTATTAAAGTGTGAGTATGGCTCAGCTAGGTAAACAGGGTCTACGACGGTATATTCGCGCGTCAGTTCAGTCCCATCATCATTCATGAAGAACCGTTCCGTGATTTCCATTTGGTCGCCGTGTTGGACAGCTCCTCCCGCTCCCGCTCGTCCTCCCGGCGCCTGAAGAAATCCGGGTTTAAAGCCCTTTGTTTCAACGACCAAGGTGTCCCCATCCCATTCGCCAACGGAATAGCCCGCAACGCTGGGTTCAATCTCATCGGGGAAGTCTCCGTCCAGATGGATGACGCGAACCATGTCCATAAATCCGTACGAGATGATCATCGCGGAAGCCGTTTGTTCGATCTTGTTCAACATCTGGTCGAAGGCGTAGTCGAAGATGATATTTGTCGGCTCGCATTTGAAGCGAGGATTGTCATCTCGCGTAAAATTGCCGGCTTCCTCGCGGCCGATATCCGTCATCACGTATTGGGGTCGCCGTGTGGGACCGCCACGTCCTTGGCGAGGTCCTCGGGGCTGGCCGGCTGGCGGTGGTGGACCCACTCGTTGAGGAGACCCATCTCCCTCAAGATTAATTCCAGAAGGTGGTCCGTCTGATCTCGGGCGCGGACCTTGCGGCGGCGGACCATCCCTGATGGGTTCGGTCCAGTTTCCAGCGAAATTCGGGCGCCCGTCTTCACGTTTGAGATCGCGGTCTCCAAGGACAATGTTCCCGGAATCGTCTAGAGCATCGTAACGGGCAATGACGGTGCCATCCTCAAAGGTAATGGTTTCCGTATAGACCGTCTGCGGGTCGCGCCGGTCGGGCGAACCGAATATCCTTAACTTCGTGCCGGGCTTGAACATTTCCTCGGTCCAGCCCTTCCGTTTTAGCAAGCTGCCCGACCGTAACTCGCATCGCCACTGCTCCTCTTTGCCTTCATCGTTGGCGACCTTGAAATACACGTATGCATGCGGATTGACGAAGCGGACTCGGTTGACGACCCCAGTCACTGTCAAAACCTGCTCAAGGTCGAACTGCCCGGTTACGCCATGGTGGGCCTCCGTGGTTGAGGGCCAAAGAACGAGGGCGCATAGAAAGGCAAGCACGGTGACGGTGAGTGGGTACTGGGGCTTAATATTTGCTAGGTTTGAGTGTATCATGGTTGATTTAGAGTAAATTGGTGCTGGAATGAAGGACGGCTGGATCTTTGAGCTTTGTCTTTGAATCGGGGTTTTGTTTGCGATCCGAGTTTTATAAAAGGGATTGCGTGTAATAGTTAGAGAAAAATAAATTGCTTGTATCTCGAAGAATGATACCGGTCATGTGTACGCCTGAGTTCCGCCCTAAAAAGGGGTGGACGAAATTTGTATCTCTGAAAATGGTTTACCGGACGTTCTCTATGGACCTTTGCTCAATAATATTAGGGGCTATTGTAATTGTTATATAACTACATATTTAATTATTTGCTAGAATCCATTTCATAACATTATGCTGATGATCACGCTTTGCTAATCAGAGGCCTTGCCTCCTTAATCGCATATCGAGTCGGTTGAGAGCTGCGATAGGCTGGGGGTATTTCTTCACCAGAAAAATCTGAAACTGACAGATTCAAATCTCCTTCTCTAACAAAGCCTGGGGTTGTTAAAGATCCGCTTTTTATGCTCGCATCGCGGTTCATATACTCCACAATACGGTCAAATACGGAGGTGTTGTCAAATCAATATCTTCCACCCAAGTTAACGCGTTTATCGCGGGATTCCGCTCTCGTTGCGGGGTACCAACATGAAGGGATCGCACGAGATAGGCATGAGCTTGGGGCATGTTTGCAAAACTTAGATAGAACTACTAACTTCAAAACCCCAAGAAAACTTTTATGAGAAACAAGTATCTTCGCCGATCTCTAATCTGCTTACTGGCAGCCTTGATAGTATGCAATTGGGTTGCCGCCACGGTGAGAGGCGACCAGAGGAATGAAGAAAGGATCTTGGACGAGATCAGGGGTTCGCAGGCGAACATACTGTTGGTTGTCGCTGATGACTTGGGGTACACGGATCTTGGGGTTTACGGTGGTGAAATTGAAACCCCGAATCTAGATCGTTTGGCGAGAGCGGGTCTTATCCTTACGGATTTCCACAACGAAGCAGTATGTGGCCCAACGCGAGCATCCATTTTGGCCGGCACGGACAATCGGAATGCGGGTGGCGCTATGCATCAAACTCCAAACCAGATAGGAGTTCCTGGATACGAATCTCATTTAAGTCGCAATGTAGTACCGTTTTCCGATCTGCTTCAGCAAAGTGGATATAGCACCTACTTTCTCGGCAAGTGGCACTTGGGAAGCGAGCCAGGTCTTCTTCCCACGGCTCGTGGTTTTGATCGCTCATACGCCCTCATGGAGGGATTCGCCAGCCATTTTCATGACAGGGGACGTTTCCGACCCGACCAACTTGGCACCTATTACAGGGATGGAGAAATTGTAGAGAGTCTTCCGCAAGATTTTTTCTCGACGGACTTTTACACTGATTTGCTCATTGAGTACCTGGATAAAGACGCCGATAGTGGAAAGCCATGGTTCGCTTATCTGGCTTACACGGCGCCGCATTGGCCGCTGCAAGCGCCTGATGAATACATCGACAAATACAAGGGAGTATATGCCGTTGGCTACGAGGCGTTAAGAGAGCAGCGGATCGCTCGAGGCAAAGAGCTTGGCGTCATTCCCGAAGAAGCAGTAATGTACCCACGTCTTGGATCCGTTAAAGCTTGGAATGAGCTTACCTCGGATGAAAAAGCGGTCGCCTCAAGAGAAATGGAGATTTATGCGGCTATGGTAGACGGAATAGACCAGAATCTGGGCAGACTCTTCAATCATCTCAAGGCGATTGGCGAGTATGACGACACCGTGATTATCTTTATCTCGGATAACGGAGCGGAAGGTATCGATCGAGGGGGACCGGCTCGGGGATGGGATAACCGGTTAGAAAATATGGGTAGAATCAACTCTTACATTTACTACGGCGAGAAATGGGCTCAAGCCGGAGTAGGGGTTGGCAGGTATTATAAGTCTTTAAGCTCTGAAGGCGGTTCGCTCGGTCCGGCTATCATTTACCATAAGGATATGACCAAGAAGGGACAGCTTAACGATGAGTTTATGAGCGTGGTCGATTTTTACCCGACCTTTGTCGAACTTGCTGGTGGCCACCACCTCGATAAGGGGAGCGACGGACAGCCCATTCATGAAGTGCAAGGGCACTCTCTTTTGCCGGTTTTGTTTGGCGGTGCTGATTCAGTACGGCCTGACGACTTTACCTACGGCTGGGAGGTCTTTGGCCACCGGGCTTTGCGGAAAGGGGATTATAAGTTGGTTTGGTTGACCTCTACGCCTACGGAGCCCGGACAGGTAGTTCCAGAATTAGCTGATAGATGGGGTCTTTTTGACCTTTCAGTCGATCCCGGTGAAACAAATGATCTCTCCGAGTCGAGGCCAGAGCTCAAGGCGGATCTTTTAAAGGCATGGGATGAATACGTGGCTAAGAATGGTATCGTTTTGCCCGTTGGCCGACCTGTGCCTCACCCTGGAAGGGGTCCTCGGGGTGGAGCTAGAAACTAACTAGGCTAGAATTGGTTAAAAGACTCCCGCAGAGGTCTCCAAGATCGCGGAGATTCTTCTGATTCCGTTCTTTAGAATTTTCATATTGAATATTAAAGGACAACTCAACTTGCATCCCGGAAGTTTAAGTTAGTTCAGTAGTTGAGCTGTGTGCGTTAGCGAGCTCATCCACAACTTTGATTTCCAATATCACTTAATTTTCCACAAAAAGATCGATCGCGCTAGGAGAATGAATAGTGATTATCGGTCTGCCAAACTCCGCGTTCTCTGTGCTCTTGGCGGTTTGCCAGGGCCACACTATAGAATCTCGCAAGCCTCCTCAAAATCCAGGCGTGGACCTCGAGGATGTAGCCCCTCGATTTCGCCGTGGCCTAGACAGCAGAGAAAATTCGATTTGTAGCGTCCGTCAGAAAAGAACTCGCTATCGATAATTTCGTTGTGAAATCCTGAAATGCCATTGACGTCGAGACCAAGGGCTCGGGCGGCTAGCATAAAATAGGCACCTTGGAGCGAGCTGTTGCGGAAAGCTGTGGATTCGGCTTTGGCGGGATTGGCCCGATAAAGGGGGCTGGTGTCTTTCGCTGGGAATAATTGAGGTAAATATTCGAAGAACTGTGTGTCGTATGCGACGATCGCTAACACAGGTGATGTCTTGACCTTCGGAATATTCCCTTCGTGCAAGGCAGGGATGGCTCGGCTTATGGCTTCTTCGCTCTTCAGGAAAACGATCCGCCCGGGGTTGGAATTTTGAGAGGTAGGCCCCCACTTCATGATCTCGTAAAGCTCATGAAGGACCGAGGATTTTACTTCTCGATCCTGCCACTTCTTGAAGGAGCGGGCCTCTCGAAATATCAGGTCAAGACCATCATTATCCAGTCTTTGAATACGGTTTCTCAAATTTTTGACCGCTTCCGTTTGAGGATTGGTTTTCGACATTGCCCAATTGGATGTTCGGAATTACGCAGAATCAGACTGAGTGACATCCGCCAGGATTCTCCGGAACTCATTATCGTTAAGTATCCCCTTTTTAGCAATCCCCGCTTTTTTGACCTCAGCTAGTAACTCGGTTATCTGCTCATCGCTGATACCTTCAATGCCGAGCTCATCAAGTTTGTAGGTTATCGATGCTTTGCCGCTTTTCTTGCCGAGCACAATGTCGCCTGTACGCCCAGTTAGGGCTGGATGCGTCCCAAACATGGCAAGCGGCTTCTCGACTACCAAGTTAACGCCGATACCAGACTCGCGGGTGAAATTCCGTTCTCCCAGAATCGGCTTGTTCAAAGCGTAGGGAATGCCGGTTATGTTGGCCAGCAATTCACCAAGCTCGGGTAGTTTAGCGAGTTCGTATTTGGTATCGTAGCCATAGAGTAGCTCGAGACAGAGAATCAACTCCTCGAGAGCCGCGTTGCCAGTTCGTTCGCCGAGCCCACCGACGCAACTGTGGACACAAGATGCGCCGACCGTGACGGCTGCCAACTCGGTTGCTACTCCCGTTCCAAAATCGTTGTGGGTGTGGATTTCGACGGGAAGATTCGTTAGATCCTTCACCTTTCTAACCAGATACTTGATCGCTTCAGGAGTGGCACAGCCCATCGTGTCTACTACGCCGATCGAATCGGGCTGTGAGTTTTTCATAATGCCCGTGAGCAAATTCGTTAAGTCGTCTTCCCGGGCCCTCGTAGTGTCGTAGGGAAAGAATACTGCGTGTAGACCTTTGTCTTTAGCATAGTTGATCACGTCCGCGCTCTTTTTGAGCACGTCTTCCCAAGTCCATTTGAATTGATACTTCAGTTTTGGGTAGCCGATTGGTACTTCGATGATAACGCCATCCGCTCCGCATTCGACCGCCTTGTCGATGTCGGCATTCATGGCTCGAGCGAAGGTGTAGATTTTTGCGTTTAGACCTAGAGCGGATATCTGCTTGATCGCTTCGAAGTCTTGAGGCGAAACCGCTGGCATTCCTGCCTCGATTCTATCGATACCGACTTCATCAAGCTTTTTAGCGATGGCAACTTTCTCTTCGATAGAAAAGACGAGCCCGGGTGTTTGCTCGCCATCTCTGAGCGTAGCGTCGTGGATTTCGACCTTCTCTGGCAGATCCAATTTATCAGTTACTTCGGGAATGAAATTGTACGGACTAATCCAATACTGGCCATCTTTGTGGTATTTGCTGTCTTCAATCATTTGGTGTAATTAAGTGTTTCGAAAAAATATTATATCGATAGTAATCTCTGTTTTTTTAGAATAGGAATTTGTTGATTTAGGCTACGGAGCTTGAGCGATGTATTAATATCTGTCGTAAAGGACTATTGAATACTCGGTCTCGTTCTTGCTGGATTAAATCACTTCCCGCTGTCCATTCGAATAGGTCACTTTGAGAGTAATTGATCCTTCGTTCATCATCCAAGGTCGAACTCGGAACGTTCGAGCTCCGCTCTTGTGCATGGGGTCGTTTTCGGCGATCGCTCGGGCCTCGTCCAAAGAGTTTGCTCGAAGGATGACCATCCCTTCGCCCTCCCACTCCTGCTCATTGTCATCAGCGAAAGGCCCTGCGGCGAACATCGAGCCGTTGGCTTCCAGCTCCAACTGATACTTGAGGTGTTCTTGGAGATTTCCCTTTACTGCCTCTAGGCTGGCGGCGGGTTTTGTGAGAACGACATAAAGCCTTTTGGCTAGCAGTCCTTTTTCTTTGACGTGGTCGTGGTGAGCTTCCCAAGAAGATTTTGCCATGGAATTTCGTTCGTTGAGGTTATAGGGCTTCAAGTTCGAAATCGAATTTGACTCGGTAAAAGGGAGAGGGGACTCCATATTTATCGGCTTCTTTTTTCGATGAAATTAGAGTGTAGGGAATGGCAAGCGATTCCCTAACGCCGAACACAGCGTCCTCTTCGATATATTGATCCTCTTCGCAGAACACCTCAGTAATCAAATTGCGATGTCCGTCGGCGCTCACTTTGTAGTGAAGATGGGAAGGGCGCCAGGCGTGTCTTCCTTGTAGGTCAAGCATCCGGCCCACGGGCCCATCGGTTGGGACCTTGTAGCTGACTGGCTTGATGGTGCTAAATTGATAGTAGCCATCTTTATCGGTTAGCATTCGGCAACGCAGATTGTTCTCTGGTTGATCGGGATCCTGGTTTTCGTAGAGCCCATTGGCGGCCGTTTGCCATACATCGATCAATGCTCCGTCGATGGGGTCGCCGCCAAGTGTCCTGACGATGCCAGAAACCACAGTGGGTTCTCCTTCGCTGTCGCCGATCAAATTGGTTCCGATATCAACCATTTTCGATCCCTCGATGTAGAACGGTCCCAGTACACTGGCTTCCGTGCCTCCGTCTGGATTGCTGTTGATGATGTCTACAAGAGAGGAAATGCCTAAAACGTCAGATGTAAGGACGAATTCATTGCGAGTTGGACCTGTGATTTGTCCGGTGTCGTATAAGTAGCCTATCGCGGTTTCCCATTCGTCTTGCGTTAAGCGAACTTCCCTGGCGAAGGTATGCAGGTGGCGAATGAGGCTAGTCATTACTTCTTTGGCTCGAGCGTCTTGCGTGCCGTCTATCGCCCTCAAAACCGCGTCAGTGATATTGGCTTCCGTCAAATTCTTCATAGGGTGTTCTTTGATTTAGGACCGATAAGATTTCAGATAAACATTAATGAAAGCGAAGGGAAAACAATGACCAAGAGAAGGACTAGGAGCATGATAACCGCGAACGGGAAGGCTCCGATGAATACATCCGATAGCTTGATTTCGGGATCGTTTAAAGAGCTATGTATCACAAAACAAGATACTCCTAAGGGAGGTGTTAGCAATCCGATTTCTGCGCCTATTACGGTTACAATCCCAAACCATACGAGATGGATGTCCAACGGTTCCAGAATAGGGAGAAATAGAGGAACTATAATCAGAATGATGGATACGGTATCTAGAATGGTCCCCATGAGTATCAGAAGAATGACATAAATAATCATGATGCCCGCGAATCCCAGATTCTGGTATTGAATCCATTCGCTGAAAGTCGTCGGTAGCCCTGCGATGCCCAACATCCGGCTATACATGGAGGCGGCTATTAGCAGTAGCAGAATCGAGGCTGTAATGTGACCTGTCTCAATCAACACCTTCCATAGCCCTTTGGGGCTCAAACGCTTTTTAACGAAGGCTACAATTAAGGCTCCCACAGCACCGGCTGCCCCGGCTTCGGTAGCGGTGAACCAACCTGTATAGATTCCCCCCAATACTATGCCCACTAGGAGAAAAACGGGGAACACCAAACGCAGGATTTGCATGCCGTTCAAAACGGGCTCGTCGTCGCCCGTTTCTCCTGTGGCGTCGCTCATAACCATTTTGGGCAAGAACGTGGCCATGGAGAGGATGGCGATGCCAAAGGCCATGGCTAGCAGTAAACCTGGAATTACGCCAGCTATGAACATGTGCCCGACAGATTGCTCAGTGATAATCGCGTACAGGATGAGCATGACGCTAGGCGGGATAAGCATGCCCAATACGGAGCTTCCTGCCACGACCCCTACGGTGAAGCGAGGTGTGTATCCAAAACGTTTCATCTCCGGGATCGACACTTTCGTAAATACCGATGCTGATGCTATTGAAGAGCCGGTAATCGAGGCGAATATCGCGTTGGCCATTACAGTGGCGATACCTAGTCCACCTTTGAATCTGCGAAATATATAGTTTGATACATCATAGATATCTCGCCCGACCCCAGCTTCGCTAATCAGGAGCCCCATTAAAGCGAATAGCGGTACCACTGCGAAGGTGGGTTCGGCGATTGTGTCTGCTGCTGCCAACGAAAGGAGGGAAATCGGCACCTCTATGTCGCCACGCAATATCCAAACACCGATGAATGAGACCAAGCCCAAGGCGACAGGAATATAGAGCCCTGAATATATCAACAAGAGGATCAAGCCTACCGAAAACAAACCTACTTGTATTTCTGTCATCCCGCTTTCAACTGATCTTGGCTCCCTGGATTTAATTCTTTCTCGTGCGAGCCAGATTCCGCTGAACGAAAACCAAGAACTGCAAGAGCGTGACCGCGCAACCTATGACGATGATCAGTTTTATGGGCCAAACAGGTGCTGTGAAAACGCCTTCAACGCCAACGTAGAAATCCGATTGATAGGCTTCGATGAATAGCGGAACGCTTCCATGTAGTATCAGCCCCATGAATACGGCTCCGAGAAGGTCGAACAAGGCTCCGTGAAATCGACCAAAGCTTGGCCAACGCTTCCCGATTATGTTGAAAAGCCCATCGGATCGTGGCAAACGACCTTTGCGGGTGGCGTCGCCCAACTGCAGAAATACGATACCGACGATGGACAATTCTACGATCTCGTTAACGCCGTCTATAGGGGAGTGAAAGAGTTTCCGTCCGAACGCGTCCGCATTAATCAGTAGGGTGAGCAAGAAGATCCAGACGGATCCGATACCGTTCAAATTGGAAAGAACGATTTCCAGTATTCGATCGAATGGCCCAATCGAGCGCTTGATGCCTTTGTACTCCATTCGGGACTACTCTCGATCCCAGTGTCGGGAGATGTCTTGACCGTTGGCTCTCATGGCATCCATGTAGTATTTCAAGATCTCATGACCGGGCAGTCCTTTTTCTTCCAGGCCGTCGGCCCATTCTGTGGCAATGTTGGGCATGTTCATGGCCCACTGTTGCCGTTCCTCGGCTGACATGGTGGTTATGGTGCCGCCACTTTCCTGGAAAATTCTTAAGCTCTCTTCGCCTTTTGAGACCGCCAGCTTAGCAACATGGTCTCGATAATCGATAGCGGTCTCAGTAAGAACCCTTTGCACCTCTTCAGGTAGTTTTTCCCAGGCTCGCTTATTTACCGTTAGTGCTTTGGAATTCACGGTGCCCATGTCGGATTGTAGCATGTAGGGCGCGACCTCTTGCATCTTGAAGGAAATGGCGGCTTCGGGCCAAACCATGGCGGCGTCAACCACGCCTGTATTTATATTCTGGAAGTAGGTTACTAGGCTGCCTGCGACTCCAGCCGATCCTAACCCGTGCAAGTATCTGAGGTTGGTTCCCGCCCCATTGATCTTCAATCCCTCGAAATCCTCAAGGCCCCGGATTGGCTCTTTCGAAAACACCTGGTAGCTATCCAAAACGACCATATTGGTCAGGTAAACCTGGTTGTAGTCGTCCCAAGCCTCCTTCATTTGCGGAAACTTCTCGGCGATTTCATCCACGGTTCTCGCCACCAATTCCGGATCGGTTGTCACGAAAGGAGTCACGTAGGCTATGGCCTGTATAGGGACCTTGTCCTGGTGGAAAACGGTGGTCACGATTCCGATATCCCCCAGTCTTTTTTGCAGTCCTGGGAGAACGTTTCGCGTTTTAACGATTTGACCTCCCCATGCTTGATTCCACCTTATCTTGTAGTCGCTGGTTGAGGCCAGTCGCTTCTCGACCTCGGGGATGTAATAGTCGATAAATTCTTTAATCCAGAGCGATTGCGTTGGATAGCCATCAACTACAGTCAATCGGATCGTTTCCTGATTCGTCCCTCCGCATCCAAGCAAGAATGCCAATAAAACTAAGGGAAACAGGCGTTTAATTGATAGGGTCGATGGCAAGAGTAATGTCTCCTAGTTCAAAATGGCAAACTTTCGCTCGCAAATTGTTTGCTTAACTTTAGCCTCGTTGCTCGCATAGTGGTTTGTTAGAACCGCAATGTGGTTGAATGAATGGCTCTGTCAAACAAATCCTAGGGCCTTGCCGAGACCTGATTCATTGCGGCTTGCATCATAAACCGGAGCAGTTATCCCGATTTTCAGAAGGCGATTGCCCCATCTATGCCGACAACAAATAAGACAATATCGAAAAACGGGAATGGGATACAGGTTATAGCCCGTGCAGCGTGTATTCTAAGAACCTTGGAAAACGAAAGCGACGGATTGAGTCCCAGGCAAATTGCGGAGCGAGTTAATTTGCCTCGGTCCACCGTTCAGCGTATCGTCAATGCTTTGATAGAGGAGTACCTGCTTATTGGGGCATCTGCAACTGGCAAAGTGAAGCTAGGACCGGCGATCCTAAGGATGGCCGCGAACACCAATTTTGATTTTGTCCGCCATGTTCGCTCGCACCTTGAGGTACTGGCAAAACGGACGGGAGAAACCGTAGATCTCTCTCAATGGCAGGGAAAGAAGATGGTCTTCCTGGACCAGATCGCTGGGAAAAAAAGGCTCAACGCTATTTCAGGAGTGGGCGAGAGTTTTCCCGTGCACTGTACGGCTCATGGTAAGGCTGCTTTGAGCTTTTTGAGCAACAAAGAAATCGAAAAGCTCTGTGGGGCAGGTTTGAAGAGAAACACCCAGAAAACGGTCACCGCGTTGCCGGAGTTGTGCAAGGAGATCGAGAAGTCGAGGAAGACTCACATCTCGCTGGATGATGAAGAACATACGGAGGGTGTTTGTGCCCTGGGGACGGCTTTCAGAGATCCGCTAGGGCGAATATTCGCCGTATCTGTTCCCGTTCCCAGCATTCGTTTTCCTGCGTCCAGGAAATCCATATCGCAAGCCTTGCTCGATTTGAGGCGGGCAGTGCTCGATTCATTGATGATTTAGTGAATTGAAGGCTCCTAGCTCAGGGGTCCCGCCTGAATAGGCAAGTTAGTGGTTCAACAGTGGCTGAAGGGACGTAGGAGTCATGGGTTTGAGGGTTAGATCTCCTGGAACCAAGTCAGGCGTTTGCGACGACATTTATTTCCGAAGACTAAGATCCAGGCCCGGTGAGAAATTGTGATGGGATACAATTTTAATCTTACTGAGACGACAATGGTTGCAACCGAAGAGCGTCGAAGGCACTATTCGGTGAGGTAAGCGATTCGATCGTGGGATCTGTGCAAATCTTTTTTATCGAATTACAATGAATCACACCAGGTTTTTACTGTATCTTAGGTGCTGAAGATTCACTTAGCTTAGCAGTCGTTGGCTGCGTATACATTATTAAACTACGTAGTTTCGGTCGAGTGAACTACTTGTGGGCAGCTTAATGTAGACGCGTTATGGGTAATCGACCATCGCATTTCCACGGCCTCAAGAAAGCCATTGAAATCCTAGCTGCCGTCGGTCAATTGCAGGCGGATCGATTGGTGAGCAGTATTGGATTATCAAATATATTTGGAATTTTAATTGCTAAATTTTTTAGCCGAAATCGATACTGGCTTCGGAAAACGGTACCCGGTTGCTCCCAATCAGTTCTCTAAAGATTCAGAAACGTTTTTAGAAGCGGCTTAATTTTCAGCCCCAGGGCCGTATTTGTCCTCGGTCAAATCCTCGCAGTCGTATCTGATAAAAGGACTGGAGGTAAGCTGGGACTTATTGAAGTGAGTGAGTGGTTGGACCAGATAGATCGGGTCCTCAACGGTGTATTCACGCGTCAACTCGGCACCTTCCTCGTTTACGGAGAACTTCTCAGTGATAATCATCTGGTCGCCATGTCGAATTGCGCCTGCGGGTCCGCCTCCTCCAGGAGGTCTTAAGAAGCCGGGAAGGAATCCTTTTGTGGTCACAACTAGAGTATCGCCTTCCCATACGCCAATCGAGTGGCCCGTTAGACTCGGCTCGATTGTCTTGGGGAAATCGCTACTGAGATGAATGGTGCGGACGACATCCATGAATCCATAGTTGATAATGATCTTATCGTAGTATTGCTCTATTTTGTTGACCATTTGGTCGAAGTTATAGTCGACAATAATATTAGTGGGCTCGCACATGAGCCGTGGGTTGAGGCTTTCCGAATACTTTCTCGACTCTTCTCTCCCGAACTCGGTCATTTCGTATCTGGGCCGAGGTGGTCTGGCTCCGCGAGACCCGCCACCTCTAGGTATTCCGGTATTGGGCCGCCCCCCTCCGCGTCTTCCGCCTCGAGCTTCATACCAATTACCCGAAAGGTTTGGAGAGCCATCCTCCAGTTTTAGCGAGCGCTCTCCGGGCACGACTTGACCCGCTTCATCAAGCGTGTCGCGGCGAGCGACCACACGTCCGTCTTCAAAGGTAATTCTCTGGGCAAAGCAGGTTTGGGGATCGCGACGGTCGGGCGAACCCGAAACCGTGATTTTCGAACCAATCTCAAACATTTCCTCTGACCAGCCCGCTCGTTTAAGCAGGCTAGCGGAGCGCAGCTCGCATCGCCATTGTTCCTCTTCGCCGGCATCATTAGTAACCTTGAAATATACATAGGCGTGCGGATTTACGAAGCGTACGCGATTTACCGTGCCCGTTACCGTTACGTTTTGTCCTAGATCGAATTGTCCAGTGACGCCATGGTGTGCTGCTGCCGGCGAATTTAGCAATGCCAAGCAGGCAAGAATGACGAATGCAGTGGTAGAAAGGGTATTTTTGATAGTCATGGGCATAAGGAACAACTGTTGAGCGGGTTAAATGGTTACCCGCGAATTGTCTAGCGATTCTGATAGCACTGATCTGCTTGGGGCCGGAGTTGTTTTCGGTCTCAAATTGTGATGCGGGTGTTGGGGGTCGCATTTGTTGACAAGATCGCGACGGATCGTTGAATTGAAAATACTCCGTCTAACCGCGTTTGATAAACTAGCTCCAATTTCGCCCGATTGCTCGAAGAGTTTTCGATAGACGAATTATAAACATTAGTATGATGAAAACGCGTTTAAGTAACCTCGGAAGAATAGTATTTTGCTCAGCCATCGCCATAGCGGCATTGTCATTGTTATCGCCACGATTGCAGGCTCAAGAATCTAGCCTGCGAGAAGGAGGGCAAGCCGGAGAGCGTATTGAACGACCTCAGCGCGGCTAGCGAGGTGGCCGTCCTCCGCTACGTGCTGGCGGACCTCGCGGCCCGAGAAGAGCCCCGCCGCCCAGGGCGACCGATGGATCGCGCGAAGCGGGACCACCTATGTATACGGTGGCTCCGGATGGCATCGGTTTGACGATGCGGGAGGGCGCTTCGCCCTTACCCTACACCAAAGATACGGTTACTTATATCCCCTGGGAGGAAGGTTCCAAACTGGAGCCTCTAAATGTGGGAAGTAAACTCCCGAGTGGATCGGTAGCTTATACTAAAACAGGCGCCCAGGTGGATCTCAATAAGTCGGTCATGAAAAACCCACGGTACTCATTTACTACTGTGGAGGCTGGTGTCCGTTTTGCAATGTACACTTGCAAGAACTACAGAAAAGCGTCTCGGCATTGGAAGAAATGGGATATAAACTACTCGCCGTAAGTACGGATACAGTGGAGGCGCTTAAAGCTTACGATGACTCGGAGCTCGAATATCAGTTGCTAGCGGATCCTGATCTCACATTGGCAACGAACCTGGGTGTAAAGTACAAAGTGGTGCAGCGATACATTCAACACGTAAAAGAGATCCCCTAGGGAAGGGCATTTGACTTAAAGAACCTAATGGTGGCCATCTGGTAACGCCTGGAGCGTTTGTTTTGGATACAAAGGGAACGTACAGTTTTCGTACTCAAATGATAACTACACGGTCAGAGCTAGCCGAGAGGCACTTTTGAAAGCGGCGAAAGCGGCCATGGAAAAGTAGTCAGACATCGCGTAGTTCTGGCCGCGATTGCATACCCTCTTGCCGTCTCTCCCCGAGCGTGTGAGAGATAGGCAGCACACGCTTACTATTGGCTAGGGTCTGTAAGCTCCTCGCACTCATAGGCGATGAACTTGTCCGTAGTAAACAAGGACGAGTTAAAATGAGTATATGGTTCAGCCAGGTAGAGGGGGTCTGCAATCGTGTATTCACGCCTTAATTTCGAGCCGTCTTCGCTAATGGAAAAGCGCTCCGTGATTTCCATTTGCTCGCTATGCCGAACGGAATCCGTTGCTCGTCCACCGATCGCTCTAAGAAAGCCGGGCTTAAATCCTTTCGTGTGGACGACTAGGGTATCGCCCTCCCATTTACCAACGGAATAGCCGGTTACGCTGGGTTCGATTTCATCGGGAAAGCCTCCGATCAGGTGGATGACGCGAACCATGTCCATAAATCCGTAGGTAATCACAATGGCGGATCCGGTTTGCTCGATCTTGTTCATCATTTGATCGAAGGCGTAATCGAAGATGATGTTGGTGGGCTCGCAGTTGAATCGAGGATTCTGGTCCTCGGAAAAGTCGTTGGCTTCCTCAAGGGCGAGATCGGTTAGGACATACGGCGGTGGGCGATTTTGGATCGCCTCCTCAGTCCAGCCGACGGTTTTAGGCGCGGCGATTCTTTGCGGAGCGCCATCCTGGGTGAGGTCTATCCCTGCTGGCGCTCCCTTCGATCTTGGACTGGGGCCCCATGGGTTTGGAGCGTTCTTAATGGGCTCAGTCCAATTGCCAGCCAAATTAGGAGTTCCGTCTTCCCTCATGAGTTCTCGCTCTCCGACCATGACGTTGCCTGAATCGTCCAAGGTATCGTATCTGGCGATAGTAGACCCATCTTCGAAGGTAATTGTTTCGGTGTAGCAAGTTTTTGGATCTCGACGGTCTGGCGAGCCAAACACGGTAATTTTTGTGCCTGTTTTAAACATTTCCACGGTCCAGCCTTTTCGTTTTAGTAAACTCCCAGACCGCAGTTCGCAACGCCATTGCTCCTCGTTGCCATTATCGTTTTGGACCTGGAAATAAACGTAGGCGTGTGGATTGACGAAGCGAACACGGTTAACCACGCCTTTAACAGTGAGAACTTGTTCCAAATCGAATTGCCCCGTAACGCCGTGGTGGGCAAACACCGTCATTTGTGACTGGGCAATGGATCCCAACGCGGCCAAAAGCAAAAAGCCAATAATTCGTTTCGCATTCATCGTTTTTCAAAGTAATAATTTTGTGAATGGTGTTTAGCCTTCCAGGAAGGTCGATCTACATGCAGTTCAAAACTATAAAAGTTCTCGTTCCGAGTGTTTTCCTACTCGCATCCATTCTTGTGGGAGACCCTAACATCCATGCCAGTGAAGACGGGGATTTCGAAGTTATCATGCTAGGAGTTGGATCGCCGGCACCGCTCATGAATCGATTCGGTCCGGGAACCCTTATCAAGGCTGGAGACAAGTACCTACTGGTAGATGCTGGCCGGGGTGTCACTCAGCGTTTGTGGCAATTGAGAATTCCATTGGGGCGTATTGATGGCCTTTTCGTCACGCATTTGCATTCGGACCATGTCATAGGCATTCCAGATGTCTTGTTAACAGGATGGCTCAGCTCTCCGTTCGGCGGGCGGAAAGGCAGTTTCAATGTCTGGGGTCCAGCAGGTACTAAGTCCATGATGCATCATATTCGCCTCGCCTATCAGGGGGACGTCGATATCCGCGTAAAGGATCAGGGGTTTTCGGAAGACGATGTGGCGCCCAATACGGTCGAAATTCAACCCGGTCTCATCTACGATCAAGATGGCGTCAAGGTCACTGCAATCGAGGTCAACCATGGCGAGTTAATCAAGCCCGCATTTGGCTATCGAATAGAGTATGATCGAAGATCTGTCGTCATATCGGGCGACACGAAATACCATCCTCCTCTCGCGGAAGCTGCTAAGGGCACGGACCTATTTATTCATGCTGTAGGCGCGGCCAAACCAGAGTTGCTAGAGTCTAGGCTCGCTTGGAGAACTATTCTAAACCACCATACAGAGCCAGAAGATGTAGGTCGTATCTTTGAGCAAGCTGAGCCAAAAATGGCCGCCCTGTACCACTTTGTGACGCTGACGAATGGGACTGTCAAGCCGCCTTCTTTGGAGGAAATTTCAACTCGTCTCAAGACGACCTATAGCGGCCCAGTAACCATGGGCGCCGATTTAACCCGTTTCGTCATTGGGGAAGATCAAGTAACGGTCATACCGCCAGAATAGATGTTTGGTGCTTTCGAAGAAACTACAGACGCTATTGTCGATTGATAGAATCAGCGTTCGGAATATAGCGGCGGTAGTCGTTCGCCCCGATAAATCGACCAACCCAATCCGGCGTCTTGCAACCGCAGGTCCCAGACTATTTTGGCAGGCTGTTCGTGGGTCACCTCGACCAGTCGGGCTGAACGTTGCAATCCCGGTCCACGGGGGGCGTTGTTGCCTTCCGCGTCGGTTTCCTGTCCCCCGATGGTGATGAGGATGTTATCGGTTTTGGGTTGCCAGTCGATATCGCCCAGGTAACGGGCATAGAACGATTGGTCCTCAGGACCGTAAACCCATACCTGGGAAACTTCCATCGTCTCTTCGTTTACCGAGTATTCAACGCCTCGCGAGTAGCTATCCGCTAGTTCCATCTTCGCTTCGAAAGGCGAACTTCGGGCGACGCCGTTGTCGAAGAGAAGGTAGGTTCCATTTTCCGTATGGGATATAGCGTGGTGCTTGTAAGACCATTCTAGATCGCCGACAGGTGTCAGCAGCTTATCGCTCCATGGCTCTCGCCAGTTGTCGTGGTTACCGAGAATCCATACAAGTTCGCCACTGTCCCTGCTGACTTTGATTACCGCGTCTTGATAGGGTACGGATACGATGAACGAGTCATCCTTTTCCTCGTATATGATGGCATTGGCGTGTGTCCAGTCATGGGCTGGCCCTTCGAGAATGTCGCCGTAGTGGCCCCTCCAGAAGCCGGTGCCCAGCGAACCGTATCCAATTCGAAAGGGATCGAGAATGTCGTGGAGTTTCCATTCTTCAACTATCTTGCCATCTAGAGTCATCTCGATAATGACATCGCCAAGTACATTGGCAGTCTTTTTTGGGGCATCGGCGTCCGTTTCGCTCGTATACCAGTTTTCGATTACCCGATTCTCATTGCTTAGCAGGAGAATATTTCCGTTTGGAAGGGTGGTGAAGTCGTGATGAAAGGAACCGGTTTCCACTGGAATGCTGCCTTCGGCAACGTCCGTTGCGGTGCCGGTGAAGTGCCAGCGACGGAGAATATTCCCGAGAACATCGATCTCGACCAAGCCGCCGGTACCAGGCCAGATTTCGTACATGAAGTTGCCGTTTGGCATTCGGCGAACGTCATGGATCTTATGGCCATCAGGGTGGTAGTACCATATGATCTCCCCTTGATCATCGACGATAATGGCTGGCGCGAAGTTCGCCGGGGTCGAATTGCCTTCGGCGTCCCAACGTCCGTTGACGTTGAACAAGGTCACGCCGGGCTCCATGGCGTCGGGATTACGCGTAGTCACCTTCGGTACAGGAAAGGTATCAGGAATCGCAGGTGTTTCGAAAGTCATTGGATCCGATGTGGTAGAGTTTCCACGAGCGTTAGTTAGCGTGGCGGTTATCGAGTGCGAACGCGCTCCCCTCATTCCGATCACGGGAACCTCGAATTGTGTAGAACGCTCCGAGCTCGGGGTAATCGACCATTGGCGTTCGCCATCGTCGATATTGATTGTAAGCGAGACGGACTGTTCCGCCGACACGCTTAGTATTGCTGCCAGCGGTACACTTGGGTTGGGGTTTTGGACGAGGCTTACCTGGCTGATTACAGGTCCTGAGGGGCTGCAGGCTACGAATAAAAGTGGTAGTAGAGCAATAGGGAGCAATCGCTCCGCGAATCTGAGGCGTTTCATATTGTTGAATCTCCTTGTTTGGATTGAAGGATACTTGGGTATAGGGGAGGGAGTATCCACAAAACAGATCGGGATAGCGGAAAAGTCCAGAGAATAGACTTCGAGGTACGGGATCGATGCCTATCGTCCGAGTAAGACTCCTGGCGTTTCCCTAGGGATTGGATCAACCTAGGATAGATAAAGTCTTTTTTGGCCATCGCTGCGTGTTGCCGCGGATCCCGAGCCTATTTCACAGAGTGCGTTTTTCAGCGCAGTCTTCACAGTGGCCGGAGATTTCCCATCGTGAACTGAGCCCGCTGTATCCCATATTTCGGGCGACGCTTTCCAGCTCGGGTAATACAGGCGATGAATGTAAAAAAGTCGCATGGCAATCCCGGCAAGCGATCTTCAAATTTGGGCCCTCGGTTTCATTGAGCCGGTATCGGGAGCGTCCTTTTTTGTCCGTCACGCGGTCGAGCAGTCCGATTCCTGTCAGGGCTTCAATATTGCGGTAGATCGTAACCGGATCTGGTCGCTTAGCCGAGGGGTGGCTCTGAATCTCTTCGACCGACAAGGCGTAGGGCTCGCTGACAAGAAGCAACGCGAGGAGATTGCTCCGGATTTTTGTGCGTCTCAAGCCCGCGTTCGTCAAGCGGCCCATTGCCTGGTCATAGCGGTTTTTCTCTTGGGGCGCATGCTTGAGTTGGCTGGTAGACTTTAACTACTCCCGCCCGCTTGAGGTGAAAAGACGGGATTCCCTATCGGGCTCGGTGGATTACCTCGGCCCAGAATAAGACTGATAGTTTAATCCTTGGGAGTGATGTCGGCAAAAGGCCACTGTCCGTCCTGAATCAAGCGTTTATCCAGGCCCGCTTTGCGGAACAGGGTGGCTGTTTCTTCGCGAGAATAGCGTCGGTAATTGGATTCGGTGTCGTTAGCCAGATGGTGGATAAGCAGGGCGGAAATCGCTGACGATTTCGCTAGAAGGGTTGGTTCTACTTTATCGAAAGTGTCTGCAGCATCATGATAGTAGCGCACGTCCTCCGCTGGGATGGGTGCATAGAAGGTAATGGCTGGTATGCCGTCCAGGATAAACGGATGGTGGTCGCCGCCTAGCCAAGTTTTGTTGGCCAGATTTCTGGAGAATTTAAGGGCTCCCAGGCGAGAAGAAAATGATTCTAGAACGGAAACGAGCTCGTCAAACCCCATGGCGTTTACCCCGGTTATCTCACCAACCATGTCGAGATTGACCATTAATCGGATTGGGCTTTCCCGATGTGCCTCCACGTAGCGGCGTGAGCCCCACAATCCCCACTCCTCGGCGTTGAAAAACACGATAGCCACCGTGTAGGCGTTTTTTGGCGAGTGCTTTTGAAGGAGGCGGGCAACCTCAAATAGCTGGGCTACTCCAAGTCCGTTGTCCATGGCTCCTTGTCCGAGATCCCATGAGTCGAAGTGGGCACCGAGTACGATTCGCTCATCAGATTCTCCTGGCAGAACCGCCACCAGATTTTCACTACTCATGGGCTTGATTTGGGAAAGCGTTTCGAGTCGGACGACCACGGGGATATCTACTTCCAACTGGGCCCGGAGGCGTAGCCCATCTTCCCGGGTGATTCCGAACAGAGGGAAGGGAGGGGCCTCGCCATCGTGGTTAGCCACTCGGGCGAGTAACTGGCCACCGTTGACGCGATTCATGAGTAAAGCGCCGCATACTCCGAAATCGTTAGCCAGACGTAGGTACTTCGCTTGGTTTAGACGAAGCGACGAGGGAACAAGGATAATCCTGCCATCCAGGGCTTTTGGGTCCAGGGTATCTAGATCGATTGATCTCAAAAGGGCGACTGGGGCTTCGACCGGATTTTGGCGGTCGACGTAGCCCAAGGTAATGGAGTGAAGGGGACGGTTTTCTGGCTTTATTAGGATGGCTCTGTCATCGCCGCGAACCCAACCCGGATGCTGGAATGATTCTCGGTGAACCTCCACTCCAAGGTTTTCCAGCTCTTTTTGGAGATAGTCGAGGGATCGATCGTTGCCAGGGGTCCCCGGCAAGCGATGCCCGTATCGGGTGATCATGGTAGCCAGGAATGAATAGGCTTCCTGGTTTAGCAATGCATCGCCGACTATGGTTTCGCTAGGATCGGCGTTCGTAGAAGACTTGGTCGAGGGAGATTCTTGTCCGATCCCAACGGGCGCAAGCGAAAGAAGAAGTGATAAGACAACGGCGTGGCGAAAAGAATCAAGAACTGGATACATGTGAAGGGATTGTTGATAGTTGAATACAGCGATGCCTGTTAGTTCCTACGAGTTAAAAGAACTTCGCTTAGGAGCAGACGGGTTCAGGGGTTCTGAATCAAAGGATTTCTTGTAGCTCTCGTAGCACGTCGTCGAGGGCGTATCGGAGGATCCAGGCTTGGCGAGTGAAAGACTGGGCTTGGCTCGCGTCCGTAAGCGATTGGGAAATCCTAGTTTTGGTAGATTGGCTTACGGCGCTTCGCTCCAGAAGAGCTAGGCAAGCGATTTCATAGATGGCTGCGCAGGCATCCGGGTTACCGCTATTGAACAGAGTTACGCCTCGGCTTATCGCAAGATTGATGATGGCTTCCGGGCTGCTGTCCAACTCGCGGTCTGTTTCAGAATTAGTAGAGGACGAATCGTTGGCATCTCCACGAGCGACCGCTTTCACGTAATCGATTTCAAGACGGAAGGGACCCGGGTTTTTGTCGGAAAGCGTGAAGCCTAGCGAAGAGATTCTATGAGGCCTGAGTGGAGTATTTGGATACGGTCTGCCAAAAGATTGGCGAACGAACTCTGAAGTGGGAATGTAGGTTTCAGTCCACTCTTCGTCTCTGGTGGCGAAACTGGCTCTAAAAGAACCCGCAGTCATTTGCCGACTTTCCCGAAGGTCGAGGTAGTAGGCTCGACCATCGCCGCGGGCCCGGACGACAAAGCCGACAACATTATCGAGATCGAGGTTTCGCGGGCGGTTCCGGAGCGAAACGAATCCACCGTTGTTTTCAAGCGAGAGCTGACCTTTAAAAAGGAGTGTGCCGTTTTCGGTTTGCCGGAAGCCACTGGTGGAGACTCCGCCCATAACACTGTCATTCACTACACCCCAGTTGCTTAGCGTCGCAGGGTTTTCAAATGAGGCAATGGTTTGGCTGGCATCGAGGCTTTGTGAGGCGGATGACGTCATGGCGAGTAAGGCGACTACGATGGTTTTCTGGCGATTAGATCTCATGTTACTTTTAACGAACAATATGCGTTAATGAGCCCGCAGTTTGCGAGTGAAAGACCTGCGAAAGTTTGTCCGTAATTTGTTCACAGGGCAGGATAGGCTCCGCGCTATCCGCTGGACCGCTAGAAGGACTGCGAAACACGAACTCGCCACCTCCAAACCCATTTGCTAAATGCCGCCTTCTGAAAAGTCGGATGACGGAAACCTTTAGCTGTTGATCTTAACATTAAAACAGCTGACGGCGCCTAACACTGGGCCGCAATCACAGGGTCTTCTGTTTCTTTCGCAGAGCTGTCCCTGCATCGGTCG
>Ga0208624_1000222_pt1 | contig 29426 bp, 31 predicted proteins | sample Knorr_S23_td_DCM_FD_185607 | JGI IMG/M metagenome (GOLD analysis project Ga0208624, IMG submission 185607) | Marine microbial communities from Southern Atlantic Ocean transect - Knorr_S23_td_DCM_ad_71m_LV_A (SPAdes) (version 2) | ecosystem: Environmental > Aquatic > Marine > Oceanic | place... | reverse complement strand
GCAGTTTAAATACAATGTGTTAATGTAGCAACACAATAAAAAATAATCAACAAATTTTATGCATAAAGAAGGAAATTTAATTTTTTTAGGGACTGGTTCTTCTGACGGAATACCAAGAGTAAGTTGCTTAACTAATCCTGATAAAATATGTAAGGTTTGTGAAAGTGCAAAAAATCCGGACTCAAAAAACAGAAGAAGGAATACATCAATTGCAATTTTGACAGATAGAAAACATGAATCTAAAAATATAATTATTGATGCTGGTAAAACTTTTTGGGAATCAGCAATAAAATTCTTTCCAAAACATAATATTAGGCAAATTGATGAAATAGTTATTACTCATGCCCATGCAGATGCAGTTGGCGGGTTCGATTATTTCAGGGATTGGACAAATTTTGTCCAAGATACCGTAAAGATAAACTTAAGAGAAAGTGATTTTGAAGCAATTAAAAATATATACTTTTATTTATTTGAAAATGGAAAAGTTAAAACTAGAGGGCCAATACCAAAAACTGTATTCAATTTTATTGATGAAAAGCCTTTTAAATTTGGTGATTTCGAAATTACTCCTATACCTGTTTTTCATGGCAAAGAATACATATCTTTCGGTTATAAATTTGGAAATATTGCCTATATATCAGATGTATCTAAAATTCCAGAAAGCTCAGAAAAGCTTCTTGAAGGATTAGATATTCTAATTATTGATGCATTAAGACCTGAACCTGCCTATTTCTCACATTTTACTTATGAGCAGGCACTAGAAGTTATAAGAAAATTTAGACCAAAAAAATCATATTTTACCGATATAATGTGTGCAGTTGATCACGAAGAAGCAAATTTAAAATTAAAAAAATTAAAAAATTCTGAAGGATTAGATATTGAATTATCATATGATGGCCTAAAGATTGACTTTAACTATTAAGACTTTTCCGATAAGTTTCGTAAGTTTTTTTATCTGGAGGATAATATTTTCCGGGAGATAAATTTTCTTTTTCAAGTCTATTTTTTATCCAGGTTTCTAAGTTGTCATACTCAATAGCAGCTACTGCCACTTCGGCAGCTATTTTTCTTGGAATTACAACAACTCCATCATCATCAGCTACAATATAATCACCAGGTAAAACTAAAACTCCATCAACTCTTACAGGTTCGTTTGTTGAGTAAGGCGTACCAACAGTAGTCCCTAAATTTGAAGTTCTGCCATAACCCCAAATACGAATATTATATTTATCAACGGACTTCATATCTCTTACACCACCATCACAAACTAAACCGTCTATACCTCTTTGTTTTAATCTTAAAAATTTAATATCACCACCAATAGACATTAAACTTGATGCCATTGAACTCATTACTATAACGTCTCCGTTTCCAGCAATTTCAAATGCAGCATATTCTGGAGACTTTTCATTTTTTGGCTTCATTTCATCAAAATCTTTTCTTGAAGGTAGATATCTAATTGTTACAGCTCTGGAAACAAGTCGCTCACCATTATTTAATGGAATAACATTATCCATTAAAATTGTGTGAGGGTCGTATCCAAATTGCCTCGCCATGACATCTACAAAGGCTGAAGTATTGATTTCTTTTAGTTTATCTCTAGTTTTCTTATTAATTCTGTGAGAAGGAGTTTTTTTTATATTATTTGTCATCAGGCCTCCCCACACCCAATCCAGTAGCAATCATTCCTCCATCAACTAATATTGTTTCTCCATTTACGTATTCACCCATTTTTGAAGACAAAAAAATCACAGCATTAGATATATCACTAGGCAAACCCTGTCTGCCACTTGGCACCCAAGGCATATTCATCGCATCAGGCTCTACTTTTTCGTCATCAGGGATTGTATTGTTAATTGCACCAGGAGCAATACAATTTGAATTTATTCCTGTGTTTGCTAAATCAGCTGCTAAACCTTTCACCATTCTTCTTATTCCCATCTTTGCTATACCGTAGGGAGTCCAATTTTCTGCAGCCCTATAAGAATGAACACTTGAAATGCATATCAATGAACCCTTTGTTCCTCTTTCCTTCATTTCTTTAGATGCTTTTTGGCATGCAAAAAAATAACCTTTCAATGATAGATCCATCATGTAGTCCCACCAATCTTCATCAATTTCAAAAAAAGGTTTATTCTGAGGTTGCATAATTGCATTATTTACAAGTACGTCAATATTGCCATGATTATCCAAAAATTCATCTATAATGGAGTCAATATTTTTTTTCTTACTAACATCCCCAATATGCTTAGTTGCAGACTTACCTAAAGACTGGACTAAATTAACTGTCTTCTGAGTCTCCTCATCATCTATATAATCATTAATGCCCACATCTGCGCCTTCTTTTGCTACAGCATAGGCTATACCCCTACCAATACCTTTTCTTGCACCTGTTACAAGAACTTTTTTACCATCAAGTAACCCCATAATACCTCTCTTGTTATTTTTTCTCTTTGTATGCCTGATTGAGTAATATTGGTGCCAAAATTGTAGTAACTATTGTCATTACTATTGTCACTCCAAATATTGTTGCATCGATGACACCAGTAGCCAAACCAATTCCACCGATTATTAAAGCAACTTCTCCTCTCGGCATCATACCAACGCCAATTACCCATGAACTTTTTTTATTGAAACCAACTAGTAATGCAGGTACACCAGAACCAACAAGTTTGCTAATTATTCCAAAAATAGTTAGAACCAAAGCAAAAAGAAGTGTGTTGGTCAATTGGTCTGACCCAAATATTGATTGCAAATTTACTTGCATACCAACTACTGTAAAGAATACTGGGACAACGAATCCGTTTATTTTTCTAATTGGTTCCTCAACTTCTTCAAACAGTGTTGTTCCAGATAAAGCTAATCCAAGGGAATATGCACCAATTATCATAGCTAAGCCGAAATACATTTCAGCTATACCTGATACTAAAAATGCAAGACCTAGCGCTACACATAAATGGATACTTGGCTCTTTATAAAAACCTTTCTTCGTACCGAGGGCCATAATAAATGAAGATATCCAGGGCGAAGCCCAGCTTCCAACAAGGGTTAAAACTAACCAAAATGAAATTGCTTTAACAGCTATTATTACAATACTTGACGCTGAAACTGCTCCAGTTGCATTCATACCCACGATTATTGCCAATATCAAAATTCCCAATACATCATCGACTACTGCCCCACCTAATATTGTTACTCCTTCTCTTGAATTTAATTCCCCTAAATCACCCAAAACTCTTGCTGTAATACCAACTGAAGTTGCTGTCATCATTGCACCAACGAATAAACCCGGTATCAATTCTTTTAAAGAATCAAAAGATGCAAAACCGAACATTATTGTTCCAAATAAACCAAGAAGGAATGGCAATACTACTCCACCAACAGCTACAAATGTTGCAGAACCAATATTATTAAAAAACCTTTGTTTATTTGTTTCTAAGCCTGCCTCAAACAATAATATAACTGCACCTACGTTTGCTAAGAAATATAAGGATTGAGAAACAGGTATAGATGAATGGTCATCAAGATGAATAAATGGCCCAAACCCTCCTAAAACTAAACCACCTAAAGCGTAAGGGCCTATTATAATTCCTGCGCTAAGTTCACCAATTACTCTTGGCAATTTAAGATATCTAAAAAAGAGTTCACCTAACAATTTGGCACTAATTAAAATTACTGCCAAAACTATTATTGATTCTGCTACCAAATGCAATGGTGAATCGTGCATCTATTTTCCTTTTTATTTAAACGATTTAAGAAATTCTATTAAATATTGTTGCTCACTAGAATCTAATTCAAAATAAGCATCTGAAGAAATTTTAGCATCTCCCTGATGCATTTCAATAACATCATTTAAGAGGTTAGCTCTACCGTGATGAAGAAAGGGAGGCTCTGAATAAAATCCCCATAATTTTTTGGTAAGCCAATAATTTGTAGGCACACCTTTTTGAAGAGGCCTTTCATTATCTAACTTAGATCCCATATCGTGCCTTTTTAAATCACTCCATATAGGAATTAAATAATTTCCATCTTCATCTTTATCTAGCTTACTAACATAGTCTTCTAAATTTACTACTAAAGTTTTTTTCGATTCTACAATAGTAGTGCTTATCTCTGTATTTAAAGGTCCTGGTTCAACAAACATTAAGCTTTTTAATGGCAATGTAGGCATATGACAACTTGCACAACCAATATTATTAAATATTTCTTTACCCTTTAATTGGGCTGATTTGATCTCTTCATTTTCAGAAAATATATTGTCAGGAAAATCTAAAGTTGCCTGAAAAATTGTTACTGCTGTTATGTCACCTTCAGTAAGTTCATTCACAATCCCGTCTCTATCTAAATCTGAATTTAAGCCTGCTAATTCTTCAGATTGCATGCCATGATGATGATTCATTGAAATATTAGAAAAATCTCTTAAAGTTCCAATTACACCTTTTTGAATAAAAGGCCTTAATACCAAATCACTATCTATACCATCAACGTTTGACCTATCAACAAATCCATTTGGGTGAACTTCAATATAACCATAATTAATACCTTTTGATTCTAAATCAGCTTTTATAACTTTATTTTCGTCAATAGATAATTTTTTTGATTTTTCTACAATATTAAGTAAATCACTTGTAATTTCTCTAGATAAAAGTTCAACTAGCCCTGATCCAAATACACCAATAGTATTCCTTTCATTTGTAATATCTAAAACACTAGAGGAATCATCTTCTGAACCTACCGAGCCCTCTAAAGTTGCAAAATCAATATCTGAAGCCAATCCAAAAACATTATTGGAATTATCACCACCCCCTCCAATTCTTGGGAGATTGTGACAAGCAACGCATGCATTTGCATCCGGACCTGAGATCCTATTAAAGTTTTGAGGTGATTCTCTTCTAGGTCTTGTTTTTGTTGTTCCAGATGTTTCAGGCCTCCCTAATCCATCAAGCTCGTTAAAAGAAACTTTAAATAAAAACTCTCCATGCTCAATTATTTCTTCTAGGTCATAATCGTTAATTTTATTCTGATCAAAATGATTCTTAATCATTGGACCCTCTCCAAGTGAAATGATTTCTTCATCACTCGAAACACAATTAATAGCAACAAATGAACAAAGAATAAAAGTGAATAAAATTGATTTACTAGTCATGAGGCACCACCTTCAGGGGAACAATAAAGCCGTCTGTATACTTGCCAATAGCTATCAAAGAAGATTCGTTATCATAGATAACTAATTTTTCATTATTTTTAACTTCTTTTATCAACATTTCTAATTTATTTCCATTTAAAATTTTCTTTGTTTTAAATTCATCTAAATTTACTGCAAATGTATTTTTTAACAATTCATCAATTGGAGTTATTAATTTTTCAATACTTTTATTCTTAATATGATATTTTACCTCATCAATGCCATGAGAAGAATTTATATCGAAACCAGAAGACTTTGTTCTGATTAATGAATAAAGATATGCATGAGTACCTAATTTTATTCCTAAATCATTTACAAGACTTCTTACATAAAATCCTTTGCTACATAAAATTTTAATCCGAAAATTTGGTTTTTCAAAATCAATTATTTCAAAATCATGTAATTTAACTATTCTTTTTTTTGGATTTACTTTTATTCCTTTCCTAGCGAGTTGATACATTTTTTTTCCATCAACCTTTAATGCACTATAAATTGGAGCTTCTTGAATATAATTAACTTTCAACTCTTCAAGTATTGAATTTAAATCTACTTTTCTAACTTGATCAAAATTACTTTTTGCAACAATTTCACCTTCAGAATCAAAAGTATCAGTTGCTGCACCAAGAATACCCTCTAACTCATATTCTTTTAATTCATCTGATACAAATTCACTTATTCTTGTTGCAAAACCAATACAAACTGGAAGTACCCCTGATGCTAAAGGGTCTAAAGTGCCAATAAAACCTATTTTTGATCCATTTAAGTGAGGTTTTAGTATTTGGATAGCTTTGTTTGAGCTTATCCCGCTTGGTTTATTAAAATTTAAAAATCCTTGATACAAGATGAAATTATTTTAAATTATCCAATATTTTGTGCATTTTTTCAGCATTTTCTATTGTCTCATCTAGATAAAAATAAATTGAAGGAATTTTCCTCAACTTTATATATTTAGGAAAATAACTTTTTATGTTGGAAATATTATTATTTAGCTCATCAATAACACTTAATTTAGAACTATTGTTTCCTAAAACCGAAATATAAATTTTTGCATTACTCAGATCAGGACTTAAATCGATATCTGAGACAGAAACTAAAACCTTAAAATTGTGCTCATAATTAATAATTTCACTTATTGCTTTTCTTAGGGTTAACCTGACCTTGTCTGACCTTATACTCATTTGACCTAGGATGTAACTATTTCGAAGCACTCTAAAATATCATTTACTTCAAATTCATTAAAACCATCCAAAGTTAATCCGCCTTCCATACCAGACTTTATCTCTCTTACATTTTCCTTCAAATGCCTTAATGAAGAAATTGATCCTTGAAAAATTACTTTTTCATTTCTTGTGACTTTAATTAAACTATTTCTTTTAACTAATCCCTCAACAACTTTAAATCCACCCACAATTTTTGTTTTACCTAGAGAAAATGTATCTAACACTTCTGCAAATCCGAGGGTATTTTCAGATGTTTGTGATTTTCTATTTTTAAGAATCATTTCTGTTAATTCATCAACCATTTCATAAACAATATCGTAATTTTTAATTACAATATCATTGGTCCTTGACTGCCTTATTGCACCCTGTTCAATCACAGTTTGAAATCCAACAACCACAGCATTTGCGGCTGTTGCTAACATCACATCGTTTTCATTAACAGAACCAGAAGAAGAATGTGTGATTTCAATGTTAACATCGTCATTTTCAATTGTTTCTAAAACTTTTTTTACCGCATCAACAGAACCATCTGTTCCGCATTTAATTATAATTCTGAAAACACTTTCGTCATCTTCTTCATTGTTTCTAATTACAGATTTTCTTTGCTCTTTACTAATATTCAAAGATTTTAAATATTTTTTTGCCTCTTTATCCGTTTTAAATATTTTAAAATTATCTCCAGCCTTAGGGACTGCATTTATACCTAATACTTGTGCGGGTGCGCCAGGGGCAACATTTTTAACTGACCTGTTAAACCCATCAGTTAAATTTTTAATTTTTCCACTTACTTCTCCAGCAACAATATAGTCACCTACACTTACTGATCCTTCTTTTACTAAAATCGTTCCTAATGAGCCCTTAGTTTTATCTAGAGTTCCTTCTAAAATATATCCTTCACCAGAAGAATTTCTAGGAACCTTAAGTTCTAATATTTGGCCAAGAAGTATTATTGATTCCAATAAATCATCAATTCCTTTAGAAGTAATAGCAGATGTTTCAACGCACATTACTTCGCCTCCATAATCTTCAGGAACAATATCATTTTCAACTAATTGGGACTTAACTTTATTTATATCAGCACCATCTAAGTCACATTTATTTATTGCAACTATCATTGGGGTGCCGGCAGACTTAATATGATCAATAGCTTCTTTAGTTTGAGGCATTACTCCATCGTCAGCAGCAACAACAAGAACAGCAATATCAGTTATTTGAGCTCCTCTTGCACGCATTGCAGTAAATGCTTCATGACCAGGGGTATCAACAAAGGTAATTTTCTCATTATTATGTGTTATTTGATAAGCACCAATGCTCTGTGTTATGCCACCATGCTCAGAATCAGCAACTTTTGACCCTCTTATGGAATCTAATATAGAAGTTTTTCCATGATCAACATGGCCTAATATAGTAATTACTGGTGATCTTAAAATAATTTGATCATCATTTAAGTTTGATGAATCAAAATCTGATTTTAATGTCTTTGTTGAATCACTTTTCGGCTTTAATACTTTGAATCCAAATTCGTGAGCAACAAGCACAGCTACCTCAAATTCAATAATTTCGTTGATGTTAGCCATTACACCATGACGCATTAACTCTTTGATTACCTCGGAAGGTGGTGTTTCCATAATATCTGATAAATCACCAGCAGTTAATTGAATTGGTAAATCTAGAAGTTTTTCTTGTTCATCTATTAAATTATTATTGTTATCAACCATCTAATTTTTCAAATCGTCGATGTCTTCAGCAAACCTTATAACACCTTTTTTTGAATTCCCTGATTTTTTCTTAACTATTGAATCAATGTTCCAAATATCCTTTTCACCAACTGATGTTTTTTCTTCATCAATATCATCATCTTCATTTTCTGAACTTTTTGAATTTTCCATTATTTCAACAAGATCATCACTAGAAAAAACTTCACTGTCTGAAACAATTTTTTCAACTATTTCTTCTTTTATCTCTGAGCTTTCTTCAGTTTTATCTGGCTTCGAAGAAGGGATTATTTCTCTCAAAGCTTTCAATCTATTTTCAGTCATACCACCTATTCCTAACAACTCATCTTTTGACATATTTTTTATCTGCTCGATTGTATTTACATCAACAACTTTTAACAGTTCTTCAGTATTTGAATCTATACCAGCTTTAGCAAGCTCTGTTTTTGGTTCATTATCTGCAACTTCAGACATATTGTTCTCAGATGAAATATCAACTTTCCATCCACATAATTTTGCTGCTAATCTTACATTTTGGCCATCTTTTCCGATTGCTAATGAAAGTTGACTTTCTGGAACAGTTACTTGTGCTGAATTTTCAGTAGAATTCAACATTACTTTCTCAACTTCACTTGGACTCAAAGATTTAATAATAAACTCAACAGGATCTTCACTCCATTCAATAACATCAATCTTTTCTCCAAGCAATTCATTTACAACATTTTGAATCCTTAATCCTCTCAAACCAACGCACGCTCCAACTGCATCAATGCCATCTTGGATTGAATTCACAGCTATTTTACTCCTTGATCCGGGCTCCCTAACAATATTTTTAATTTCAATAATTCCACTATTTATTTCTGGAACTTCAAGAACAAATAACTCTTTTAGTAAATCAACATTTGATCTAGAGACAACTATTTCATGGCCCCTTCTTTCTTGGTCAAGTTTTAAAATAATAAATTTTAACTGTTGTCCAATACGATATTTTTCTGAATTTACTTGTTCTTGTGGTGGCATAACAGCTTCGCCTCTACCAAGTGAAACTATAACATCCCTTCCTTCGATTCTTGAGATGGTCCCAGACATGATCTCACCAATTTTATTAGAATACTCATTTGCAACAAGCTGCCTTTCAGCCTCTCTCAATTTTTGTAAAACAAGTTGCCTGGCAGTTTGGGCAGTTATTCTTCCTGGATCTGGTTCAATATAACCAGTAGTAACTTCTTCTCCAATTTTTATATCTGGAAAATGATTTTGGGCTTGTGATAATGATATTTCTAGATCGCTTTCCTCAACAGTCTCAACGACTACCTTTATTGTCCTTACAACTGTATTTCCAGTATCAGGATCCAAGTCAACCCTAACTTCTTGACCATTTGCATCCTTTTTGTACGCATGTTCTAAAGCTGCTTGAATTGCTGACAATACAACAGATTGCGGGAGGCTTCTATCGTGAGCTAGAGCTGTTAAAGCTAACATCAATTCATTTTTCAATTTTACCTACCTAATTTAGTATAAAAATGAACAAAAAAAAGTGGGCTCAGCCCACTTCTTCTTCACATTCAATTAATTTTATTTGATTTTATAATAATGAGTAAATTATTAAAAGAAAAATTTAATTTTAAATATTTTTTAAATAATTAATTAGTTCATTTTTATCGATAAGTTCTGAATTCCCCGTGTATTTATTTTTGACTTCAACTTGATTATTACTTAGCGATCTTGAGCTAACAACAACCCTAAAAGGAATCCCAGAAAGATCAAAATCATTAAATTTCACACCTGGGGACTCATTTCTGTTGTCATATAAAACACTAAAATTAGCACCACATAATTCCTTATAAATTTTTTCAGAATTATCAATTACCTGATCTTTATCTGTATTCAAAGATGCTAAATATATTTCAAAAGGAGCAACTTCTTTATTAAAAACTAACTCATCTTCATTTGAATTAGCTTCTACTATTGCTGCGAGCAATCGGCCAACACCTATTCCATAACACCCCATTTCTACATCATTTATTTTGCCATTTGAATCGAGAAAATTTAGATCCATTTTGGAGCTGTAAGCTGCCCCCAACTTGAATATATGCCCAACTTCAATACCTTTTAATTTTTTAAATCCAGCACAATTTTCTATGCAATATGGAGACTTATCATTTACTTTTGCGTTTGCAATATCAATACTGGCAATTATATTGGAAAAATCATCCTTTGGGACGATACCTTTAATATGAAAATTTTCTTTGTTAGCACCAGCAATGTACGAGGAGTTTATATCGACCGATATATCAAGCAATGTATCTATTTGATTTTTAAAAGGAGATATATATCCAGGAATTAAGTTTAAATTTTTTATCTCCTTTTCATCAGCCAGTCTTGGCTCACCACCCAAATAATTTTTTAGCTTGGTTTCATTGACATCCAAATCTCCAGACAATGTAATTAAAATCGGTTTTTCATCATAAATATAAATCATTGTTTTAAGGAAATGTTCCTTGTCTAATTTGAAAAATTTACTCAAACTTTCAATTGATTTTATTCCTACAGTTTCAACTTCCTCATGTTTTTCAAAACTTCCTAAGTTCTTTTTTGATCTTAAAAATTCAGCTTTCTCTTCATTCGCAGAGTAATTGCAACTTTCACAAATTAAAATAGTATCTTCCCCGCTATCAGAGACAGAAATGAATTCGGAAGAAACTTTTCCACCAATTGCTCCACTATCAGCAGCTACTTTAACAACGTTGATACCACATCTGTTAAATATTTTAAAATAAGCTTCAGAAAATTTATCAAATTCTTCATCAAGCGATTTTTCGTCTTGATGAAAACTGTATGCATCCTTCATTTCAAATTCTCTTACCCTCAAAAGACCTCCTCTGGGCCTAGTTTCATCTCTAAACTTTGTTTGAATGTGGAAAATTGAAAAGGGCAAATCTCTAAAACTTTTTAAATTATTTTTAACTAATTCAATAACTGCTTCTTCATGAGTTGGGGCAATAATCATAGTTTTATCTCTTCTATCGTAAAAATTTGCTAAAGGGGGAATAAAGGAATCAATTCTTCCACTTTGCTCCCAAATACTAGATGGCTGTATTACGGGAAGATTTGCCTCAAGGCAATTAATATTTTCCATCTCTTCATTAATAACCTTTTTGATATTGTTTACAACTCTCCAGCCCATAGGAGTAAAGCTAAATATTCCAGCACTCAACTGAGAAATATACCCAGCTTTCAATAATAATTTATGACTCAACATTTCTGTATTTTCAGAAATATCTCTTTTGGTGTTCCAAAAATAATTATTTAACTTAATGTTTACTCCCTACTTTTGTCCCCATTTATTAATAACATAATCCTCAATCATATTAATAAATTGTTTAGCAATTTCATTGCCTTCAAGCACATCTACTTTATTCCCATCAACAAATACTGGGGCTTTTGGAGATTCACCAGAACCGGGCAATGATATTCCAATATCTGCACTTTTTGATTCTCCTGGGCCATTGACCACGCATCCCATTACAGCAACCTTTAAGCTAGCAGAACCAGGATAGTTCTTATTCCACAATTTCTTTTTGGAATTAAGAAAATCTTGTATTTCTTCACTTAATTCTCTAAAAAAAGTTGAAGTTGTTCTTCCGCATCCAGGGCATGATGTTACAGTAGGATTAAAATCCCTGACACCAATTGATTGAAGGATTTCTTGACATAATTTCACCTCATTAGTTCTGTCGCCATTTACTTCAGGTGTCAAACTGCATCTTATTGTATCTCCTATTCCTTGATAAAGCAGGTTGCCCAATGCTACTGATGTATAAGAGATGCCCTTCATTCCCATACCTGCTTCAGTAAGCCCTAAGTGAAGAGGAAAATTACATTTTTCAGATAATTCTTTGTATACAGATATCATTTGGTTTACCCTCGAAACTTTACAAGAAATAATTATTTTGTCTTCTGGCAAACCTAAATCAATTGCTTTTTCAGCACTAATTAGGGCACTTTCTACAAGAGCTTCGTTTTCAACTAATTCTGAACTTAGAGGATTTTTTCTTTTAGAATTTATTTCCATTTTTAAATCTAATAATTCTGAATCTAGACTACCTGCATTTACTCCAATTCTTACAGGCTTATTATTTTCAACCGCAACTTTAATAAACATTTCAAAATTTTCATCTCTCTTATTTCCTCTACCAACATTTCCAGGATTAATTCTGTATTTATCTAATTTTTCAGCACAAGACTTATTGTTTGTTAACAATCTGTGTCCAATAAAATGAAAATCCCCAACTAAAGGGATTTCATACCCATCATCAATCAAATTTTTTTTTATAATTTCAACACATTTTGCAGCTTGATCATTATTAACAGTAATTCTTACAATTTCACTTCCTGCATCGCATAATTCCTTTATCTGATTAACTGTTTTTACAACATCAGTAGTGTCTGTATCAGTCATAGATTGAACTACAATAGGAGAATTATTGCCAATACTAACATTGCCAACTTTTACTAAATTGCTTTTTCTTCTAAATATTTTCACTAATTTGATTATATTCTACAGTTAATCACCCTACAATATTAGGACTATTAAATATCCTTGAAATATCTTGAAAAGTTACCAATATTAGTAAGAAAATCATGACCATAAACCCTAAACTATGAACAATTCTTTCTTTATCTGGAGGCACTTTTCTTCCTCCTCTCAAAATTTCAATTAGCACAAATAATATTCTTCCGCCATCTAAGGCAGGAATAGGTAGTAAATTAATAATTCCCAAACTCAAACTGAGAATTGAAATCAGCTCAGCGTAAACTTTAATTTTACTTTTAAGTGACAACTCTGATGATGCTACAGAACCAGTAATTTGACTTATACCAACAGGTCCTACTGCTACAGGTCCTGAAAATTGAGGGTTTGTGCTTTTATTGAAAATAGCCTTGATGCTGTTTACAGATAGTGACACTAATTCAGCAACGCTATCATATGAATTACTTAATGATTTAAATATTCCATTTTCAACTTGAATAATTTCACTTTTTTCTGCAGATATTGAAATTCCTAATGCACCTTCACCTTCAGGGGGATTCCATCTTGGTGTTGCAATAAAATTTAATATATTTTGATTGTATTCAAAATTTTGCTCCCATGATTTAGCAAATGGGTTTGGCACGCCTCTATCTACAGTAATTTCAATACTGTTACCTAAATTTGAAGTTAAGACTCGTTGAAGGTCGTTCATATTGTAAACTTTTTCATCGTTTATACTAACAATTTTGTCTCCTGTTTTTAAACCTGAATTAAATGCAGGAGAATCATTGTTTACATCAACAATTATTAAATCTGACTTAATTTCTTCGGATATGAATAATGAAGTAAAAAAGAAAATGACAAAGGGCAACAATAAGTTTATTACTACTCCTGAAACAAGGACCACAAATCTTTGAAATGCATTTTTAACGTAAAAACTGTCTGGGTGGCTCGAATCATCTTCTCCAAAAGGACGAACAAATCCACCTAATGGAAGAAGATTGAAAGACCATTGCATTTCTTTTACTTCGATATAATTATCATAAACATCATTTACTTTAACCTCGTAACTTTCGACTTCTGATGAAAGGCTTGATTTTCTGTCATAGAAAATTTCATTAATAAATTCTTTGTCGTTTTTAAACTCTGTTGATATGTAAACACTTTTATTTTTTTGTAAATCTAGATTATTTAAATTGTTATCAAAATAAATTAATTTTTTTGAGGACCAGTAAGAAAATAGTTTTGGTGGGAAACCGAAACCAAATTCGAGTACTTTTATCTTAAAAAACTTTGCTGAAAAATAATGTCCAAACTCATGCAGGATAACTAATGGAAGTAGTATTAAAATAAAACTTAGTATGCTATATATTACCGTCATTGATCAGTTTTTTTGTTAATTTATAAGAATCATTAATTGTTTCAATCGATGTTTCGATTGAGTATTTTTTTGATAATTCAATCTTTTTATACGCACTTTTCATTATATCTAACATATCCAAGTAATTTATCTTCTTTTCCAAAAAATTTTCAACTACTGCTTGGTCTGAGCCTACCAAGAAAGAAGCTCCTAAATTTGAATTACTTATCACCTCAATTCCGAAATTATAAAAATTTAACTTTTTCTCATCTCGATTTCGGAATGAAAGTTTACCTAACTTGGTTAAATCGATTTTTTTAATATTCTTACTCATGACTCTTTTTGGATAAAATAGTGCATAAAGTATTGGTATACGCATATTTGGCTCTGACAACAATGCCAATGAGTTGCCATCTACCATATTTGCCATTCCATGAATAATGCTTTCATCATGAAAAATTACTTCAATATCTTCTAATGGAATATCAAATAAATTTGCTGCTTCTTTAACCTCAAAAACTTTATTTATTAATGTTGCTGAATCTACGGTGATCTTGTCTCCCATATTCCAAGTTGGATGATTTAAAACTATTTCTGGCGTTACTGAAGATAATTCGTTTATTGGCATATCTCTAAGACTGCCTCCAGATGCTGTAATTACTATAGATTTCACATATTTATCTTCTTCATTTTTTATACATTGCCAGATTGCAGAATGCTCACTGTCTAAAGGAATTATCTCTGAGCTAGTTGTTTTACTAATTTCAATAAGCAGGTCTCCACAAGCAACTAAACTTTCTTTATTAGCTAAGGCTATTTTTCTGCCTTGTTTAATAGAATTAAGTACTGGAAAAAAACCAGAAATACCAGATAATGCAATAACAATTAGATCTGAATCATCAATTTTCAACAGTTCATCATAACTTTTAATTCGTATACCATCTTTATGATTCACGTTGGTGTCTGATAAATAATATTTAGGTTTAAATTTTTTTATTTGATCACCTAATAATTCTTCATTTTTTCCCGCTGTCAATGAAATAATTTCAAATTGATTTTTAAACTCTGAAATTATTTCAAGGCATTGAGTTCCAACAGATCCAGTTGAACCTAAAATAGATATTTTTTTCATGATAAAAAAACCTTTGCTAACCCAATTAATACTAACGATATGATTACAGAATCTAATCTGTCTAATACTCCACCATGCCCTGGAAGAATATTACCATAATCTTTAATACCAAAATTTCTCTTAATTGCTGAAGAATATAAATCTCCAATTACTGCAAAAAATGGAAAAATAATTGATAAAAATAATGATATTGAATTTGAAAAAACGTTAAAGAAAAAATAATTTAATGAATAGAAAACACAAGATCCTGTTATAAATGCAGTAAAAAAGCCAATTGAAGTCTTATTGGGGCTTATAATTTCTAAAAAAGAAATTTTTCTTTTTCCAAATTTTGATCCTATAAAATACGATAAAGTATCAATTGCAAAAACTGTAAAGAGAGGCAAGAGTACCCAATTTATTTCGCTTGGTGATTGGTAAAGATAATAAAAAGACAATGTGCCAAAAAGATAATATATTGTTGAAGTTTCTCTTAGAAAAAATAAATTAATTACTTTTTTATTTTCGAGTAAAATTTGGTTAGAAAAGTTTAAATTTTCTTTATTTTTTTTTAATTCTAAAATATTAAAAAATATAGAAATACCAAATGATAATAATGATAAGTATATTGCATAAATCAGAAAATCAAAATTCAAAATTAATAAGAAAAGATAAATACTTATCAATATTAAGTAAATTAAAACTCTAATATTTTTTTTGGAGTTTAAATTAGTTTCAAAAATAATTATTACGCATAATGAAAATAGAAAAAGAAAAAGAAAAATTTCTGAAATTAAACTGAATAAGAGAAGAGGGGCAATTATTAAAGATGTTCTTATCCTATTGTTCATCAATCTGTTCCGAATCTCCTATTTCTTAAAGAATAGCTTTTTAAGGCATCGTAAAAATCTATTTTGGTAAAATCCGGCCATAATACTTCAGACGTATAAAATTCACTGTAAGCCGACTGCCAAATTAAAAAATTACTCAACCTATACTCTCCACCGGTTCTTATTATTAAGTCTGGGTCCGGAATTGAATCTTTATTTATATAATTATTAAATAATTTTTCATCAATCTTACCAATTTCAATATTATCTTTTATTATTTCCTTCACAGTGTTAACTATTTCATTTCTGCCACCATAATCGAAAGCAATAACTAATGAAATTGATTTATTATTTAAAGTCTTTTTTTGAGCATTTAAAATTTTATCTTTTAAAGTTTTATCAAGTTTTTCGATACTCCCCCTGATAACAATTTTGACACCTAATTTATGAAGATTGTCAAAGTTTTCATTTAAAGATTCATTCAATAAAGTTTTGGTAATATAATTAACTTCAAGTTTTGGTCTCTCCCAGTTTTCAGTTGAAAATGTATAAATAGTAAGATATTTGATACCAATTTCTATCGAAAATTTTATTAAAGATTCAAGGTTTTTTGTTCCTTCTTTGTGCCCAAAAAAAACAGGTTTTTTATTTTCAGCTGCCCATCTCCTGTTACCGTCCATTATTATGCCAACATGATTTGGCATTGAAAGGTTGCTTGAATCAAATACTTTTAAAATTTTATCTTTTAAAATTTCACTGGAATTGTTTTCCAAAATTTTTTAGACTTCCATTAACTCGTTTTCTTTATTTTGAGCAATCTGAGAAATTTCCTCAATACTTTCATCTGTGTTTTTTTGAATATCTGATTGCATTCTCCTGCTATCATCTTGAGACAATTCACCTTTTTTTTCTAAATCCTTTACCTCATCCATAGCATTTCTTCTGACATTTCTTATAGAAATTTTTGCATCTTCAGATTTCTTCTTAACAATCTTAACCAGCTCAATTCTTCTTTCTTCATTTAAAGGGGGGACAACTAACCTTATTGTATCGCCATCAATACTCGGATTTATCCCAATGTCTGATGATTCAATTTCTTTTGATACCATTTCTACAGCACTTTTATCCCATAATTGAATTAAGATCATTGTTCCATCTGAGACACTAATTTGACCTAATTCAGAAAGTTTCATAGAAGAACCAAAATAATCAATATTTAATCCTGAAACAAGTCCAGCATGTGCTCTATTTGTTCTCATAGAACTCAACTCAGATGATAAATGTTCAACGGATGCCAACATTTTCAAAGAAAGATCATCTAAAAATTCTCTTTCATTCATATAGCCCCCTTTCCATCATGCGTTATAAGTGTTCCAATTTTATTTCCTTCAAGGATACCTGACAATGAACCTTTATTAAAAATATTAAACACACTAATGGGGACATTATTATCCATGCACATTGATAAAGCCGTGCTATCTAATGCTTTAATTTGCCTAGATAAAGCCTCAAGGTGAGAAATACTATTAATTTTTTTTGCTTTCGGATTAGTTTTGGGATCTGAATCGTAAACACCATCAACATCATTCTTTGACATCATCAATAAATCAGCAGATATTTCTAAAGCTCTCAATGCAGCTGCTGTATCAGTAGTCATGTATGGATTTCCAGTACCTCCAACAAGAATAATAACTCTACCCTTTTCAAGATGCCTTAATGCCCTTCTCCTTATAAACAATTCTGATACTGATGGATTCGAAAGTGCAGACATAGTCCTAACAGGAATTCCAATTTTTTCTAAAGAATCTTGAATGGCTAATCCATTAATCATTGTTGCCAGCATTCCTGCTTGATCAGCAACAGATCTATCCATTCCAACCTTTTCATAATCGGCACCTCTCCAAATATTTCCTCCACCAACCACAAGACATAATCGCAATTCAGAAAATTTTTTTACAACATCATTAATTTCTGATGCTAAATAATCAAGAACATTTTTATCAATTCCAAATTTTTTTGTACCAATAAGAGCTTCACCACTTAATTTAAGAAGTACAGTTCTTGTTGATTTGGACATATTAAGACAAATCAAATTTGATAATTTTTGAAACCTTAATATTTTCTCCGACCTTAGAAATCATAGATTTAATCATATCTTCAATTGTGATTGAGGGATCTTTAATGAAAGATTGAGAAACTAAAATTTCATCCTGAGTACTATCTTTTGCACCTTCATCATCTGGATAAATATAACTCGGACTCATGGCTGCCACTTGCATTGCAAGATCTTTTGAAAGATTAATAAATTCCTCTGTTCTAGCAACAAAGTCTGTTTCACATTTCAACTCAACCATCGCTCCAATTTTATTACCGGCATGTATATATGACTGAATAACACCTTCTGAAGTTTCTCTTCCAGATTTTTTTAAAGCATTTGATAAGCCTTGTTGCTTTAAAATTTCTTCAGCTTTTGAAACATCTCCACTAGATTCTTCAAGAGCTTTTTTCGCTGCCATAATACCAGCCCCTGTTTTTTCTCTTACTTCTTTTACTTTAGATACATCTATTTCCATAAAAAACTCCGAAATTATTTTTCTGATTTTAATTGTTCCTTATTTTTTAATGCTTCAGCTTCAATCTTTTCATTGAACTTTTCTCTACCAATAATAATAGAATCAGCAATATACTTTGTAATTAATTGTATAGATCTTAATGCGTCATCATTGCCTGGAATTGGCACGTCTATTCCACTTGGGTCACTATTTGTATCAACGATTGCTACAATTGGAATGCCAAGTTTTTTTGCCTCATTAACAGCATTTATCTCCATCTCAGTATCAACTATAAATACTAAATCTGGCAGCTTTTCTATTCCAACAAGTCCTCCAAAAAATTTCTTAAGTTTTTTTGCTTTAGTTGCTAAAACTTGAAGTTCTTTTTTTGTATTTGTCTTACTGTCAGCATTTGAAACGGTGGTTTCAATTGTTTTTAAGGTATCAACTCTAGATTTCATAGTTGGAAAATTAGTCAGCATACCACCAAGCCATCTTTGATTTACATAAAAACTTTCACTTCTAGCAGCTTCTTCTTGAATTGCAGTAGATGCCTGTAATTTAGTACCAACCATAATGCATTGGCCCCCGTTAGAAATAATCTCTATTATTAATTTACGAGCTTTTTCAAGCTGATTCAATGTTTTTTCTAAATCGATAACATGGGATTTTGACTTCTTTGTGAAAATAAAATCATCCATCTTTGGGTTCCATTTTCTTGTAGGGTGACCAAAGTGGACTCCTGCCTCAAACAAGGTCCTTAAATTTATTTCATTTTCGTTAAGTAAATTTTCCAATTGATATTCGCTTTATAAAACTCCGATGTGGAGTATAGCACAATTAAACTAAATTAGTATAAGTTTTTTCAGTAATTATTATTTTTTAGGATATTATTTAATTTATGTACAATTTTATAAATAAACACAATTTAATATTTTTGACTATTTCAGCCTTCATAATATTGGTAAGTCTGATTATTGAAACTAACAATGTTTCTTATTTAGAAGAAGTTTTAAATATATCTAGTAATTCTTCAAACTTACTATCATCTATTCTTGATTATTTTGATATTGGTTATTCATTTGTTGCTGGGTCATTAGCAGCTGTTAATCCTTGTGGCATTGTAATGCTTCCAGTTTACTTGGCATTGTATGTAAGAGGCGAAGATGGGAACAATAATCTTAGTCAAAAACTTAATAGTTCTTTTAAAGTAATAATTTCGGTAGGGCTGGGTTTTATAATTTTATTTGTATTGATCTCTGGAATAGTATTCTTTTCTAAATCAATTATTGGCAGCTTAATTCCATACATATCAATTTTTCTTTCAATTTTTATTATTTACTTTGGAATTGGAGAAATTTTTAAAAAAAAGGCATTTAATACAACCTTAATGTCATTAGGAAGCAAAATAGGAAACCCGAAAAATATCGGGATTATTCCTTATGTATTATTTGGAATTAGTTACGGTTTAGTGTCTGTTGGATGTGCTTTGCCGATATTTATATCACTTGTAACAAAGACTCTAGATAACAGTCTTTTTGGAATAATACTTAACTTTATTATGTACTCCTTAGGAATGCTTTCAATAATAGCAATTATTACATTTTCAACATTATTTTCAGTAAACAGCTTTGCAAAAATTAACAAATTCTTGAGGAGTAATTCATCATTAATATTTGGATTATTTCTTACAATGGCTGGAATGTATATGCTTTCCTACTGGATAATTGATTTGAGAATTACTAGCTAATTACATTTATTGATTAACTTCCCAACATTTTCAATTTCTACAACAACCTCATCTCCTCTCTTAATCTGCCCAGCCGTTCCTGAAGTCCCAGTAAATATACAATCTCCAATTTCTAATGTTACGTATTTTGAAATGAATTCAATTGTTTTTGGAATTGACCATATCATCTCAGAAGTATTACATTTTTGAACAATTTCTCCATTAATTATACCGGTAATTTCCAAGTTTTCAGGATCAATTTCATTAACAATAAATGGCCCTAAAGGAGAAAAAGTATCTGATGATTTTGCTCTCCACCAACTTTTATCTCCCTTTTGCCAATCTCTTGCGCTGACATCGTTGCCACATGTGTAACCAAATATATATCCAAAAGCATCTTTAGATGAAACATTTTTTGCTTTCTTTCCAATTACCAATACAAGTTCAGACTCAGCATCAATTCTTTCAGAATCATCAGGTAAAATTATCGTATCGTTGTGCCCAATCAAAGATGATGTTGTTTTAAAAAAAGGCTCGGGTTGCTTTGGCGGACTTTCACCTTGCAGGTGAGAACCGTAGTTCTTAGCTAAGGCAAGCATTTTATTTGGTATGACTGGAGGTAAAATTTTTACTTTTTCAAGATTAAATTTAGTTCCTGTTTTTTTATTACTAAATAAGAAAGAATTATCTAATTCATAAACATGGTCATCTTCGACAATTCCATAAAAAATTTTCCCGTTAATTTCAAACCTACCGAATCTCAAATTTTCTCCTTACAAAATTTCAAATATGAATTATATGAATTATTATTGTACTTGATGAAAGTAAATGCAAAAAAGATTTTGAGCCTTAGTAAAATAAGTAAGTCTTATCAAAATAACTTAGTAATTAATAATTTTTCTATAAATATTAATTATGGAGACAGCGTAGGTATTATCGGTAAAAATGGTTCAGGAAAATCAACTATCTTGAAAATAAGTTGTGGATTACTTAAACCTGATTCAGGCAATGTTTTACTGATGGGAAAATCCTTTGATTCAACTGAAGAAAGCTTGATTATTAAAAGTAGGATGGGTGTAGTTCTGCATGAAGATATGCTTTACCCTCAGTTAAGTGTATTAGAAAATCTTAATTTTTATTCAAAAATTTTGGGCATAAAAAACATACATGACAAAGTTGAAGAACTATCAACTCTTTTAAATCTAACTAAATATCTAAAAATATCTGTTAGTAAATTATCTAATGGAAATAAAAAAAGGGTAAGTTTTGCAAAATCTTTACTAAATGATCCTGATATTTTATTTGCTGATGAACCCGAGTCAAATCTTGATGATGAAGGTAAAGAAATTGTCTTCAAAATATTCAATGATCGAAGCAAAAGGGGGTTAACGAATTTTTTTAGTACCCACTCAGAGATATTTTTAAATAATTGTTCAAGTCAAACTGTTAATTTGAAGGATTTTGAAAATGCTTAATTGGTTTAGGGTCTTATATTTACTTATAAAAAAGGATATTAAAATTGAATTGCAGACAAAGGAAACACTAGTCACAATATGCCTGTTTGGGTTATTGATAATTACTGTTTTTTCACTTTCAACAGAAAACAATTCATTAATTAATCAAAATTTTGGAGCTGGAATATTATGGTCATCAGTAATTTTTGCTGGATCGATTGCAATGGTTAAATTTTTCTATCATGAGGAACAAAATAAAACATTGCAATCCTTGTTGGTCATGCCGGTTCCAAGCGAACTAATTTTATTTTCAAAATCTATAGTTTTTTTTCTATTTTTATCAATTTCTGAAATTGTAATTTTTTTAATTTCATCTGTTCTATTTAATTTAAATATTTTTTCATTAAAACTTATAATTGGGAGTGTAGTATTTAACGTTGGCTATTCTGTTGTTGGTTCATTTTTTGGAGTTATATCGTCAAAATCTTCCAGTAAAGAAATACTTCTTACAATGCTACTCATACCTATAATTACACCAATTTTAATGTTCATTATTGCAACAACCAACGATGTTATTAGGTCAGAATTAAATAGTAATTTCCAATTATGGCTTGGAGTTGGGATTTCATTTGATATAATTTTCTTAACATTGATGTCATATTTATTTGGCAAAATATTAGAAGAATAGTAAGGGAATTTATGGTCAGACAAGTTTATTTAATTGCTACAGGAATAGTTTTTACTGTTTCAATTTGGATGATTTTTTTATGGGCTCCAACTGAAATTAATCAAGGGCAAGTCCAAAGGATACTTTATTTACACGTACCTTTTGCATGGGCTTCAATGGTTGCCATAATAGCCATTGCTTTTACAAGCTTTTTATTTTTGTATACAAAGAATGATAGATGGGATAATTTATCTCAATCTCTTGCAGAAGTTGGTCTTGTGTCCGCGGTAGTAATGCTCTTTTCTGGTATTGTATGGGCAAAGCCTGTATGGGGAGTATGGTGGACAGGTGAGGCAAAGTTGACTACTGCCTTAGTTTTATTCTTTATATATTGCGCTTATTTATTATTCAGAAATTACTTTCCGCCTGGCAATGCCAGAAATAGAATAGCTGCAATAATCGCTTTAATTGGAGCAATTGACAGCCCAATAATATATTATGCTGCTCAAATATGGGAACAAAATCACCCAAAAGTAATTGTTGGCCCTCTTGCATCCGAAGAGTCAAATTTAAATGGAGAAATGGTAATAACACTCCTTTTTTGTGTGTTAACTGTAACCCTTCTTTTCGTAGGATTAGTATGGACACAATATCAAACAAATAAGCTTTTAAGGAGCAAGAATGTTTAAATACGTATTTTCAATTTTATTATTTATTATTGTTTTGCAGCCAACTCTTATATCAGCTGATGATCATGAAGATTTAATTTCAGGAGTAATTAATGCGATTTCAATTGATGAGAATGGCAATGTTGAAGGTATACTTTTAATGATGAATAACGGAGATTTTATGAATATAGACATAAAATCTGGTGATAATCCTACAGAATTTGGACTAGAAAATATCGCAGGAGATAGATGGGTTGGAAACCAAAATGACAACGGAAAAGAAGTGGCATCAAAACTTGAAGATCATCAAAAAAGATTTGCTCCAATAACTGTATTGCATGAAAAAGGAGTTGCAAAAGAAATAGTAGATATGGAAAAAAGAAACGTATCAAGTAATTTGAATTTTCTATTTGCTTGCTTCGCAGTGGCTTGGATTGCATTTTTTGGCTACCTAGTAATAATAAACGGAAGGATAAAAAAATCATCTCAAAATGGATAACAATATTGAAAAAACCTCCAACCAAAATACTCCTAAATTTATAAACTCTAGATTTAAAATAATCATAGCTTTTATAGCTATATCTATATCAGTTATTTACCTTGTTATTTCTAGTTTCAGCTCTGCAACAACAAATTATTTAAGCGTGAAAGATGCAATTGATGAATCACAAAATTCAGATACAAACCTTGGAGTTATAGGAAAGTTAGTGCCAAATACTTTTAGAAGATCTACTGATGGACTGACAGCCTACTTTTCAATAACTGATGAATTTTCAAATGAGCAACTTTCAGTATCTTATTCAGGTGAAATTGGTGAAATATTCTTTAATGAAAATGCTGAAATAATTATTCAAGGAAAAATGCAGCAAGATGGTATTTTTTTAACAAACACACTCTCCATAAAATGCCCTTCCAAATATGTTGATAATTTGGAAGATGGAGAAGATTATAGTTGAACAATATTCCAATAGGCCATGAAGCCGGATCGTTAAAGCCAGACATATGGTCCGCAGGTGGAGTAGTTTTAAGAAAATTAGACAAAGAAACTGAAATTTTAATTTGTGAAAGATATTCAGAAAACCTAATTGCTCTCCCTAAAGGTAAACCTAATGAAGGAGAGAATGAAGAAGAGACCGCAATTCGTGAGGTAAAAGAAGAAACAGGAATAAACGCAATTATTAAAACCAAGATCAAAGATATTTTTTATTCATTTGAAAGTTCAGATGAAATTATCAATAAAAAAGTTTCTTTTTTTCTGATGGAGAAATTAGATGGAGAAATTAGTAACCATGATGATGAGTTTGATAAAGTATATTGGGAGAAATGTGATTCGGCTTTAAAAAAATTGAGTCATCAGGGAGAAAAGGATGTATTGGAAAAAGCTATTAAATTGGCCAAAGACTTCTGAGAAATCAAAAAAAAATATTTTTATTGAAGGTAAAAATATTAATCTTAGGAGTAAAAAAATTGAAGACGCTGAACTTGATTACAAATGGAGAGTGGACCCTGAACTTTCAGCATTAGACGCAACTGTTCCTATAAATATTTCCTTAAGAGAATTTAGGGATCACCTAAAAGATGAAATTAAATATCCTGTACCTTGGTCTGTAAAATTTGGCATTGAAAATAAAGAAGGTGTCCTAATTGGAAATATCATGTACTACGACATTGATCCTGTTGATAAAGAGGCAGAAGTAGGAATTATAATTGGAGATAGAGAGTTTCAAGGAAAAGGTTATGGCACAGATGCTTTAATTACTCTGAAAGATTATATTTTCCAAGAAACAAATCTTGAAAACTTATACTTGCACACTTTAATTACCAACGAAAGAGCAAGAAAATCATTCAAAAAAGCTGGTTTCAGTGAAATTGGTGAAGTAAGAAAAGATGGAATGAACTTTATTAAGATGAATTTCAAAAAGCAAATAAGTAATAATTAATCATTAAAATATTCACTAAAATCATCATCGGAATTAGAATTATTTAATCCGTTCAAATAATCAAAATCCTGATCACTACTTTCAATTTTTTTTGATAAAGAACCAAAGGCTGAAAGTATTAGTTTTGGCTTATCATGATTTTCAAATTTTATTAACAACTCCTCTTCATTTTCTTTTGAAATATTTAATATAACCCCTTCACCAAATACTTTATGAATTACAACATCTGAGATATTAAAGTTATTTCCTAAAACTTTTTTATTTTTGGTTTTATTTAAAACTTTCTTATCGAACTTTCTTTCAACAAATATGATTTCACCAGAATTTGAATATTCAGCTGTTTTAAACAAATCTCCTGGAATCTCAGAAAGAAATTGTGATGGCAATTGAGTTTGAGAGAACATATTTTTTCCAGAATTATTCCATGTGAATCTTTGGCTACAATTCGACAAGTAAAGCCTTTCTTTTGCACGTGTAATCCCGACATAACATATTCTCCTCTCCTCTTCCATTTCTTTTAAATTTTCTAATGATCTAGCATGAGGGAGCAAACCTTGCTCAAAACCTATAATAAAGACCACAGAATATTCAAGCCCCTTAGCCTGATGAAGTGTTATAAGTGTAACTTTTTCTTTATCGATTCCAGAATCTGAATTATTAATTGATTCATCGTTATTTATTAATGAAAATCTTTGCACAAATTCTAAATTTTTATAAAAAGGATCTTCAATTTCAAAACCTATTTCTCTCGCTTTTATTCTAAGCTCTTCAATATTTCTTAACCTGTTATCAAAATCAGGGTCATCTTCTAAATACTTCAAGTATTTTGATTTATCCAGTATTTCTTGAACCATAATTTCAGGGTTAAGTATTTTTATTTTTCCAATTAAATCTGAAATAATATTTGCAAAATCTTCCAAACCCTTTGTTGCTCTTGGTGTCAATTTTATATTTTCATTCCAAGGCTTAGAAAGGATAAAATTTAATAAACCTGAATATTTGTCTTGCTTACTATAGGCACTTCTTATTAGGTCAAATGTCTTATCACTTATAGCTCTTCTTGGAGTATTAATTATTCTTGATAAGGAAATTTCGTCATTTGGATTAATTAATATTGAAAAGTATGAAAGCAAATCCTTTATTTCCCTTCTCTCTCTAAAACTTACAGCTCCTATTAATCTGTATGATATATTCCACTCTTTTAATAAATCTTCCATACTTCTTGATTGAGAATTCACTCTATACATCACAGCAATTTGTTCTGGTGAGTAGCCATTTCCAATTAGATAATTAATTTCTCTTGTTACAAATTCAGCTTCAAGTTTTGGATTTTTAGCTGTAACAAGAACTGCTTGGTTTCCCTGAATATTTTCAGTCCAAAGCTCTCTTTCAAATCTTTCATCATTATGAGAAATTAATTCGTCTGCAACTGAAATTATTGACTTAGTTGATCTATAATTCTGGTCTAATTTGATTATTTCTACTTCTGGAAAATATTTTTGAAAATCTAATAGGTTCCTTGGCTCAGCATTTCTCCAAGAATATATAGACTGATCAGGGTCTCCAACAACAAATATGTTTTTATTTTTTTCAGAAAGCTTAATTGAGATATCCATTTGGATCTTATTGGTATCTTGAAACTCATCAACCAATAAATACTTGTATCTTTCTTCTAGCATATCTCTTATTTCGTTAGAATTATTTAGAAGGTCAGCTGTCCTCACTAGCAAATCATCAAAATCCAGTGCATTTGAATTCTTGAGTTCATCTTCATATCTCTTGTAAAAATCGGAAATTAATTCAGAATAATCATTATCTTCAAACTTGCTTACTTCGTTGTAACGAATGTTTTTATTCTTAAAATTAGATATTTCATTCAAAAGAGTAGATGCTTTAAATGGTAGTTTTTTTGGATCTTTATTTGCATCTTTAAAGACTTTTTTAATCACCCTTAACTGGTCACCATCATCAAAAATTGTAAAATTCTGATCAACTCCTATTTTCAATCCATATCTTCTTAAAAGGAATGCCGAAAGACTATGGAATGTAAATATATTGATATTTTCACATTGAGTTAAACTTTTACATCTTTCTCTCATTTCGTCTGCAGCTTTATTTGTGAAAGTCATGGCCAATATGCTTGAAGGATCTACGTTGTGCTTATTTATTAATGTAGCTATTCGTGAAGCTATAACCTTTGTTTTACCGGAACCTGGGCCCGCAATAATCATTGCTGGACCTTCCTTGATATTGATGGCTTTCAACTGAACTTCTGAAAGAACATCCAATTTTTCATTCATAATTTACCTGTTAACTAGTATCAATTAAACGAAAACGTTTTACACGCTAAAGGGTACTAATATCAAAAGATTTTTTAAAGTTGTCCATGTCAAAATTACTTGAAAGTAACTCAATCATTTTTTTAAGCTTTAATTCATGATCAAATTTTGATTTTCCAACTAATTTAGAAATCATTTGAGCAGTTTCATGAGTGTCACTCTTAACAGATATTAATGGTATTTCTTGTTTTTTAGCTTCATATACAACGTATTCGATTGGCTTTATTCCTTTGGTCAAGACTATTGATTTTACGTTGCCACCAGATTGCATTGCTCCTAATTGCAGGTCAGGTCTATCTCCTCTAATTAATGCAATAACGTTTTCTTTTGAGCTGTAATAATGAACACTCCAATCCAAAACTATCCCGCCTATCAATACATTCAAGATCAGGTTATCTTTTCCATCACCATCAAATACATATTCACCATCAAGATGCTCAGCAATTTGGTCAACTGTATTTGATACAAAATACCTGTTATCAGGAATGTACCCTAAAAAGGGTAATGAGGAGTATTTATTGACTACTTCTTCATACCTGTACCTAGGGATCTTATTTAAAACTATCCCGCCCAAACTTTCTCCGTAATATTTAATTATAGAGTCTAAGTCTTCATTTATTGAAGCTACATATAAGATTTTAGAATTACTTTTTTTTGCGATTTCAACATTTAGTTTGCTGTCATTTGCACTTGATTCTGTAATCAATACATTATCTTTTGAATTTTTGATAATCTCTTCAGAAAATTTACTTATCTTATCTGATTCTAAGGGAGATGAATTTATTATCTCTAAACCAAGTTCTTCTGAAAAATTAGATTTATTGTCTCCGCTTTGTGTGTTTAATATAGCGGATTTTGAATTATTTAAATTTAAGTGACCACTTAATGCAGAAGCAACGGATGTTTTTCCTGCCTTCTTTTTATTGGATGCAACAATTATTGAACTCATTTTTTTACTATATATTTTTACTTTTTACCTATCAAGAATATTTTATCACTTGAAAAGATTTAAAAGCTAAAATAACATCATATGATTGTGTGCCTCGGTAGCTCAGTTGGTAGAGCAATGGACTGAAAATCCATGTGTCGGCGGTTCGAGCCCGCCCTGAGGCACCACATTTCTTTGGAGGACATATGAAAGTACTTGTAACTGGTGGTAGCGGAAGAGCTGGAAAATACGTAATTAAAGAACTCTTGGAAAATGGTCATAGTGTAGTAAATGCAGATATGATCAACGGGTATCTTGAAGACAGAAATCCAGAACTTAGTTTCAAAAAAATTGATTTCACTGACTACGGACAAACTGTTTTTGCAACAGAAAATTGTGATGCGATAATTCACCTCGCGGCAATTCCTAATCCTGGAGTAATCCCAAATCAAGAAGTTTTCAGAGTAAATATGCTTTCAACATTTAATATTCTTGAAGCAGCTGAAGATAGAGGAATAGAAAAGATAGTTCTTGCATCTTCAGTCAACGCACTTGGTGCAGGTTGGCCAGCAACGCTTTGGGGCGAGCCTCCAATTGCGCCCGAATATTTTCCGGTGGACGAGAAACATCCAACTCGAAACAAGGACGTATACAGTCTTACCAAATGGCTTGGAGAGGAAATGGCTGAATCATTCGCTCGAAAAAGGAAGGTTCAAATATCCAGTATGAGATTTCACGCCTTATGGGATGAAGAGATGGCAAAAAATTACGTTAGCTCCAAAAAAAAGATGGATCTTTCGGGTCATAATGCAGCAGGATTTTTCGCTTGGACCGACAGAAGAGACGCTGCTTCTGCTTGCAGGCTAAGTATTGAAGGTGACTGGACTGGTCACGAGGCCTTTTTTATCAACGGAAAGGATACTGTCTTGGACATTCCAACAAAGGATGCCACAAATGAACTTTTTCCAAATGTACCTTTCGTAAAGGATGTAGAAGAATACGGAACTCTTTTGGATGTCGACAAAGCAAAAGAAATTCTTGGCTGGGAACCAAAATACAGCTGGAGAGACGCAAAAGACTGGTAAAAAAATTATTTTGGTATAAAATCCATTTCTAAGGCGGGATTGGTATAGTGGCTATTACGCGACCTTGCCAAGGTCGAGAGACGAGTTCAATTCTCGTATTCCGCTCCAA